>Ga0209172_10005982_pt1 | contig 14044 bp, 12 predicted proteins | sample LarsenN4metaG_FD_184113 | JGI IMG/M metagenome (GOLD analysis project Ga0209172, IMG submission 184113) | Hot spring sediment bacterial and archeal communities from British Columbia, Canada, to study Microbial Dark Matter (Phase II) - Larsen... ... | reverse complement strand
GCTTGAGCAGCGCGGCGTACTTGCTGCCGTACTTGTCCCGCACCGGCTGCGTGGCGGCGTAGAAGGCGGCCTTGTCGGCCTCGACGAACTTCACGCCGGCGGCCTTCAGCTTGGCGGTGGCTTCGGCGACGTAGGCGTCCCAGAGCTGGCGCTGCTCCATCTGCGCCTCGCGCGAGAGCTTCTTGACCAGCGCCTGGTCTTCCGCAGACAGCGTGTCCCAGGTGCGCCGTGAGAAGACGAAGATCTCCGGAATGATCAGGTGGCCGGTGAGGCTGTACACCTTGCTCACCGTGTAGTGGTTCTGCGCCAGCAGCGTGGGCGGGTTGTTCTCGGCGCCGTCGACGACACCGGTCTGCAGCGCGCCGAACAGCTCGTTGAAGCCCATCGCGACGCCGTTGCCGCCCATCGCGTTCATCGTCTCGACGAAGAGCGGGTTGCCCATCATGCGGATCTTCATGCCCTTGAGGTCCGCGGGCTTGGTGGCGGGCTTGTTGGCATAGACGTTGCGCGTGCCGGCGTCCATCCAGCCGAGCACCACCAGGCGCGACTGCGGGCTGGCGGTGACCCGCTCGAGCAGCTCCTGGCCGATCGGGCCGTCGATGACCTTGCGCATGTGTGCCTCGTCGCGGAAGACGAAGGGCAGGTTGAAGACGTTGAGGTCGTCGACCACGGGGCCCATGGCGCCGACCGAGATGCGCGCGATCTGCAGCGCGCCGACCTGCGCCTGCTCGATCATCTCCTTCTCGCCGCCGAGCTGCATCGACGGGTACATCTGGATCTTGATGCGTCCGTTGGTGGCCGCCTCGAGCTTCTTGCCCATGCGCTGGATGGCCTCCACCGTGGGATAGCCGAGCGGGTGCACGTCGGAGGCCTTCCACACCGTCTGGGCCAGCGCCGGGCCGCTGGTGGCCAGCCCCCCGAGGGTCCCCAATGCGGCCAGCGTCGAGATCACGGTTCTGCGTCGGGTCATGGTTGTCTCCTTGTGGTTGGGAGGCGGTCGCGCCGCGGGTGGAATGGAAGCGGTGCCGCGGGCACCGCCGGGGGGAGCCTCAGTCGAACGGACCGAGCTTCACGAACGGGCCGCCCTGGTAGACGACCTCCGGATCGGTGCGGTTGAGCTCGGGCTGCGCCGCCTCGAGCGCCTCGCGCCAGGGTTCGCTGCTGTCCCGCGGCACGTAGCCGATGTGGCTGGCGCTGCGGTTGTCGTACCAGCGCGAGCGGTTGTCGCTGATGCCGTAGATGACGGTGTGCCCGACCACCGGCGCGGTGAGCGCGGCGCGCACGAGGCGCTCGAGGTCGTCGTAGCTGAGGTAGGACGAGAGCCCGCGGCGGCCGCGCGGCGCCGGGAACGACGAGCCGATGCGCAGGCTCACCGTCTCGAGGCCGTGGCGGTCGAAGTAGAACTGCGCGAGGTTCTCGCCGAAGGCCTTGGAGAGGCCGTAGTAGCCGTCGGGCCGCGGCAGCGCCTGCGGCGTGATCGTCTCGCTCTGCTTGTAGAAGCCGGTGACGTGGTTGCTGCTGGCGAAGACGATGCGGCGAGTGCCGGCCAGGCGGGCCGCCTCGTAGACGTGGTACGTGCCCACGATGTTGGCCGGCAGGATGGTCTCGAAGGCGTGCTCGGTGGAGACGCCGCCCAGGTGCACGACCGCGTCCACGCCCTGCAGCAGCGCGACGATCGCGGCCTTGTCGGCGAGATCGGCACGCACCACCTCCTCGCCGGCCGCGGCAGCACCCAGCTCGGCGATGTCGCTCACGCGCAGCGTGCCGCACAGCGCCTTCAGGCGTGGTCGCAGCACCTGCCCGAGCCCGCCGGCCGCCCCCGTCAGCAGCAGGCGGCGGAAGCGCGGCGCACCCTGGATGGCTGCGGACGCAGTGGAGGCGGGCGCTGGCGCGGTCGACACGGCGAAGGGTCCTTGCGGGTCCTTGGGGCTGCACGGTCCTGGCGCGGGTGCGGCGGAGGGTGGTGGCCTCGCACGCCCGCATTGCGCCAGGTCATCAGTTGTCGTACAACCATCCTACCCGGCCGACCTGCGATGTCAAGCCGCGTGAAACCCCGTGCCGCCCCGCATGAACGCCTCCGCATGAAGGCTCCCGCATGAGCGCTCGCCCGGCAGCCCCCGCCGCCGCGGCGCGCCCGCGGCCCCGTACGCTGGCCACCGAGCTGGTGGCGGCGCTGTCCGAGCGCATCGGCCGCGGCCGGCGCGGCCCGCTGCCCCCCGGCCAGAAGCTGCCCACCGAAGCGGCGCTGATGGCCGAGTTCGGCGTCAGCCGCACGGTCGTGCGCGAGGCCATCTCGCGCCTGCAGGCCGCCGGCCTCGTCGACACGCGGCACGGCGTGGGCACCTTCGTGGCCCGGTCGGCCGACGGCAGCGACGCCAACGTGCCGCGCGCCTTCCGCATCGGCCCCGAGCAGCTGGCCACGCTGCAGGACGTGGTCGCCGTGCTCGAGCTGCGCATCGGCGTCGAGACGGAGGCGGCGAGCCTGGCCGCGCAGCGCCGCAGCGACGACAACGTGCGCGCGATGCGGCAGGCGCTCGCGGACTTCGCCGCCGCCATCGAGGCCGGCGGCGACGCCGTGGCGGCCGACTTCGAGCTGCACCGCGAGATCGCGCGCGCCACGCAGAACAGCCATTTCGCGGAGCTGCTCGGCACGCTCGGCGCCCGCATCATTCCGCGCGCCCGGCTCGACCCGGGCGAGGCCCTCAGCCCCGAGCGGCTGGCCTACCTGAGGCGCGTGCACGGCGAGCACGAGAACATCGTCGACGCGATCGCGGCGCGCGACAGCGACGCGGCGCGCGCGGCGATGCGCACGCACCTCGCCAACAGCCGCGAGCGGCGACGGCGCGAGGCGTTGCCGCTGGTGGTGGCCGGCGCGGGGGCCGGGCCTGGGCCTGCGGCGGGCGCGCGGCAGGCGTCGCCGCCACCGGCGGCGCGCGCGGGCGGGTCGAAGGCGGCCCCGGCGAAGGGCCGCGCGTCCCGTCGGCCGGGACAGGGCCCGGCCGTGCCGAAGCGCCGGCCCGGCTGAAGCGCCGGTGGCCACGCGCCGGGCCGCCCGTGCAGTTGTACGATGACTGACAAGCCGGCTGCCTCCTGGGGCCGACGGCTCGGAGCGAGGCCGGCCTTCGGACGCGCGCCGGCCGGTCCTCTCCCGGGCGGCGCCCGCGCATCGAGGGCGGGCCGAGGCACGACACGCAGCACGAGGAGACCACGATGAACGCGACCTCCCGGCCTCGCCGCCACCTGCCGAAGGCCGCCGGCCCCGGCGCCACCCGCGCGCTGGCCGGCCTGGGCAGCACCGCGCGGGCGCAGGCGTCCGGCTTCGGGCCGAACGAGCGCCGCCCCGACCCGGCGGTGCAGATCCTCGACCCCTCGTTCGCGAAGCACCGCATCGGCAGCGGCACGCTCCCGTACGCGCTGCGCGTCGACGCGCACGGGGCAGCCTGAGGCCGCAGCAGGCCACCTGGGCGCCCGCCCCGACCAGCCGCGACAATCAACCCGAACCGAGCGAGAGAGGACCCCATGCGAGAGAACCGACTGCGCACGCTGTGGCAGGCCGACAAGCCGGTCGTCAACGGCTGGCTGGCCATCCCGGACAGCTTCTCGGCCGAGGTGATGGCGCAGCAGGGCTGGGACAGCCTCACCATCGACCTGCAGCACGGCGTCATCGACTACGCCGCGATGGTGCGCATGCTGCAGGCCATCAGCACCACCGCCACCGTGCCGGTGGTGCGCGTGCCGTGGCTGGAGCCGGGCATCGTGATGAAGAGCCTCGACGCGGGCGCCTACGGGATCATCTGCCCGATGGTGAACACGCGCGACGACGCGGCGCGCCTCGTGGCCTACACGCGCTACGCGCCGCGCGGCACGCGCAGCTTCGGGCCGATCCGCGCCGCGATGTACGGCGGCCCCGACTACGCCGAGAAGGCCAACGACACCGTGGTCGCCTTCGCGATGATCGAGACGGCGCAGGCGCTGGACAACCTCGACGCGATCCTGTCGGTGGAAGGTCTCGACGCGATCTACATCGGGCCGTCGGACCTCTCGCTGGCGCTCGGCTGCAAGCCGGTGTTCGACGACGTCGACCCCAAGGTGGCCGATGCGATCAGGCACATCGGCGAGCGCGCCCGCGCGCACGGCGTGAAGGCCGGCGTGCACAACGGCCGCGTCGACGTGGCGCTGGCGCGCGTGGCGATGGGCTTCCGCTTCGTCACGGTGAGCTCCGACGCGCGCCTGCTGGCCAGCGGCTCGCAGGCGCTGCTGTCCGGAATGGCCGGCGTGCGCTGAAAGCCGGCGGGTGGCGCGGCGGTGCCGCCGGCCGTGACGCCGGCGGGCCGCGCGGGCTTCAGCCGCCCAGCTTCACCGCCGTGCCGCTGACGCAGACCATCATCATGCCGTTGGTCTCGCCGAGCACCTCGTAGTCGAAGTCCATGCCGACGACGCCGTCGGCGCCGAGCTCGCGCGCCGCGGCGATCATGTCCTCCACCGCCGCATCGCGGGCGCCGGACAGGGCGCGTTCGTAGCCTCCCGCGCGGCCGCCGACGACGTCGCGGATCGAGCTGAACATGTCGCGGAAGATGTTCGCGCCGATCACCGCCTCGCCGTGCACCACGCCGAGCCACTGCGAGACCGCCGGCCCGCCCGCGGCGGCATCGGGCACCACGGTGGCGAGGAAGAACCCCTTGTCCTGCTTGGAGAACCAGCCCATCGACGCACTCCTTGCGGCCCCGGGGTGGGCCCGTGCGGAACATTCTCGCGGGACGCCGTTCGATAGAGTCGGCCGATGGCGCCATTCACCGAAGCGACGACGGGCTATTGGCAGGCGATCCTGGAAGGGGATGCCGCCGCGCAGGCCCTGCAGGCGCCACCGCCCTGGCGCCTGGCCTATCCGGCCCGCCTGCCCGGCGGGCGCGTGCTGATGCTGCCCATCCGCGCACTGACCGCGGGCGCCGCGGGACGCCCCGGCGAAGAGTCCCGTGGCGCGTGCGGGCGAGTCCCCGCACCGGGCGGTCGAGGGCTGTCCGCCGGGCCGTCGCCTCAGCCCGCCGTCGAGCGCACCGGGCTTGCCGCCTCCGCGGACGCGAGCGCCCGCGCCAGTCTCGTCGCGCCCGGGCCGAAGGCATAGGCGTCCATGCCGAGGTCGCCGAAGGTCAGGCTGGCGTGGATGCGCCGGGCCGGCGCCTCGCGGCCGCCGGCACCGGCAGCCACGTACCAGGGCAGCAGGTGCTCGTCGGTCGGATGCATCAGCGTGGCGTGCGGCGCGGCGCGGCGGTAGTCGAGCAGCGGCGCCCAGTCGGCGCCCTGCGGCCGCTCGGCGTGCTCGCGGAACCATTCGCGGAAGGCGGTGCTCTCGGGCGTGGCCGGCTTGTCGACGTCGCGCAGGCCGCCGGCGAACACCCGCCGCAGGTTGTGCGTGATGCTGCCGCTGCCGAAGACGAGCACGCCCTCGGCGGCCAGCGGGGCCAGCGCGGCGCCCAGCGCGAACAGGCGCTCCGGCGCCCAGTCCGGCGGCCACGCCAGCGGCAGCACCGGCACGTCGGCCTCGGGGAACATGTAGCGCAGCGGCGTCCAGATGCCGTGGTCGAGCCCGCCTTCGGCCACGACGTGCGCAGGCAGGCCCTGCGCCGCCAGCAGCGCGGCCACCCGCTGCGCCAGCTCCGGCGCGCCGGGGGCGTCGTAGCGCAGCGTGTAGAGCTTCGGGTCGAAGCCGCCGAAGTCGTAAACCGCCTCGTGCCGCGGCGCGGCCAGCAGCACCGGCTCGCGCGTCAGGCTGTGCGCTGAGACGGCCACGATGGCCCTCGGCCGGCCGAACTCGCGCTCGATGGCCGGCCCCAGGCGCTGCATGAACGCACCCGCCTCGCGCGGCTCCAGCGCCGTCATCGGCGAGCCGTGGCTGATGAACACGGGGGGCAGCGGTGCGGGCGGGGTGGAGGCGTCCATGGCCTGCATTGGAGCACCGCCTCCCAGGTCGGAGGTTCAACGCGGTTGCACGCTCGGTTCAGCCCTCGCGGCCCCGGGGTCGGCAGGGGGCTCGGGGCCCGAGGCCCGCGGGCCGGGCCGTTTTCGGCTACCGTGTCCCCGGTCCGCCCCACGGAGGCGGGCGGACGCCCTGCCCGGCCCCACCCCGCCCGCCGCGAGCCCCTGCCGGAACCGGAGCACCGCCTTGAACGCCCCCACGACCGACGCCGCCGCCGGCAACGCCGATTCGCCCGTGCCGCGACCCGCGAGCCGGACGGATCCGCCGAGCCTGCTCGCACTCGCGTGGCGCCAGACCGTGCGCGACCTGCGGGCGGGCGAACTGCGCCTGCTGGCCGTGGCGGTGGTGCTGGCCGTGGCGGCGCTCACGGCGGTGGGCTTCTTCGCCGACCGGCTGGCCAACGGCCTGCAACGCGACGCGCGGCAGCTGCTCGGCGGCGACGCGGTGGTGTCCAGCGACAAGCCGCTGCCGGCCGAGCTGCTGGCGCGGGCGGCGGATCTCGGCCTCGCCGCCGCGCGCACGATCGAGTTCCCCAGCATGGGTCGTGCGAGCGACGCCCAGGGCGGCGCCACCCGGCTCGTCTCGGTGAAGGCGGTCACCCCGGGCTACCCGTTGCGCGGGCGCCTGCAGGTGCGCGACGGCGGCGCCGACCCCGCCGCGCCCGTGGTCGCGGCGCAGTCGGTGCCCGAACCGGGCACCGTGTGGGTCGACGCGCCGCTGCTCGACGCGCTGGCGTTGCGGCTGGGCGACCCGCTGCTGCTCGGGGACGCCTCGCTGCGCATCACGCGTGTCATCGTCGTCGAGCCCGATCGTGGCGCCGGCTTCATGGCCTTCGCGCCGCGCGTGCTGATGGCCGAGGCCGACCTCGCCGCCACCGGCCTGATCCAGCCGGCCAGCCGCGTGACCTACCGGCTGGCCGTGGCGGCGCCGGGCAACGGTGCCGGCAGCCGTGGCGACGCCGCGGTGCGCGACTTCGTGCGCGAGATCGAGGAGCGCATCAAGGCGGTGCCGTTGCGCGGCACGCGCGTCGATTCGTTCGCCAGCGGCCGGCCCGAGATGCGCCAGACGCTCGACCGTGCCGAGCGCTTCCTGAACCTCGTGGCGTTGCTGTCGGCGCTGCTGGCTGCCGTGGCCGTGGGCATCGCGGCACGCGACTTCGCCGAGCGGCACCTCGACGACTGCGCCATGCTGCGCGTGCTCGGGCTCGCGCAGGGCCGCATCGCCGGTGCGTACGCGCTCGAGTTCGGGCTCGTGGGCCTGGTGGCCAGCGCGGCGGGCGCGGTGATCGGCTTCGCGGTGCACTTCGTGTTCGTCCTGCTGCTGGCGGGCCTGCTCGACGCGCAGCTGCCGGCGGCCAGCGCGTGGCCGGCGCTCTTCGGCCTCGGCGTCGGGCTCACGCTGCTGGCGGCGTTCGGCCTGCCGCCCGTGCTGCAGCTGGCGCGCGTGCCGCCGCTGCGCGTGATCCGGCGCGACGTCGGCGGGCTGAAGGCGAGCTCGCTGCTGGTGCTGGCTGCGGGCACGGCCGGCTTCGTGGCGCTGCTGATGGCGGTGTCGGCCGACACCAAGCTCGGCCTCATCGCGGTGGGCGGCTTTGCCGCCGCGGTGGCGCTGTTCGCGCTGCTCGGCTGGGTGGCGGTGCGCGTGCTGCGCCGGGCCGTGCCCGAGGCCGGGGCGCCGCGCTGGTGGATCTTCGGCGCCAGCGTGCCGCGCTGGCTCGTGCTGGCCACGCGGCAGGTGGCCGCGCGCCCGGCCTTCGCGGTGCTGCAGATCTCGGCGCTGGCCGTCGGCCTGCTCGCGCTCGTGCTGCTGGTGCTGCTGCGCACCGACCTCATCGCGAGCTGGCGCCGCGCCACGCCGGCCGACGCGCCCAACCGCTTCGTCATCAACATCCAGCCCGAGCAGGTCGAGCCGTTCCGCCAGCTCATCGAGGGCGCCGGCGTGAAGCGCTACGACCTCTACCCGATGATCCGCGGCCGCCTGGTGGCGATCAACGACCGCAACGTGACCGCGGCCGACTATGGCGAGGAGCGCGCGGCGCGCCTCGTCGAGCGCGAGTTCAACCTGAGCCACAGCGCCGAGCTGCCGCCACACAACCCGGTGGTCGCCGGCCGCTGGACGCCCGAGGAGCCGGACGCCATCTCCATCGAGGAGGGGCTGGCCCAGACGCTCGGCCTGAAGCTCGGCGATGCGCTGACCTTCGACATCGCCGGCCAGCGCGTGAGTGCGCGCATCACCAGCCTGCGCAAGGTCGACTGGGGCTCGATGCGGGTCAACTTCTTCGCGATGTTCCCGACCGCGCGCCTGTCCGACGTGCCGGTCAGCTACCTGAGCGCCTTCCGCGCGCCGGCGGTGGCGGGCTTCGACAACGGGCTCACGCGCAGCTTCCCGAACGTCACCAACGTCGACGTCTCGGCCAGCATCGCGCAGGTGCAGCGCGTGCTCGACCAGGTGATCCGCGCCATCGAGTTCCTGTTCGGGTTCACGCTGGCCGCCGGCCTCGTGGTGCTGTTCGCGGCGGTGGCGGCCACGCGCGAGGCGCGCGCGCGCGAGTTCGCGGTGATGCGGGCGATGGGCGCCGGCGCGCGCCTGCTGCGCCAGGTGCAGCGGGCCGAGCTGCTGGGTGTCGGTGCGCTCGCCGGCACGCTGGCGGCGGCCGCGGCGCTGGTGGTGGGATGGCTGCTCGCCCGCTACGCGTTCGAGTTCAGCTGGACGCCCGCGCCCTGGGTGCCGCTCGCCGGGGCGGTGGCGGGGGCGCTGCTCGCGCTGGCGGCCGGCTGGTGGGGGTTGCGCGAAGTGCTGGCGCGGCCGGTGCTCGAGACGCTGCGCCGGGTGGGTGCCGTCTGAGCGTGTCCGTCGGGCCGGATCGCCCGCCGGCCGCGTCGTGAAGTCGGCCTAGAACGACTGCCAGTCGTCGTCGCCCGCGGCGGCCACGGCCACCGTGGCCGGCTCGCGCGGGCGCACGGCAGGAGCCGCGGGTGCCGGCGCGGCAGTGCGACGCGCGGCGGCCGAAACGGCCGGCGCGGGCGGCGCGTCGGACGCGGGGGTCGACGCCGCCGGAGCCGTTGACACCGACCTGGGGCGAGATGCCGGCGTCCGCGCGGCAACCGGCTCGCGGGCTGCCGCGCTCACCGCCGGCGCCGCGGCCGTGCCGGCAGGCGCCGGCGCCGCCGCCCACGGGTCGGCGACGGACATCGGCGCGGACTCGTTCCCGATGCGGAAGCGCGCCACCACCTCGGCCAGCCGCTGCGCCTGCTGCTGCAGGCCCGCCGCCGCGGAGACGCTGCGCTGCACGAGCTCGGCGTTCTGCTGCGTCGCCGAATCGAGCTGCGCCACCGAGGTGTTCACGTGCAGGATGCCCGAGCTCTGCTCGGCGGCGGCAGCGCTGATCTCGGCGATCAGCTGGCTGACCTGCTGCACGCCGGCGACCAGCTCGTCCATCGTCTTGCCGGCCTCGGCGACGAGGCGCGCGCCGGCCTCGACCTTGTCGACGCTGGTGCCGATGAGCGCCTTGATCTCGCGCGCCGCGGTGGCGGAGCTCTGCGCGAGCGAGCGCACCTCGCCGGCCACGACGGCGAAGCCGCGACCCTGCTCGCCGGCGCGGGCGGCCTCGACGGCGGCGTTCAGCGCCAGGATGTTGGTCTGGAAGGCGATGCCGTCGATGGTGCCGATGATGTCGCCGATGCGGCGCGAGCTGGCGTTGATCTCGCCCATCGTCTGCACCACCTGGGCGACGACCTCGCCACCACGCTGCGCCACGCCGGCGGCGTTGGCGGCCAGCTGGTCGGCCGTGCGTGCCGACTCAGCCGTCTGGTTCACGGTGGCCGAGAGCTCGGTCATCGAGCTGGAGGTCAGCTGCAGCGCGCCGGCGGTCTCCTGGGTGCGCTGGCTCAGCGCCCCGGCACCGTCGCTCACCTCCTGCGCCGCCGTGCCGATGTGCTGCGCGGCGCCCTGGACGGTGGCGATGGAGTCGCGCAGGCCGTCGACCATCGCGGCCAGGCTGCGCTGCAGGGCGGCCACCTCGTCGTTGCCCTGCACGCGCAGGTCGACGACGAGGTCGCCGTCGGCGACGGCGCGACCGAGCCGCGCGGCGTCGCCGAGCTGGCGCACGACGCGTCGCTGCAGCTGCCAGCCGAAGCCGAGCACGGCCAGCGTCACGAGCAGCGTCGCCGCGGCCAGCGCCAGCGTCAGCTGCAGCGCACGATCGGCGGACGCGGCGGCATGTTGCCCGTCCAGCGCGTCCAGCCGGGTGCCGACTTCGGCCAGCGACCTGGCAAGGCCTGCGTAGGTGTCCTCCGCCGCCTTCATGGCGCCGATGCCGATGTTGGGATCGGTGCCGCTCAGGTCGATGGCCTTGTCGCACTGCTTCAGGAACGTCGCCAGCTGCGTCGGCATCGCCGCGAGCATCTCGCGCAGCTTCGGATCGTCGCCGCTGTCGCGGCCGACCCGCTCGACCGCCTGCTGCAGCGCCTGCACCTGCGCGGCGAGCGCCTTGCGCGACGCCACGACGGCGGCTTCGTCCATCGACGACAGCAGGGCGAGCGTGCGGAAGACGTCGCCGCGCGACTGCACCAGCTGCGCCAGCACGCCGGCCAGCGCCTGCTGATGCGCGCGGCCGGCCTCGGCCTGCTGGCGCGCCTCGGCCCGCTGGTGGTGGCTGGCGACGCCGTAGCCGGCGGCGGACCCGAGCGCCGCGAGGGCGCACAGCACCGGCGGCAGGAGCAGCTTGTGGGCGAGTTTCAAGTCGGTGCGCCTCAGGCCAGCGAGGTCGTTACTTGTAGATGCCGCCGCAGACGGCGGTCTCGCCGAGCTTCTCGCAGTACATCGTCTTCGGTTCGACCTTCTTGCTCACCGGATTGGTGAACTTGTAGTCCTGCCAGAAGCCGGCCGGCTTCGACTTGGCGAGCGCGACGCGCTCCTTGACGAAGTACTTCCCATCGACGTCGGTGAGGTCCAGCAGGTCCTTGCCGATCTGCTTGGGGTTGGCGCCGTGCGCGAGGCACTTGCCGTCCAGGCCGTAGACCACGAGGTAGAGGTCGCGGTCGACGAACTGGCCGCCCTTGTTGCTGATCTCGGCGTAGCCCTTGTCGGTCCCGTGGGCCTTGATGAAGGCGATGCCCTTCTTGACCATCGCCACCGCCTCTTCCTTGCTGGCGTTGGCGGCGGCGTGCGCGCCGCCGGCGGCGACGGCGGCGAGGGCGAGGGCGGTGAAGAGTCGGCGGATCATGGCGTGCTCCTTGCGGTGCGCGTCGGTTTCAGTTGACGAGGCCCATGTCGGCGCTGCTCATCAGCGCCTCGATGTCCATGAGGATGAGCATGCGCTCGCTGGCGTCGTCCCCCTGGCCGTTCTTCACCGTGCCGATGCCGGTGATGAACGAGGAGTCGACGCTGGAGTGCAGGGAAGGTGCCGGCTTGATCTGCTCCTTCTGGAGCTCGAGCACGTCGCTCACCGAGTCGACGACGGCGCCGACGACGCGGCCGCGCACGTTGAGCACGACGACCACCGTGAAGGCGTTGTACTCGGCGCTCGGGCAGCCGAGCTTCAGGCGCAGGTCGACGATGGGCACGATGACGCCGCGCAGGTTCACCACTCCCTTGATGAACTCGGGCACGTTGGCGATGCGCGTGGGCTGCTCGTAGGAGCGGATCTCCTGCACGCGCAGGATGTCGATGCCGTACTCCTCGGCGCCGAGGCGGAAGGTCAGGAACTCGCCGGCCCGGCTGATGCCGTCCACGGGGTCCGATGCGGCGCCGTGGCCGGCGGCACGGCCGGCAGCGACCGACTCCGCGCGGGCGGCGGTGCGGGGGGCTTCAGCGATCAGGCTCATTTCGGTGTCCTCGAAGCGGGAAGAGGGAATGCAGTGGGTATCGGTCGCGCCGGGGAATGCTGAAGGGCCCGGTGCGCCGCGATGGCCGGAGGAAGGCCGCGAACGGCGCTCAGATCGCCTCCCAGTCGTCGCCGGCGGCGACGACGGCGCTGCCCGCTCGTGCCGGGCGTGGCGACGGCACGGCGGCCCGGGTCGGCGACGAGGTGGCGGACGCCGGTGCAGCCGCCATCGGTGAGGCGCCGCGAGAAGCGCCGGCCTTCGGCAGGCCGCCGGGCAGCGCGCCCGGTGCGGGCGTGCCGTCCGCGCCGTCGCGGAACGTCGCGACGAGGGCCATCAGCTGCCCGGACTGGGCTCGGAGGGCCTCGGCGGCGGCGGCGCTCTGCTCGACGAGGGCGGCGTTCTGCTGGGTGGCGCGGTCGAGCTGGCCGACGGTGTCGCTGACCTGCTGCACGCCCTGGCTCTGCTCGCCGGCGGCGGCGCTGATCTCGCCGATGATGTCGCTGACGCGCTGCACGCTGGTGACGATCTCGCCCATCGTGCTGCCGGCGTCGGCCACGAGCTTGGAGCCGGACTCGACCTTCTCCACGCTGGAGCCGATGAGCGACTTGATCTCGCGGGCGGCCTCGGCGCTGCGCTGGGCGAGGCTGCGCACCTCGGAGGCGACGACGGCGAAGCCGCGGCCCTGCTCGCCGGCGCGGGCGGCCTCGACGGCGGCGTTCAGCGCCAGGATGTTGGTCTGGAAGGCGATGCCGTCGATGGTGCCGATGATGTCGGCGATGCGGCGCGAGCTGGCGCTGATCTCCTCCATCGTGGCCACGACCTGGCCGACGACCTCGCCGCCGCGCTGGGCGACGGAGCTGGCCGAGCTGGCCAGCTGGTTGGCGGTGCGGGCGGACTGGGCGGTCTGGTTGACGGTGGCGGTGAGCTCGGTGAGCGCGCTGGCGGCCTGCTGCAGGTTGCTCGCGGTCTGCTCGGTGCGCTGCGACAGATCGCTGTTGCCGTTGGCGATCTCGCCGGTGGCGACACCGATCGAGCTCGCCGACTCGCGTACCCGCCGCATCGCGTCGTCGACCCTGAGCAGCGCGGCCGTGAGCTGGCGCGCCTGCGCCGTCTCCGAGCGGAGCGCGGCGACACCGAAGTCGATGCTGCCGTCGCCGCGCACGACGGCGCCGGCCACGCGCGTGAGCTCGTCGCCGACCAGGCCGTCGCGCCGGGCACGCGAGGCCAGGAAGATCAGGATGCCCGCCTCGGCGACGACGTAGAGCGCGTGCTCCACGACGCGCATCAGCCCGGGCTCGGTGAAGCAGACCGGGCCCCAGCCCCACTGCTGCAGGTAGTTGAACGACAGGTGGTGCACCGCGATCGCGCCGGCGCCGGCGACCACCGGCTCCCAGCGCCGGTAGACGACGGTCACCGCGAGCAGCGCGAACACCGCGAAGTGCGCCTCGGTCGCGCCGCGAGCTACGTGGATCAGCAGCGCGACCATGGCCATGCCGGCGACCGGCAGGCCCCAGCGGCTGGCCACGCCGCCCCGCGACGCGAATGCGATCGCCGCCGCCGCCGCCATCAGCAGGGCACCGATGCCCAGCGCGAGGACGAAGGCGTCGTTCGCGGCACCGTAGGCCAGTGCGCCGGCGAAGGTCATCGCCGTCCCCGCGAGGACGGCGACGTCGTTGGCGTCGAAGGTGCCGGCAGGGGATGGCAGGGGGGTGGACTCGGCGTGTGGCATGGGCAGGGGAGGCGCTGAGAACGGGGAGCGGACGCGTCGGCGACGCGGCGAATCAGAACGACTGCCAGCCGTCACCGCCGGCCTCGGAGGCGTTGGCGGTGGCGGTGACGGTGGGGGCAGCCGCGGCGGCAACGGCCGTGGCGGTCACGGCCGGCTCGGCCGCGGTGCGGCGGGCCGTGCCGGTCGGAGGAACCGATGCGGCCGGCCGGTCGGCCCCCGGGCCCGCGGCCGGGCCGCTGCGGGCGCGGCCGATCGCATCGTGGGCGAGCGAGCGCGGCGTCGCCGCGGCGGCTGAGTGCCTGGACGCGGGCGTGTCGATCGGCCCGGCGGCGTCGCCGCCGGCCAGCTTGAAGGTGCTGACGAGCGCGGCGAGCTGGCGCGACTGGTCCCGGAGGGCCTCGGCGGCGGCGGCGCTCTGCTCGACGAGGGCGGCGTTCTGCTGGGTGGCGCGGTCGAGCTGGCCGACGGTGTCGCTGACCTGCTGCACGCCCTGGCTCTGCTCGCCGGCGGCGGCGC
>Ga0209172_10005980_pt1 | contig 14046 bp, 10 predicted proteins | sample LarsenN4metaG_FD_184113 | JGI IMG/M metagenome (GOLD analysis project Ga0209172, IMG submission 184113) | Hot spring sediment bacterial and archeal communities from British Columbia, Canada, to study Microbial Dark Matter (Phase II) - Larsen... ... | reverse complement strand
GACGGAGATGACCCCCGTTGGCTCGATCAGCTTTGTGAAGAGCTACCTCGAGAGCCTGCCCGCGGCCGAGCGCATCGCCCTGCGCTCGCGCGCTGGCCTGCCGCTGCCCTTCGTCGAAATCCGCGCCCGCAATGACGCCGGAGAAGTCCCCTGGGACGGCAAGACCGTGGGCGAGCTCGAAGTCCGCGGCCCCTGGGTGGCGGCCAGTTATTACAACCTGCCCGAGGAGACCAGCGTCAAGTGGACGCCGGACGGCTGGTTCCGCACCGGCGACGTGGTGACGATTGACGCGGAGGGCTACATCAAAATCATTGACCGCTCGAAAGACCTTATCAAGTCGGGCGGCGAGTGGATCAGCTCGGTGGACCTCGAGAATACCCTGATGGCGCACCCGGCGGTGCGCGACACGGCCGTCATCGCCGTCCCCGACCCCCGCTGGCAGGAGCGCCCGCTCGCCGTCGTGGTGCTGAAGGAGGGCGCCCAGGCCACGGCGGACGAGCTGCGCGAATTTCTGGCGAAGCGGTTCGCGCGCTGGCAACTCCCCGAGGCCTTCGTCTTCACCAACGCCCTCCCGCGCACCGGCACCGGCAAGGTGCAGAAGAGCCTCCTGCGCGAGCAGTACGCCCAGCATCCCAGAGAACAGCCCTCCGAGGTGTAGGGATGGAGCCGAACCACCCCTGGGTGATTATGTGGGAGTTTCGAGTGCGCCCGGGCTCGGAGGCTCGCTTCGGGGAGGTGTACGGGCCGGCAGGCGAGTGGGCCGCGTTCTTCCGCCGCGGCGAAGGCTATCTCGGCACGCAGCTCTACCGGGACACGAACGTCGCCCGTCGCTATCTCACGCTCGATTTCTGGGTCTCGGAGGCCGCCTACCAGTATTTTCGCCGGCTCCACGCCGCCGACTACCAGGCCCTCGACGCTCGCTCGGAGGCTCTGACCGAGCGCGAGACCCCGCTGGGCACCTTCCTCTGCTACGGTGGGTCAGGCCTTCAGGCCTGACATGCTCTCTGGCCAACAGAGTCCAGCCCGGTGGCCCCGGCCACCGGAGCGCGGTCATTGTCCTTTGCGGCGAGCTTTTTCCAACTCGTCCCAGAACGCGGCTGGCATCTCCAGGAAATCGCTGAACTGGCCGCCGGTGCGGAGCCACTGGCCGCCGTCAATGGTGACGCACTCGCCGGTGATGTAGTCGGCCTGCGGGCTGATGAGGTAGGCGGCGAGATTCGCCAGCTCTTCGTGGCGGCCGTGGCGGCCGAGCGGAATCCGGCGGAGGCCGCGCTCTTCGAATTCCTTCGTCAGCATCAGGCGCGACCACGCCCCCTCAGTCGGAAACGGCCCCGGGGCAATCGCGTTCACGCGGATGTGGTGGCGCCCCCACTCGACTGCCAGCGAGCGCGTCAGCGCCAGTACGCCCGCCTTGGCGCAGGCCGACGGCAGGACAAAGCCTGAGCCCGTCCAGGCATAGGTCGTCACAATATTCAGGACGGTGGCCGGCTGTTTCTTCTCGATCCAGTGCCGCCCCAGCGCCAGCGTGCAGTGGAAGGTTCCGTGGAGGACGATGCCGACGACGGCGTTGAAGCCACCCGGCGAGAGCCGCTCGCTGGGGCAGAGAAAATTGCCGGCGGCGTTGTTCACCAGCACGTCCACGCGCCCGAACTCATCCAGCGCGCGCTGCGTCATCTTCTCCACCGTGGCGAAGTCACGCACGTCGCACGTCGCCCACGCCGCCGTCCCGCCTTTCTGGCGAATGGCCTCAGCCGTCTTCCGCAGCGGCTCCTCCCGCCGCGCGGCGAGAAAAATCTTCGCCCCCAGCTCCGCGTAGCGCAGCGCCATCGCGCGCCCCAGCCCCGTCCCGCCGCCGGTAATCAGAATCACTTTCTCCTTGAGCAAATCTGCCTGAAACATCGCCCGCTCCTTGTGGCAAGTTTGTGCGCTGCATTCTACCTGAGTGTGTGGCCGCGCCCGGGCAGAGACGGTCCGGAGGCGCCTCTCCTGAGCGAAGCCGGGGGGTCTGCACCCGCTTTTGGCCTTAGCCCGCCAGGGATAGAATGCCGTCTGCACCTCGGGTGAATCCCGTCGTGGAGGGGTATCGTGAAGAAATCGTCGGCCATCTTCCTCGCCTGTTTGTTTGGCCTTGCTACCGCATCGGCGCAGCAGCCGCCCTTGCTGCCGGAGCCGATCGTCGCCGCGCTGGCCGAGGAGCTTTCCGGCGAAACCGCCAAGCGCAACCTGGAATACCTGACGCGGCTCCATCGGATGCGCGGCTCGCGCGCCTTCCGCGCCGCCGCCGAGCACATCGCCGCCCAGCTTCGCGCCTACGGCCTGGCCGACGTCCGCATCGAACAGTTTCCCGCCGACGGCAAGAGCTTCTACGGAACGCAAAAGGCCCGCCCCGCCTGGGATGCCGACTTCGCCGAGCTGTGGGAGCTGCACCAACAGGGAGAGGAATGGGTGCCTGCCCTGCGCCTAGCGAGTTGGGAGGCGATGCCCATCACGCTGGCGCAGGACAGCGAGAGCGCCGACGTCACGGCTGACCTCGTGGATGTGGGCGACGGGACGAGCGAAGCCGACTACACGGGGAAGGACGTACGCGGCAAGATGGTGCTGGCCGCGCAGCAGCCCGGCGGGGTCGCGCGCCTGGCGGTCGAGCGTTTCGGCGCGGTCGGCATCGTCAGCTACGCCCAGAACCAGCGCCAGGCGTGGTGGGGCGAAGACGAAAACCTCGTCCGCTGGGGCCACCTCGACAGCTTCGCGCCCACGAAGACGTTTGCCTTTATGGTTTCGCTCAAGCGCGCGCGGGAATTCCGCCAGTGGCTCGCCCGCGGCGAGACCATCCGCTTGAAGGCCACCGTGCGCGCCAGCCGGCGCCCCGGCTTCTATGACATCGTCACCGCCACCATTGCCGGCGCCGATCCCAAGCTCCGCGAGGAGGAGATCGCTTTCAGTTGCCACCTCGACCATCAACTCCCCGGCGCGAACGACAACGCCAGCGGCTGCGCCACGATCTTGGAAGTCGCCCGCACCTTCTCGAAGCTCATGGCCGACGGCAAGCTCCCGCGCCCGGCGCGCACACTGCGCTTCATCTGGCCGCCGGAAATCGAAGGCACGCTGGTGCTGCTGAACGCCCGGCCGGAGCTCGTGCCGCGCATCAAGGCGGTGGTGCATATGGACATGGTGGGCGGCGGGCCAGAGACGAAGGCGGTCTTTCACGTCACGCGCAGCCCGGCCAGCCTGCCGTCATTCGTCAATGACGTCGCCGAGGCCTTCGCCGAGTTTGTGAACGAACAGTCCTACCAGTTCGCCGCCACCGGCCGCGCGCGCTTCCCGCTGGTTGCGCCCGAGGGCGGCAAAGAGCCGCTGCGGGCGATGCTGCAGGACTTCGACGCGGGCAGCGACCACCAGGTCTACACTGAGGGCTCCTTCCGCATCCCCGCGATTTACCTCAACGACTGGCCCGACCGCTACATCCACACCAACTTCGACTCACCCGCCAACATTGACCCTACCAAGCTCAAGCGCGCCGGCTTCATCGGCGCTGCCAGCGCCTATTTCTTGGCGAATCTCACGGCCGATGACGTGCTCGCCCTCTGGCGCGTGCTGCAGGCAAACAGCTTGCGTCGCCTCGCCACGTGGCTTGCGCGCCGCACGCAACTGTCCGCGGACGAAGCGGCTAACTACACCCGCTTCCAGGTCAGCTACGAGGGCGCGTTGCTGCATTCGATCGAGCGTTTTGTGCCCGTATCAGCCGATGTGCGCACGCAGGCCGCAGCCTTCTTTGAAAGTTTAGGAAACGCCGTCGGAGTAACCGGATTTGTCGCTTCGCTGCTTGGCGACGCCAGTCGGGTCTTTCGCCGCAACCCCGAGGTGAAAGGGCCGATGTCGGTCTTCAGCTACGATTACTTCACCGATCACTACGGGGAAGAGCGGGCGCGCCAGCTTCGCCTGCTGCGCTATCAGGGACTCTGGGGCGGGGGCGGCGACTACGCCTATGAGGTACTGAACCTCGTGGACGGCACGCGCACCGCCCAGCACATTCGCGACGCCATCTCCGCCATCTACGGCCCCATCCCCCTCGACGTCGTGGTGGAGTATCTGCGCGCCCTCGAATCCATCGGCATCCTTCGCACGGCTCAATGACAGGATCTGCTTTTCTCCCTTACTGGTCGCAGGTCGCCGGCCACCGGTCGCTTCACAGTTTGCGGTCGAAGGAGAGGTTCTGGATGAGGGCGTCGAGCTCTTTCTGGGCGGCGTTGCGCTGCTGCTCGAGCGCGGCGCGTTTGTCGCGCAGGGTGGCGAGCTGGGTCTCCTGCGTGCCCAGTTGGCGAACGTAGCGCTGGCGGAGCTGCGCTTCCTCGGGTGAGTTCCCCAGCCGGGCCAGGTTCTCCCGGATGCGCTGCTGGTCGCGGAACATCCGCTCGATCTCCTGGTCGGCCTGTTGCATCTGGCGGTCGAGGTCGGCGATCTGGTTTTTCTTCGCGATGATGCCGGCCAGCGCCTGCTCGATCTGTTTGTCAATTGTCCGCTCGCGCACCCAGAGGGCAATCTGCTCGGGGGTGATGTTGGTGAGCGCGTAGGTGGTCTGCTGCGGGTTCTCCTCGCGCACGGCGAACTCGGTGGTGGTCTTCGGCTTCGCCTCGACCCGGAAGCGATGGTAGCTCGCGCTCGACTCGGCCGCCGGCGGCGTTTCGACGAGCGTCCAGCCGCTGCGCACCGGATGCTCGAGCACCACGGCGCGCGGCTTCTCGTCGTTGTTGCGGACGACGTAGGTTTTCTTCTCGGTGAGTTTGGTGTGCATGCGCAGCACGCCGCGGTTGATTTCCACCCGCTCGACGCGCTGGCGCTCGGTCTCGCGGTTGGCGTTGACCTCGACGCCCAAGTCGAGGGCATAGCTCAACAGGCGGCTCTCGTTCGGCCGTAGGGTTTCCGTCAAGCCTTCGCCGGCGAACGCGCCCGAATCAATCACCGTGAAGGAGCCGCCGTCGAGCGTCAGCCCGCTCGTGTTCTTCAGCCACACCGCCAGCCGCGGCTGCTTTTCGCCGGTGGCTTCGTTGAAGAGCGAGACTTTCTCGCCCTGCACTTCGGTGTGGAGGATGGGCAGCAGCGCCGACTGGTTGCGCCCGATGGTGACCCGCTGCGGCAGCTTGTATTCAAACTGCTCGCCCAGCTCGCGCGCCTGCGCCGTGGCGACCTTGGCCTCGCGCAACGCTTCCCCCGGACTTACGGGCATGGCGGCGGGCATCGAGGCAGCCAGTCGCCCACCCACAATGCCTTCCTGTCGCATCCGTGCCGCCTTCGCCGCCACATCGCGGCGCTCTTCGTCCGCGGCCATCTCGGCCGCCACCTGGCCGAGCGTGAAATTGAGGGAACTGACTCGTCCGGCGTTCAGGGCCACGCCATCGTATTCGCCCGCGCCGAACTGGGGGTGAAACGCCTGGGCACGGTATCGGCCCGGAGCCAGCCCGCCGATGGTGTAGCGACCGGTTGCGTCGCTGCCACCCTGACCCACCAAGTTCCCGTTGACGTCGAACACGCTGACGGTTACGCCCGGCGCGGGGTTGCCACTCGGATCGGTGACGAGCCCGGCGAGGGCGGCCTGTCCGCGCGGGACTTCGAGCGTGGCTTCGTGCACTTGCGGGGTCACTTGCAAGCCTTCGGGCAGCGGAATGACTGGCCGCCGCGCATAGAGCGGCTGGGACAGGTTCTGCACGAAAGATACCGGCGCGCCCGCTACGAGCGAGAGCTCAACGTCGGCCCAATCCTGCGGTGTGGTGTTGTCCACAATCGCCCAGCCTTGCAGCAGCGGGCGCTTGGCCGGGTCGAGCACCAGCCGGTAGGTGGTCTTCCAGATGGGGGCTTCGGAGGTGTAGCTGACGTAGAGGTCGCGCCCGCCGGAGCCCAGGGTAGAGATCTTCAGCCGGCGGACGTCGCGCTCGTGAGTAGTGGTGAGCAGGTCAAGATAGCGACCCACGTCTTCGGCCAGGGCGCGCTCGGTCAGCCGCAGGGATTCGGCTGATTCCAGCTCGATACGCCGCAACTCGCCTGCATCCGTCCAGAGGACGACGTCGAGCGACTCGGTGGTAATGTTGCCCGGCAAAGTCTTGGTGCGGCGCTCGGCGCCGAGCAGTTTTCCGGCGACGACGCCACCGGGCGCGCGCACCTCCACGCGCGTGCCGCGAATCTGGTTGAGGAAATCGGCAATCGAAGTCGCCCCGCGCAGGCTGATGGGGAGCTCACCCAGGCGGCGCTCGAGCGGCGCGGCCGAGTCGTAGGTGACCCCGGCGACCTGACCGCGGCCGAGGTCAATCACCGTCAGCGACTTCAGCACGTCGTTCAGCTGGCCGCTGGGAAGAGTGATTTCGACCGCCTGGTTGCCGCTGACGCGACCCAGGTGCTCGAAGTAGCCGATGCCGTTCTTGTAGAGCACGACTTTGCGGACGGGCAGCGGCACCGCCGTCTGCGCCGACGCGCTCAACACGCAGAACAGGACAGACGCGACACCGAGAGCAACTTTCCTCATGGCAGCCTCCTCAACCCCTGCCCCACGATAGCGCTCAGGTCAAAAACAGGCAAGCCTCACGCGTGCGCAGTAGAATGCCGGCGTGCCGTACCGTTTCGCGTTGTTGCTCGTCAGCGCCGCCACACTGGCCTACCAGATTGCGCTGATGCGCGTCTTCTCCATCACCGGCTGGCACCACTTCGCCTATATGGTCATCTCCATCGCGCTGCTCGGCTTCGGGGCCAGCGGCACGCTGCTCTCGCTCGCGCGCCGCCGGCTGCTGGAGCGCTTTCCCGCCGCGTTCGCCGGCGCCAGCGCGGCGTTTGCCTTGAGCATCCCCCTCTGTTTCTCGCTCGCCCAGCGCATCCCCTTCGATCCCTTCCTCATCGTCTGGGACACGCGCCAGTACCTGTATCTGGGCGGCTATTACGCGGTGCTGTTCATCCCGTTCTTCTGCGCCGCCACCGCCATCGGCCTCGTCCTCATCCACGAGGCGCGCGAGGCCCCGCGCGTCTATTTCTTTAATCTCCTGGGGTCGGGGCTGGGTTCCCTGGCGCTGGTCGTTTTTCTCTTCTGGGTGCCTGCCGAGCAGACCCTCGCGCTCGTCTACGTGCTGGCCGCCACCGCCGTTCTGCTGGTTCTGGCGTCTCTCGGCCGGCCGGCCCGGCTCGTGGTGGTTATTCTGCTGGTGGCACTCTTCTACTTGCAGCTCTTCAACTCTTTCCTGTCGCCTCGGATTTCCCAGTACAAGGGCCTGCGCGTCAATCTGAGCTTGCCTGGCGCGGAAATCATCGCGCGCGATTCGAGTCCGCTCGGGCGGCTCGACGTGCTGCGCAGCCCGGCCTTCCACTACGCGCCGGGTCTGAGCTTCGCCACCCGCGCAACACCGCCCGAGCAGCTCGGACTTTTTGTGGATGCCGAACTTGCCGGCGTCGTCACACGTTTTCGGGGCGACCCGAACGATGTGGCATTCCTCGACGGGACTTCTTCCGCGCTGCCGTACCACGTGCTTGGTCCGCAGGCAGACACGAAGGGCGTTCTCATTGTGGGTGCGGGTGGCGGTGCCGACGTTCTGTTGGCGCTTTACCACCAGGCCGGGCGCGTCGAGGCGCTGGAGCTTGACCCGCGCATCGTGCGCCTGGTGCGCGACACCTTCGCGGACTTCAGCGGCGGGCTCTATCGGCTTCCGCAGGTGCGGCTGCACGTGCGCGAAGCTCGCGGCTTCTTTGAGGCGTTGTCGGCTGAGGAACGCTACGACCTGATTCAGATTTCCTTGCTTGACTCGTTCGCGGCTTCCAGCGCCGGCGTGCACGCGCTGAATGAGAGCTACCTCTACACGGTAGAAGCCTTCGCGCGCTTCTTCGATCACCTATCGCCGGATGGCTTTCTGGCCATCACGCGCTGGGTCAAGAGCCCGCCACGCGACAATATCAAGGTCTTCGCCACCGCCGTGGCGGCGCTCGAAGCTCGCGGTGTCGCCGAGCCGGCGGCACATCTGGCGATGGTGCGGAGTTGGGCGACAGCGACGACGCTCATCAAGCGCGCGCCGCTGGTGGCGGATGAAATCGCAACGCTCAAGCGCTTTGCCGGAGAGCGCCTGTTCGATCTCGTCTACTACCCGGGCGTCCGGCCGGAAGAAACCAACCGCCACACCGTGCTCGCGCGCGACCTCTACGCCGAAGCCGCTCGCGCGATTCTCGCAGGCGCGGAGACGCGCGAGGGCTTCTTCCGCGACTACAGCTTCAACGTCCGCCCGGCGCGAGATGACCAGCCCTACTTTCATCATTTCTTTCGCTGGAAGGCGCTGCCGCAGCTCGTGGCGACGCTGGGCCGGCAATGGGTGCCCTTCATCGAGTGGGGCTACATCGTGCTGGTCGCGACCCTGGCGCAGACACTTCTTTTCAGTCTCGTCCTCATCCTCCTACCGCTGGCGTTCCTGCGCCGGGACCTCGGCACCGGTGGAACGGCGGGGGGCAAACCGCCCTACCGGAGCGTATCTGCGTCCCGCGTGTTTCTCTTCTTTCTGGGCATCGGGTTGGGCTACCTGTTTATCGAAATGGTGCTCATCCAGAAGCTCACGTTTTTTCTGGCCAATCCGATTTACGCGGTGGCGGTGGTGCTGACGGGGATTCTGGTCTTCTCCGGCCTGGGAAGTCTGGCCGCCACACGGCTGGGCACGCGCTGGCTCTCGCGCGCAGCCACTTTGGTGGCAGCCCTGGCAATAGTGGCCGCCGTTCTGCTGCCGCGTCTGCTGCCGCTCTGGGTGGGTCTGCCGGACGCGGCGCGCGTGGTGATTGCGTTGGCGTTGATGGCACCGCTCGCCTTCTTTATGGGGATGCCGTTTCCGCTGGCGCTGCAACGGCTGGAGGCGGCGCGGCCGGAGCTGCTGGCTTGGGCCTGGGGCGTCAACGGTTGCGCCTCAGTCTTGGCGACGATTCTCGCCACTCTGCTGGCCATGGCTGCCGGCTTCCGGATAGTGCTGCTGGCCGCTGCTGCACTGTACCTCCTCGCCGCGTTCAGCCTGAGTGGCAAACCTTCCCTCAAGAGCTAAAGCCCTGGAAACATCGCCCGCTGAACGGCACGGTTGACCCTTCGACTACGCTCAGGACAAGCACCGTGCCCTGACAAATTGAAACGGCGGAGGTTCCCGCAAGGGGCGCCCTTCGGCAAACCTCAGGGCAAGCGGGAGGTCTGCTGCGCTGCGAGGAACGCGCGCTGTTGGGAACCGTTGGTATATCATCTCAGCTTGCGTATGAAAGGAGCACCGGCAGTCGTGGTTGAGCACGAGCAGCGGGAGAAGAAGGCGGTGGCGCTCTCGAGCGTGCTGGCGGCGCTGGTGCTGGTCACGCTGAAGACGGTGGTCGGGCTGAGCACGCACAGTCTGGGCGTGCTGTCGGAGGCGGCGCATTCCGGGCTCGATCTAGTGGCAGCCGGCATCACCTACTTTTCCGTGCGGGTATCGGACAAACCCGCCGATGCCGACCACCAGTACGGCCACGGCAAGATCGAGAACCTCTCGGCCTTTCTCGAAACCGGCCTGCTGCTGTTGACGTGCGCGTGGATCGTCTGGGAGGCGGTGCGGCGCTTGTTTTACCGGGAGGTGCACGTCGAGCCGAGCGTCTGGGCCTTCGGAGTGATGGCGATTTCGATCGTGATTGACCGCTTCCGCTCGCAGGCACTCGATCGCGTGGCGCGCAAGTACGGCAGCCAGGCGCTCGAGGCCGATGCGCTGCACTTCCGCACCGACGTGTGGAGCTCGTCGGTGGTAATCCTGGGACTGGCGCTGGTGCTGGCGGCCGAGCGCTGGGAGATCGGGTGGCTGCGGGCGGCCGACCCGCTTGCCGCGCTGGTCGTCGCCGGCATTGTCATCTCCATCAGCGCGCGGCTGGGGCGGCGCACGGTGGCGGTGCTGCTGGACGAAGCTCCGGCCGGCTTGCGCGCGGCGGTGGAGGAGGCGGCGCACAGCGTGGAAGGTGTGCTGGGCGTCGAGCGTGTCCGCACACGGCGCGCCGGCAACCGCGACTTCATTGACGTCACCATCACCGTCAGCCGGACGCTGCCCTTCGAGCGCGTGCATGGAATTTCCGACGAGGTCGAAGCGGCGGTGGCCCGGCGCGTGCCACGTGCCGACGTGGTGGTGCACATGGAGCCGCGCGCGGGCAGTGCCGAGAGCCTGTTTGACGCCATCCGCGCCGTCGCCCATCGCCACACCCTGAGCATTCACGACCTGAGCGCGCACGAGATCGGGGAAGCGGGCGGGCACCGCCGCCTGGTCGTGGACCTGCACCTGGAAGTGGACGCCGGCCTTTCGCTGCGCGCTGCGCACGAGATCGCAACCGCGTTTGAGGAGGAGGTGCGGCGCGAGCTGCCCGAGATTGACGACATCAACACCCACATCGAGGCCCCGGCGGCCACCATTGCCGCCGGCGACCCGCTCGACAGCCTGGCCCGCGCCCTGCACGTGCATTTTGCGGAGCTGTGCCGGGAGATTCCCGAGCTGCGCGACTTCCACGACTTGAAGGTGCGGCGCGTGGAAGGCCACGTCGTGCTTTCCTGCCACTGCGTGGTGGCGGGCGACCTGCGCGTCACCCGCGTCCATGACCTCACGAGCGAGATCGAGCTGCGCATCCGCGAGCGCTTCCCGCAGCTTTATAGAATCGTCATCCACACCGAGCCGCCCGAAGCCCGCTGACCGCATCTAAGATTCCACAGGAGGGCGCGAAGCTGGGAGGCTTTCGCGCCGTTGCGTTTTTGGGAGCGGCGGCGTAAAGTGAAAGACTCCACAGCCAAGGAGACGATGCGATGAAGTATACCCGTGCATTGCTGATTGTTCTGCTCGGCCTGGCGCTGGTGGGCACGGCGTGGGCGCAGGGACAGTCGGCGGGCAAGTCCAAGAAGTCGGAGGCAGCGACCAAGGCGGATAAGGCGGAGAAGGCCAAGGGCGAAAAGAGGAAGACCGACAAGCCTGCCCACGTGCCCGGCTTCCCCAAGGAAGATGTGAACACCATCCGCGCGTGGTTCCACGTCAACCGCGCGGGGCTGCCGCCCGGGCTGGCCAAGCGCGAAGAGTTGCCGCCGGGCTTGCAACGTCACCTGGAAAAGAACGGACAGTTGCCGCCCGGCTTGCAAAAAAAGATTCAGCCGCTGCCGCCCGACCTCGAGGTGCACCTGCCGCGACTGCCGCGCGGGTACAAGCGCGTGGTGATTGGCGGCCACGTAATCCTGATCGAGGAACGCAGGGCAACGGTGGTGGACATCATTCGCGACGTCATCCACTGACACCGCTGCATCCATTGGCGTCGCTCCACTCAAGAGAAGAGGCATGACCGTACGCACAGGTATCGCCTGGCTCGGACTCTTGCTTGCGGCTCCGCTCTGCGCGCCGGCACAGCAGCCACCGCCGGCGCCGCCACGGGCAAGTGTGCCGCATCAAGCGGCGCACATCGTGCTGCTCAACGCGCGCGTGTGGACGGTGGACGAGGCGCGGCCCGAGGCCGAAGCCGTGGCCCTGCGCGGCAACCGCATCGTGAAAGTGGGCACCAACGAGGAAGTGCGGAAGCTGATCGGCGAGGGCATCACCCAGGTTCTGAAGCTCGACGGCCGGCTGGTGCTGCCGGGCTTTATTGACAATCACACGCACTTCGAGGCTGCCGGGCGGCTGCTACTGGGGTTGAACCTGCTCGACGTGAACGACCGCACGACGTTCGTGACGCACGTGGCGGAAGTGGCGGGGCGGCTGCCGAAAGGGAGCTGGATTACGGGGGGCGACTGGGGGGCCTACGCGCAATGGCGCACGGGAGAGGCCGGGCCGACGCCGGCAGGCGAGGAGGTCGAGCTGCTCGAGCCGCACAAAGAATGGATTGACGCGGTCACGGCCGAGCATCCGGCTCTCATCCGCCGCTTTGACGGCAAAGTGTGGCTGGCGAATTCGCTGGCGCTGGCGGCGGCCGGTATCACGGCGGAGACGCCGGATCCGGAGAACGGCGAGATCGTCCGCGACGCGGAAGGCAATCCCACCGGGCTCTTGCGCGGCGAAGCCTACAAGCTTGTCGAGCAGATCATCCCGCCGCCCTCAACCGAGCAGCGGCTGGCCGAGGGTCGCCGGGCGCTGGAGGAAGCGCGGCGCTGGGGCGTCACCTCCATCCACGACAACACCAGCTTCGAGCAACTGGAAATCTTCAAGGACTTGCGCAAGCAAGACGAGTTGACCCTGCGGGTGTGGGCGCGCACGCCGCTGGCGGAATGGGAACGGTTGAAAGAGCACATCCGCCTCTATCGCGTTCCGCCTGCGCCGGGGGTCTGGGGCGACCAGTACATCCGCCTGGGCGGGCTGAAGGGCTGGGTGGACGGCATCATGGGGAATTCCACCGCGCTCTTCTTCGAGCCCTACACCCACGACCCGGAGAACCGCGGCCGCCTGCGCGACATCATGTTCCCGGAGGGGAAGCTGGAGCGGCTCATCCGCGCCGCCGACCGGGAAGGCTTCACCGTTACCGTGCACGCTATCGGCGACCAGGCCAACCGCATCCTGCTCGACACTTACCAGAAGGTGTTTGCGGAGAATCCCGCGCGCGAGCGGCGGTTCCGCGTGGTACACGCGCAGGTGATCCATCCGGACGATTTCAAGCGGTTCGGCGAATTGAAACTGATTGCCGAGGTGCAGCCCTACCACTGCATTGACGACATGCGCTGGATGGAGGAGCGCATCGGGTGGGAGCGCTCGCGGGGGGCGTACGCCTTCCGCAGTCTGCTGGCGGGGGGCGCCGCGCTAAGTTTCGGCTCCGACTGGCCGGGCACGAACGCCTCCTACTATCCCATCAACCCGCTGCTCGGCATCTACGCGGCGGTGACGCGGCAGACGGTGCGCGGCCAGCCATCCGCCGGCTGGTTCCCCGAGCAGAGTGTAACCCTCGAGGAAGCCATCCGCTTCTTCACCCTCAACAACGCCTACGCCACCTTCGAGGAGAACATCAAAGGTTCCATCACGGAAGGAAAGCTCGCCGATTTGGTCGTGCTCGACCGCGACATCCTGAGCCGCCCCCCGCAGGAGCTGCTGGAAACCCAGGTGCTCTACACCCTCTTCGACGGCAAGATCGTGTACGAAAACAAAGCAGCTCTCTCGGCAAGTCCCCCCGCGCCAGGCGGCAGCCGATAAGCGTCAGACGCTCTCGACGATGGGGCAGATGGCGCTCGCGGCGTGAGGCAGGCGCGGCAGGCGGCGCGAGCGGTCGAGGCAGGTACGGATTTGGCGGCGGATGGCGCGCAGGTTTTTCAATTCCTCTTCGATTGCCGCCAGGCGCGTGCGCAGCCGCCGCCGCACGCAGTCGCAGGGTGACTGGCCGGAAAATTTCAGCCGCAGGACTTCTTTGATCTCAGCCAACGAGAAGCCCAGCGCCTGGGCCTGCTGGATGAAGCGCAGCCGGTCGACGACCGCCGCCTCATAGACGCGGTAGCCGGCCGGCGTGCGTTGGGGAGCAGGCAGCAGCCCGCGCCGCTCATAGTAGCGGATGGTGTGGATGCTGACGCCCGCGGCTCGTGCTGCCGCCCCGATGAAGAACGGGTGTTTCACTGGGGTTTCTTGGGATTCTCTTTCGCGATGGGCTGGCAGCAGCAGGTGTCAATGGTTTTCTTGGCCAGGGGGCAGTAGAGCTTCTCGCCGCGCGGCTCGCAGCAGCACTTTTCGACCTTCTGGTTGGTGAGCGTACAGAGCAGCGCTTCTTTCTTCGGGGGCGCTTGCGGGCCGGCCCAGACGAAACCTGCCAGCAGGAAGGTTGCCATCGTCAAGCGAATCCATCGATGCATTTCTCTCCTCCCTTCGAGGGTCATCTTGGCCTTTAGCCTAAACCATAGAGCTAGCTCTAGGGTCAAGCGTTCTTTTCCGGGATGACGAATGACCGCTGAGGGACGGCGAAGGACAATGGCGAGAGAGGGCAAGCAGAGCGTTTGACCGGGCGGCGGACGACACGCGAGAATGCAGGTGGAGGATCGGAGATGCGGGCGGTGGTGCAGCGGGTGTCGCGGGCAGCGGTGAAGGTGGACGGCCAGGTGAGGGGAGA
>Ga0209172_10005979_pt1 | contig 14048 bp, 7 predicted proteins | sample LarsenN4metaG_FD_184113 | JGI IMG/M metagenome (GOLD analysis project Ga0209172, IMG submission 184113) | Hot spring sediment bacterial and archeal communities from British Columbia, Canada, to study Microbial Dark Matter (Phase II) - Larsen... ... | reverse complement strand
CATGTCGCCTTGAGCGACGCCCTGAAATGATGAAAAGCCTGGGGGCGCAGGCATCCTTGCCTGCTCATGCGCTGTATCGCAAACAAGCAGGCAAGATGCCTGCGCTCCCAGAGTATTTTCTGAGGAGAAAGACTATGGCAACGAATAGTCAACTACACAATTACATTAACGGTCGGTGGAGCCGTTCCACTGCCAGCGAGTATCTTAATGTCATCAATCCTGCCAGCGCCGAAGTGCTGGCTCAGACGCCGCTCAGCACAGGAGAAGATGTCAATGCGGCAGTAGAAGCGGCAGCCGCGGCTTTTCCCGAATGGCGGCGCACGCCGCCAGAAGAGCGCATTCAATATCTCTTCAAGCTGAAACAGCTCTTCGAGGAGCATCTGGACGAGATTGCTCGCCTCATCACGATGGAGAACGGCAAGACGCTCACAGAATCGCGGGCCGAGATGCGTCGCGCCATAGAGAATGTGGAAGTGGCTTGTGGCATTCCAAGCTTGATGCAAGGGTACAATCTGGAAGACATAGCTCGCGGCATTGATGAGACAATGATTCGCCAGCCTCTCGGCGTAGTCGCTGCCATCACGCCGTTCAACTTCCCGGTAATGGTCCCCTTCTGGTTTCTGCCTTATGCTATCGCTTGCGGAAACACATTCATTGTGAAGCCGTCGGAAAGGGTCCCCGTAGCAATGCAGCGGGTATTTGAATTGATCGATGGGATTGGCTTGCCGCCCGGCGTGCTCAATATGGTAAATGGAGCTAAAACGGCAGTCGATGCCTTGCTTGATCACGCGCAGGTGCGAGCAATCAGCTTCGTCGGTTCAACCCCTGTGGCAAGGTACATCTATGCTCGCGCTGGCGCCAACGGCAAACGAGCGCAGTGCCAGGGCGGAGCGAAGAACTATGTCGTTGTCCTGCCCGACGCCGATCTGGAGATGGCAACGCAGATAGTCAGCGACAGTGCGTTCGGCTGCGCCGGTCAACGTTGTCTTGCGGTCTCGGTGGCAGTGACTGTTGGCGAAGCGCAACGGTCATTCAGAGAGGCAATTGCCGATATGGCCGGCTCTATCAAAGTAGGCTACGGTTTGGAAGAGGGGGTGCAGATGGGGCCGGTGATTACCCGCGAGAGCAAATCCCGCATTGAGGGATTGATTGCCAGAGGGACAAGCGAAGGGGCCACAGTGTTGCTTGATGGGCGAAACGCCAAGATCCCCAATTACGAGCAGGGCAACTTCATCAAACCGACTATACTCGACAATGTGCCGCCGGAGAGCGAGCTTTCAAAGACAGAGATATTCGGCCCTGTCCTCAGCCTCATTCACGCGCAGACGGTTGATGAAGCGATTGAAACTCTGGCCCGCAGCCCTTACGGCAACGCAGCTTCTATTTTCACCGGCAGCGGGGCGGCGGCGCGCAAATTCCGCTACGAGGCCCCCGCAGGCAATATCGGAATCAACATAGGTGTAGCTGCGCCAATGGCCTATTTCCCCTTCAGCGGCTGGAAGGACAGCTTCTTCGGAGTAGTGCACGGCCAGGGACGAGACGCCGTTGAGTTCTATACTGAGAAGAAGGTAGTGATCGAACGCTGGCCGAAGGAGTGGTCGCGCAAATTTTGATTTATCCCTATAACTACTTGCGCGCAGACGCGAGCGAAAGAGATTCTCCGTTGCGCCGGCGATGATAGAGCTTGTTATAAGTTTTAAGGTACGTGTTTAGCGTGTTTGTAAGTTGTGCGGCTGTGGCCGCTACTGATGTGCGGCGAGTCTCCGACTCGCCGGGGCCTGTTCCTTATATCCTTTAGCGGCTACGCCGCTGCTTCTTGCCACGCTAAACGCATACGTTTTAAGAAATATGGCTTTTGGTTCCGCGAGGCCCGCGCATCCTCAAAACAGATCAAAACAAAATCGTTTTGGGGGCGGTTGGCGAATAGAACCGGTCTATGTGTTTAGCGTGGTTGTAAGTAGTGCGGCTGTGCCGCTACCTGTGTGCGGAGAGTCTGCGGACTCTCCGAGCGGCCCGTTTCCCATATCCTTTAGCGGCTACGCCGCTGCTTCTGGTCACACTAAATGCATACGAGATTGTGAAGGGGCACTAAATGAAATACGAACGCTTCGAGGATTTACCCGTCTGGCAAGCAGCCATCGATCTTGCCGTGCGCATATACGAATTAACGGAGAAAGAGAACTTCAGAGGACGCGCGAGTTTGCGTGACCAGATTGAACGCGCAGCAGTATCTGTATCAAACAATATTGCTGAAGGCTTTGAACGGGGGACGACACAGGAATTGATTAGCTTCATCTATATTGCTCGCGGGTCAGCAGGAGAGGTTCGCTCGATGCTCCGTCTGCTCTGTCGCCTGCCCGCGTTCAGGGAGCTTAAATCTGAAATTTCAAATTTGATACCTGTAGGTGAAGGAGTATCAAGGCAACTGCGCGGCGGGGCCGATTCGCTACAGAATTCACAGATCAAAGGGCAACGCTATTTGACCGACAAGGTAAGGCAGAACTGGCAATCTGCCCGCGAACGAGATGAGTTCTTAAGCGAATTGCGCCGGATTCAGGAGGAGAATATTGCCAGAACGCGCCAGAGCAACAAAGCCAGCGACCAGAAGAAGTAAAGAGCAACCTGCTTATAAGCATTAAGGTATTCTGATTTATCTTATTTTTAACCTGGATTTAAATCGCTTTTAACATCGGGCCGGTAGAATGCCCGTTGATATTGAGATGTGCATAATGATAGCTACGGAATATTCAATGCCTCATTCAAAACCTTATTGACTCAATTGGAGGAAACAACTATGCATATACGACAGCCACTCATCAGGTTGTTTATTGCGCTGCTGCTCGCCTGCCCGCTTGCTGCGCCGGCTCAGCAAGAGACAGCGACAATCACCGGCGAAGTTAAAGATGCTTCAGGCTCAGTAGTGCCAAAAGCAACGGTTACTATCACAAATACTGCGACAAACATCAGCGTTAAGACCGAAACCAATGATCTAGGCTCATACACTGTCCCCAGTCTCAAGCCGGGATCTTATCTGGTGACGGTAGAGAAAGAAGGGTTTAAGAAAGCAGTCCGAAGCGGGATCATCTTGCAGGTCAATCAGGTGGCCCGCATCGACATCGGCTTGCAGGTAGGCGAAGTCACCTCAGTAGTAGAAGTAACGGCAGCGGCGCCGCTGCTGGAAACCGAAACTTCTTCGCGCGGCTCGGTCATTGATCAAAAGAAGATTGTAGAGCTTCCTTTGAATGGCCGCGATTATAACCAGCTTGCGCTGCTCTCTCCCGGAGTCCTGCCGGGGACCCCGCGACTGGCAGTGGTCAATTTCAAAGGCGTGCTCAACGTCAACGGCAATCGCACATTCAACAACGTCTTCCTGCTCGATGGAGTAGACAATATCTCCTATTCCAATTCATTTCGCGGCGAGAATGTGCAACTGGTCCAGCCATCCATCGAGGCATTGCAAGAGTTCAAGATCCAGACTAATGCCTACTCGGCTGAGTTTGGCCGCAGCTCAGGCGCAGTGGTGAATGCCACTATCAAATCAGGGACCAATGATATTCACGGGAGCGTTTACGAGTTCCTGCGCAACGACGCGCTGGATGCGAACAATTTCTTCTCCAATGCGCTTGGGGCCCCTAAACCGGTTCGCAAACGCAATCAATTTGGAATCGCCATCGGCGGCCCATTAGTGAGGAACAGGACCTTCTGGTTCGGGGATTACGAAGGATTGCGAGAACGCGAAGGCGTCCCGCGAGTGCGCCAGGTCCCCACAGCGGCAGAGAAGGCTGGGCTCTTCAGCACAGCAGTCTTCGATCCATTTGCGCCCGGTCGCCCCGAATTTGGCCGCAATGCTCAAGGACAGTGGGTAATTCCGCAAACCCGATGGGACCCTGTTGCAGCAAAAATTGTTGCGCTCATTCCTGATCCCAATGTGCCTGGCACAACGATCTTCGCTTCTACGCCTGTCACCAGCACCCGTCAGGATCAGTTCGATGTCCGAATAGACCATCAATTCGCGTCCAATGTCACGATCTTTGGGCGCTACAGTTTCGTGGATACAAATACTTTTCGTCCGTCGCCGCTGCCGGGATTGGCAGAAGGATCTTTCAATGATGCGTTCGGATCGAACCTCAATCGCTCGCAAGGGCTGGCGATCGGTTTGACCTGGACATTCACATCGACTTTTGTCGGCGATTTCCGCTTCGGCTGGGCGCGAGGGAACTATTTCACCTTCCCGCCAAACTTCGGGGTGGACGGCCCGGCGCAAGTCGGGTTAAAGAACGTCCCCAATAACCCTCAGATTATGGGGGGCCTTCCTAAGATCAACATTCAAGGGTTCGACGCCGTAGGCCGACATACTTCAACTCCGCAGTTCCAGACGCCTCGCTCGTGGAATCCGCGGGCCAGCTTCAGCCTGAATCGCGGACGCCACTTCTTCAAGTTTGGAACCGAGATCCTGCATGTTCAGACCAAGATCAACGATCTGAATGCGACTATTGGCCGCATGAACTTCGAGAATCGCTTCACCGGGCGCGCTGTAGGCGATCTGCTTCTCGGCTTGCCATCGCAACTGGCGCTCACCAGCTTTACCGTAATGGATCAAGGCCAGGACATGCAGTTCTATTTCATTCAGGATGATTTCAAAGTCAACTCCAAGCTCACTCTGAATATGGGCTTGCGATATGAGTACGCGACTCCTCCGCGAGAGAAGAACAATCAATTTGCCAACTTTGATCCCGCGACCGGGACGATGAGGTTCGCCAAAGACGGCGGCATCTTTGATCGGGCGCTGATTCATCCTGATCGCAACAACTGGGCCCCCAGATTTGGCTTTGCTTATTCGCCTGCGTCTCGATGGGTTATTCGCGGCGCTTACGGCGTCTTCTACACTCACACGGTTCGTCAGGGGCGCGAAGGATTGCTGGGCTTCAACCCTCCATTTCTGGTCGATAACCTGCTGACGACCAACGTATCGGGATCTGCGGCAGTGGCATCGGCAGCAGTTTTCCGCCTGCAAACTGGTTATCCATCGGGACTGCTCGATCCCAATTCTCTGTCGCCAACCGTGTTGCGCCGGTCGCAAGACGCCTTTCAGCGGAGCCCCTATATTCAACAGTACAACCTCAGCATTCAACGCGAGCTGGTCAAAGACCTGCTGTTCGACATCGCTTATGTCGGTAACAAAGGGACCAAGCTCAACGGCTTCCGCAATTTGAATCAGCGGGCAGTTATCGTTAATCCCAACGGATCGCATTCTGCCGGCGCCAGGCCATTCCCCGCTTTCGGCGATATTCAGTGGATGGAGAATCGGGTGCTGTCGAATTACCACTCGTTGCAGGCGCGTCTGGAGAAACGGTTCTCTAACGGGCTTTCCGCGCTGCTCAGCTACACATACGGCAAAGCATTGACAGAATCGCCCGACCATATCTCTACCAGCGGCGGCGGCGCAGGGGTTGACACAGGAACATTCCGCGAGCCCCAGGATGGAAATAACCTCAAAGCAGAGCGGGGATTGGCGGAGTTCGATGTCAAACAGCGATTCGTTGTCAGCTACATCTACGAGCTTCCCTTCGGGCAAGGCAGGAGATGGGGCCAGAACTGGAGCAAAGCGGCTGAGCTGATTCTGGGCGGCTGGCAGTTGACCGGCATCCACGTCTTCTCAGAAGGACTGGGACTGACGGCTACTCTGGGCGGCAGCTCAGTGCTAAATATCGGAGGCGAGCGCCGAGCCCGTCCTAATCTGATAGGCAACCCGGTACTGCCGGAGTCAGAAAGGACGATCGGTCGCTGGTTCAACACAAATGCATTTGCTCCTGCTTTCAATCCTGCGCCGCAGGCGTTTGGAAACGCCGGCGTCGGGATCATGCGGGGTCCCGGCTTAATAACCTTCGATTTCAATCTGGCAAAGAACTTCCGCGTCGATGAGTCTCGTTATTTCCAGTTCCGCACGGAGTTCTTCAACGCCTTTAACAGAGCCAATTTCAATCCGCCGAATATCGCGCGCGACAGCAGCGGATTCGGCCAGATCCTGCTGGCGGGCCCTGCTCGCATTATGCAGTTTGCTTTGAAGTTCTATTACTAAACTTTCAAAGCCACAGAGACACGGAGGCACAGAGAAGATATGAGGCTAGCAAACAAAGAAGAAGTAAATTCACAACTCTCGGTGCCTCAGTGCCTCTGTGGCAAGTGTTTTTTGATTCTCCTTATTCTGATGGCGAACCTCAGCATGGCGCAAGCAGTGGCGCAGAGAGAAGCACAGCGAGCTGATTTTCATCATCAGTTGGGCGTTGCCTACCACTTACGTCGCTGCCTTGATGATGCCAGTCGATCTTATGCGCGCGCGCTTGAGCTGGATCCGCCGCGCCAGCTCACCGCTGATGAATGGAAGCTGGCGCAACGTTTCGCTCCGCGCGTCTACACGGTCCCATCAGAGTTTTTTCCTCTCAAGGATTTTGCCGTGATACTCCACCCATCAGCGCGATTGATCGCATATCACTTCTTCTGGGAAGATGACATCGACTTTCCCGAAGATAATGACCCTTGCGATCACGAATTGATGTGGGTGCAGTATTCGCAAGATCGCTTGTCAATTGAAAAGATCTGGACCTACTTCCACGGCCGCATTCTGGAGGGCGGCGAAGCAGCGTTAGCAGATGCTCGCAGAAACGGAATGCGGCCGCGCGTTTGTGTGCAATGGGGAAAGCATGGCTCTATGCCGGTGGGCTGGGAAGAGATAAAGATCGTAGCCGATCCCGGCGATGCAGAGAATAAGTACTATCCCGTCGGCCAGCCGATCTCGTTGAAGGTCTATAATCAGGGAACCTTTCGCAAACTCTCCGAGGAAGGCCGGAGAATGCTCAATCATCCGCTTGGACTGCGGGCGGGCTGGCCGCAAAAGTTCTCAGGCGCGTGGAAAGACTTCATCGATTTCTCGCGCCTGGTCGAGCCGCTTGAATTGCTCGATGAAAAGAAGATGGCTATGGTATCGCGCTGGAACAGCGCAACGATCAATCAGCATTTTCTGTCATATAACTTTCGTCCTAAGACAGAGTGGCCAATTGATTTACACCGATGAAAGGCAATTTGACCGTGCACAGTCATTATCGAAGAATTCTTAGAGCGGTGATAAGAACTGCTTTGCTGTTAGCGGTTCCTTGCGCAATGCCACAAAGCTCATCCTTTGTGGGGGCCCAATCGATTGAAGATTTTCACCTTCCGCCAAAAGCAGTGTTCGACCGCGCAATGCCCCGTTATCCTAACGTCTGGTTTTACATCGACGCTTCTCTGGCGAAGTCTTACCAGGCAGCAGTCAAGCTGGTGACTGACAATCTCAAAAATGCCATGCGGTTGCGCGAGTTTTACGGCCCATTTACCAATCCGGAAGGGTGTGACTTCGAGGTTCGGCTTGAGCACCTTCAACCCTGGGAAGAGCTTAAACATCGCTCGCTGCAACATTCTCACGCTTTTCACATGCGCTACTACTATACTGCGCTGGCGCAGAACAGATTGGAGAAGGTCAGGATCAAATGGTCGGGCAGAGAGCGAGAGTTTTTTCGATTCGCCGCCAGCGCGCATTACGAAGTAGAGCACACGAACCCGAATCACGCTGATGTAGAGATCTGCCCGATATGTGGAAGGACGGGAGAGTATAGCGAGCTGAAAGGCAATCTGGTCGAATTGGTTCACGATCCGCTGGGCCTTGAGCTTGTTATGACGGGGAAGATTCGCGGCCAGATTATCCGCTTTGAAGATTGGGAGCAGCGCGAGGTGGGAAGTGTTGATGGGCTGAAGAAGAAGTTTTCGGTCGAAAAGTTTATCTACCCTGCGCAGACGGGCGACAGGAACACTTTGCGAATCGGCGTGATCGTTATCGCTCCGAGATAGAGCGAACTGTCGCTTCGCCGCCGAGACGCAGAGGGCGCAGGGTGATATCAATAAATATTTCGAGACTCGATTCCTGGAGAAAGTTACAATGATCAATTGTAATCGCTCTCACCTGATCCGATTGGTTGCTGTTGGCTTGATCTTGCCATCTCTATTGATCTCTTCTACTGAACAATCGACATCTGCTTCAAATCAGAAGCAGCTAGCGGCAGATCGGCACCGGTTCTATCGCAAGCTTGCCTACTTTCACGCGCCGATCAATTTCCAGGACACTGAGGTTTTAGGCCAATCGCAAGATGAAGGCAACAATTCAAGCGTAGACGCGCCGATTCAGCGCCGAGGCGATTTTATGACTCGCTTCGATTTCGATGGAGATTGGAACGGGTTGAACAACTGGGCCAACTTCGCCAAGCGCCCGCCTGACGATTATCGAAAGGATCTCATGGCGCGCGCCTTTATGTACTACAGCGTGGTAGAGACAGCGACGCACTACTACATAGTCTATTGCGCATTCCACGCGCAAGACCGCGAGCCTCGTTGCAGCGATGCCGCTTGCCACGAGAACGACCTGGAAGGCGGATTGCACATGGTCAAGAAGGGCCCGGAAAACGGCGGCATGGGCACGCTCTGGCTGATGATGTATCTGGCGCACGATTACTGGTTCACTTACCTTACGCCTGCCGGACGAGCAGCAGGCATCAAGCGCGGCGGCAGACCGCCGCACGAGACGCCGGAGAAAGCGCATCATTACAACGCGGACTTCATCTATGATGTCGTCTGGCGAGGCGTCACGCCCGATGGGAAACTGTTTGCTCCGCGCGATCCTCATGCGCCGTCTGATGAAAGGGCCCCTCCGGGCGCCGTCTTTCGACCGACAACCTGGGCCGAGCCCTGGGGACATGGAATGTACGGCTGGCCCGGTGCTGATGCTCAGTCGCCTTACGATAAGTACCGCAAACCAGGTTACCCCTGGAAAGATGGATTTATCAACGGAGACGGAGTGATCTACTATCCCGGCGCTCAAGCGGGCATTCCCGATTATCGCAAGCAGGTCGATATTGTGCCTTATGCGCTGATAGACATCTTCGAGCCGGGCGGCATGTGGGATCGGCGCGAGCGACAGATCGATTGGAACATGGATGGCTGCGGCGGAGGCGCTAAGGGGGCTCAGGATTGCGCCTGGGGGTACTATGGCACTTTTCGCGGCGAACGCTGGGGGACCGACAAGGCCAATGCCCCATGGCGCTGGGACCACAACGATGATCATCTGCCGCCGGGCATGCAAGCGTTCGATCCACTTCGATTGATTGAAGAGTACAACAATCTGAGCGCCGTGCCGCCAGATCAGCTCAGCCGCGTCTACACCAACAACCGCTATCTCGGCATCCCTGACGGCACGCGCCCCAATCGGCCGTTGCCGCTGGCAACGGCCGGAGAGAGGGTGAGAGTTGTTAAACCGGGAGAGGTGTTCGTGCTCGATGGCAGCCGCTCGCAGACGGGAGACCTGAACGGAAGAGGCTTCCTGCTCTATCGCTGGGAATCGAATGCTGAAGATTGGCAAGAGAGCGGCTGGCAGCAGCCATGGCTACAAAAGAGCCTGACGCGCGAAGGAACTTATCGAGTGAAGCTGACCGTCAACGATGGAGATCATGAAGCCAGCGATGAAGTGACGGTAATAGTAACTCCTGACAAGCTCTTCTTCGATGATTTCCAAAATGCTTATCCGCAAACCGGCTGGCGCTTTCTGGGACAGACGTGGCAGCAAAAGGATGGCCTGCTGTTGATGCGGCGTCCGGGAGCGGGCTTGAATGCCGCGCTGGTGGTCGGTCAGAGCTTTCCCGCAGATTTGACGGTCGAGACGCTCGCGCGATTGGATCTGCTATATCCGGAAGCGGGGGAACCATTCGGCGTAGGAGTGGCTTACACGGATCTAACTCAAGGCGTCTCGGCGCTGCTCTTCGGACTGACCGGCACGCGGCGAATTGATAGCCTGGACAATCCTTCACGGCGGCATCTGACGGAAGTGGCATTCTACGATGTCAGTCCGCAGAAGCGCGCGCGATTGGGGGACCGGATTCTGACTTATACAGACGGCTCGTCCAAAACTTACGAGCTGAAGCGGTGGTATCACATTAAGCTCGCAATAGAAGGCGGGCAGAGATTGAAAGCGAAACTGTGGCCGCTCGGCTCAGTAGAACCGGATTGGATGTACCATCAAACTCTCGACCACCCCAAGCGAGGGGCCCCGATGCCATTGCTTGCGGCAGGAACGACAACAAACGGAGAAGCGGCCTTTGATTATTTTCTGGTAACTGCCAGCAAGTAGCTCAAGCCCTGATGGGCGAGCTGCTTTTGGCTTATCTGTGGCGCAGGCGCAGCGCGAGCGCCGCGTCTGCCACGGGAAATGTGGGGAGCTAAGTTGGCCCACCCTTAATTATTCAACTCATCATATAACCGGCGCCTGTTTAAGCGCCGAGTAAGAATTCGGAGGGAGTATGTTGAAAAGGATTGCAAGAACTATTTCACCAATCTTATTTATCTGCCTGGGATTGATTGCTCAAGCGTCAGCTCAGGTTCACACAGCAAGCCTCACCGGCCTGGTTACCGACCCGAACGGCGCAGTCGCAGCCAATGCCGCAGTGACGGCGAAGAACAACGCGACCAATGTGGAATACAAAGTCACGACCGACGCTTCGGGGTACTATACATTCGCTACTCTGCCTGTGGGGGCCTACACGATAACGGTTGAGCTTCAAGGCTTCAAGAAAGCGATACGCGAGAATGTAGTGCTGGAGGTAGGCCAGAAAGCGCGCATCGATTTCAACCTTGAAGTTGGCCAGGTGACCGACACGGTAGTTATCGCGGCGACCGCGCCGTTGCTATCCACGCAGGAGGCTACGGTCGGCGGCGTGATTGAAAATCGCATGGTCTCCGACCTGCCGTTGAGCCTTCGCAACTGGGACGATCTGCTGGGCCTGATTGCCGGAGTTCAGGCAGACCGGTACACTGAAGAAGGCGGCGGCACCGCAGCCGGTCGCACCGGAGGCGCCAATGTGCACGGCGTGCGCTCTCTTCAGAACAATTTCGTCCTCGACGGCGTTGATAACAATTCCATCTCAACCAATGTTCAGGAGCTGACCACTCAGGTGGCCCGGCCTTCGGTGGACTCCATTCAGGAGTTCAAAGTCAGCACCAATCCTTATTCGGCTGAGAACGGTCGCAGCCCCGGCTCGCTCATCAGCGTGACCACCAAGAGCGGCACCAATGCTTTCCACGGAACGCTCTATGAGTTTCATCGCAATCGCATCTTCGACGCCAATAACTTCTTCCTCAACCGCGCCGGGCGCGGCAAAGGGCAAAATGTTCAGAACCAGTTCGGGGCCAACATTGGGGGCCCTATCGTCAAAGACCGCGCCTTCTTCTTCTTCAACTATGAAGGCACGCGGATTCGCAAGGGGACCACACGGCTGGGCAATGTGCCTACGGCTAATGAGCGCATCGGCGATTTCTCCGCCGCCGCTGCTGCTGCCAACAGGACAACCTATGCGACGTTGATCGACCGGGTGGGCGATTGCGTTGGCGCAGGCAATCCGCTTCCAAATAACGTCATCCCTTCAAGATGCCTTGACCCGATCGCTCAGAAGATACTGGGCTTGGTTCCCGCTCCCAATGTCATCCCCGGTTCAGGCCCGCTCAATGTGAACAATTTCCTGCGGGTTCCCAATATCATTGACGACACCGACAGCTACACGGTGCGGGGCGATTGGCAAGCATCTTCGCGCGATAGCGTGTTCGTCCGCTATACCAATGGAGATCGGTTCCGCTTCGTCCCGGGCACATTCGGCGGGATCATCGATGGGACCAGCACCTCGGCATTTGGCCGGCTGAAGATGGCGGGGCAATCGGCTGCTATTGGCTGGAACCGGATGATCGGAGCGCGCATGGTCAATGAATTTCGCCTGGGCTGGGGCCGCAATGATTCCACCGGTGTGCAGGATCCCTTTGGGCTGAACACGCTGGCAGAATTCGGAATCTTAGGGGTGCCGGATAGCCCGGTATTCAGCGGCGGACTTCCCGGCATCAACATTCAAGGGCGCGGAGGGACCCCTGAGATCGGAGGCGGCAGCGGACTCAATCGCCTCGGCTCGCCCGACTTCTTGCCTAAATTCCAGAAGACCAATCAATTCCAGTGGAGCGATACGCTCAGCCTCATCCTTGGCGCCCACCAGATGAAGTTTGGCGTCGATATACGGGGCCCCATGCGAAATATCTATCTCGATGTGCCGGGGCTGCGCGGAAGCTGGACTTTCGATGGGCAGAGGACAGGAATAGGACTGGCTGACTTCCTTCTAGGCTATCCTTCAGCGGCTCAACTCTCCAATCTAGCGGTGGTAGATCAGCGCATGAAGATGTTCTCTACATTCTTTCAGGATGATTGGAAAGTCACTCCCAAACTGACATTGAATCTGGGAATCCGCTACGATTTCGCCACCTGGCCGTATGAGGGCGCGGATCGTATGACCAACTTCGATCCGCTTACCGGCAGAACATTCACTCCAGCCAACTCTCCGGTGGGAAGGAGTCTTGTCGAATCGGATAAGAACAACTTCGCTCCGCGAGTGGGCCTGGCCTATCAATTCACGCCCAGGACGGTAGTGCGCGCGGGCTATGGCCGGTTCTTTATGCTGTTCGAGCGCGCTGGCAGCGAGGACCAATTGGGGCTCAACCTGCCGTTCCTGGTCAATAACGTTGTGAGCGCTACCAGCGCGAATCAAACGGCGAACAACATGCGCGTCAGGACCGGTTTCAATCTGTCGCTTGATCCGAGCGCGGTCAATCCCATCACTGTTCGCCTGCGCGCCGTTCATCCCAATTCGCGGACTCCCATAGTGGATCAGTGGAACTTCGGGATACAGCGGCTGCTGCCCGGCGACATCGTAGCGACAATTGACTATGTTGGGACGAAGGGGACCCATCTCTCGGTGCTGCGCAATCTCAATCAGCAGCTCTTCAACGCCGATGGCACCGGAACGGGCATCATACCATTCCCCAATCTAGGCCCAATTGAATTCCGCGAGAATATGGGGAACTCGAATTACCATGGCATGGAGGTGACGCTGGAGAAGCGGTTCGGTCAGGGATTGTCACTCCACGGCGCTTATACCCTGTCGAAATCTATCGACTATGCGCAGGAGCATCTGTTCAGCGGCGGATCGAACAGCTTTATGCAGAACGCTCGCAATATTCGCCAGCAGCGCGGTCGCAGCGATTTCGATTATCGCCAGCGATTTGTGTTGAGTTACATCTACGAGCTGCCTTTCGGCAGAGGCCGCAGCCATTTGACCGGGGGGCCCGCCTCTCACATTTTTGGTGGATGGCGCATCAGCGGTGTGACCAACATGCGATCAGGGCGACCGTTCACCATCTTTGCCAGCGCCAACAATGGTCTGGTGGGCAATCGCGGCGGCCTGGCCAATGCTGTGGCCGATTGTCTGCGCGATGGTTCCCTGCCGCCGAGAGATCGCACAGTAGATCGCTGGTTTGATGAGACTGCTTATGCTGTTCCCACTCCGGCGCGATTGGGCAGTTGCGGGCGGAACACTCTGGATGGCCCCGGGCTGGTGAACTTCGATTTTGCGCTTGCTCGCAGCTTTGAATACTTCGGCGAGAGCCGCAGACTGGAGTTCCGCTGGGAGATGTTCAATATGTTCAATACTCCTCAGTTCGGGCTGCCTGAGCGGAACCGCTCCAGCAGCGCCGTAGGGCGGATCTCGTCTCTTGCAGGCGATCCCAGGGTGATGCAGTTCGCGTTGAAGTTTTACTTCTAAGCTCGACTATATCCATTTTCGACAGTAGCCGGAAACGGATATAGCGAGATGGTCGGTACTGCTAACCGATTTGCTGACCGGGTGTGATGGCTGAAGATCGGCCCTCAGCAAGCGATTTCAGCCATCACACTTATTGAAATCCGAGCCAACCCTGTTGCGGGACAGGACTTTACCTAAAGGCGCTTCTCTTTCAGCATGGGGATATTTACAAGGAGTTTTTCATGTCGCTCGTGCGACGCGAGAGAAACAATGAACGCCTGGGAGCGCTAGTTTCCTTGCCTGCCAGACGGCGATATATTGCAAGAAAGCAGGCAAGGATGAGAGGCGCTCCCAGAGCAT
>Ga0209172_10005977_pt1 | contig 14050 bp, 6 predicted proteins | sample LarsenN4metaG_FD_184113 | JGI IMG/M metagenome (GOLD analysis project Ga0209172, IMG submission 184113) | Hot spring sediment bacterial and archeal communities from British Columbia, Canada, to study Microbial Dark Matter (Phase II) - Larsen... ... | reverse complement strand
CCTGGCGCCAGGTCTATGACTAATGCTGCGCGCGTCAGCGCGCAGTAGCTTACTATCTACCTAACCTGGCGCCAGGTCTATGACTAATGCTGCGCGCGTCAGCGCGCAGTAGCTTACTATCTACCTAACCTGGCGCCAGGTCTATGACTAATGCTGCGCGCGTCAGCGCGCAGTAGCTTACTATCTACCTATGGACTACCAACCATTCAAAGACGCTCATTGTGCTTATAGTCTCCACTATCATTTTTGCTTCCAGACCAAGTTCAATCGACCTATCTTCACCACGCAGCAGAATGTTGAAACTTTGAGCAGTAGCCTCATCGCTATTTGTGACAATAAAGATTACCACTTGCTAGAGCATCGAATTGAGGCCAACAAACTCTTCTGCCTTGTCAGTCTCAGGCCAGATCACATAATCGCAGAGGTTTGTCGAGTGTTGAAAGGCAATCTCTCGCGCGAATTTAATCTCCAATTTCCAGAGCTTGCCAATAGCTTCAAAGATCGCGCCCTCTGGGCTCAAGGCTATTATGTCCGAAGCATCGGCAAAGCGAGCCGGAAAGCGGCTCAGCAATATATCGACAATCAAGGCGAACATCACGGCATCAGAAATAAACAGGCTGTTGAGATTATGCGCTGGGTAAACCCTAAGCCGTATAACCTGCGAGCAGCGCACGCTGACTTTGATCTGAGTTATCACCTGGTATTGGTTGCTACTGGCCGCAAGGATATCTTTGATGAGTATGTTGCGCCAGCTCTGTTTCAGCAATTAGCCAGTTACTCTGAATCCGAAGGGTTCTACATCGAGCGGATGAGCCTGTTGTCAGATCACGCGCACCTGTTAGTGAAGACAACACCAACTATGAGCGTCAAGGCTTGTGTACTCGGATTGATGAATGATTCCTGGAAGTTTATGTCTGAGCGTTACAGAGGAGTACTGAAAGCCACAAAGGGTTATGATCTCTGGACAGGGTCTTTCTATATTGGCACAGTGGGCGACAGGACTACTGCTTTGATCAAAAGCTTTCTCGGTACAGGTAGGTTGATAGTAAGCTACTGCGGACTGACGTCCGCAGCATTGTAGTTAGGCAAGTAGTAAGCTACTGCGGACTGACGTCCGCAGCATTAGCCACATCTGTTTCCGGTTAGGCAGGTAGTAAACTGCATGATGCGATTCTCAGACATTAGTAGCGCGGGGCGCGCGCTTGCAACGAAGCTTGAAATCTATCGAGGAAGCGAAATCGGTAATTCTGAGTTTAGGGTAGATGCGTATCTGTCTTGCAACGAAGCTTGAAATCTATCGAGGAAGCGAAGCAATCGTCGTCCTTGCTATAGTCCGTGGCGGCGTGTTAGCTGTGCTTGAAGTAGCGAAGCATCTCGGCGCGCCGCTTGACGTCATCCTCATCCGCAGATTGCTCCTGCCGCGTGGCCCTGGCGAGCCGACCTGCGCAGTGAATGTGGCCGGTACTCTGGTACTCGACGAAGAACTGTTGGCCTGCTCTGCTGCGGCGAACTCTGCGCTTGACTCATTTATCGCCGATGCGCTCGATGATCTGGCGCGCTGCGAGAAGCTCTGCCGCAACGAACGGCCTGCAATCGACCTTGCGGGGAAGACTGTCCTCCTTGTCGATAACGGCATCCGCACTGGTGCAACAATGCGGGCAGCAATCTGTGCGCTGCACACAAGGGGGCCAGCGCGGATCGTCGCCGCCACTCCGGTTGCGGCGACGGAGAGCCGCGCAGAGATCGAAGCCGTAGCCGATGACCTGGTCTGCCTCGCCTGGCCCCAGCCATTCGGCCATGTCGGTCTCTGGTATTCCAACTTCACGGTGCCCGGCGTGGACCAGATCCGCCAGTTGCTCGAATAGTCCGCGCATGCTCGTGTTACTGACTACAGTATTGCCCAGAGTAGAACTTGGTTCTACCCATTTTTCAACTGTCACCTAAACATTGTTGTTGGCATGATGAACACGAGCAATTAAATTTTGCAAGGGGCCACTTTCATTTTGATAGGAGATTACCAGCAATCTCGTATAACCTTCATGAACTAAAGGCTGGCGGATTGAGCCGGATAATAAGGAGGAAGGCATGTGAAGGAGACCGCTGAAGGCAAAGCAAGGCTGTACAATTATGCAACGGAGCTTTTCAAGGGGCACGAAAAGCTACTGAGCGACGCGCGCAGGAACCGCGCCTTTTTCAGCGCATTAAAAAAGCATATTACTCCCGATAGGGTCGTGCTCGACATCGGCTCAGGGACAGGAATATGGGCCATCGCCGCCGCAAAGCTGGGGGCCAGGCGGGTCGTAGCTGTTGAGCAAGACCCGCTACTCATCGGACTGATTAAGGCGCTCGCAAATCAGAACGGCGTATCAGACAGAATCGAGGCGGTTGCCGGAGATTCCCGGCAAATGGGGTTCGGCATGAAGTTCGACATCGTCATCAGCGAGACAATCGGCAACCTGGCTTTTGAAGAACAAATTGTCCCCATTATGATTGATGCCCGCCAGCGCCTGCTCAAGCCCGACGGAGTATTGATCCCTCAAAGCGTCGCGCTCGTTACAGCCGCCGCTCATTTCAAAAGCCGCCACAAGAAACTGCCCGCAGGGATTGCTGCCAATTATGACATTTTCGAGTTCCTAGCCCTGAACATACCTGTAGGGCTCAGTAGCTTGTCGCAATTGAAGGTGCTGTCTCAGCCGCAGCACCTGGCGCGGGCTGATCTTACGACCATAGACGATATTCCTCAATTCTCCGGTCTGACCGCGCGGTGGGAGGTGGAAGATGTGTCCAAGGTCAATTGCTTTGCGGTGTGGGCAGAGGCGACATTGACCGAAGGAGTCGGGCTCAGCGCCCTTAAGACCTCTTCATGGACGCCGCTCATTTACTGTGTGAAACCTTTCAACGGCGAGCGCGGACAGCTTGAATTCGACCTCACCATAACTGCGACGAGCAACTACTGGAAGGCGACCTTTTCAAATGAGCAGGGCCAACAGCTTCAGTCATACTCCCCTGCTTATGCGGCCTCGCTGCTTTTGGGCGCCTCAGCCGCAGCAGCGCCGATTTGCTAGGCAGAGAAGCAACGAATGATATTCTTCGGCGCGGGACACGACCTGGTGTGACAACGCAATCACGACTTTATTTCTCATACCAGAATTTTTTTACCTGAATGAACAGACCTCTTGACTTGGCTCCAGCAAAATAATAGAATTGCCGTGCCTGGCCCTTAAAAAGCAGTACCCAAAAGAGTCGCAAAAAACCAATCCGAAGGGAGTCAATCGTAGGAGTGACGTTTGAGGTCAGTTTGGCATTTCAGCAACGTCTCAGCTAGGCCAGAATGATCTTTCATCCCTTGATTGATTGTAGCTATAGACCTTAAGAAAAAAGTTGTGGTTAGTTCGGGCGCTGCGGCGCCCTCAAAACAAGTTTATTTTTGAATTGTTTTGAGGGCGCTCTCACACCCGAACGGGAAAATGTTTTTCTTAAAAGCTATAGATTTGCGACAAGACTTAGAAAGGAGAAAACCATGGGTGAACCTTTTGTAGGCGAGATCAGAATGGTAGGGTTTAATTTCCCACCGGCAGGATGGGCGCTCTGCGACGGGCAACTGCTTGCCATCTCGCAAAACGAAACGCTGTTCACACTCATCGGCACGACCTACGGCGGCGATGGGGAAGAGACATTTGCATTGCCCAATCTTCAAAGTCGGATGCCGATCCATACTGGCCAGGGTCCCGGCCTCAGTAATTATAATCTCGGTGAGACCGGTGGCGTCGAGTCAGTGACCCTGACAGCCCAGCAAATACCGGTTCATAACCATCCGTTGCTTTGTAGCGATCAGAACGGCTCACAAACAAGTCCATCTGAAGGCGTGGCGGCAGCGAACACTTTGAATCAGTACTCTCCGCCTAACTCGCCCCAGGCGATGAATGCCAACTTGATTAACCCATCAGGCGGCAGTCAGCCGCACGAGAACATGATGCCTTTTCTCACTATCAACTTTATCATCTCGCTGTTTGGGATCTTCCCAACTCAGAATTAGGAGGAATCAACGATGTCAACGCCGTTCTTAGCTGAGATTAAGATTATTTCCTGGAACTACCCACCGAAAGGCTGGACGTTTTGCAATGGACAACTGATGCCAATTAACCAGAATCAGGCGCTATTTTCACTGCTGGGTACAACCTATGGCGGTGATGGGCAGACAACCTTCGCTCTGCCTGATCTTCGAGGGCGCGCCCCAATTCACGTTGGCACAGGCCTTGTCCAGGGCCAAAGAGGCGGCGAAGAATTTCACACACTGACCGTTAATGAAATGGCGGCTCATAACCATTTCTTAGGGGCAGCCGATACGGCAGTCAACGCTGGCTCTCCAGTCGGCAATATGTGTGGCGTCAATAGCCCGAACCTGTTGTATTCGACTGCGCTTAACGCCACGATGGCCCCCCAGGCGATAAGCAATATCGGCGGAAGCCAACCACATGAGAATCGTCAGCCTTTCCTCGTCCTCAACTTCATCATTGCGCTTCAGGGAATATTCCCATCGCGGAACTAAGGAGGGATTCTATGAGCGAACCGTTTGTTGGCGAGATCAGAATGTTCGGATTCAACTTCGCGCCGCATGGATGGGCCCAATGCAATGGACAGCTCTTACCGATCAGCCAGAACACGGCGCTGTTTTCGTTGTTAGGGACCTTCTATGGTGGCGACGGAAAATCGACCTTCGCCTTGCCCAATCTTGAAGGCAGTGTCCCCATCCATCAGGGTCAGGGGCAAGGATTGAGCATGCGGCAAATTGGAGAAGCAGGGGGGAGTGCGACCGTGACTCTGCTCCAATCCGAGATACCGGCGCACAATCACACGGCCTATGCTAATGCCGTGACAGGGGGACTGGCCAGTCCCGCGAACAATCTCTGGTCGCCGCTGCCAGGCCGGACGCCGCCAAATCTCTATTCCACCGGCCCGCCTAATACGACCATGAGCCCATCTGCGATAGGGATCGCTGGCGAGAGCTTTCCACACAACAATATGTCGCCTTACCTTGTCGTCAATTTCTGTATTGCCTTGCAGGGCATATTCCCGCCACGCCTGTAAGCGCAGCCAGATGAAATCCAGGCAGTGAGCAAGTAGAGTTCTTCATCGGAGGGACTTTATATATGATCATCTTCAGGCTCACCATGCGCGTTTTTCTATTGATAGTTTTGTCACTGCTGGCCGTCATAGCCATGCTAGGCTCCAGGCTGTGGATGGCCTCCGGCTCGGCGCAGCCTGCTGAAAAGCGCGGCTTTCAATTGGTGGGGCAAAGCACTCCTTATATAAAACTGCAAGAAGGGCGCGAGCTTCACGCAAATTATATTGAAGCAGGGAGCATGAGAGGGTTGAGCGCAATACAATCAGACATTGTCACACCTCTAGCTCTGGCTTCAGGCGATGTTGACCGTGATGGGTTCCCTGACCTCGTGGTGGGATATGCGAGCATGACCGGTGGCTATCTGACCGTGCATCGCGGTGCCCGTCGAGCATTCGCGCCGGAAGACCCGGAAGTCATACAGGGGATCGCGCAGGGCCAATTCCCCGATCCGTTTCTCAAAGACGCGAGAGCTTACCATTTGCCCACAGCCCCGGATTTTATATTCACAGGCGATTTCAATCGAGATAGCCGTATCGACGGGGTCGCCGCCTCACGAGGCGGCTACGCGCTGTACCTGTACGAAGGCGACGAGCAGGGCAACTTCTCTATTCTTCACCAGATTCTTTTGCCGGGAGCAGTAACGGCAATGCTTGTTGGCGAGATCAATAATCAGGACGGAAAGGCGGATGTTGTATTGGGCATCTCCTCGCCTTCCGGCCCTTCATTGCTGGTGTACGACTCTGCCAGCAGCATACTTGAAAGCACCCCGACAGAGCACCGGTTGCTTGCCGAGGCAAGCTCGCTTGCGCTGGGCCAGTTGGATAACGATCAATTGGGGGACCTGGCCGTTGTGGCCGATGGCCAGGTGATGATTCTTCACGGCCGAAACAATTCCGATGATTATTTGCCCGCTTCCAGGAAAGCGGGAATACTGGAGCCGCTTGAGTTGCCATTCAAAGTAAAGGCGCTGGCTCTCGGTGAGTTCATCTGGGACCGAGATGCTCGCGCAGAGATAGCGGTGATGGCCGAAGATGGGAGCGCGTCAATCGTTGCGCGTGGCAGGCTCGATACTCGCCCATGGACGGCAGAAGAGATACTTGAGATGCGCCGCCTTATGGCCAGAGAGCGAGAGAGGGCGGAAAAGGCAAGGCAGAGAGGCGAGCAGGTAATTCCGGCGATGGCAAACGCCTCAGACGAGCCGGCGAAATGGAGAGTAGTCGAAGACCTTTCACAGACATTGCAAAAGGCGATAATGACAGCCGCCATCATCTCTGATGGTAGCTCGTCCGAACCTATATTGTTGGGCGCGCGAATATCCGCTCTGCCGTCAGATGATCTGTTGATTGTGAACCCGACGACATATCAAGTCCAAATAGTTTACCGGGAGGACCGGCAGCCAGGCGAAGCTAAGATAAAGACTCAAGAGGCTCAATCCGCCAAAAGGTCTTTTGTAGCCATTGAGTCTAGCGACGAGATAGCTGCCGTGCTGCCGATGCGTCTGAATGTGGACGGGCGACCCGGCCTTGTGGTTATAAATAGAGGCCGCATCGCACCCATCTTTTTTACGACGATGGCGGCTACAACCTTCACGGTGACGAAAAATGCCGACACAAACGATGGCGCCTGTAACGCCGATTGCAGCTTGCGCGAAGCAGTTATAGCGGCGAATGCGAACGCGGGCACGGATACGATTGTATTCAACGCCGGAGTCAATCCCGTTTTGACAATCACGGGAACCGATAATGCGGCAGCGATGGGCGACCTCGATATCAACGACAGCGTGACTATCACCGGCAACGGGGCAGCAAACACGATTATTAGTACGACCTATGGAGCAGCCACTACCGGCGACCACAAAGTGTTCGGGGTGAATCAGGACGGGACTCATACCGGTATGACAGTGAGTTTCAGCGGCGTCACGATTCAGGATGGTTTTAATACACGCCCGGCTGTTGGTGATTTTCAGGAGACGGGCGGCGGCATAGACTTCTTCCTGACCGGCACTGGCTGCTCATACTCCATGACCAGCTGTGTGGTCACCAGCAACGAGGTCAAGAACAACGTGCAGAGCTATGGCGGCGGCATCAACATTGACAGCGGAGCACCCAATGGCGGCAGCAATCATGGCACGGTGACATTTACCAGTACGACAATCTCAAACAATATCGCCGATGCGACTGGCGGCGGCATCAATCTCTTTGCCGATATTCATAACGTTACGTTCACCGGCTGCACGATTACCGGCAATACGACGTTAGCCACAGGAGGACTTGGAGCGCAGGGCGGCGGCATCAAGATTCGCCATACTAACGGCGGCACCGTTACAATTCAAAATTCGACGACGATCTTTAATAACACAGCCAAAGGCAACGGCGGCGGCATTGATCTTGCGACGGGCAATACAGCCATTACTTTCACCATTTCTGACACGACCATCAGCAACAACACGTCTCAGGCCAGCGGGTCCACAGCAAGCGCAGGCGGCGGTTTGTCGCTATCGGGCAACGCGACGTTGACGAATGTTACCATCTCGAGCAATCACTCTGACCAGTCAGGCAGTGGGAACTCTTTAGGCGGCGGCATTTTTCTTGCCGGCGGCGCTGTCAGCATTAGCGGCACCAGCAGTATCACAAGCAACACATCCAACGGCACAGGCGGAAAAGGCGGCGGCGTAGCGATTAATGGCGGGACGCTCAATCTGACTGATGTCACAGTCAGCAGCAACCAGGCCGCAGGTGATGGCGGTGGGTTCTTGCTCGATAGCACGGGAAGCGCCCAACTGAACATGACCAACGGTTCAATCAGCAGCAACTCTGCTGCGAACGGCGGCGCGCTTGCCACAGATTCAACTTCTACTGGCACTGCCACACTAACAGGCGTTTCAATCACTAACAACACGGCCAGCACAGATACGGGCGGCATTTTGCAGAAAGGCAGTTCCAGCAGCGCTATCACGATTGACGGCGTCACTTTCACAGGCAATACCTCGCCCAGCGTGAAAACGACAAGTGGCACCATCAGCACCGCCAATACTATCAGTATAGACAATGCCCTGACCATCGCAGGCGGCACTTTAAGCGCCGGCAGCAGCAGTGTGTCCATTGGCGGGGATTTCACTCTCTCAAGCGGAACGTTCACCGGGAGTAGCAGTAGTGTGTCTATTAGCGGGAACTTCACTTTCTCAGGCGGCACGTTCAACGCAGGGACCGGCACTGTTACCTTTAACGGCACAGGCGCGCAGGCCATCAATGGCCCATCGTCCCCTACCTTTAATAATCTGACAGTGAACAAGAGCGCGGGAACGCTGACTCTAGGGGCCAACTCGCCGCTGGCTGGCAACCTCAGTATAAGCGCCGGGACGTTTGATTTAAGTACATTCACTGCAAACAGGACAGCGGCGGGCGGCACTTTGACTGTGAGCAACGGAACAACACTTAAGATCGGCGGCGCAAACACGCTGCCCTCGAATTACTCCACACATTCAATTGGCGCGACCAGCACAATTGAGTATTCTGGATCAAACCAGAGTGTCGCTAAATTGAACAGCTCACAGAACTATGGTCACTTGGCGACCTCTGGTTCAGGAACCAAGACGCTGGCAGGCGCTATAACCGTCGCCGGCAATCTGACAATAGGCAGCAACACCACGCTCGATGTTAGCGCAAGCAATTTTGGTCTTACTGTACTCAGCAACTGGACTAATAACGGGACGTTCACGCCGCGCAGCGGTACTGTCACTTTTGACGCCAGCAGCGGGACGCAGACGCTTTCGGGCGCCACGACCTTTTTCAATCTCACGCTGGATAATAGTGGAGCGACGACTAACTTTGGCAGCTCGTCCATCACTATCAGCAACAACCTGGTCACCAGCGCCGGAACTATGGATGGCGGCACTTCCACCATCACCTTCACCGGCAATCCGGGCTTGATCAGCGGCGCAAATGCGAAGAACTTTAATAACTTTGTCATCAACAATGGGGCCAACATCTCAAACACATCGGGTGGCAATACAACTATAAAAAATGACTTCACCAACAACGGCACGTTTACTCAGGCCGCCAGTCTCATGACAACATTTGCCACCGGCAGCGACGGATCGCACAGTCTTTCGGGCAGCGGCACGACAACCTTCGGCAGAATTGGCATCAACAGCTCAAATACGGTTGACGCGGGGTCACACAGTTTCAATGTGGTTGGCAGCACTTTCGATGTCACTGGCACGTTCACCGGCAATACCAGCACAGTGACATTCAATGGCAGTGTCGCGCAGTCGATCACCGGCAACGGCACTAAGAATTTCAGCGGTCTGACCATCAATAACTCCAGTGGCGTCACGGTCAATAATGGCACAGGTACTGTTGATGCGTCGGTTAGTGGAACACTGACGCTCACCACAGACTTGACTATCGCATCGGGCGCAATACTCCAACAGAGCGGCACATCGGCAGGCAGCGCCGATGTTATTGGCACAGTCCGGCGCACTGATTTAGGGGCTACGGCAAGAGCCTTTGGCAATCCCAATGTGACGATTGCGATTGATTCTGGGACGGCCCCCAATCCAATGGATGTGACTCTAGTTAAAGTGGCTCCGCCTGACTTTCCTACAACCGCTGTGCCCCGAACCTACACGTTGTCGCCGACGGGCGGAAGTGGGCTTTCTTCAACGGTGAAACTACACTATCTTGACTCAGAGCTTGGCTCGCTTACGGAGACAACCCTGATCTTGTGGAAAAAGGTCGTCACGACATGGACCTCGCAGGGACGAACAGGAGCTGTAGACACGGTCAACAATGCAGTGACGCTCGCTGGCGTCTCATCATTTTCCGATTGGACGCTAGCTGCCAACCAGCCTCCCACGGCTGTCGATGATAGCAAGACGACTAATGAAGATACCGCTCTGGTATTCCCCGCCAGCGATCTGACTGCCAATGATACTGATCCTGACCCAGGCCAAACATTGACTGTGACGGCAGTAAGTAATCCAGTCAACGGCACAGTATCCCTCAACAGCGGCAATATCACATTCACTTCTGCGGCTAATCTGTTCAGTCCTGGAAGTAACTTCAGCTTCGAATATACTGTCAGCGATGGTAATGGCGGAACCGACACCGGGCTGGTCACTGTGACGGTAAATCCAATAGCCGATCCGCCTTCAGTGACCGCTGCAACGACCAACGAAGATACTCAGACTACGTCAGGACTGGTCATCAGTCGCAATGCAGCAGATAACTCTGAAGTGACTCACTTCAAGATCACTGCTATCACTAATGGGACGTTGTTCCAGAACAACGGCACAACTCAGATCAACAATGGAGAGTTCATCACATTCGCTCAAGGCAATGCTGGACTGAAATTCACTCCTGCTGCCAATCTGTTCAGTCCGACAACTACATTCAGCTTTAATGTTCAGGCTGCGCTGGATAACACTGGCAGTGGGCTGAGCACAGCAACGACTGCTACAATCACAGTCAATCCAGTAGCAGATACTCCTTCGGTGACCAACTCCACTACCAATGAAGACACACAAACAACATCAGGACTGGTCATCAGTCGCAATGCAGCAGATAACTCTGAAGTGACTCACTTCAAGATCACTGCTATCACTAATGGGACGTTGTTCCAGAACAACGGCACAACTCAGATCAACAATGGAGAGTTCATCACATTCGCTCAGGGAAATGCTGGACTCAAATTCACTCCTGCTGCTCATCAGTTCAGCCCATCGAGCAGCTTCAACTTCACTGTCCAGGCTTCCACATCTAACTCAGATGCTGGATTGGGGGGCAATACTGTCACTGCCACAATAACAGTCAATGGAATCAATGATGAGCCTACTCTTGACCCGATCAACTCGATGGAGGTCCAGGTTAACTCTGGCAACCAGACAGTCAACCTAAGCGGAATCACTGCCGGGCCTAATGAGATTCAGACTCTGACTGTCACTGCTACTTCGAGCAACACAGCGCTTATCCCTCATCCATCTGTCAACTACACCAGCCCTGACTCTACTGGCTCGCTCTCGTTCACTCCAGTAGCTAACAAGACTGGCAGTGCAGTTATCACTGTCACTGTCCAGGACAATGGCGGCACTGTCAATGGCGGCGATGATACTTTCGCGCGCCAGTTCACTGTCCGGGTCACTGTACCTCAACCTTCCGGCCTGGTTGCCTGGTATCGGGCAGAGGGGGACTTCACCGACAGCGCAGGCGCTGATAACAATGGCTCTGGCGTGGGCAGCCCAACATTCGCCACAGGCAAAGTGGGTCAAGCGTTCTCTCTCAACGGCTCTCAAGGGGTCACTGCCGCTGGCGCTGCTAATCTCCAGCTCAACTCGGCTGTCACTGTTGAAGCCTGGATCAGGCCATCTAGTTTATCTTCATCTGCTACTATCATCGCCCGTGGCGGCAATTATCGCCTGTTGCTGTTCGCTGGCGGAGCCGTCCAGATGGAATTCATCGACTCAAGTAATACCCCCAGATTTGCTGCCTCACCGCCAGGAGTAGTCAGCATCAACAACTGGCATCATGTGGTTGGAACTATCAGCTTCGGCAGCAGCGGTAGTATCCGCCTCTTCGTTGATGGAGTTCTGAGGGGGCTTCAATTCATCAGCGCCACTCCAGCAGCAGACTCAAACCCATTGACTATTGGATTCGATAATTCCAGCAACTTCCTCTCTGGCTTGATAGATGAGCCTTCCGTTTACAATCGCCCTCTCTGTGAGAGCGAAATCCTTGCATTGTTTCAGGCCGATGCCGCAGGCAAATCCACTTCAGTAGTTGCTCCTACTATCTCTCTGACTCCTGCTTCTCAGTCGATTGCCAAAACACTGAGCGGGCAGATAACAACTACTATCAGCCAGGCGCAGAGCTTCGATGTGGTTGTCACTCTCACTTCTTCTAACAGCTCGATAGCATCAGTTCCAGCAACAGTGACTATCCCGGCCAATCAGACATCAGTTAACTTCAATGCGCTGGGAGTCAATATCGGTGGGCCTGTCACTATCGAAGCGACTGTGCCGACGAGCATAGGGGGACATTGCACTACTGCCGGTGTGACCGTCATCAAGGGCACTCCGGTAATCAATTGGAATCCAGCGCCAATCACTTATGGCCAGGCGTTGAATGCTTCTCATCTGAATGCTACTGCCAGCTTCAACAATGTGCCAGTGCCGGGGACATTCGTCTACACTCCGCCGGCAGGGACTGCGCTCGCTGCCGGGCAACAGGCTCTGTCGGTCAGCTTCACTCCCAATGACACAAGCAGTTTCAACAGCGCCAGCGCAAATATCAATATCATCGTTGCTAAAGCTCCGCTGGTAGTCAAAGCTGACGACAAGACGAAGAGTTACGGAGCAGCATTGCCGACGCTGACTGCCAGCTTCTTCGGCTTCGTGCTGGGAGAGAATCAAACTGCGCTCACCGGCAGCCTGAGTTTCAACACTACAGTTACACAGAGCAGCCCGGTGGGGACGTACTTGATTACACCTGCCGGGTTGGCGTCGAACAATTATGACATTGCCTTTGTGCCCGGCACACTGACTGTGACCAAAGCTCAGTTGACGGTCACTGCCGATAACAAGAGCAAAGTGTTCGGCGCTCCACTGCCGACATTTACTGCCAGCTTCAGCGGTTTTGTGCTGGGGGAGAATCAGGCGGCGCTGGGGGGCTCGCTGCAATTTACCACCACAGCGACGGCCAGCAGCAATGTAGGGAGTTATCCGATCACAGTGAGCGGGCTGACATCGAGCAATTATCAGATCACCTTCGTCAATGGCACATTGACAGTAACCAGGGCGACATTGACCGTGACGGCTGATAATAAGAGCAGAGTCTATGGCGCGGCCAACCCAGCACTGACCGCCACGATCAGCGGGTTCGTTGGCGGAGACAACGCCAGTGTGGTGAGCGGAGCCCCAGGTTTGTCTACCACTGCCACTGCCAGCAGCCCGGCAGGAAGCTACACAATCACTGCTTCGCCGGGGACCCTGACAGCGACAAATTATGATTTCACCTTCGTCAACGGCACATTGACGGTGACCAGAGCGATGCTGACGGTTACCGCTGATAACAAGAGCAGGAGCTATGGCGCGGCCAATCCAGCACTGACAGCCACGATCAGCGGATTCGTCAACGGCGAGAGTCAGAGCGTGCTCGGTGGCACCCCCAGTTTGTCCACAACTGCCACTGCCAGCAGCCCGGTGGGCAGTTACACAATCACCGCTTCGCCGGGGACCCTGACAGCGACAAATTATGATTTCACCTTCGTCAACGGCACATTGACGGTGACCAAAGCTGTGCTGACAGTCACTGCTGATAACAAGAGCAGGAGCTATGGCGCGGCCAATCCAGCACTGACAGCCACGATCAGCGGATTCGTCAACGGCGAGACAGAGAGCGTGCTCGGTGGCGCCCCCAGTTTGTCCACAACTGCCACTGCCAGCAGCCCGGTGGGCAGTTACACAATCACTGCTTCGCCGGGGACCCTGACAGCGACAAATTATGATTTCACCTTCGTCAACGGCACATTGACAGTAACCAGGGCGACATTGACCGTGACGGCTGATAATAAGAGCAGAGTCTATGGCGCGGCCAATCCGGTATTGACAGCCACAATCAGCGGGTTCGTCAACGGCGAGACAGAGAGCGTGCTCGGTGGCGCCCCTGCTCTATCTACCGGCGCGACTGCCGGTAGCCCGGTGGGGACTTACCCGATCACCGCTGCTATCGGCACACTGGCTGCCACTAACTATGACTTCACCTTCGTCAACGGCACATTGACAGTAACCAAAGCTCTACTGACAGTGGCTGCTGATAACAAGAGCAGGAGCTATGGCGCGGCCAATCCGGTATTGACAGCCACAATCAGCGGGTTCGTCAACGGCGAGACAGAGAGCGTGCTCGGTGGCGCCCCTGCTCTATCTACCGG
>Ga0209172_10005976_pt1 | contig 14051 bp, 12 predicted proteins | sample LarsenN4metaG_FD_184113 | JGI IMG/M metagenome (GOLD analysis project Ga0209172, IMG submission 184113) | Hot spring sediment bacterial and archeal communities from British Columbia, Canada, to study Microbial Dark Matter (Phase II) - Larsen... ... | reverse complement strand
CAATGTCGTAAGCCGCAACTTGTGAGGTGGACCCCATTCTTTGGACAAAAAAAGGCCGTTCCTTAGCTACACTTTTGCCAGTCTGCCTGACTGACAACCTTGGACTGCTCTTGCATGCTTGAGCCGGTTGCCGTATCGCCCTGCTGCCGGGCGAAACGGAGGCGGGCTCTGCTGGCGAGCAACCCGCCAAGGGATAACCCGGTCGAATGTACGCCGATGGGCGTCGAGCCTCTGAGTCGTGCAATCGACCAGGGGCTCTTTTTTTGTCCATCGGATACCTGAGCCATGCCTCCAAAACGCACCTCAGCGCCGCCGCAGACGTTGGCCATTCTCGTATACCTCGGCCGGTGTGGATGACGTACAGTATCTTTCGCACATTTTGAAACAGCAGCCTCTCGGGCGGGCTAAGGTTGAGTTGCTCATTCTAACCTTGGTCCAACCCAAAGAGGACTGCCATGACTACTGTAGCTGACGAACGGCGTGACGGCGTGAAATTGATCGACATCGACGAGAGCCAGTTGCGCGGACATGTCGATGGCGTCGTCCGCGACGCCGTCGAGGAGACGTTGAATGCTCTGCTCGACGCCGAGGCCGACGAATTATGCGGCGCCAAGAAGTACGAGCGGTCGCCGGAGCGGACGGATTACCGCGCCGGCCATTACAACCGGCAGTTTCAGACCAAGGCCGGCGCGGTCGAGCTGAAGGTGCCCAAGCTGCGTCGGGCGACCTTCGAGAGCCAGGTGATCGAGCGTTATCGGCGTCGGGAGTCGAGCGTCGAGGAGGCGTTGGTGGAGATGTATCTGGCCGGCGTGTCGGTGCGGCGGGTGGAGGACATCACCGAAGCGTTATGGGGCACGCGGGTCAGCCCGAGCACGGTCAGTGACCTGAATCAGAAGATCTACGCGCGCATCCACGAGTGGCGGAACCGACCGATCGAGCAAGAGCACCCGTACGTCTACCTGGACGGAGTGTGGCTGAACCGGGAGTTCGGAGGCGAGGTGCGGCCGGTGGCGGTGCTGGTGGCGATCGGCGTGGATGCGGACGGCTTCCGCACGATTTTGGGAGTGATGGAGGGGATCAAGGAGGATGCGGAGAGTTGGCGGGTGTTTCTGCGGCACCTGAAGGAGCGTGGGCTGCGGGGCGTGCAACTGGTGATTTCGGACAAGTGCCTGGGGCTGGTGGAAGCGTTGGGCGAATTCTTCCCGCAGGCGTTGTGGCAGCGGTGCGTGGTGCACTTCTACCGCAACGTGCGTCGGCTGGTGCCAACGAACAAGGTGCGGGAAGTCATGGCGCTGCTCAAAGCGATCCACGCTCAGGAAGATCGCGAGGCAGCGCTGGCGAAGGCGGAGCAGGTCGTCGCCAAGGTCGAGGCGTTGAAGCTGGGCCAAGCCGCCGCGATCATTCAAGCGGGCGTGAAAGAGACCTTGGCGTACATGAGCTTTCCGCGGGAGCACTGGACGCGGGTGCGGACGAATAATCCGCTGGAGCGATTGAATCTGGAGATCAAGCGGCGCACGCGGGTAGTGGGGACATTCCCCGATGGCGAGTCGGCACTGGTGCTGGTGGCGGCCCGGCTGCGTCACATGGCGGGGACGAAGTGGGGCACGCGGCGGTACCTGAACATGGATCGGCTGCGGGACACGGAGGCAATCCGGGAGGAGGCGATGATCGGATGAAAATCAGACGATCAGGAGCCACTCCGGGACACATCCTGTGTCCCTCCGTGGCTCCTGATCGTGGCCCACCCGCGGGGCCGCCGTGGAAAAATGTGCGAAAAAAACTGGACGCTACCTGACATCCCGTACCCGGCCGACGGTCCACAAATCATTCTCGTAGCCGAAGTCCGAGGCAGGACACAACACAATGCGGCGAAGATCGTCTTCCTCCAGATCGCTCAACAATCGTGGTCGTCCACTACCGGCTTTGCGATGCAGACCATTGTGACCATTCGTGTGAAATCTGTGAATCCAACGAAACAGCGTCGTCCGATCAACACGGAAGGCGCTGGCGACTTGGCCAACAGGCATTCCCCCGTTGACAGCTTCTACTGCCCGAACACGAATATCGAAGGTCGAGTACCGTCCTTGGCACATGGCCACGAAAGAACACTATCCCCTCGCTGCATGTCAAGCCCAACATGTTGCAGATTTTTTCGGACGGGCCATAGTATATGCAATCTGACACCAAACCGCCGTCTATAACAATGCGGGCAATGTCGTCGAACGCTACGTCTACGACCCGTTCGGCCAGGTAACGGTTCTCGATGTCGGCTGGAACGTCGTGGCCGCTAGCACCGTGGCCTGGCTCTACCTGCACCAGGGCGGCCGGCTTGATGCGACGAGCGGCCTGTATCACTTCCGCCACCGCGACTACTCCCCCATCCTCGGCCGTTGGACCTCGCTGGATCCGATTCGCTACGAAGCCGGCGATGTGAATCTGTACCGCTTCGTCTTCAACGCCCCGACAGTCTTCACTGACCCGAGCGGGCAGATTGTCTGGTTGCCAATTCTGCTGATCGGAGGGGCAATTCTAATAACGAGCACTTCGATTGCGGTTCACTCGGGACTGCCAGAAAGGATTGGGGAAGCAAACCCTCAGTGGGCAGGCAGTTCAAACGACTATTTCGCTCGCTGGGCGCATCGGATCGAAGGCAGGCGCTTTAATGACGCTGTAGTCTTCGTCACGAGTTGGGGTTCTTTGCGATACCGAACTCCATCATTTGGACAGCCTGGCCATACTTCCTCCATTTGGCAGTATCCTGTGAGGCACCAGTCTGTGGCGTGGCGGACAGGAGGTATGTGGGTTGGGAGAGTCTTCTTGGGCGCATTTATATTTGAGGGAGCATGGGACGGCATTGTTGTCATAGAATCAGCAATCGAGACCGCATTCGATTAATGACTGTCAGCACCATGATAAACCGTGAAGGTCGAACCAAGCTGGCCCATTCCTTAAGACAACTTGTCGATGGGGAGATCACCACCGATCAGTTCGAGCTATTTGAGCTCGGAAGAAGCGGTGATATTGCTATTAATGAGATATGGTATTACGCTACGACTTTGTATCACGGCCTTTATCCCTATCGATTGCGAAGCAAACATGCACTTTTTCAAGATGACCGAGAACAACTGGAGCGTTGCATTATGTTTCTCAATAGCGAGCTGGAGTACAGGTGGCCACCTTTTCCGCGAATGATCGTTTGGTATTGGTTATTCCTGATTGGTGTTTTATTAGGAAGTGCTTCAATAATTCTTTCGCAGCTCGGCCTTCATATGCTTGCTGCTGTCCTATGTGTTGTGGCATCCTTTCTGATTCTGCTTGTGTGGTTATGTTCCAAACATGTCGGGGCAAGAAATGCACAAGCATTTTGGCGCACAGGGGAGCGAGAGGTTTGGCCATTTTTCAATCGAGTTGAGTACGAGCAGGCCATGATTTCAGCACAGGGAAACCACTGAATCCTCTGTAGGGCGTGCCAAGTTGCATCGCACTTGTTGAGGATTGATCGGAGTATGCAAACTCCCCCGACTATCTTCGCCCCTCTCCGGAGAGATCTGCTGAGCGAAAGACCGGCCGGCAGTTCGTCTACGACGCCTGGAATCGCCTGGTGCAGGTGAAGGTCGCCTCGGGCAACCTGCTGAAGAGTTACACCTACGAAGGCCTGCATCGGCCAATTAGCGAGACGGCGGGTGCGGTGACGACCGACCTGTATTACTCGGACGCCTGGCAGGTGCTGGAAGAACGATTGACGAGCGGGGGTACGTTCTGTCAAGATAGGCATCGGCATGGTGGCTCGCCAGACGATAGGGTGCGTGCGAAATGTTCGAGGAGTGTTGCCTACGCTCGACCGATCGAGTGAGATCCGAAATCGCTATCCGATTGGAAGACAACAGGTTACGGATTTGATTTCGGAGAGTATTGTTACGACGACGGTTCCGCATAAAGCACCTCCTGTCACACTTGCGCGAAAAGGCTCTCCTCCTTCGGCGGGATTATCGATCAAGCACGGTTGCTGCCTTGAGCGCCAACCTCGGTTGCGGCTGCTTTCAGGTTGGCCAGCGTAGCGGCATCGGCCTGGACGATCCAGCGCCCTTGCGGGCCGTCCACCTGCCGCGCGGATAGCTTGCCCTTGCGTATCCAGGCGTAGACGACCTGTGGGCGGACCCCGACCTCGCGTGCCAGGTCGGGGACGAACCATTCGTCCGCCTTCAGCGTCAACTGATCATTGCTCGCACCCCGACGCACGTCGGTCAGACCACACCGGCTCAGGGCCGCGCGAATCGTGGCCGAGCTGAATCCCTTCTGGTGCGGCGACGTTCGTCCTTCGCGGTTCAGTTGGCTGGCGATCTGCTCCGCGGTGAGTCCCTGGTTTTTCAAAGTCACGATGCGTTGCCGGAGCTGCGGCCAATCGCTGAGCTGGGCCAGGCTGGCGACGGGCCGCCGGAAGCGCGTGTAAGTCTGGTGCCCGCCGGCCCAGTGCAGCCAGGCTTCGACCCACTCCGTTTTGCCCTCGATCTGCAGGACCACCTTGTCGAGGATCTGTCGCAGGATCGCCTTGCGGTCGGCATCCGTGGTCGTGGCCGCTTGCCATAGCGCCGGCAGGTCGGCTGCCAGACGGCGAATGGCCTCTTGCTCGTCCGCGGTCAACAGTTTGGGTTGACTTTGAAGGAAGCGTTCGTATTCCTCGTGCAGTTCCCGAGCCGCACGCAGTTTCTGCTCCCACGCAGCCTCGAGCGTCCGGCAGACCAGGCGATTCTCCGGCTCCACCGCATCGTACTGCCGCCGGGCGCGATCGGCTTCGTAGTCGGCTCGCTGGAGTCGATAGCGCCATTGGGCCTCGACCTCCTCCCGTTCCTTCTTCCAGTCGGCCGCGACCTGCAAACTGACCTCCAGCGCGGCAGGTTCTAGGGCGCGCAGCGCCAGACGAACCACCTCGTCATCCACCGGCCGGGCCACCAGACTCTGGCATTCCGCCTCGCCGAAGTTGGTGCGGGCCGAGGAGCAGGAATAGCGCGGCAGAACGCTTTTGCCGCTTTGATGGGTCATCATCCGGGCGCCGCACCGACCACAGACCACCAGCCCGGTCAAAAGCGCACGCCCTGGCCGAATCGGCCCACGGCGCTGCACATGGGCCTGATTCTCCTTGATCTGAGCGACGTTCCGCTCGTATTGCTCCCAGGTGATGTACGCGGGATAGCGGTCGCGCAGCAGCACTTGCCATTGGTCAGGGGGCAGCCAGCCACGGCGTCTTTTTTTCGGGCCACGCTGTTTGTCCAGGCAACTTCGCCCGTAGGAATAAGCGCCGGCGTACATGGGATGCCGCAGCAGGTTTCGCAACGCGCTCTTGTTCGGCCGCCGCCACTGGAGGCTGCCCTTGTCGGGCCCCGAGTGCATGCGCACCGGCAATTGCATGCGGTTGGCGATCAGGTAGCGCAAGACCGCGCCGACCGAACCTTGCCGCTCGAACTGCTCGAAGATGGTGCGCACGATGGCCTGCACTTGCTCGTCGGGATCGAAGGTCACTTCGCCCGACGGCCGGCGAACGTAGCCGACCGGCACTAGGTTGACCAGTTCTCCCCGCCGCGCCTTCTGCATGGCGCCCTGGTGCATGCGTTGCTGGAGGATGTGCAGCTCGGCTTCCGACATCGTGCCTTTCAAGCCGAGCAGGAGGCGGTCATTGTAGCACGAGGGATCGTACAGTCCGTCCAGGTCGCCGATGAGCGTGCCGAAGAGGGCACACAGTTCGAGGAGTTGATACCAGTCCTTGCAACTGCGGGCCAGCCGCGACATCTCGACGCCGAGGATCAGGCCAACATGATCCAGGGCCACTTCGCTGAGCAGACGCTGAAAACCGGAACGCCCTTCCGAGGACGCGCCGGAGATGCCCAGGTCGTCGTCGATGACCAGGATGCGTTCGCGCGGCCAACCCAAACGCTCGGCGGTGTTGGCGAGCCCGTATTGCAATTGGGTCGATTCTTGATTTTGCTGCACCTGGTGCAGGCTCGACTGCCGGACGTAGACGACCGCCAGGCGTTCAAAATGCCGGCCCTGGATTTTGTGCGACGAAACGATCGGCGTCGCTGCCGTTGGGTTCATGGCCTGCCCTCCGCTGGCTGTTGCCCAGGTTGTTCTGCACCATCCCGCTGAGGAAGGCGATCAACGCTTTCCGCCGGTGAGGTGGCAAGCGATCCCAGAGATCGGTTGGTGTCTCCAGGTTCGCCGGGCGCGGGGGGGTGCTGAGGGAGTTTGTTGTTGGAGGAGTTCGGGTGGCACGGTTCGGCTCCGCCGGAGACTTGGCTTCGCTGTTCGATCCATCGAGACAGCCGCAGTAAAGCCAACGGCCCAATTACCCCAACTCGCCGCCGCTTGTCAATAGGTGTGACAGGGCAGTTGGTCTGAGTATTGTTACGAAGAGTGTCCGTTTTGGGGAGATCGTCGTCATCAACGACCAAAATGTGCTGTGGATTCACCGGGCGCTTCCTCCTGGTTGGGGAGCGAAAATGGGTCCGGGCTCGTCGGGTCGCAGCAGGGCGAATTGACGGGTCCAAACCCGCTGCGCCGTCTACTCCTTCACGCGTTTCCAGACGTGCATCCATTGGCCGCTGTCCGGGGCCGTAGCGAAGTTTTTCGGTCGCTCTTTCCCGGGCTGGGCAAACACGACACGAAACTCGTCCCCCTTGAGCTCATAGATGCCGAGGCAAGTTTTCCCCTTGTTGGGACCGCTGGCATCCGTGATGTCAATCGTTTTGGGCGCCTTCGTCGAATCCAGTTTCTGCGTCCCCTTGATGGCTTCCTCGCCGGCGAGTTTGACGTTGTAGCGATTAACCTTGAGGATGAGCTTCCCATCCTTGATCTGCTCCTGCGGGAGGGCCTTGCCGTCGGCTTCGCCTCCTACCAGCGTCCAGCTACCGTCCGTTCCCGCCTCCTGCGCCAGCGCCGCCGAGGCGCCGACTGCCAGCAGAGCGATTGTCAGACCCAATGCAATAGTCCATCTCATGTAGCAACTCCTTAAAAACGGGCGACCTTGGAGCGAAAACAGTGAACGTCAAGCGGGCCGCGTCAGCCGTTGTTGTCCCGCGAAGTTATGCCCAGCTCTGCCCGCGCGCTCTGCATCGCTTTGTCCAGGCATTCCGGACAAAGGCAGTGGCTGAAGCGGGCTTCCGAGCGCTCGCCGATATAGCTTTCGACCTGCTGCCAGTAATCCTGGTCATTGCGAATCTTCTTGCAGCCCATGCAGATCGGCAGGATGCCCTGCAACTGCTTGATGTGGGCCAGGGCCTCTTCCAACTCACGAACGCGTTGGGCCAAACTGCGCTGCAATTCCACCATGCGAACGCCGACATTCACGCGTGCACGCAATTCGTCCACGTCGAACGGCTTGCTGATGTAGTCGTTGGTGCCGGCTTCCAGCCCGGTGATGATGCAGTCCTTTCCCTGGCGCACGGTCAGAAGGATCAGGTAAGCCGGCTGACCCGTGGGCATTGCACGCAGCCGGCGGCAGACTTCCACGCCATCCATGCCCGGCATCTGCCAGTCGAGGATGCCCAGCTTCGGAGCGTCGCCGCCTTGCAGTCTCTCCAGGGCAGCAAGTCCATCCGCGCAGGCCACCACTTCATGTCCCCAGTCGGTCAACAACTCTTCCAGCAGGCAACGACTCACCGGCTCGTCTTCGGCAATCAGAATCTTCATGGCTGTTCCTCCTGGGAGAGCATGACCAGCGCCGATCGAAAGCGTGCCACTTCTTTCTCCAAGTTTGCGAGCGCCGCGGGCGCTTGCGAAAGGTCGCCTGATGTACCCACGTCTTCCAGCTTCTTCGCCGCCTCGAATGCGATCGTGCCGCCCAGGCTGCCGATGGACCCCTTGAGCGTGTGCGCCGCCCGGCTCAAACCGGCTGCATCGTCACGGCCGAGAGCATCGCGAATCGCCTGGAGCATGCCGGGGCAACTGTCCTTAAAAATCCCCACAAGCTTGGACAGACGCTGTCGCTTGTTGCCCACCCGGGCCAGCAACGCTGCCCGGTCGATTGCGGGAAGAACGGAGTTCGTTCCGTTCTGGACAGCGAACGGAATGGATTCCGTTCTACTTCGCGCCAGGTTGGCGAGTGTTTGCCGCAACTCTTCGAGATCAATCGGCTTGCTCAGATACTCGTCCATGCCGGCAGCCAGGCAGCGTTCCCGGTCCCCCTTCATGGCATGAGCGGTCAGGGCGATGATGGGCAGGTGCTGGCCGGTTGCCTTCTCGCCGCTTCGGATGGCAGCGGTCGCCGCGAAACCGTCCATCTCCGGCATCTGCACGTCCATGAGGATCACGTCGAAAGTCTCCCGGGCCAGCAGTTCGAGGACCTCTCGGCCGTTACTCGCGAGAAGCACAACGTGTCCGAGATCTTCCAGCATATGGGTGGCCACTTGCTGATTGGTGAGATTGTCCTCTGCCAGGAGTATGCGGAGCGGCGGGCTGTCGGCGGGTGTCGGTTCCAAAGCCGACGGCGAAGGCGCCTTCCGGTCATGCCACGAGATGCGCAAAGCTCGCACGATCGCATCGATCAGTTCGATTGGACGGACAGGCTTGATCAAATAAGCAGCGAGGCCGAGTTCCCGGCCCCGAGCGGCATCGCCCGTCCGAGGGGCCGAGGTGAGCATGATCATCGTCACGTTGCTGAGACCTGGCTGGCGCTTGACGTGCTCGGCCAGAGTGAAACCGTCCATGTTTGGCATCATGCAGTCCACGAGGAGCAGGCTGAATGGTTCCCCGGACCTGTGGGCGTTCTCCAGCGCGGCGAGCGCCGCAGGTCCGCCGTCCACTACGGTCGGCCGCATCCGCCATTGGGTGAGCAGCCCTTCCAGGATACGCTGGCTGGTGGGGTTGTCGTCAACGATCAAGGCCGGCATGCCCTGCAGCTTGATGGGGGGCGGCGGAAACTCCTGGGCCGGCAACGTCTTGGATCGCCCCAGGCGGGCGGTGAAATGGAAGGTGCTTCCCTGGCCTGGCTCGCTCTCCAGCCAGATCCGCCCGTGCATGCGCGCGACGAGTTGCGTTGAAATGGTCAGGCCCAGACCGGTGCCGCCGAACCGACGCGTGGTCGAATTGTCCGCCTGCGTGAAGGGCTCGAAGATTTGACGCTGCTGCTCCGGGGCGATGCCGATGCCAGTATCACGGACAGTGACGTGCAGGACCGCGTCCTCATCCGTTAGCGTCTCCAGATGCACGCGGACAGCCACCTCGCCGCGTTCGGTAAACTTGACGGCATTGCCGACGAGGTTCACGATGATCTGGCGCAACCGACCGGGGTCGCCGACCAGGCCGTCCGGGACGTCCGGCGCAACGTGGTAGGTCATTTCCAGCCCCTTCTCGTGGGCTAGCTGGGCCAGCGTCTTCGCGGCCCCGCTGATGGCATCATCCAGGCTGAAATCCACCTCGTCGAAGTCGAGCTTGCCGGCCTCAATTTTGGAATAATCGAGAATGTCATTCAGAAGCTGCAACAGGGACTCGCCGGACTCCCGCACGACCTGGAGAAACTGGCGCTGCTCGGAAGTCAGCGTCGTGTCCAGAGTCAGGGCGGTCATGCCCAGGATGCCGTTCATGGGCGTGCGGATCTCGTGGCTCATATTGGCGAGGAATTCGCTCTTGGCGCGGTTGGCGGCCTCGGCGGCTTCGGTGGCGCGGCGCAGGCCGGCCTCCGCGCGAATCCGCTCGATGCCGAGAGAGACCTCATCCGCGACGATGCGCAGGGTTTCTAGTGTCGCGTCGGACAAGGGCTGGCGGGCAAACAGCGCCAGCACCCCTTCGAGGCGATTGCCCACGAGCAAGGGGTGGCCGGCAAACGACACCATCCCCTCGCGGCGCGCCCACTCCTGATCGCCGACGCGCGGATCGCCAACCACTTGATTGGTCAGGTGGGGCTTGCGTTCTTGGGCAATCCAGCCAATTTTGAACTGACCGATCGGCACGCGGCTGTGCGGCCCGTCCAAATGCGTGTACATTCCCGAACTGGCTTGCAACTCGAGCACTTGCGTGGCTTCATTCAAGATCCACACCCGGGCAAATGCTGCCCCGACCCGCCGAACCAGAGCCTCCGTACAACGCTGCAGTATTTCCTGTGCGGTGCCGCTTTCGGTCAAACTGACGCCCACGTCGGCGATCAGATTGGCCAATCGTATCCGCTCGTCGAGCGCCTCCTCGGCGCGCTTACGCAGTGTGATGTCGCGGCTCGCAATTACACCGCCAATCACCTGGCCCTGTTCGTCGACGAGCGGCTTACCCATGACATCGAACCACAGGTAATGGCCGCGCGCATGGCGAAACTGCAACTCCATGCTTTGAATCGCCCCGGTACGCATGCCGGTCTCGAAAGAAGCGATGGCCGTGGCGATCTGTTCCGGATGCAATTGCGCGAACGCCGACTGGCCAAGAAAATCGTCGGGCCGATATCCCAGGACGGCATAATAGGACGGCGATAAGTACGCAAAATTGCCGCGCACATCGACCTGACAAATCAGATCAAGCATGTTGTCCGTGATGCGCCGCAGGCTCAGCTCACTCTCGCGCACTCGCCTTTCCGCTAGTTTGCGCTCGGTGATATCGCTGAAGTTCACCACGGACCCGATCATCCGGCCATCACGGCGTAAGGGGTGCGAACGATACTCCACCGGAAAGCTGGTCCCATCTGCACGCCAGAAGACCTCGTCATCGACATGCGTTTCCAGCCCTTGTCGAAATGCCAGGAAGACACGGCATTCCTCCAACGGATAGGCTGTACCATCCGCCCTGGTGTGGTGCATGAGCGCATGCATGTTCTTGCCGAGCAATTCCTGTGGATCCCCGTAACCCAGCAGTTTGGCACAGGCAGGATTGGCGAGTATGCACAACCCTTCAAGGTCGACGCCGTAGATTCCTTCGGCGCTGCACTCGAGCAGGAGCCGAACCTGCTCTTCGCCGGCCTTTCGATCCGTAATATCCACGAGAACGCCGACAAAGCTGCTGATGCCCTCGCCGCAGTCGATCGGAGCGGCTCGACCGTCCACCCAGCGGACGTCTCCCTGGGGCGTAATCATGCGGCAGTCGATCACCATGTCGCTGCCCGTCGCCACGGCATGTTGCCACCGGGAAACAATTCGGTCGCGGTCCTCCGGGTGAACCGTTTGGATCCAGCCATGGCCCATCATCTGTTCGGGCAGGACGCGGACCAATTCGGTCATGATGGCATTGACGAAGGTGCATTCGCCGCGGACGTTCGCCAGAAAGATGGCGACCGGCGCCGCAACAGCCATGGTGCGGAAGCGTTCCTCGCTGGCGCGTAAGCTGGCGTTGGCCAGTTCCAGGTCCGCCGTCCGCTGGCGCACGCGGTCCTCGAGTTGCGCATTGAGTTGACGCAGTTCCTCTTCAGCGCGTCTGCGCTCGGTGATATCGCGCGCGACCGTGGCGAGACACAGAAGCTGCCCCGTTTGCCTATCGCGCACCACGAAGGCGGACATTTCAATGGGGATCGCCGCGCCCGTCTTGCCATGTCGAAACAAGTTCTCGCCGTGCCAGGTTCCGGACTCCATGACCTGCGGCAGTACGACTTGGCGGTTGTGCTCGAAAACGCTGGGATGCAGAAAATCCCAGATGGTCCGTGACGGTATTTCTTCCCGATCGTCCATGCCAACAAGTCGGCGCCCGGCGGAGTTGACAAAAGTGATTGTTTGGTCCATCCCGGCGACGCCGATGAACTCATCGCTGTTCTCCACGAGCGAAACCAGCTTCTGCCGTTCTTCGTCCGACTTCTTGCGCTCGGTGATGTCCATGGCGATGCCGCACACTGCGACAACCTTGCCGCTACCATCCCGAAGTGGAAACTTGAGGGACAAATAGGTGTGCGGTCCGTCCGGGTGGGGTACCACTTCCTCGGACTCCTGCGCCCTCCCGATGGCGAGTACAGCTCTGTCATTGGCGCGGAGTTGCTCGGCGATCTCTCGGGGAAAGAGGTCAAAGTCCGTCTTGCCCAAAAACCCTTCCCGGCTGACCTGGAATAAGTCCTCGAGCCGGCGGTTGATAAGCAGGTGGCGTCCCTCGAGATCCTTGACGAACACGACGGCAGGCGTGTGGTCCATGATGGCCTTTAATTGGGCCTGACTGACCTGGAGCGCTTCGTTGGCCGCTTGAAATTCACTGGTGCGCTCCCGGACCAGCGTGTCGAGTCGCTGCCGTGCGGTCTCGGCGAAGTGGCGCGCCACTTCCGCCTCCGCATGCGCTTCGTCACGCTGAACGATGAGGGTGGCCGCATGAACGATGGCCTCGGCCTGGGCGCGGGCGCGCCGCTCCATCTGAGCGCGTGCCGACTCTATGTCGGCGCGCAACTCCTTTAAGGCGCTGCCGACGTCGGCAGCCGCCGGGCCGTCGATGCTGCGGGCCAACTCCTCCAGGCGGTCCAGGCTGGCAAACGGTAGGTCCACGATTACCTCGCCAGGTTCAGGCCTTCTTGCGAATCGTCGCGATCAGGTTGCCGTTACGTTTGTCGAGCCGTACCAGCTCGTGGCCGGTCAGCTTGCACCAGACCTCCACGTCGAGACAGAACGCAGGATCGGTCGCAGTGGCGATCAGCTGTTCGTCGGCGCCGAGTTGCTTGATGATCTTGTTCAGCTCGACGATCGGCATGGGGCAACGCAGCCCGCTCAGGTCCACGGTGTATGTCGGCGGCATGGTGTTCTCCGGATTCAAATGAATAGCGTGGTGTTGCTGGTCGAGGCGGCCTGGAGAAAACCGGCGACGCCGCAATACTTGAGACTGGGATAGTCGATCAGCTCCTCGGGACGAATGCCCATCAGGTTCATGGACATCTCGCAGATCGAGATGTCCACGCCGGACTGGCCCGCCAGCTCGACCAGCGTGGGCAGATCGGGAATGTTCTTCTTGCGCATCTCGCCTGCCATGAGCCGGCGGCCCAGGCCGCACATGTCGAGTTTCGATAGGCGGCGCCTGCCGAAGCCGCCGGGGAGCATCCAGCCGAACATCCATTCGATCCACGTTTTGCCGCGTCCCTGGGGTCCGGCTTTCTTGAGGGCGGCGGTCCCCCAGAAGGTGAAGAACATCGACACCCTCATGCCGCAGGCCGCCGCGCCGGTGGCGATGACAAAGGCAGCCAGCAGCTTGTCCAGCTCGCCGCTGAAGACGACCATGCTCAGGGCGTTGGCCTGCGGCGCCGCTTTCATCTGCCGCTCCAGGACTTCGAGGCGCCGCTGCCAGTCCAGCGCGTCCTCAATGGTTGCCGTCGGCTGTTGTGTATTCATCGGCTGTTTTCCTCGTTCATCGTGCGGTCGTCCGGTTCAGACGCCACCCGCACACGGTTCCTGTTCGGTTGCTGCCGCCTGGGGTTGATCCAGCACCTCGCGGACTTTCGCCAGCAGACCCTCCGCCTAAAACGGTTTCTGCAAGAATGGCAGTGCTTTTTCCTGGATGCCATGGCGCACGATGGCATCGTCGAGGTAGCCGGACATCAAGATCACCTTGGCGTTCAACATCTTGGGGGCCAACAGTTCGGCCAGCCGGCAGCCGTTCATGTGCGGCATGACCACGTCGGTCAGCAGCAGATGGATCGTTCCGGTGTGTTCGCCAAAAACCTCCAGGCCGTTCTCGCCATCCTTGGCCTCCAGGACCGTGTAGCCGCTGGAGCGCAGGATCATGGTGGCCAGGGTCCGGACGCCCTCATCGTCCTCCACCACCAGAAGCGTCTCGCAGCCGCGGCGCAGTCCCGGAATACTTGGAGATGATTTCGTTCCCCCTGTGGAAACGTTAGCCCGAGGCAAGTAGATGCGAAACAGCGTGCCCTGTCCGGGCTTGCTTTCCACCTCGATGAAGCCCCTGGACTGCTCGACGATTCCGATCACCGTGGCCAGTCCCAGTCCGGTGCCCTTGCCGACCTCCTTGGTGGTGAAGAAGGGCTCGAAGATGTGGGCGAGCACCTCGGGGGTCATGCCGCAACCGGTGTCGCTCACTTCGAGCAGCACATAGGCCGCCACACGGGCCGCGGGATGGCTTTGGACGAAAGCTTCATCGAGATCCACATTGCGCCCGGCAATCGT
>Ga0209172_10005975_pt1 | contig 14052 bp, 17 predicted proteins | sample LarsenN4metaG_FD_184113 | JGI IMG/M metagenome (GOLD analysis project Ga0209172, IMG submission 184113) | Hot spring sediment bacterial and archeal communities from British Columbia, Canada, to study Microbial Dark Matter (Phase II) - Larsen... ... | reverse complement strand
GTGGCGATCTCCGTCCTCGCGCCCCAGCGGCGCACGAAGTCGATCACCTGGTCGCCGGTGTCGTGGGGAACCCATCGGCTTCTCAAATCCCCCCAAGACTTTTTTTAGCGCCACGTGTTCTTCCATCAGCTCGGCCAGAACCTCATCCTTGGTCCGCAACTTCGCTTCCAGGGCCGCGGTGCGCTGCGCGCCCCGTTGCCGGTCCATACCCGGGCGATGATTCTGAAAGGCCGCCGCGCCATTCTCGAAGAACTGCTTCAGCCAGCGGGAGAACACCGTGGGATGAAGACCGTATTCCTCACAGAGATTGGAAATCGGAACCTTCTCAATCAGGTGCCGGCGAAGGATGGAAACTTTCTCTTCCGGTGTGAAGCGCTTGCGCTCCTTTTTGGCCATGGGTCCTCTCGCTTGTAGCTATCTTAACGGGAGGACTCTCCATTTTCAGCTGAGGGAAGACAGAACACCAGCAAGGCCGCTTTCTCCGAAGGCCGCGAAGCCTGCGTCTTGACGCGTCGCCGGAACTCCTCCTGCAGCCGCTCGATGGCCTTCGTGGTCCGCAAGGACTTATGCTGGCTCGCCGGGAAGCGGTAGAAGGTCAGCAACTCCTCGCCGGCCTCTTCCAGACTGGCGGCCACCGAGGGGCACGGCTTCCTCCACTTCGTCAGGAAGCTGTCGCGCGCCCTTTCCGCCGCCGCCCGATTCGCAGCATAGACGATCCGGTTGTAACCTTCATGGACCGCTTCCTGGGCGTGCTCGGGCGCCTTGGCCAGCAAGTTGCGCAGCTTGTGCACGGTACAACGCTGATGCGCCACGCCCGGCCAGATCCGCTCCCGCGCGCTCTTCAGCCCCGGGTTGCCGTCGCTGATGACGAGCTGCGGTCGCCCCAGATGCCGCCCGGCCAAGTCCTCCAGCATCATCTGCCAAGCGGCGGCGGTTTCCGCCCCCCCGGTGGCCATCGTCAGTAAGAGCTTCTCCCCAGTGTCCTTCACGCCCAAAGCCACCAGCACCGGCAGCGAGACGACCTTACCCCCGCTGCGCACCTTGGGATAGATCGCGTCCAAGTAAAGATAGACGATGTGCTCCTCGGCCAGGTCCCGCTGGCGCCACCGCTCGTAACTCTCTTCCAGCCGATTCACCAGCCGCGACACCGCGCTTTTCGACAGCGGCGCCCCGCTCAGCAGCGGCTTTAACGTTCCCCGGATGCGTCGCGTGTTGCCCCCGGACAGATACATGCCCAGCACGGCTTGCTCCACCTCCGGCGAACTCCGTCGATAGCGGGGCCACAGCGCACTTCGCCACTCGCGTTGGTCCCCGTGGAGGTCGACCAACCGCGCCCGGGGGACCGCCAGCGTCACGGCTCCCGACCGCAGCGCCAGCCCTCGCACCTTTTTCCCATGCCGGTAACCGCAACGCCCCGCAGCGCGCTGGCTCCGTCTCGCTCCCAGGGCCTCTTCCACTTCTTCGTGGACAATCTCTTCGATCAATTCTCGCACCCGTTCCCGGATCGCTGCTTCCAAGCCCTCCTTCGACGGACTTGCTTGGCCCACAACCTCGACCGTGTTAGGCTCCTTCATGGCGTATTCCTCCTGGTCCTGACCGCCCTCCAGGGCTCGTCAGGTTTTTCTTTCAATGGCCTTCAGGAGAATACGCCATTCCTTTTTCTACAGGAATCGGGACGGGACCAGCGAAAGGGATTTAACTGTTCGTGGTGATGATTAACTATGAAAGTCAGTACGGGAATTCGGCCCCATGCGGGAACTAGAGTTGAAGAATGGCGTAGGCGGGAAGAGATTTTTCTCGGGCGTGGTCTTTCGAGGTATCAAGCACATAGGTTGATCGCCGTGGAGGAGGGGCTGAGTACGTCAACAATTTACAGGTGGCTCACTCCAGGCCAATGCCAGGGCCTTGACCATTGGTGGCCTAATGGAGAAGGATAGGGCCAGGGCAAATGCACGCTCGAAGGACTATTATCAGCGTTCGGGTTACCGTGAGCGCGCTCGGTTGCGAGCGCACGTCTACAGGCATCTGCGAGAATTCATTGAGGATTCGTCGGAGGTCGACCTCGAGGCAGTGCAACTCAAGTTGTCTTTATACACGGGAACAGCCTTCCGGAAGCGCACGGTTGAAAGGCTCCTAAGAACCACATTTTCCTCGTTTAATCAACGGTAAATCTCGGGTTCACTTTTTGCTTGACGAAGCTTCCGGTGTGGTTCACAATGCTTCTCCGAATAAACTTTGGAAGGGGGGGCCACGCTTGGAGTTCACCACCAATGCGGGACATGCGTCAGCAACCCGGCAACCGTTCGCTACCGTCAAATGTGGCGTCGGGCGTGAACCGCCGTCATACATCGTCCGGATATCCGGCAGGTTCCCCCCACAGAGGCTTGACCCGCGCCTGACAAGTAATCTCGACTTCTGGCCCACAACGGTCGCAATTCACTCGGGTTCGCTCCTCATCAACGACTTCAGCGCAGAGACCGAGGCGCTCACTGAGCTATCTGTTTTCCCTGATGAAGTTCTGGATGTCGGCTGCGGCAACGGCCGCAGGTCAGAAGCTTTCGTTAATCGATGTCAGCAGCGTGGCCACAGGGTGGCCAGCACGAGCCTTCTCGACTAGTTTGGCTTTAGGCTGGCCGGGTTAGTACGAGGTGAATCGGAGCGTTATAGAGGGCCGGCCGCCCCCGGAGAAGACCTGGTCGGGCCTCCGCGGACGAGGGCTGACCGTGAAGCCACCGCACCGGCCCCAATTAGTTTGTTATGCGTTCCCCCCCCACCTAAAGCGGAACCGAACCCGGCCAGGAAAGGAGCATCTGATGAAAAAACCCCTCACCAGGCAAAAAAATTACAGGAAGTTCGGCTTTCAGGTCGCAGTTGAGTCCGGCGGCGGAGCGAGCCGGCCAGATCTGCCACCTGGAGCTGGAATCCCTTCAGCACAGCCTCGATCCCCAAATCCGGGACCTAGAGCGTCGGATAAGAACCAACACCGCACAGCATGGGGCCATCCACTCGCAGCTCTACGACCGGCCCATGCCGGCCAGCGATCTCAGGCTCCTGGCCATGGCTGCCGCATTGACAATTCTCACCCTACTCTTTGCTCCAACCTTCCTTGTCTCGGCAGCCACCAACGTCGTAGCGCTTACGATGTTTTCCGTCCCCGTTGTTTGGGCTGCGGTTCTAGGCGTTGCGTTATCATTCACAGCTACCGGCGCGGGAGCCGTGGCGTTTGCAGAGCTTCTGAAGAACAGATTCGCCCGAGCGTTGACGGCACTTCTCGTGGCGGGAATGCTGTTTTGGGGTCTTTTCGACTTCAACAAGGCGCGTGGTTATCTCCCGCAGGCTTATCCTGCCCGCGAGGTATCCGAGCAATATGTCGACTCAGCTGAGCCTTTGACCACCAGCCCTGGGGCTAAACTTGAGTCCAGCAAATCCCTCGAGCAGACTGTGAATGACCTGCTCGGAAGCTTCTCCATCAAGGTGATGCTTGCGACAGATCTTGCGGTTGGCCTGCTGTTCGCACTCATGGTCGGCATCTGGACCGATGAGGACTTTCGCGGATGGCGAACGGGTCATTGGCTGGGCTGGCAGATCCGCCGAGGTGAAAAGAAGCTCCGCAGGCTGATCTCTGTGATCGAAGTAGCCAAGAGGCAGATGCTCATCGGCATCGAGCAGGGTCTGCAATTTCTGCGGCGCCGCCACCAGCCTTACCTCCAGGCAATCCCCGTGGTCATCGCACTGCTTCTGTTGACCCCCTCAGCCCGCGCTCAATCCAACTGCAAGCGGCTGGAGGGAATCGTCATTGACATAAGCGGTTCGGTTGCAAAGAAGGCCCCTGGAACCGACCTCTTCCGCAGCTACCTCCTTGGCGCTAAGCGTCTTCTCCAGACAGTACCCGGCGAGACGTGCGTTTGGGTCTTTGCCATTTCAACCGAGTCGTTCGGGTCGGTTCCGACGTTGCTGAGGGGCCACACGCCGGCAGCACGCGGAATCTTCATGGACCAGTTGTCCAACGCCCGCATGCAGCTCGTTTCGGCGTTCGAATCGAAGTCCGGGAGCCTCTCGCCTTCAGCGTCTGGAACGGACATCCTCGGAGCGCTGTGGAGAGTCAGAGCCGCGTTCGAATCTGCGCCGAAGGGAGCAGTAAAGGAACTCTTCATCTTCAGCGACGGAGTTCAGGAGACTCGCGATTTTGACATGCCAGCACTGTTGCCCCTCGGCACGCAGAGGATGATCGAGTTCACCAAGAGCAATGGACTGCTTGTACCTCTTGAAAATGTTCGCGTCTCCTTCTTCGGAGCATCCACTTTGGGTTTGACACCCGGCACCTGGAACGCAGTACGCGACTTTTGGATGCGCTATTTCAAGGAGGCCGGCGCCGAGCTTGCCGCCTATTCCAGCGAGGCGTCGCCGGAGAGAAGGTGAGCCTGCATGATGAGCCTTGTGCTCGTACTTCTGGCGCTTCTTGTCATGTTCGCCATCGTGGCAACAGGAGGCCGACTCCTGAGATCGCTCCTCCGCGGAGGTGGAACCGTGATGCTGTTGATCGCTGCCATCCTCGCGGGAGTCCTGCTGCTGGGTTACCTCGGTTGGGTCTGGCAGTTGCTGGAGCGGTCGACACTGCCGATGCTTGTCGGTGACTTGGCTGCGTACAAGTCGATAGTGTTCGTGATTTTGATTCTCGCAGCGCTTGGCTCACTGCTGGCGTCAAGGGAGTAGAACGGCTGACGCGCGAGATGCCCAAGGATTGGGCGAGGTGATCATCCCATGCTCGTGGCCGCAATTCTGACGGCTTTTCTTGCGTCACTGGCGACTTGGCCGTTTGGACGAAGGATATTGCTTGAGCACTGGTACGCAGTCGTGGCGATCACTGGCGGCCTTTGGCTGGGGGCGCTTTCGAAATTCTTCATGGCCCGCTTCATCACGTTCGCAGGCGACGACACTATCTATGCTCTCGTTGGGGCGCTCGTTTTTGGCGCTGCGGTGGAATCAGGACTCGGCCAGCGGACAAGGGGAGGCGATTGATATGATTTCAAGACGCATGCTTTGCACGGCGCTGCTGCTAGGCATTGCAGCCTGCAGCATCGACAAGGAAGGACATGAGCCTCAAGAATCCACTCGCGCCTTTGATGGCCAGTTAGCCACTCTGCCTGGTTTGGTTCGTATCCAACGCCAACGGACTGTTTTGCCCGGTCCGATTACGGTGAGGCACCAATGGTGGATGGTTCCTGGGGCAGACCGGTACCGCGTCACAGTGTCGCGGGTCAACGGGGAGAACCAGGTTATCTACAAGGACTACGTCAAGAGGCCGCCTCTCGGGCTGGGCTCTCTCTACGTCGATGTTCACCTTCCCACGCTGGGGGAAGTCACTTATTACGATTTCCAGGTGCAGGCACTCCGGCGCAGTCAGGTAATTGCCGAGGGCGTCCAACGCTTGTGCATTACGCACAGGGAGCGTTGAGGAACCATTCGGGGCGCGGGATCTTTCTAGAAGCCATTTCAAAACCCTGTACAAGGGGCTGATTTTGCAGTAGTTGTTTTTGGTGGGTGGGGGATCATGGAGGTTAGTAGCACCAAGGGGAGGGTGGATGGCGCGATACGGTCGGTTGCTGACCGACGCCCAGTGGGCCCAGATCCAGCCCTTGCTCCCCAAACGACCCAAGCGCCCGCTCGGTGGGCGGCCTCGGGCCGACGACCGCAAAGTGCTGGAAGGCATTTTATGGATGCTGCGCCGTGGGGCGCGCTGGCAGGATTTGCCGGAGGAGTTTCCGTCGCCGTCGACCTGCTGGCGACGACTGTGGGACTGGGAGGAGTAAGGAATTTAGCAGGAGATGTGGCGCGCGTTTCTGGGCGAACTGGATGAACGCCAGCAGTTAAACTGGAGCGAAGCGTTTCTGGAGGGCAGTTTCGCTCCAGCGAAAAAAGGGGCTCGGGAGTCGGCAAAACCAAGCGGAGCAAGGGGACGAAGTGGATGGTGGGTGCGCCGGGATAAACCGGCGTGGAGCAGTGGATGAAAGAGTCTTACAGGAAAGGCGTAGCGAGCCATCCTGACCCCGAGTCATGCGTGGCCAGCCGTGAGGCTGGGTGCGAAGCGTTGACAGGGGCACATGCAGGCAGGGCATTGAGCTGCGAAATCAACACGTCCGGAGTGCCGACGTCGTCCACCAAGGCGGAAGGCCACACCGACGGAAGCGTGAACGCGAGCCTCCGAAGGACTCCGCGCAGTCACAGACCCCAGGCATGTATGGAAACTCCACGCGCGAGAACCGGGAGACCTCATCGACGCCCGACACGTCGGGGTGCGCGGGCCGGCTGGAGAAGGTTATGAACCAGAAGTCCAGCATGCACGTTGGTGGGGAGTCGGACGGTCGTACAGTACCAACGAAGTGTCCGAACAAGGGCGGGGAACCGCTGGCGGAGGGCACGGAGGGAAGGCGACCGACCAAGGAGAGCACCGGGCAGACGACCGCGCCCGGGACCCAGAGCCGGACCGGCGCGTCGAACGGCCTGCTCGGTGTGCGGGAGGTAGCACGAAGGGAGAAGCAGACACGGTTCACCGCGCTACTCCACCACGTATCGGTTCCTCTACTCCGGGACAGCTTCTACGCTCTGAAGCGGGACGCTGCACCGGGAGTGGATGGAGTCGCGTGGAAAGAGTACGAGACGGACCTGGATAAGCGCCTGACAGATTTGCACAGTCGAGTGCACCGGGGCACGTATCGAGCGCAACCTTCCAAGAGAACCTACATCCCCAAAGCGGATGGACGACAGCGCCCTTTGGGCGTCGCTGCCCTGGAGGACAAGATCGTCCAGAATGCGGCGGTGACAGTCCTGAATCAGATTTGCGAGGAGGACTTCCTGGCGTTCTCGTATGGGTTCCGACCGGGGCGAGGCCAGCATGATGCGTTGGACGCGCTCTGGGTCGGGATCGTGCGGAAGAAGGTGAACTGGGTGCTTGACGCCGACATCCGTGGGTTCTTCGATGGAATTTCCCACGAATGGATGATCAGGTTCGTTGAGCACCGGATCGGCGAGCGAAGGATACTTCGCCTAACCAGAAAGTGGCTAAGGGCCGGAGTATTCGAGGAAGGCCAATGGTCGAAGACGGAAGTAGGTACTCCGCAAGGGGCAGTGGTCTCGCCCCTGCTCGCGAACGTGTACCTCCATTACGCGTTCGACCTTTGGGCACAGCGCTGGCGAAAGCATCATGCCAGGGGCGACGCCATCGTCGTTCGATATTCCGATGATATCGTCATGGGATTTGAGCAGCGAAACGATGCCGAGCGGTTCCTTCAGGAATGGAAGGCACGCATGCGGAAGTTCGGGTTGGAACTACACCCGGACAAGACGCGCGTAGTTGAGTTCGGGCGGTACGCAGCCGAAAACCGGAAGCAGCGAGGCGAGGGTAAGCCGGAGACGTTCAACTTCCTGGGTTTCACGTATATCTGCGGGAAGACCTGGAAAACCGGTCGGTTTACCGTCAAACGCAAGACGGTCCAGAAGCGACTCTCCACAAAGCTGAAAGAGCTGCAGGAGGAGCTTCGGCGACGCTGGCACGCGCCAGTGGCCGAGGTCGGAAAGTGGTTGAGGTCGGTCGTACAGGGCTACCTCAACTACCACGCGGTACCCGGCAACATGGACAGTCTGAAAAGCTTTCGGGCCCAGGTGATTTGGCGATGGTACCGCGCGCTTCGGCGGCGGGGCCAGAAGAGCCGCATGACCTGGGAGCGGTTCGGGCCACTGGTCGCTCGCTGGATTCCAAGTGCGAAGATTCTACATCCACGTCCCGACTTGCGCTTCGACGCCAGGTATCTGAGGTAGGAGCCGTATGCAGCAGTCCTGCACGTACGGATCTGCGCGGGGGGCGCCAGGTCAACTGGCGTCCCTACCGCGACTGGTCGACGGCACGGGTATTCCTCTGGGAGACTACCTTCACGCTGCCTCCCCGTCGGAGGTCCGGCTCGCGGAGGCGACGCTCGCCACGATCCGTGTAGCACGACGGCACCACGCCGGCCGTCCGAGGCAAAAACCGGAACGCATCATCGCCGACCGCGGCTACGACAGTGACCCGTTGCGGAAGCAGCTGGCTCGGCGCGGCATCGAATTGATCGTTCCGCATCGCAAGAATCGCCGTAAGCTCGCGATGCAGGACGGCCGCGCACTGCGGCGCTATAGGCGGCGGTGGACGGTCGAGCGCACGATCGCCTGGCTCGGCAACTTCCCTCGGCTGGTCGTCCGCTACGACCGCTCACTCACGATTTATCGGGCGTTCTTTCATATCGCCTGCTTCATGATCACCTTACGGAGGGTTTTGAAATAACTTCTAGAACCGACGAGCCGACCATGGACAAGGAACTGTCCCGCGGCATCGCCGCGACGGCTATTCATGAGAATTTGTATGACGCCGAATCAGCAGCGCTGGGTAACGTCCTCACCGTCAACGAGGCCGCAAGATATCTTCGCGTCTCGCCATGGACGTTGCGGCACTGGATGTCAAAACACATCATTCCGTATGTAAAATATAACAACGGCCCGGTGAGGCTGCGACGTTGTGACCTTGACAGGTTCATCGCTAGGAGTTTGGTGAAAAGTCGTGCTGGAAACCAGGACTAAACGCGATTTCAGCAAAGGCCCCGTGTGGGACGAAGATCTCGGAAGGTTCTGCGTCGAGATTCGCTGCCCGGACGGCTCACGTAAGCGGAAACGGTTCCGTCGCGAAAGGGCGGCGATGCGATGGTGGGTCGCCGAGATTAGGAAGATTGACGAGGGGACCTGGGCTGCTCCAGCGCCAAAGAACGTCACTCTCGGCGACGCCTTTGACAAATACCGTAAGCATGCTCAAGCACACCAGAGGTCTTTCAAGGAATTCACTGACCCCATGCTTCGGTTCTGGGAAAGAGAGTTCGGAAGGGGTACGCCGCTTGCCCGCGTAACCACCAGCCAGATCGAGCAGATCAAGCTCAAGCGGGCTCAATCCGTTGCCCCGGCGACCTGCGACAAGACGGTTGGCGTCTTGCGCTGTGCCTTCAACTGGGCCATATCGCAGGGCCTTGCAGCTTCAAACCCGGTTCGCGGCATCAAATTCTTCAACCCGAACAACCAGCGCCTGCGATACCTCGCTGAAGACGAAGAACAGCGTCTTCTCGCAGAGGCTGACAAGGGTCCCCGGCATCTCACCCCAATGATCAAACTCGCCTTGAACCTCGGACTGCGCTGGGGGAATCTGTCCACCCTGCGTTGGGAGGAAATTGATTCTCACGCTGGAGTCATCCGCAAGACGGACACAAAGAATAAGGAGACCCTCACCGTCCCTGTCAACGATACGGCCCGCGCCGTGCTCAAGGCGCTTGAGGGAACGCGAACCGATTCGCCATATGTCTTCCATCACCTTAACGGCCCAAATGCAGGACGAGAAATCAGAAGCGTAAAGAGGTCATTTAGGCGTGCGCTTGAGAGAGCCGGTATCAATGACTTTCGCTGGCATGACCTGAGGCATACCTTCGCCAGCAAATTGGTCATGGCAGGCGCTGACCTCATGGCAGTGCAGCGGTTTCTCGGTCACAAAACGCTCCGAATGACCCAACGTTATGCGCACCTCAGCCATCGCTATCTGGCCGACCAGATACGGATTCTCGACAAGATCGGTTCGGCCAAAGTTTGCCCTCGGCGAGCACCAAAGCGCGGACATCGCGCAACATCCCAAGCAAAGAGCGGCATACGAAGCAGGCGGGTAACCATGGCTAACCTCAACGATTTGCCACTCCCCAGCAAATCGAGGATAACGTCGGCAAGCCGCGGCAGGACTAATCGAATACGGTTTGCAACCAGGGGGTCAGGGGTTCGAGCCCCCTCAGGTCCACCATGCCATCCTCTTCGCTTTCATTGGATTAGCACCTTAGACCGCTCTTTCGCCCCTTGCAATTTGGGAGCAGAAGGGAGCAAAACTCGGGCAATCTTGCTCGCCAACTCCCGCTGTGCGTCTGGAATCGGCTGAGTGTACACCGATAGCGTCAGCCGCGAATCGGTGTGTCCCAACTGACTCTGAAGCGCCTTGATGCTCTCCCGCGAAGGGTCCGCCCAGGTCGAGTACGTGTAGCGGAAATTGTGCCAGCCAACAACCGGAATTCCCGCTCGCTCGCACGCTGGGCGAAGCTCTCGGCGAGAAATGTTGTGCGGACTCATGGGGGTGCCGCGTTCTGTGTGAAAGACGAAATCATCCGGCTGGCTGTGCGTGGGACGCAAGCGGGCCAGAGCTTCCAGTACTGCATCGTCCACATAGACTCTTCGCTTGGAGGCCCTGGTCTTGGGCGGAGCCTGTCGGCCTTCATAGTTTGACTCCGCGACTGTGATCGAGCCGTCCACGAAGTCCACGTACTTCCACCGCAAGCCGAAGATTTCGCCTCGCCGTAAACCGGAAAGGACCGCAAGCAAAACCATCGTGCGATAGGGTTCCTTCAACTCGCCAAGCAAAGCCCGAACTTGCTCAGGAGTCAAAGTCACGCGCTCCCGTGTGTCAGCCAGACTCGGAACTTGTGCGCCGCTGGCCGGATTCGTTGGAATGAACTCCCACTGTTTCGCCGTGCCGAAGATCTTGGAGAGAAGGTTGCGCAGTGAGAGAACCGTTTTCGATGCGAATCGCTTCGCCTTCTCGGACAAAAACATCTGGACGTCGAGGGGACCGATTTGAGGCAAACGTAACTGCCCAAAGAAGGGCAGCAGGTGACGCCGAATCAGGTAGCGGTAGTTCTTGACCGTGGAGTATCGTAGTGTGGGGTAAATGTTCGGCTCCCACCGCTCCAACACAAACCGCTCGAACTGGATCATCAATTCCGGTTTGTGCCTTCCCTGATTGATGTCGGCCAAGCGTTCGGACAGCAAACGTTGAGCTTGGCGCTTAGTTAACTCGCGCACCGGCCCAAGGATTACGGAGCGCTGGCGTCGGATGCGCGAACCGTTCTCTGCCACGGCGTCTTGCCGGAATCGTCCCACCCATACAGGGTTTTTCGTTCCTCGCTTGAAAATCCAACCCGTCTGCCATCGGGGTCGGGCCACGGTTTCTTCTCCTTTCTCCGTGACCCGCCTTGTTTCTGCGGGGGGCATTGTGCGCGAATCGGCGAGAGATTTCAAGCGCCAAACGACAAGGCGGAATCCGCCCGCCTCGCCGGTGAAAACTTCGGCGGACTGACCCCACTTCATCGAGATTTCAAAAGTCTCAGACACGAGACAATCCCAAACTTTTCAACTCAGCTTCAACAACCGGCCTGCATTCGTCACAAACCCAGAGGGAATTCTCTCGCCTTCAACTTGATGCGGTAGGGGGTCTGAAAAGACCACGATGACGTGTCGCGTCGTACAGCATCGTTCGAAAAGACATCGCTCGCAATTGACGCAGTGAAGGGCACCGAAATCTCTGCAACGCAGACTCATACGGGAACCTCCAGATTTCGCATTAGCTCTTCGAAAGGCGGAAGCGTCAGACCGGGCAACTCTCTATCCCCATCCGCTGGCGGATAAAGCCCGACACGGCGAAGATCAGCCTTGTCCTTGTAGAAGGTGCCGTGCGGAGTTTCCTCCTTGACGCTTTCAAGGCCCCGAGTTCTTATGCGTTCGAGTAGCCCCCGGAGTCTGTTAGCCTTTGCGTAGGAGAAATTCATGTCGAGAACGTCCAGCGCGGAGTCATAAGGCAAAAACCTATAGTCGGCGCACATGCGGTTGAGAATCTCAGCCAAGACGCGGTAACCGACCTGCGGATCGAGAATGTCCTGGAAAGTGAGCCGTTTCTTTTTCAGACGGCGCTGAAGGAACCCACCTTTCTTCCGTGCTTCAACCTCGAAACGAAGGACGCCCCGTGCTTCGGGAATCCGCTTCTTTTCTTTTTCGAGAATTTCGTGGAACTTGTCGTAAGCCCGGATCATCATTCCGCTGTTCCTTGCCCCCAGCCATTCCACTCCGTCGTATCCATCGGTGAGTCGCCGATGCTTCAGAAAGGCGATCTGAGAGAGGGTCTTCACATAATCAGGGAGCGCGGACCCGAGAGGGAAGTTATGAACGTAGTCAACGCGGAGGTGTTCCATTTCAGCCAGGTCAGGAATCGGACCGTCTGCGAAATCGCAAACCAACTCTCTCAGGACCTTCAAGGCCGGCTCGGACCGGACAATCGTTCTAAGGTTGTTACCGAAGAGAAGCTTGGGAAGCGAGGATTCAACGCTGACACCGTATCCGTTGGCGTAAACGGCTAAACGGGCTTCAGAGCGGTTTAGAACATGAATAACAGAGGTTTTCCTTTCGCGTGAATTCACGGGCAGGAAATTTCGCGAAAGGGTTTCCCAAGGGACTCGACTCATGTCCTTCGGGCGGTACGGACCCTTCTCATGTTCGGAGTAATAAGGCGCTTCGAGTTTTCCCTTCACCGTATCAAACACAACCGTTTTAGAGATCATCGAAAGTCCGGGAGTCCAGGTTTTGGACTGATTCCCACGTGTTACATAGGACGTGGGAATCAGTCACGCCCCCTCCCCCCCGCCCCTCCCCCGCCCAAGAACGGCGGGGGAGGGGAGCGCGTTTATGACGCTAGAGGCTGTTCGGGCGTGCAAACTGGAGGCGGGTAGCCTCCCAGCCTCTGAGGTGGTGGGTTGCGCGCCCGCATTGCCCACACTTAGTGCCCGGAGACTACCCGCCATAATTGCGCCCCACAGTCCGCCGACCAGTTTTTGAGGCGGATTGGGAACAGAGAATTGATCTAGACCTACCGCACAAAAGGTTGTGCCGCTCTTCCGTGCGACGATTGCGGAGCAAACGACTAATACGTCTCCGTAGGTGTTTGAGTCGGCACAAAGTTTTGTGTCCAAGCGGCACCTCAGTCGTGTCATGACTTCAGACCTGCTACGAATTCGGGAATTACTTTCCTCGGTCGCCCAAGGCGGAATTCCCGCCCACAGAGTTGGCATTGGCATACGTGATCCTTCAATGGCCGCTTTGCCCGCGTCCGCCGAACCTTCTCGATTAGTCCGCACTCCCGCGAGCAGTAGCGCACCTTTGCGTGTCTGCCACAGATTGCGCACGGATTGTCCAGACCGACTGTAGTCATGTCGTGCCAAGCCGCTCTAGGATTCCCTTGAAGTCCTCAGCGGGTGTTTCGATTTCGCCGCGGCCCCGCATTCGCACCTTCCTCAAAACCAAAAAGGCCGAGAGCCACGGGATTGAACCCCGCGACCTCGGCCTTTGTCCCTTCGATGGACTTATGGCCCTCTTGCGCCGCCCCTGCCAATCCTCAGGATGCGACCATTACGTTAAACCCCTCCGGCCCGATCTCCACCCAGGTTCGACAGCTTCGGCACTTGACCCTTGTGATTGTCGCCTTGGCTGGGGTGGCCTCGACAGCCCGACTGGATACAAAGAGACCCGTAGAGGTTTTGAAGATCACGGGCTGTCTGCATTGCGGACATCTGACAAGAACATCCTTCATTTGCGTTTCCTCACAGTCTTGTCCAGAGTTTCTACTTCCCCGGTGTACGTCAAGTCTTCCAGCCGAAGCGGCACGCCACCTATTTCGAATGAATACATCCCATCCGGGTTTGTGGACACCTTGAAGTCGGGAAGGTCTAATTTCTCTAATAACTCAGTCAGAACGGGTCTGACGGGCAGAAGAACCATCAGTCGAGGAGTCTCCGAATCCAGCGGGACGGACAGGTCGTTCCTTGGAGAACCGACGTTTGGCATGTACCAGTACAGAAAACTTTCGAAGTCTGTGTAGATGTACGCTTCACGGCCCGCGACAAGATACGGTAGCCCCCTCCACAAGTAGTTCGGCACGCCCATGCGGACTGCGAAGCTGTTTTTGAGCAGGTCGAACGGGACACCTAGCTGGGCTACCTTCTTGACCAACGCCAGCCCGAATATGTCTGCAATTGAGAAACGGTGCCACTCGCCAAAGAATGCTTGTCTGGCCCAAAGCAGCTTGCGGGTGTCCCAGTGGTAGATTTGCCGGTAGGTTAAGCCAAGGATACGGCGGACATCTTTCGCTCGGAGTGCGGGGTCCGTCAGCTTCTGGACCAGGAC
>Ga0209172_10005959_pt1 | contig 14113 bp, 11 predicted proteins | sample LarsenN4metaG_FD_184113 | JGI IMG/M metagenome (GOLD analysis project Ga0209172, IMG submission 184113) | Hot spring sediment bacterial and archeal communities from British Columbia, Canada, to study Microbial Dark Matter (Phase II) - Larsen... ... | reverse complement strand
CTGTCCGAGCTTTCCCGGACTTATTTCACCAAAGGAGGACTAGAGGGGCTTCCTCTGATCATTTACGGTTCTGTGCTCATCCTGATCGTCCTTTTTTTACCCCAGGGGGTTGGAACGTGGATGATGGAGAAATTAGCCGGGTATAGGAACAAAAGTTAGAAGCCCGCTTTTTTTAGAGAAAACCGGCTTCTAGCGTCCTATAACGAAATGAGCCTGTTAGAAGTCCGGAGATTAACCAAGTCCTTTGGAGGGTTAAAGGCCGTTGCCGGGGTCGATTTCCGGCTGGATAAAGGGGAGATTGTGGGATTGATCGGACCCAATGGGGCCGGAAAAACGACCCTCTTTAACCTCATTTCGGGATACCTGACCCCAGATGCCGGGGAGATTTACTTCAGGGGAGTCTCCCTGATAAGGCAGAAACCCCATGAGGTTTGTCATCTGGGAGTGGCTCGCACTTTTCAAATTGTTCAACCTTTTCCAAACCTGACCACGTTTGAAAACGTTATGGTCGGGGCCCTAAACCGGGCGAGCAGCTTTGAAGAGGGGAGGGCTTTGGCGTTAGAGATTCTTAAATCCATGAAGCTTTTTGAAAAAAGGCAGGTCCTTGCTAAGAACCTGACCATCTCTGATCGAAAACGTCTGGAAATGGCCAGGGCTCTGGCCACTCAACCGGATCTCCTGCTCCTGGATGAAGTCATGGCCGGACTTAATCCGTCCGAAGTTGAAGAAATGATCCGGCTTATTCAGAGAATCCGGAAGCAGGGGGTGACCCTTTTGATCATCGAGCATGTCTTGAAGGCCATCATGTCCCTCTCAGACCGGATCGTCGTCCTCCACCACGGGGAGAAAATTGCCGATGGAAGCCCAGAGATCGTTTCCAGAGATACCGGGGTTATCGAAGCCTATCTGGGAGACCTGCTATTAAGTTAAGTACGACTCCACGGTTTACTTAATTATGAGGTCAAAATTAAAGTAACAGGGTACTACTACATTGTCTATGTAGTTCTAACTTCACAGTTCCCCCCCCACCCCCGACCCCTCTCCCACGCGGTGGGAGGGGGGGGGGAGGGAAGGCAGAACTATTTGTCAAAATTAAAGTAACAGGGTACTACTCCTTTGTAAAGTTAGCTTTCATACCCCTTAAAAACCCCGGGAGGGGGGATCTGTGGATAGCCAAACAGGTCTCCCGTCCTAGAGAGGAAGCTCCGGGAGGAGCGACCTGTTTCATCGGTTACAAACCGGGCGCTCCTATTAGAGCTTGGAGGCTTGTTGGGGGTACTCTTGGCTACAAACCGGGCGCTCCTATCGGAGCTTTGAAGGATTCATCCAGATGAACTTTACAAAGGACTCCTACCTAGTCCCTTTCATTTTGACTCCTAGAATCCCTCCCTGACGGTCGTGGCTCAGAGGGGTAGGTGACGCAAGTCCTCGGAGCCGCGACCGTGAGGGAGCGGTTGATCAGCATGAACGGGACGATGCATTACGGCTTTATAAAGTTAGTTTTATGTCATTTTCGGCCCTCGTCCCCTTCCCTCGCCGGGAAGGAGGAACTTGGGGAGTGTAGGTGCCCTAATTCTCCCTTTCCCGCACAGGGAAGGGGCGTGGGAGGGGTTAGGTCAGAAAAACAACTTTTGATTTATCTTTGTACAATCATTGGGCCATCTTAAATCATGCTGGAAGTCCATCATATCCACGTTTACTACGGCGATATTCAGGTCCTATGGGACGTCTCCCTAAGGGTTATGTCAGGAGAGATCGTATCCATAGTGGGGGCCAACGGGGCCGGAAAAACGACGCTTCTAAAGACGATCTCCGGTCTATTACATCCCCGGTCGGGCAGCTTGAAGTTCTTAGGTCAAGGGATTGAAGATAAGCTTCCCTCTAAGATTGTAGAATTAGGGATCGGTCACGTTCCAGAAGGGCGAAAGCTCTTCACCACGTTGACCGTGCTGGAAAATCTGGAGCTGGGAGCGTACGTGCCGCGAGCCAGACCGAGGAGGCAGGAGACTCTCAAGCGGGTATTCCGGCTCTTTCCCATTTTAGAGGAACGTAAATATCAGGTGGCAGGTACTCTGAGCGGTGGCGAGCAACAGATGTTGGCCATTGGACGGGGATTGATGGCCTTACCCAGATTACTTATGCTAGACGAGCTTTCCTTGGGGCTTGCCCCCATCTTCGTCAGCCATATGTTTGAGGCTATTAAGGAAATCAATCGTTCCGGGACAACGATCCTGCTTGTGGAGCAAAACCTCCGCCGTGCTTTGGAGATCTCCCATCGCGCGTATGTGTTACAAAACGGACGGATCGTTCTGGAAGGCAAGGGGGCCGAGTTGCTCCAAAATATCCATGTGCAGAAAGCGTATCTGGGACTGTGAGGAGCATGCTGAGCGATGGGTAAGGACGGCCCGTGCACGCGGGATAGGGGGAAGGGGTATTCGTACTGCGCGCGATAAATAAGGCCTCGGTTAGAAGGTTTAGGGGCGACCCAGTGGGTCGTCTCTACGAACCGGAGCCTATTTAGGGCGCGTTGTACCCAGAAGGTTATGAATCGAAGAACATTTCTGAAATATACAGGGGTTTTGGGAGTTGCAATAACTGCACAAGGCTTTCCGGCAAAGTCCCTGAGGGCTGAGCAGGAAATTAAAATTGGAGCCACCCATCCGCTGACCGGTCCTATGGCCGATATCGGTCAGTCCTGCCGCAGGGGGATGCTCCTGGCTGTGGAGAAAATTAACGCGGCAGGTGGGATTAAATCCTTGGGGGGAGCTTCCTTAAAACTGCTGGATGGAGACGACCAGGCTAAACCGGAGGTTGGGATCGCCGAGACCGAACGCCTTATCCGCGAGGGCGCTGTGGTTCTGACAGGTCCCTTTACCAGCCAGGTCGCCATGGCTGCGACCCAGGTGGCAGAGCAGCATCAGATCCCTTACGTGGTCAGCATCGGGGCCGCAGATCAAATCACAGAGCGGGGATTTAAGTATACCTTTCGTATCTTCGTCACAACCGATACCATCGGTCGGGATGCGATCAGGTACATTACGAAGCTCTCGGAAGTAACGAATACGCCCATTAAAACAGCCGTTTTGATCCATACCAACGATTTATTTGGTAAAATTCAATCGGAGAAGGTCTTGGAACATCTGAAAAAAGCGGGCTCCCCCTTTGAGATCGTGGAGCGTATCTCTTATGATTACACGACCAAAGATCTGAGTGCAGAGGTGGCTAAGGCTAAAGCGGCTAAACCCGATGTGCTCCTTCCCATATCCCGGCTTCAGGATGCCATTCTCATCACCCGAGAGATGTTTAAACAACGATTTGAGGTCAAGGGGATTATCGGGGCCCCCAGCCCGGGCCATTACGAAACGGAGTATATTACGGCCCTGGGTAAATTAGCCGAGTATACGCTGGATGCGGCTCCCTGGTACAATACTAAAGATCCTGAAGTGCAGGCCCTGGCTGTCGAATTTGAAAAAAAGTTTAATAAGCTCTTCGACCTCAATGCAGCTTACAGCTACGACGCTATCCTCGTCATTGCAGATGCTTTAGAGCGGGCCGCATCCACCTCTGCCGACAAACTGGTGGAGGCTCTGAGAACGACCCAACTGACTCATCATCTAATGATCACCCGAGGTCCTCTCCAGTTCAATGAAAAAGGGGACAATATCCATGCGGGCCTTGCCTTTTTCCAAATTCAGGAGGGCCGGGTTAAGGTGCTCTTCCCAGAAGAATACGCGGAGGCCCGCCCCGTTTTTCCGGTTCCACCCTGGAGCGCCAGAGGCTAGTGCATCGTCCCGTTCATGCTGATCAACCGCTCCCTCACGGTCGCGGCTCTGAGGACTTGCGTCACCTACGCCTCTAAGCCACGACCGTCAGGAAGGGATTCTATCAGTCAAAAGGAAAGGGACTAGGTACTAGTCCACGGTCTACTTAATGTTGAAAGGACCGTTTTGTCTTCTCCCTACCCCCCTCTCCCACCGCGTGGGAGAGGGGCCGGGGGGGAGGGCCCCAAAAATTACACAAACCTAACTTTACAAGGTATTAGCAGTATCTGACGATCATTTAAAAATCGTCGCTAAACCTGCCAGTTCAGATTCCATAACGAAACGGCACGGCTACCAGGCCCGGTTAATAGCTTTGGTTTCCCATGCGCGTAGGGGCATCTTCCCCCGCAGTGGGCCGCGTCAGGGCGGTGCCCCTGCGTTGGTAAATCATCTGGATTTAGTATTAGAGATTAACAGGAACCGCTTGACCCTGCGAGGGTTGAGCGGATCTATCCAGTCGTAGGTTAGAACGACGCGGACCCTCTCCGATTTGATAGAATCCAGGGAGGTATCTTCCATAATTACATAGACCGGGCTACGCGCCTGGAGAAGTTTATGGAGCTGAGAAGGCTCCTCCACAAAAGGAACCGTCCGCTTCACATAAAAGGGAAGATCATATCCGTTATATCGATAATTAATGAGGGGATGAGAGCCAACCAGGGAGGCAGTCCGTTGAAAGAAGTCCTTGCGGGTTCTATAGGAATCTAGCTTCGGAAGGACCAGTGTGAGCGCGACCCCTAGAACGACGGCTACGGCCAGGATAATTCCGCCGAACACAAGGTGGAGGCGATGGCTGAGAAGCCCAGTTTCTTGAAGAAACCGGGTTTTGAGGAACCCCGGTTTGAAAAATAGGAGGAAGATAAAACTTCCCAAAACCAAGCAGATAAAACTTACTCCAGGAACCGCTCTCAATAGATCGGGAAAAAAGCGATGAACAAAAACAGGGACTCCGATAGCGCTGAGGAAGAGAGTCCCTATAATGCCGAGGATTGAAAAAGAAAAAAGCTTTTGCAGCCAGTGGGAGGGCGGCTCCGTCATATACGTATCCCAGGCCCACGCCGTGAATAAAGCCAGCGCAGGATAAAGGGGAAGGAGGTAGTAGTCTCGTTTGGTACTGGTTATGGAGAAGATAAAAAAGCTGGGCCAGAACCAGAGACCTAGAAAGACGAGTTCCGGGGGGAGAATTTTTTTCTTATACTTTTCGATCGCAGCCATCAACCCACCGGGTAAAAACAGGGACCACGGGGCGAAGGTTCCCAGTAAAGCTATAAGATAGAAGTAGAAGGGCTTGGCGTTCTGATAATTTGGGAGCTCGTAGCGGAAGAGGGTTTCCCGGTACAAGACGTCGCGAACATGGGGAACCCTGAAGTAGATCAGAATGGCCCAGGGGAGCGTCAAGAGTAAGAAAAGGCCGATCCCTTGGAAGATAAGGGTCCGCAGGCGGCGGGCAGTACGCTGCCCGTTCTCTGCCATCGATTTTTCGATTTTTGCCTTCTGTAAAGGGTTTCGTGGCGAATACAGCAACAAATAGCCGAAAATAGGGAACATCGGGACCATAAGGCCGATAGGGCCCTTGGTCATGACGGCAAGTCCCAAAAAAATAAAGGCCGCTAACAGATATCCCCTCTCCATTTTCTTTGTACGGCCCGCAGTAGAGCGGTCCATTGCGCCGCTCCAGACGAGGCATCCCAGGGTAGCGGTGGTCAACCAGGTCAGGGTCATATCAATGGTAATGGCCCGGGCCATTATAATATACAAAGGACTCGAAGCCAGGATAAGGGCGGCCATCCAGGCGATCCGACGATTAAAAAGGTAAAAGCCTATGAGGAAGGTCCAGAGGAGCCCCAGAAATCCACCGATAGCTGAGGGAAGGCGGGTGCTGTATTCCGTGACCTCGCCGAGTAGAAGAGAACAAAAGCTGGCCAACCAATAATAAAGAGGGGGCTTGGTGATAAGGATTTCTCCGTTCAGGTGGGGGATCAGCCAATCCCCGGAAGCCACCATCTCTCGGACCACTTCTGCGCGCAATCCCTCGATATCTTTATTCCAGATGCTTTTCTCCCCCATCTTAACGAAGAAGAACCCGTAGCTGATCAGAGCTAAACAGAGCACCGGCCAGATTCCTTGTTTCCACGTAGGCTTCTGAAGATTAGGGGGAAATCGCACGTCATACATAGATCTCCGGTTAACCCATAGAGTTGCTAACCAGTAATTGGAAGTGAACCTCGTTTCCTAAAAGCAGTTCCTCTAAGAATTAGCTCTTCAAAACCTTCCTGATTTCTCTCTCTGCCCAAGCGATGGCCGTCTTAACTGGGGTTCCTGTGACAACTTTAGCAGCCATGTTAGGGAGAATGTACAGATCGTTCATCCGTTGGATGTAAGGATTTGGAGGAGAAGGCCACCCTAAGGCATGGGCGAATTGAGCCTCCCTGGGCAGAATCTTAAATTTGGGATGTTCCATCCAAACGGGATGACTTTCATACGCCCGTAGGGGCCCCTGGTTATATCCGCGGCTAGCTACAATCCATTCCGAGTAGTTTTCAGGCTGAAGAAGGTACTTGATAAACCTCTTCGCCCATTCTTGATTCTTTGAAAATTTCCAGATGCCTAGCGCGTTGACTGGAATGGCCACATGTCTGCCGGCGGGTCCTGCGAGGGTGGAGTGAATCCCAATTCTATCCGCAATGTCCATTCTCTTATCTAATGCCGCCACATAGGGGCTGATGGCATTATGGATCCAGGAACCTTTTCCGGATAGCAGAAACCGGTTGTTGCTGGAGTCATCCCAGGAGAGCACCTCCGGCTCCATGGACTCGCGGTACAAGTCTTGATAATAGGCGAGGGCTGCTTCCGTTTCCGGGGAATTCAGAGCTAGAGTTTTCCCATCTGCTTCCAGGACCTTACCTCCGAATCCCCAGAGAATAGCCCAGAAGGTATGATAAGCATCGATGCACTGACTAATAGCAATTCCCACCGGATGTCCCTCTTTCTTCAAGACGCGTCCGGCGTTTAAAAGATCCTCCCAGCTCTCGGGAGCTGGGAGTCCGCCTTGTGCGAAGAGATCCTCCCGGTATAATCCTGGACGGGCCCACCAGTACCAGGGAACTGCCTTCCAGGAATCTGTTACAAAAGTGCTCTCTTTAACAAAAGGGTACCAACCCCCCTCCTTTTCCCCCAAATCCAAGATAATATCGTCCACATCGAGTAAATGCTCATGGTAAAGCCAGGGGGAAGCTCCGCTCAACCAGACGATATCGTGTCCAGCCTGGGCATGGACCTCTGTAGCCAGTTTAGCGGGAATTTGTAGATGGTCTATAGTATCCACCCGGACAATGATCTGCTGTTCTTTGGCAAATCTGTCCGCCTGTTCCCTCAATTTCTCATCGGAAGCTGGAACAGGATGACTCCAGCTTAGCATAGACAGCTCGGGAGTTGCTGCGTGAACCCGGGAGGGCCGGAAGATGGAGGAAAGTAGAGGGACAGAGCTCCGCCCCCCTGCAACCATACCGATGGCCTTTTTTATAAATTGACGACGATTCATAAGCGGTTTGTATCTTTTCGATTATGTGTACCGTACCCGGGGATCAAGCCACACATAGAGGAGGTCTACCACCAGATTGGAGAGGACCACGATGATGGCGATAAACATAACCAAATTCTGTACAATGGGATAATCCCGACTCAAGATGGCTTCTACCAAATAGCGAGCCACCCCGGGCAGGTTAAAAACGGTCTCGGTCACCACCAATCCCCCGATGAGGAAGGCAAATTCGATACCGATAACTGTAATGACAGGGAGGATGGCATTTTTCAGGGCATGTCGAAAAATCACCACCACCTCCCGCTGCCCCTTGGCCCAGGCCGTACGGATGTAGTCCTCCCGCAGAACTTCTAACAAGGCCGAGCGGGTGATCCTCATAAACAGAGCCGAGCTCCGGTATCCTACGGCCAGTGCCGGAAAAAAGAATTGAAGGATGTGGCTTTTAAAGTCCTCAAAGGGCGAGACGTACAGCAAGGAAGGTACCCAGCCCAGGCTTCGCACCAGCAGGAGGATGATGAGCATCCCCAGCCAAAAGGAAGGCATAGAGAGCCCTGCCAGGCTAAAGATGCGAAAACCGTAGTCTAACCAGGTATCCTGCCGAACCGCGCTGATGACTCCCGAGGGTATGCCGAGCAGGATCGCGATCAGAATCGACAGAACCCCCAGTTCCACAGTCACCGGAATCCGAGGTTTGATGATCTCCCAGGCAGGAACATCGTAGTGATAAGATTTCCCCAGATCCCCTCGAAGGATACTGGCGAGCCAGTTTCCATACTGGACGATGAGCGGCTTATCGAATCCCAGCTCATGGGCGAGCATCTCCTTATCCGCCGGGTCCACATAGCCTGCTGAGGCAAAAATAATATCCACGATGTTTCCTGGCGCCAGGCGCAACAGCACAAAGATAACTATGGACATCCCGAGTAGGGTGGCCAGACCGATCAGAAGCCGTCCTAAAAAATAGGTTCGCATGTCTTTCCCAGAGTCTCGATTTAAGGGACCTTGTACCCTCGGCGGATCAGCTTTCCATAATCTTCCTGATTTCTCCTTCTGCCCAGGCGATGGCGGTTTTAATGGGTGTACCGGTTACAACCTTGGCAGCCATGTTCGGCAGGATATACAGGTCGTTAATCCTTACAATGTAAGAATTTGGAGGAGAAGGCCAGCCCGTAGCGTGAACGAAGTTGGCTTCGCCGGGCAGAATCTTCAACTTGGGATGATCCATCCAGATAGGGTGGTTTTCGTAGGCGCGCAACGGCCCATGGCTAAACCCACGACCGGCTACGATCCACTGGGCATAGTTCTCAGGCTCTAGAAGATATTTGATAAAGGTTTTTGCCAGCTCTTGATTCTTTGAAAACTTCCAGATGCCCAGATTGAGGATGGGAAGCGATACGTGCCTCCCTGCGGGTCCTGCAGGGGTCGAGTGCACTCCGATTTTATCAAGGATGGGCATTTTCTTATCCAATGCCGTCACATAAGGGCTAATGGCATTATGGATCCAGCAGCCTTTCCCGGATAGCAAGAAACGGTTGTTGCCCGCATCATCCCAAGATAAGACCTCCGGATCCATCGCTTCGTGGTACAGGCTTTTATAATACTCCAGGGCCGCTTCGGTTTCAGGGGAATTGAGCGCCAGAGTCTTTCCATCCGCCTCCAGGACCTTACCGCCAAATCCCCAGAGGATGGACCAAAAGGTGTTATAGGCATCGGTGCACTGGCTAATCGGAATCCCCACCGGGTGCCCTTCTTTCTTCAAGGCCCGTCCGGCGTTCAAAACATCTTCCCAGCTATCGGGCGCCGGAAGCCCGGCTTGCCGAAACAGATCTTCCCGGTATAATCCCGGGAAGCTCAGCCAGTACCAGGGGACTGCCTTCCAGGCATCTATTACAAACGCGCTCTCTCTGGCAAAAGGATACCAACCTCCCCGTTTTTCCCCTAAATCCTGAATGACATCCCCCACATCCGCCAGATGCTCGTGGTAGAGCCACACGCCGCCTAACCAGATGATATCATGCCCGGCCTGGGCGTGAACCTCTGCAGCCAGTTTAGCAGGAATCTGGAGATGCGCCATGGTATCCACCCGGACGATCACCCCTTGTTCTTTGGCAAATCTGGCCGCTTGCTCCCTCAGTTTGTCATCGGCTGCCGGTACAAAATTGTTCCAGCTCAGCATGGTTAATTCCGGGGTTGCGGCGCTGACTCGGGAGGGTCGGAAGATCGAGGAGAGCAGGGGCGCACAACCATAGGCCCCTACGGCTGTAGCGGCTGCTTTTTTAATAAACTGCCGGCGGTTCATAGGTGCGTTATACATGGATTAAACCTCCCCTTTTACTGATCTCTATCAGATTTCTTGCCTTTGACCGTGGAGTCCCAGGCCGGTGCATAGGCCCTTAAAGCTTTTATTTATCCAGCCAGACCTCTTGCATTCGACCGTAGTTATAGACGCTCTGATGGGGGATCAGGTTCTTAACGTACGGCCACATAGCAAAATAATCCAAGGGCCAGCCCAGAACAGGCCTGGCGCCCTCTATCTGGAGCTTCTTATCGATCTCATGGACCAGTTCGAGCCGTTTGACAGGGTCGAGGGTCTGGGATTGCTCCAAAATCAGGGCATCGATCTCTTTATTGCAGTAACCCGAATAATTACGGGGGGAGCCACACTTGTAGTTCTCAAAGAAGTTAGCGTCTGGATCATCGGGGCCGATCCCGGTTCGGTTGGCAGCCAGGGTGTACTCCCTGCGGGTAACCTTTGGATGCCAGACCCCCGTTTCTATCTGCTCCAACGTGGCATCGATTCCCACCTGCTTGAGCTGGTCGATGACAAAGTTGGCAGGATCCAGGTAACTGGCGGTGGCCCGGGTAGACAGGATGACCTTCAGGGGATGATCCGGGCCATACCCCAGGTCTGCCAGGATCTTTCTCGCCTCCTCCTTCTGCTGGGCCGGATCTCCATAGCCGGGCAGCTTTACCAACTCCTCTTCCGGAAGTCCCCAGACTCCGTAGGGCTTTGGGAGCATGGCGGCCCCAACCACACCTCCTCCCTGGTATACCGCCTGGATGTAGGCCTTACGGTCCATGGCGAGGTTGACGGCCAATCGCAGCTTCGGATTGTCAAAGGGGGGCCTCTCAAAGTTAATCAAGATGTTCTCGTTGACATTTTGGCTCGTCTCGATAATAACCATATCTGGATTGGCCTTCTTGAGGGTTTCGGCAATGGTTTTCGTTGTATCAAACGGAAAGGCAATATCGACCTGCCCGGCCTGCAAGGCAGCCGTTCGGGTCGCTCGATCCTTGATCATAATGTAGCGGATCCCATCCAGATAGGGACGCCCTTTGATGAAGTAATCGGGATTTTTTTCAAGCTCCAGCACCTCCCCGGGCCGATGTTCCTTCATCTTAAAGGGACCGGTCCCGATACACTGGGTACGCAGTTGGGCCGGGGGAACGTGCGCCGGATAGATCGGGGAGTACCCCGAGGCCAAAAGCATCAGGAGGGAAGGCTGCGGCTGCTTCAGACGAAAGATGACGGTCGCTTCATCGGGGATATCGATGGCCGTGACGTTATCATACCAGAGCTTGCGGGGATTCACGCGCAATCTGGCCTTGATGCCAGGAGCCTGGCGGACCAGGTCGAAGGTGTATTGTACGTCTTTGGCGCTGAAAGGCTGGCCATCATGCCATTTGACCCCTCTTCGCAAATGAAAAACAAGGGCCTTCCCCTCCTCCTGCCACTCCCAGCTCTCCGCCAGCTCCCCGATAATGGTCTCTGCGCTCTCTTGCTTTTGGAGCGGATCGAAAAGCACCAGGTTATTGTAACAAGGCATCATAGGCCAGACTGTAGAGAGAGTCGCCTCTTCATGAATGCTTAAGCTGGGAAGATCCGCGATATGAGAAGCATTCAGAATTCCCCCGTACTTTGGCTCAGCCTGGGCCCCGTACGCAGATGCGGATAGAAATAGCAGAAGGTAGAAAATCCCTATCGCGCTGCAGAACAACCGTGGATGTTTTTCCATAAATAATCTCCTTACTGACTATGTGTAACCTGAGAATTCATTCCGGTCGTCGAGGACCGAGGACCGATCGTTAATTGCAGTTATAATATGATCGAGAACAAAAGTCAAGAAATCGAGAAAATTTTTGATGACGCCGCGGGACGTGGGCATTTGGAGAGGGCCTGGCCCTAACCCCCCCTTCCCTCGCAGGGAAGGGGAGTCGGAGGGGTGAGGTCCAGGAAACCTATCCCAAAGCACCCCTACGTAGGGGCAGGGGGTTATGGAGGTCGTCGTCGCTTCGGTTATTTTCCCATTCATTTTCAAAGTGCCCCTACGTAGGGGCAGGGGGTTATGGAGGGGCCGTATTCGAGGGCCGCCTTAATCAAGGGCCAGGAGTGTCAAAATATTGACACGACGTCAAAATACTGACAGACCTTGAGCCGCCCTATACCTAGGTCCGGGAAGGATAGGGATCGCTGTTCTATTTTAAACTATGATAAATCAAGCTACTTAGGCGATTTTGACCGGATAATTTTTATGTTTTGGCCCGGTTTTGGCATCTTGGGTAGAGGAACTCAGGCTAGGAGGCTCTATGCTGCGTATCACAAAAGTTTTTGAAAATGACGCCACCTTGATTTACAAGATTGAGGGGAAGATTTCCGATGATAATCTGGCCGTCTGGGCCCAAGAAATGGATGCTTTGAAAAAAGTTATGGGCCGCCAGACGATCCTGGATTTTTGTCAAGTCTGGTTTATATGCACCAAAGGCGTTGAAATCCTCGTCAAAGGTATGTCGGATAATCTGTATTTGCTGAATTGTCCGATGGGGGTTAGAAATGTACTACATGCCGCCGGATTATCCGCAAGGATGCTGGAGTAGATCCTCCTCTCATTACACCCCTTCGCCAGACGGAGAGTGGAGGATCTGTCCTTATCAGGAGCGAGAGGAGCCGACGCCCAGGGCGCAGCGAAGAAGGCAAAGCCGTTTGTTCTTGCGCTTCTTTTTTAGCGAACGGGCGCTACAGGTGGAGGAATCCTCATGGAAAAAACCTTAGAGATGAGAGAAAATGACCCTATGCAGGATAACCGGTCATGTGACCCCGAAAGATGGGTAGACCAGCATGCCGACTCCCTGTATAGATATGCGCTGCTGCGGCTTCGAGACCATAGGCTGGCCGAAGATATCGTACAAGAAACCTTTCTGGCAGCTCTTCAGTCTCGAGATAAGTTCGCAGGCCACTCCTCCGAGAGAACCTGGCTGGTTGGAATTCTAAAACATAAGATGATTGATTACTTTCGGAAGGCGAGCCGGGAGACCCCCTTTGAGCAGATCGAACTTCTGTCATCGGAGCAGGAGGAATTTTTTAACAAAACGGGAAAATGGAAAGGGCATTGGAAAGAAGAATTAGGACCCATCGAGTGGGGAGCCGACCCCGGTACAGTTCTTAAGCAGCGGGAGTTCTGGGAAATTTTCGATCGCTGCCTGTCGGCCCTACCCCCACGCCTGGCTCAAGTATTTACGCTTCGCGAAATGGAAGGATTGAGCACGGAAGAAATCTGTCAGATGCTAAATATCTCCGCGGCCAATCTCTGGGTCATGCTGCACCGTGCGCGCGCACAACTGCGGAGCAGCCTCGAAAGCAATTATTTTCGTCAGAAGATTGGAAACGGAACCCTCTCCATCTAAAACGAGTTTACTTTATTGAAACTTTCCCCTACTTTAGTAGTTAGAGGACGGCATTTATATCAAATAAGGTATAGAAAAATTAAAAAGATGGTCTAAGCGTATCCTAAAAGGTATCAGGTAGAAATGAATCCGGGATCCGTTTCGTAATAATTATGAGGAGCCGCAAAGATTTGGGAAAACTCGGAGAAGATACGGCTATTCGGTATTTAAAGGACCTGAGCTATCAAATCTTGGTGACTAATTTTCGATGCAAGTTAGGGGAGATAGACATTATCGCCAAAGATAGGGAAGTCGTGGTCTTTATAGAAGTCAGGACGCGGACATCCGGGGTCTTTGGACCCGCTTACAATTCCGTGACTTATCCCAAGCAGCAGCAGGTTAAAAAGGTGGCGTTATATTACATTAGCGAAAACAACCTGGTAAATACCCAGTTTCGATTTGATGTGATCGGGATTCACCTCCCAGAGATAAGAGGCGAAAAGCCTCGAATAGATCATATACAAAATGCCTTTTAAGCCGGAACTCTCTATTTCAAACTGGAGTTAGAAGAGATAAGATGGCGATGAAACCTGAGTTTGACGTCATAGTTATCGGCGCAGGGCCCGGGGGTTCGAATGCGGCAGCGGTCGCTTTGCGGGCAGGGCTAAGGGTCGCCCAGGTGGAGCGATACGCCTTTCCTCGAGTAAAACCCTGTGCGGGAGGATTGACGACTAAGGCGTGCCGTGCATTGCAACTGGACCTGTACCCTTCCTTGCGCCGGGTGTTCACGGCCTTTGAGTTCAATGTCTGGGGCGTGCGAACAAATCGTTTCTTTCATCAGGATCCCATCCTGGCGATGGTGCTAAGGCCCGAGTTCGACAATTTACTGGTTGAGCAGAATCGCCGTTTTGATACCTTCCGTTTCTTCGATGGGGAACGCGTGCTGGAGATCACGTACGAGGGCCTGTTTCACGTTCGAACGGAGAGAAGAACGCTTTCCGGTAGGCAACTTGTGGGGGCAGATGGCGCCTACAGCCTCGTCAATCGCATCTTTGGGATCTCTCGGCCCAAGGCGTTCGCTACAGCTGTT
>Ga0209172_10005957_pt1 | contig 14119 bp, 19 predicted proteins | sample LarsenN4metaG_FD_184113 | JGI IMG/M metagenome (GOLD analysis project Ga0209172, IMG submission 184113) | Hot spring sediment bacterial and archeal communities from British Columbia, Canada, to study Microbial Dark Matter (Phase II) - Larsen... ... | reverse complement strand
CGTGATCTTCTCTTTCATGGGTGGCGTCTCCTTTCACCCCGGCGTCAACCGGGCGTTGGTTGAAATCAAAGTTCCAACCGAAAGGCTACGCCGCCTTCCTCATTTACACACTTTTTAATCGTACCTCCTCGGCGATTTCGGCACGCTGCCTGAGGAGGAGCGCTTCGCTGCCGCCAAGAAAGCCGCAGAGGAATGGTTCTCGCACGTCAGCATGGGAGGATCGACCGCAAAGACCACCGTCAAGCAGGCGTGCGCGGCCTACGTGGACAAGCTGCGCCAAGAGAAGGGCGACGCTGCGGCCGACGATACGGCCGGCCGATTCCGCCGGCTCGTGAACGACGACCCGATCGCGAAGGTGGAACTGTCCAAGCTCACGCCGCGGCACGTCGCCGAATGGAAGAAGCGGACCCTCGCCAAGGGCGGAAGCCGCGGCTACTACAACCGCAATGCGACGGCGCTCAAGGCCGCGCTGAATCTGGCGAAGTCTCGCCGCGAAGTCGCAAGCGATATGGCGTGGGCGGAGGAACTCAAGCCGCTCAAGGGCGCCGACAATCGCCGGACGCTGTACCTCGATGCCGCGAAGCGACGCAAGCTCGTGGAGGCCGCGTCCGAAGAGCTGCAACCCCTCGTCAGGGCGCTGTCCCTCTTGCCGCTTCGCCCTGGCGAGCTCGTCAATGCGAAGGTCGAGAGTTTCGATGCAAAGCACGGGATGCTGCGCATCACCGGCAAGACCGGGACGCGGGAAATACCGCTGTCACCCGAGGCGGTCTTACACTTCAAGGAATGCGCCAAAGACAAGTTGCCGTCCGCGTGGCTCGTATCGCGTGCCGATGGCCGGCAGTGGGACCGTTTCACCTGGCGCGACGAAATCAAGCTCGCTGCGGCCGCGGCGAAGCTGCCGCGCGCGACGTGCCTCTATACCTTGCGACATTCCACGATCACGGATCTCGTCACCGGCGGCCTGGACCTGTTCACGGTCGCGAAGATCAGCGGCACGAGCGTAGCGATGATCGAGAAGCACTATGGGCACCTGCAGCGCGAGCATGCGCGGCAGGCGCTCAAGATGTTGTCGTTGGAGTAACCGCCGCCTGAGCGGAGCAGCAATCAGGCAAGGCGCCGGCCCAAAGGTGCGGGAACACCTCCGGGCCGACTTCCACAACGCAACTCGGATGAGGAGATTGCACCGTGGCACAGGAGGTCACAACATGGCTGCATCTAGGAAACCACGAAAGGCAACACCCCGCAATAGCGTCGCTAGTAACCGTAAGCCCGCAGCACCGCGCAAGCCCGCAACCACTGAGCCCGCCCAAAAGCTCGAGGTCGGCTACCGGCAAGACTTTGGGGACTTGGAGAACACCGCCGCGACGATAAGCGACGTATGCGAAAACGGCGAATATCGAACAGGCCGCCGCCAACCTCGAATCAGAGGAGCTCGCGAGCGTCGAAGCAGAGTGACCCGAAGGCCCGCCCGTGCGGCGGGCCGATTTTTTTGAAAGGAGGATCTCCGATGGCGGAGCGAGGACGACCGAAGCAATGGCGCACTTATCTTCGAGCCACGATTGCAGACCGCCTCAGCAGATTGCCTGACGTGCCGCTTCGCATGGCGTGCATAGCTGCGATACAAGCGACGCGAGAGCCGAGCAAAGATAAGCAAAACTGGCGCGATTCCCTCAGCGAAGTGGAGAACGTGCGGCGCGCGGTTTATCGGCTGAGGCTGGCGCCCGATTTGAACGTCATGCCGAGCCCAGGGCTGATGCTCAAGGCTTCCGGCAAGCTGCACGACTCGACCGCCATGGCAAAGGCAGAGAGAGAGTATCGAGAGGCCTGCAAGAAATATCGTCAGGCGCTGAGGCGAGTAGCCGAGACGTCAGGCGTCGCGAAGTAACCCCCCGATTTTTGTCACACCCTTTTTCTTTTAGGGTGCCGATTCGGTAACTAGTATGCACCTATGCCTTTTTGTGCATAGGTGAGCGATGACCCAAGAACTGCTGTCCCCGCTGTCCGCTGCTAAGGCGCTCGACGTATCGCGCGGCACGATCTACAAGCTCATGAAGATCGGCCGCATCAAGTGGGTGTATGTCGGCGCCGATCGACGAATCCCGGCAGAAGAAATCAAGCGCATCGCCTCCGAAGGCGCGAGTACGAAAGCCTGACGTGCGCCCGCAAACGCACCACCCCGCTACGCTGTGGATCGGCGGCAGCATGCACACTGCTCACATGCTGCGCCAGATCGGCGCCGACGCGATCCACGACGACGAGATCAGCGCCGAGCGCGTGCGGGGCCGCTACTGCATAGCCGCGCCGTCCGGCGTATCTCGCGATCCTGACGCCGCTGCTGAGCGCGATGCGCGCCGCGCGCTCGAGCTCGGGGCGAGCGCAGCCGCCATCATCACGCGCGATGCGCTCGGGGGCGCGGCCGACGTGGCCGATCTGATCGAGAGCGCCAACGGCGCAGGAGTGGACCTCGCGGCGCTCGTGGCGATGGCGCGTCCGGTGGCGGGGCACGCTGCCGCTGCGGTCCCCATCGACTGGCCCGCGCCGCTCGACCTGACCGCGCTCGCCGAGAGCGACCCGCTCCCGCCGCGTCACATCGTGCCCGACTGGCTGCCCGCCGGCGAGGTCACGCTACTCGCGGGACATGGCGGCGCGGGGAAGTCGCAGCTCGCGCTCTATACCGCTGCATGCGTGTGTCTGGGGCGCGCGTGGTGCGGACTCGAGGCCGACCCGAGGCCGGTCACATACGTATCGGCAGAGGATGGCGCGGACGTGCTGCACTGGCGGCTCACGCGCATCGCGGCCCATCTCGGCGTTACGCTCGCCGATCTGAGCGCGCTGCGCATCATCGATGCCTCGCACATCGACGCCGAGCTCATGCGCGAGATTCCCTACGGCGAGCCTATTCTGACGGCGCTCTACGAGCTGATGCGCTGCGGCGCGCTGCGCTACGTGATGATCGGCAGCGACCGCCGCATCCCGCGCGAGGAGATCGAGCGCATCGCCCGCGAGGGCGCGCCTGGTCGATGACTGCCCGACGCCGAATAGACCGGAGCACGCGCACTACGGGACGGCGTAGACGCGATACCACGCCGTTCGCGATGTTGCCGCTCGATGTGCTGACCTCTGCTGCGGTGCGGACTCTGCCGCACGCTGCGTATCGCGTGCTCGTCGTGATCGCGGCGCAATATAGCGGCGTGCACAATGGATCCCTCACCGTCACCCGCGCGACCCTCGCCGAGCACGGGATCCGCAATCCCCACATGATAGGCGCCGCACTCGCCGAGCTGGAGGCGAGAGGACTAATCGTGCGCACTCGCCCCGGCTCTCGTATTCCGCCGCGGAGCGCGATGTATGCGCTGGCGTGGCGCCCGATAGACGACCCGCTGGAGCACGACCGACACGACGCACGCGCTACGCTCACGCCGTCCCATGCCTATGCCTCCTGGACTCCCACGACCGACACCCAGCACTGGACTGTGACTCGGCGCGTGCCGATGTATCGCATGGCTACATCGCCCAGTAGCGCAGGGATACACGCCGAGGCCGAAATCAGTAGCGCAGGGATACACGCTGACGCGCCCGCGCCAGTAGCGCATGGCTACAGCTCTCAGATATCGGCCCGTGGGCGGGATCGCAGGAGGAGGAGCACGGCATGAGCGAGCGTCCGGGGTTGTCTTTGCCCTCGAATTTAGCGGGCGGCCCGCCGAAAAAAAACGGCGGCGCGCAAATTCTTCGCTTTCCGGCGCTCGGCTGGTGCGTTCGGCCGGGCATTTACTCGGCGCACTACCTCGTCTGGCATCGCGGCCGCGTGGTGAGTGCCTGCGGCTGCGTGCGCCGCGTCGAGGAGTATGTTCCGCATCGGCTGCGGCCATTGCAGGCCGACAAGCCGCGCTGCTCGTCGTGCGAGCGCGAGTTACGGCGGACGAATGATTTTCTCGGAGGGACTGCAGCATGAGCGCTGAGCCGATTCGCGGCGATGCAGGCATGCGCCGAGAGCGGCATCGTAGTCCCAGCGGCGGCGCAGGGACCGCGCACGGCGTATCACGTCCTATCCGCGCAGTCGTCATTCCCCGCAGCGCTGCGTGCCGATACGCCCGCCGCGAGGCGCCGATTCTGGCGGCATATCGAGTCGCTGCGCGCATTAGGCGCGATTCGCGAGTCGGTAATACGCGCGCAGCACCGCCACGCCGTGGCCACGCTGACCATCGCGCCAGAGGGAGGAGCACAGTGATGCGCGTATTCGCGTATTCAGAGAAACAGCATTGTTCGCGTTACGCGAAAAGCGCCCTAGGCGCGTATTCGCGTATTACGCGCTAGGGGTATAAGGGGATATATATGGCGCACTCCACTACCGACCATCTTGCTGCTCTCGATCGAGCCCGCGACCGCTTGGCGGCGGCCAAGGCCGCATTCACCGCCGCTTGCGAGGCGGCACAGCGGCAGGACCCTGACTCGGGGCCGCGATGCACCGCCGCGCTCGCCGGGCTTAACGCCGCGCGTGCCGAGCTGCGCCGGCTCACCGATCAGGCGCCGGGAGAGTGGGCGATCTCGGCGCGGGCGCGCGAGGAGGCGGACCGTGCATAACGAGAGCGCATGCCAATCGCGTCCCTTGCGGGCGCCACGCTCGCGGAGCGCCTTCGCCGCTACCTGGACATGGAGCTTTTCGTCCTGGCGCGATCTGGTGCGTCCGGTGGGGGTGCCTTGCATCCCCGCGAACTGTGAGTTGCTGACCGTGCGCGGAATGATTTTGTTGCGCGTGCATTTTCCGCAAAACCGCATCGACGTCCCCCACCCTTCGAAGTGCGCCGGTAAAAATTTGATTCCGCGCACGGTAAATAGCGGCCAACTGACAGCTTTTTGCCATACCCCTGGGGAGAAAAGCGATGAATAACCCGAAGAAAGTTGACCCGACCGTCATGCTGCGCGACGCCTCCGATTGGTGGGCGCATGCCCTCAAAGAGCACCTGGCGCACGCGCCCAAGTCTGGCGAGAACGTCGTGCGCCTGCAACGCAGCGGCGCGCAGGCCGTTGTCGTGATTGAAGTGCTGCCGACGCCGCAGATCGTCTGCGGACTGCTCGACGGCGAGCGCTTCGTGCCCTTCCACACCACGCCGCTCGCGGAAAAGCGCGGGCCGGCGAATTGACATGTCAGTTCGAGCTTTGTAACATGTCAGCAAGTATTACCCCTCCGCATTCCCGCCGGCGCCGTTTCGAGGCGCACAGCGCGAACGCCAGGTCCGCAGGATGATGAGCAACAGCGCGTCGAGCTGTGGCGAGTCGTGCCGCGGGGCTTCGGTGTTCGCGCGCCTCGCAAGATCACCGACCCAGATAAACCCCGAGCGCGGCATTGCTGCGCGTGGAGAACGCAATGGACCAAAACGTCATCAGCATCGATGATCTGCGCGCAAAGCTGCCGGGCGACCTGTCCGTGGTGCGCGGCTGGCGCGACGAGGCGCGTACCCGCTACCTCGAGACCCTGTGGCAGGCCGTGGACGTGCCGCGCGCGACACGCCGTTCGCTGCTGCGCGAGATCAAAGGCCTGTCCTACGCCGAAATCTGCGGGAAGTACGGCAAGTGGCTCAAGCCCGAAGAGCCGGCGGCAGAACGGGCACCGGCTGTCGATGAATCCGAATACTGGGCGAGCCTTGAGCATCTCGCCAACTTTCTCAAAGGAATTACACGATGAACCCCCAGGCTGTGGTACGCGACATCCAAGCTTCCATCGAGCGGCTGCACGAGCAAGTTGAAACGATCCCAGAGCTGCGAAACGAAATCATGCAGCTCGCGCAGCGCGTCGCCGGTGTACCGATCACCACTGGACACGCTTCCGCTGGTCACGCGCTCGCGGACGCCATCATGCGCAGCGACGGCTTCAGGGCTTTCAATGGGAAGTCCACGCCCAGCTTCCAGATCGACGTCCCGACGAGCCTGATTTCGCGAAATGTTACGCAGGTCTTCAGCGCCGTCACGAACGACGGCAGCCAAACTCTGGTGCAGACCGATCGCGGGCCGGAATACATCGTCACCGCCCCGCAACGCCGCCTCACGATTCGGGCGCTCTTCACGCAGATCCCGACGAGCTCGGACGCGATCGAGCGCCCGTCGGAATCAACGTTCACGAGCGGCGCAAACTTCCAGGGCGGCACGACGTCGCCGACCGGGCGCGGCGAGCTCGCACTCAAGGAAGAGAGCAACGTCAGCTTCTCGCTCACCAAGACCGTTATTCAGACGATCGCGCACTGGATCACGGCGTCGCGCCAGATTTTGAGCGATGCGCGGCTGCTGCAGACGCACCTCGAGCGCCGGCTGATCTACTTCCTGAACCTCAAAGAAGAAGGCGAATTCCTGACGGGTAGCGACCAGATCACCGGCATCAACCAGAATGCGACCGCGTTTAGCGGCGGTGCGACCAATCAGACGCGGCTCGACACGCTCGCGAAGGCCGCCAATCAGCTGGCCGTGTCCGACTACTCGCCGAGCGGCTTCATTTTGCATCCGACCGATTGGCTCAACTGCCAGCTCGAGAAGGACACGCAGGGGCGCTACATCCTCGGCGATCCGGCGGCAATGACTCTGCCGATGCTGTGGGGCTTGCCCGTGGTGCCGACGCCGAGCCAAACGCAGGGCACGTTCACGGTACTCGACGCCGCGCGCTACGGCTGGATTGCCGACCGCGAAGAGGCGAGTGTCCGCATCAGCGAGAACGTGAACGATGCGTTTCTGCGCAACCAGGTGCATCTGCTGTGCGAGAAGCGCACTGCGCTCATCACCGAGCTGGGCGCGGCGGCCGTAACCGGCAGCATTGCGACTCCGGGTTAATGAGTTTGAGCGTGGCCACGCGGAGGCTTACGCGCGTCGTGCGCGCGGCGGGCATCTTTCCCCTGGCTCGGCCGTGTGCAGCGACCGAGAGCCGGCGCGGTTCACAAGACCGGCGGCCGGCATTTTCAAGAGGCAAGCATTATGAGTGAGCCAATGCTGTGGATCCGCCTGCGCAACGCGATCTTTGCCGAAAGCGGCTACAACCTCGATTACCGCGAAGCGATGCCCGGCGGGCTGCACCGGTCATGCAACGCGGAATTCGTGGTTCTGAACCAGCGCGGCAAGCCGATGGCGATCGAGCGCGTGCCGGGCTGCGAAGGTCAAGGTGACCCGGCGTTCAACATTTTTCTTCACCCCTATCCGGATCAAACCGAAGCCACCAAGGCGCTTGTCATGATGTGCTCCAGCCTCGCGGGCGCGGTGAACGGAAAGCGGCGCGCAAAAGAAATGTTGGCGCTAGGCTGGTACAAAATGATCAGCGCCGGCTTTCGCGCAGATGAGCAGGATGAGGCGACTCAGTGGGCCTTGGTTCATCATGTGCACGGATCGCACCCGCCCAAGGATGCCGCCGGGGTTAATTGGTGTCGGCTGGTTGACGAAGCGCTTGGCCTGCTGTGACTGAATCGCTACGCGCCAAACACGTGCGCAAGCTCTGCCAGGAGCTCGGCGTCAACATCGAGCCGCGTGGCGTCGCGTGGCTGCTGCGTGGGCCCGGCGTCAACCTTCTCGTCGCTGACCTGGCCGTGATCACGCGCGACGATCTACTGCCGAAGCGCGAGGACGGCTTTCTCGCAACCCCTAAGCATCGCATGACCGCGAAGCACCGGAACGCGGTCAAGGGATCTCGGGCGCCGTGATTCCGTTTCCGCACTCCGCGATTGCCAATCTCTCGCGCGACCCACTCAGGGAGTGGGCGGCACGCCGACACCGGGAGCTACACCCTACACCTGGACCGCGGCTGATTTTCTGGGAGGGGCCGCGCACTGGGCTATGCTTTGAGCTGGCGGCCCTGGGCCAAAGGCAGGCGCCGTTGTGGACGCTCGTGCACGGACAAATTGCGCCCGGCGGGTACCACCACCACGCCTGGTTAGAACTTGGCGCGCGCGGTGCCTATGACCCCGTTCTGGATTGGTTCTTCACGATCGCGGAATACGGCGAGCGGTTCAAGCCGCTGATGGTCCGCCGCTATACCTACGACGAAGCGCTGCACCACATGCGCGCCTCTGGCACTTACGGCCCGTGGCCCTTCACGCGGGATCTGCGCGACGAGGCGCCACAACCCGAAGACTGCTCACGCGCGACGCGCTGACGAATCCGCGCAGGACCTCGTGGCCGATCTGAGCTATTTATCTCCCGCCGATCTCGTGCCCGCGTGGAGTCAGCGCGGGAAATGACAGCGGCATAAAACCGGCCTATGCCGAGGTATCACCCGAGGCGCGCGAATGCGTCCTGCGCGATTCTGGCGAGGAATTTGCGGCACAAATGGGCTTGATTCGTCGTTACGGCGGCAGGATGAGGTATTCCACCTACGCGACCGCTTCGACGATGGGCTGATAGGCCGCTCGCGGCTGCAGCGCGCGGCGGCAGCAGCGGGGCTCGGCCGGGCAGCGAGCAGAGATCTATGAGTAGCTACGGCGCAACGGTAACCGTCGAAGACACGTTCTCCATCGAGGACGGACGCGCGAAGCTCTCGAGCGGTGGGCTTCGGTGACGGACAAACCGGCGGCTTTGATGGCGGCGGGCTTGAGCTTCTTTCCATCACTGGAAAGAGGCTTGTCTGTCCTTGCCCCCTGCGCCCGCGCCAACTCGCTCGTCAGTTCCCCAATGCGCCTACGGGCGCGCAGCCTGATTTCAGCAACCCAAGACTCGAGCCTGTGACCGGGCGCTGCGTCCTTGCTCAGGCCGCTGGGGGGGGGCGCCGCTTGTCGGCGATGGACGGCTCTAGCGCTCCGCTATGCCGCCAACATATTGATCTAGCGCCGGTTACCTGTAGCTAGCCGGCTATGCCGTGTCGAAATTCAGCGACAAATCACGCATTTACGGTTCAACGTTTCGCTTTACACCCCGGAACACGGCTAGCTATACTCCGGTCCAAGCTGTGCAAGGCAGCATTCCCGCCGAGTCGCTCGGAAAGAATGGCGAGGGCATCCTTTCAGGGAGGAACGGGATGTATCGGTATATGGCGCATACGGTCGTTGGGTTCAACATGCGTGTTCCGGTTCGGGTTCGCAGGGAAGGTGAGTGGTATTACTCATCCTGCGACGTATTGGACGTTCACAGCCAAGGCAGGACCGACAGGGAAGCAGTCCATAACCTGATCGAGGCCCTGCAATTGTTTGTGGAGACCTGCTATGAGCAAGGCTCTCTAGAGCAGGTATTGCGCGAGCAAGGTTTTGTGCCGGGGCACGGCGAGGAAGAGCCTCGGGACGAGCGCATGGTAGAAGTCCCGCTGTCCCTCGTGGCCCGCCGGCATGCAGAGGCTCGCGCCAACTGACTGGAAAACGCTGGAGCGCGTGTTCCTGCTCGACGGCTGGAATTTCAAGCGAGAGAAGGGCAGTCACCGAAGCTACACAAAGCCCGGCTTCATTCGTCCGGTAGTTATCCCGAAGTACGACGAGGTAGGCATCGACGTTATTACCGCTAACATGCGGACGGCGAGGATGAGCCGAGAGCGCTATTTTGAGCTGTTGTCGCGTTGTTAAGGCGCCGGTTCCCTTTCCTCAATTCCCCATCACATCGTCGCTATGATTGCGCGCTCGCGGGATCGCGCTGGTTGTCGGGCATGGGCGCACTCAACAGCGGTGATTAGCGGCGATTCTGGAGCGTTTTTACTTCCATACCTTTTCCATACCATCCGGCCCGACTTCCATACTTTTGTATGCTAAGTGCTTGATTTATTGGTGGGTGGTACTGGGTTCGAACCAGTGACCCCTGCCGTGTGAAGACAGTGCTCTACCGCTGAGCTAACCACCCGATTCTGGAGGGAACTGCGCCGCGCATTTTAGCATCGCGGCGAGAGGGCTTCAAACCGCGCGCTATAATCGCCCGCGGTCCTCATGCCCAAGAACATCACGATCATCGGCGCCGGCATCGTGGGCGTCGCCACCGCGTGTTATCTGCGGCGCGACGGACATGACGTCACGCTTGTCGACATGCGTCCCCCCGGCGAATACTGCTCGTTCGGTAACGCCGGAATCCTGAGTCCGGGTTCGTGCGTGCCGCTCGCAACCCCGGGCGTGATATGGAGCGTGCCGGGGTATCTCGCCGATCCGAGTGGGCCATTTACGGTGCGCGCGTCGTATCTGCCGCGCGCGATGCCGTGGTTTCTGCGCTTTCTCGCCGCTTCGCGCGCGAGTCGAGTCGAAAAAATCGCCGATGCGTTGCGCTCGCTGCTCAGGCAGACGTTCGACGCCTACGGGCCGCTCGTCCAGCACGCCGGCGTGAGCGATCTCATCCGCCAGACCGGCTACATTGTCGTCTATCGCACACGGGCGGCCTACGCAGGCGATGCCATTGCGTGGAGGATCAGACGAGAACGCGGCGTCGTGATCGAAGAACTCGGCTCCACTGAAGTGAAGCGGCGGGTGCCGCAGCTCGCAGGCGAATACGAGGTCGGTCTTTATCTGCCGGAGCAGGGCTACTGCGCCAATCCCGAGCGTCTCACCAAGTCGCTCGCCGCTCAGTTCGTTCGCGATGGCGGGAAGGTCGTGCAGCGGAAGGTGCTCGACGTCGAAATTGGGGGCGAGGGGCCGCGCGCGCTCCTGACGGACGGCGGACGGCTTCCGGTCGAGACGCTGGTGATCTCTGCCGGCGCGCACTCGAACGAGTTCAGTTCCAGGCTGGGTGACGATGTGCCGCTCGAAGCCGAGCGCGGCTACCACGTGACCTATTCCGATCCGCGCGTGGAATTGCCGCTGCCGGTTTTCATGCCGGAGCACAAGTTTTTCGTGACGCCGATGGAAATGGGGTTGCGGATCGCCGGGCAGAGCGAGTTCGCGGGCCTCGGTGGCGAGCCGAATTACGCACGCGCCGACATTCTCGCGCGGCACATGGAGCGCATCCTTCCCGGCATCAGCACCGCGGACACGACGAAGTGGATGGGTCGGCGGCCTTCGATGCCCGATTCGATGCCGGTGATCGGGCCGGCGACGAAATTGCCGAACGTCTATTACGCCTTCGGACACGGCCACGTGGGGCTGTGCGGCGGCGCGCCGACCGGGCGCATCATCGCCGACCTGATTTCCGGCCGGAAGCCCTCGATCGATATTGCTCCATTCAGCCCGCAGCGGTTCACCTCATCCGGCAGCCCGCGAGGTTGATCCGGATCAAGCCCGCTTGTGCGCCTGCCCGCTATGGTTCACACTGCCTGAAACGGGACGGAGCGGTTCGTGGAACTCTCGGTAAACGAATCTGAGCGACTGGCGACGCTGTACAAATTCGGCGTGCTGGACACGGAATTCGAGGAGCGCTACGAGCGCCTTACGCGCGTGGCCGCGGCGGTGTTCGGGACACCGATTGCGCTGATTTCGCTCGTGGACAAGGACCGCCAGTGGTTCAAGTCCGCGCTCGGGCTTACCGTGCGCCAAACCCCGCGCGATATTTCGTTCTGCACGCATGCGATCCGCAATACCGAGGTCTTTGTCGTGAGAAACGCGCTCCAGGACGAACGTTTCCGCGACAATCCGCTGGTGACTGGTGACCCGCACGTGCGCTTCTACGCCGGCGCGCCGCTCGTCGCGCGCAATGGCCACCCGCTTGGCACCTTCTGCGTGATCGATCGCAGCCCGCGGGCCGAATTCACTTCCGCACAGGAACGGCTGTTGAAGGATTTCGCCGGCGCAGTCGTGGATTTCTTCGAGATGCAGCTCTCAATCCGCGACCGGCGCGCGCGGGCGGTCAGTCAGCATGAAGGGATACAGGACGCTGTCCGGGAGCTTCTCCAGATCGCGGCGGAGAGTCCTGCCGCTGCACTGCGCGATCGAATTCAGAGCATCGTCGGCCGGCTCAAAGCCCTCGATTGAGCGGCGGGCTGCGCTGAATCGTCGGGCGGGGTCGAAGCGATCAGCGGCGGTGAGACTTCCGGGCGAGCGCCTTCGATCGACGTGACGCCGTTTTCCGCGGCGCGGTTTTCCTGACCGCGCGTTTTTTCGCGGGCGCGGCGCGTTTACCGACCACGACCGGCTGTCCGGACCGGATCGAAGCCATCATCGCCTCGAGCGCGGTGACGCCATGGATTTCGTCGCCGCCCACGACGGCGAGCGGACGGCCCGCTGCGGCTGCCTCGGCGAAGTGCTCGAGCTCGGCGCGCTCGGTGCTGAGCGTCGGGAAGGAAATGACCTGCGGCGTGTTCTTCGCGCGCGGGTTCTTGGGATCGACGTAACACACGCGCATGTTCCAGGTGGTGAGGTGCTCGATGTCGCCCACTTCGACCCACGCCCGCGAGCCGAACACCTGCATGCGCCACGTCTCGGGGGTGGCGATGACGGTGCCGAGGTAGCCGGTTACGCCGCTCTTGAAGCGAAGCAGCATCGACGTCGTATCGTCGAGCCCGTAGTCCTGCGCGAGCCGGAAGCTCTGCGCGTGCACCGACGCTACAGGGCCTGCGAGATAGAACATGGCGTCGAGCACGTGCACGCCGCGCCCCGCCATGCCGCCCGCGGGGCCCTCCTCACGTTTCTGGCGCCAGTGCTCGGGCCCGTAGAAATAAGCGCTCGGGCCGCAGAAGTTGCCTTCGATGTGGAGCAACTTGCCGAGCCGGCCATCGTCGATCATGCGGCGGATTTCCTGCAGCGCGGGCTGGAAGCGCCAGTTGTAGCCCACCGCGAGCGTCACTTTCGCCTTCGCGCACGCACGTACCGCGGCGAGCGCGGATTCGGTCGTGAGCGTGAAGGGCTTCTCCGTGAAGACGTGCTTGCCGGCCTTCGCGGCAGCGATGACCTGCTCGGCGTGGAGCGTGTGCGGTGTCGCGAGTACCACCGCCTGGATCTCGCGATCAGCGAGCGCTTTGGTGTAATCGTCGTAGAGGCGCAGTCCGTGTTGCGCGGCGAAGTCCTTTACTTTCTCGGGATGGCGCAAAACGCCGGCGACGAAGCGGATCTTGTCGCTCCCCTGCGCATTGTTGACGAGGTTCTGGCCCCATCTCCCCAGTCCCACGATAGCGGCTTTGAGCATGTCGTTCCTTTTCTTATTGAACCTGAATATTGGCTTGCTTGATGACCTTGGTCCAGACCTTGCGCTCATTCTTGACAATCGCGTCGAGCTCGGCGGGCGTGCTGCCTTCCGCTTCCACGCCGTCGCGCGCGAGCCGGTCCTTCACCTCCGGATGCACGAGCACGTTGAGGATTTCCTTGTTGAGACGAGCGACGATCGGTTTCGGCGTCTTGCCCGGCACAAACACGCCGTACCACGAGTTCACCTCGAAACCCGGCATGCCCTGTTCCGCGATCGTGGGAATGTCGGGCGCGGCGGGCGAGCGCTTCGCGCCGCTCACGCCGAGCGCCTTCAGGCGCCCCGCCTTGACGTGCGGGATAGCAGGCAGGAGCGGGCCGAAGCCGAGCTTCACCTGTCCGCCGATCAGCGCCGGCAGCGCCGCGCCGCTTCCCTTGTACGGGACGTGCGTCATCTTGATGTTCGCCATCGACGAAAGCAGTTCGGCGGCGAGATGATTGGCGGTCGCCACACCGGAGGAGGCGTAGTTGATCTCGCCGGGCTTCGCTTTCGCGAGCGCGATCAGCTCCTTCACGTTGTTGGCGGGGAGCGAGGGATGCGCCGCGAGGATGCTCATGGAGTTGCCGAGCTTGGAGACGGGCGCGAAGCTGCGATCGGGATCGAAGCGCACTTTCTGCCCGATGATCGGCGCCACGACCAGCGGGCCGCCGGTGCCCAGCCAGAGGGTGTGCCCGTCGGGCTGCGCGTCGGCGACGATTTCCGCGCTCACGTTTCCGCCTGCGCCGGCGCGATTGTCCACGATGACCGGCTGGCCCAAGCCGTCGGCCAGCTTGGCGCCGACCACCCGCGCGATGGTGTCGCTGGGTCCGCCGGGGAGAAAGCCCACGACGAAGCGGATGGGACGGGAAGGGTAATCCGCGGCGGATATGTTCCACGAGGTTGCGAGGCCGGCGACTGCCGCTGCCATGATGAGGTGATGATGCTTGTTCATGTTGCCTCCGTTATTTCCTGTTCGCCCTTCGACTTCGCTGTCGCTCCGCTCTCAAGAAACAGCTTTATGAACCGTGCTGTGACAAGGGCTTAGATTTTGTGGGCTTCACGGGCAAACGGTGCTGACGGGTTGAAGATTGAAGCC
>Ga0209172_10005948_pt1 | contig 14144 bp, 9 predicted proteins | sample LarsenN4metaG_FD_184113 | JGI IMG/M metagenome (GOLD analysis project Ga0209172, IMG submission 184113) | Hot spring sediment bacterial and archeal communities from British Columbia, Canada, to study Microbial Dark Matter (Phase II) - Larsen... ... | reverse complement strand
CGCCACCACCGGGGCTGCCAGAATTGCCATCGCCGCCCGGATTGCCAGCGTTGCCGCCGCCTCCCGGGTTGCCTGGGTTGCCGCCGCCACCACCGGGGCTGCCAGAATTGCCATCGCCGCCCGGATTGCCAGGGTTGCCGCCGCCACCCGGATTGCCAGCGTTGCCTCCACCACCGGGGTTCCCTGCATTACGACCTGCGACGATGCTTGCTGGCGGTGCCGCGTCGCCGCTGACACCGCCACCGCCGGAACTTCCCGGCGTCACGCGTGAAGTGCCACGACCACCGCCCGCACCCCTGCCGACAGTTGGCGCACCGCCACCACCGTTGACGATCTGTGCGCCGCGTCCGCCGGACGGTCGGTGCCCTCGTCCCTGTGCTGCTACGAGCGGACCCGCGGCAAAAAAGGCGGCGGCGAGAAGCATGACGACTCGAGACATTCTCATCGGGTTCCCTCTCTCCTCGGACGATCGGGGCGAATCAAGAACGTGTGGCCAGCGAAACGGAACGAACCACTATCTTCTGCCGCGCGTCGCGCGGCTCGGACCGCTATGCGGGCGGACGCAACGAGTACGAAATTCGCATTCCGGGCCGCATAGCCGTCCAATGCCACTGGGACGCTGCGACCAGCAACATTGCTGCCTAATCGGCCGCATCGTGGAGGTCGGGTAACAGACAGAGGGATCGTGAGTTGGCAATATCTCCCTGCAGCAGCGCGATCTGTTGCCGACGGCCCGAGGCTCGTTCATGGTGACTAATGTCGCCAGCGACATCGATGTGGGGTCCGACATCGATGCGGGTCATGGCTCGTTCGCATCGCACGGGCATGGATCCTCGAGTCCGCGGGTTAGATTCGTTCAGTGCCGCCGGTGACAAAAATTCCACAGAACGTTGACTGCCGTCACCCGGAAGACTCGCCGAATGGGACAGGCTCTCCCGAGTGTTCGGTCCCGATTTTGCCCAACGCCATTTGCTGCCGTGCCACCATCCGTCTTTGCATACGCATCGGGCCATCGCACTCTCTGGCGGCTGAAGCGCTGCAAGAGCCGCGTCGCGTGTGTTCTTCGACAGCGCCCGGACCGCACATTCAGGCTCGCCGTTACCATCGACGGCAATGAAATCGCGGCACGACGATACCGGACGCAGGCGGCGGCGATCGGCGACGCCTCGTTTCTGCTGGAACGCCTGGCGGCGGACGGGTGGACCCTTGTCGTCGGTATGTCGGAGACAACGCTGCACTGATTCCCTCGAAGCACGGTCCGCGTTGCGTCAGATGTGATCCCCGCACGCGCGCGGATCCAGCGTCCGCACGCACAGATCGCGCTCGCCGACCGCGCTACACGCCGATCATCGGCGGTTCGCCGCCGCCACGCACGTCGAGGAACTAGTCGAGGGCGTGCATCGGCGTTCGCCGCCGATCCTCGCCTGGACGTCGCGTCGCACGACGATCCCGTTGAGTGCGTCGCTCGAGTGTAGGAGTGAAGCCGTCTGACAATAATCGGTACTCGAGAATGGCGGCGTACTCCAGCATTTGCCGTTGGCTGTCGAACGACCTTCGCTCCCACCGCTCCTTGCCCGGCCCGAAGCAATCGAGGGTGGAGCCTTCCCCACTTGCACAGAGGTGTACCGCCTCTGACCCGCGCACGTACAACCAAGACCCGGACGGCAACAGGTCAGCCAAGATACACGCCAGGGGAAAGACGGTGCGGAACAGATCTCAAGGTACGGTGCCTGTTAGCAAAAATGCATCCAGACCTATATGGCTGTCAGAAAGTTGCCTGTCACCAACGACTTACACGCATTTACCGCCTCGCCGAAGCGGCGCGGCTCCGTCAGAGGTTTCAGCAGGGGCGACATTGATAAGCAGCGTCGCTGTCTTTGCGGCGCGATTCGCGAATGCGGCACGCTGGCGCACCGTGTCCACCTCGATCACCGGACCACGCGTCGGTGACCCCGGCTCCTTCGAATGGGAGATCCTGCGAAGCCGGAGATCTGACGAGGGGCACGCGTTCGTCTCCGCCCTGAGCGGCGACGCGCTCGCCCTGCGGTCGCGTTACGATCCCTCGTCTCGTCTGCCGACGACGAGGAAATCAGCGACCTCCCAGGTAAACGGCGACTTCCCGCGGCGGTCTGACTGGCGACGCTCGCGTGCCACGCCGGTCGGGGAGGTCCGCCGCTCCTCGAGGCGCCGATCCCAGGACAACGTGACGGGCAGGTCGGCCGTGGCCCGCTTCAGCATCTCAAATCTGCGCAGCGCGCCCCGGCGCACGATCAACTCGGCGATAGACGCCGGGCGCCTCTTGGCTCTCTTCTTCGTCTCGGCCACTTCGACTGATCTTATCGGCGGCACCTCCGGAACCGCCAGCGCCCCGGCCCCCCTGCAGAATGAGGACGTCCTCTCCACGCAGTCGCTGCCGCCGCACATTTCTGCATGCGGCACAGCTGTTGCTCCGATCGACGTCCGTCATGGGTGACTGGCTATATGTCGCGTCGGCTGCATTGATCGCACTGCCCCTGGCGTGGATGGCACTGCGCCCGCGGCGACCAACAGCGGACCTTCAGCCGGTGAGCGCCCACTGGCTCGCTGAGCAAAAACGGATTCGCCACGACGACCCGTCCAGGTGAACGATGACGCGCCATGAATTCGCCACTGTCATCGTGGCGCCAATTTCGTCATTCGCGCCCACGTGCCACCATCCGTCCTTGCATACGCATCGGGCCATCACACTCTCTGGCGGCTGAAACGCTGCAAGAGCCGCGTCGCGTGTGCTCTTCGACGGCGCCCGGACCGCACATTCAGGCTGGCCGTTCCCATCGACGGCAATGAAATCGCGCCTCTGGCTAGTTTTCTGGCGGGTTGCCCGAGATGTAGAGCTGATAGAGCTCTTCCTCCGACGCCGGCACGCGCCGCGTGATGTCGACCACCATCGTCTTCCCTTCCCAGCGGCGCACGAGCGGCTCCTTGCGGAGGTGACCGAGGAACGTCTCCTCGACCATCTCCATGCAGCGGAACGGAATGAGCCGCACGGTCGGCTCGAGACGGCGATAGAGCGGCAGCCGAATCGTCCACGGCCGCGTAAAGACCTTCGCATCCTCGATCTGCGCCTCGTACTGGATCGCGTCGCGGCCGAGCGGCGTGTAGCGCTCGGTCACGCGCAGCGCATCGCTGTGGAAGTTGCCCGATCGGTCGAACCAGGTATTCGGCGTGAACCGTGACACGTTGACGACGAGCGTGTCGCCCTCCCACTTCCCCACCGAGTGTCCCATGAACGCGTCGCCGGGGTATGGGACCACCTCATCCAGATGAATCGTCCGGTCGGCGTTGCGGAACTCGAACGCCATCATGATCTTCGTGGTGCCCTGGATGATCTGGAACTTGTAGGGCATGTACATCGCGCGCGGCACGCCCGGCAGGTAGCACCGCAGCTCCGGGTCGCGATCGAGCCAGTTGGCGAGGTTCTCGCGCTGGCGCGCCGCCGCCCACGGCTGATACGGAATCTCGTCGCCGACGACGACGCCCAGATCGGCGGGAATCCAGCCGATCGTGCCGAGCGCCACGACGGGGGCGGCGAGCACCGGCACGTCGGGATAGACACCGCGCTGCGCCACCATCGGCCGGGCGTCATGGCTCAGCAAATCCCAGTAGGCCGACGTGTTCGCCTGCCAGATGCCGCTGAAATCGGGCCTGCCGTCGGCCGTCCGCGGAATCTGTCCCGCCGCGCCGGCCGTCTGCGACTCCCCGGTCTGCATCGTCAGCAGCAGCACGGCGGCGACCACGACGCCTCCGATGACGGTGCTCAGCAGGTGTCTCAACGCGGTTCGCATGGTGGTGCTCCTTGGGCCTCGACTGGAATGCGGAGTATACGTTATCTTCGTCGCGACGTGAGAGGAGTCGCCATGACACGCCGACGTCTGCTGCGCGTACCTGCGGTCGCGATCGTGTTCGTCTGCGCGGCGCTGGTAGTGGCCACGGGACAGGAGAACGGTTTCCGCACGCCGTGGGGCGAGCCCGATCTGCAGGGCATCTGGAACAGCGAGACGGTCACGCCGCTCGAGCGACCCGCGCGCTGGGCTGACAAGCCCGTCCTCACGCCGGAAGAGGCCGCGGCCGTCGAGAAATGGGTCGCGTCGGCCACAGGGCGCGACGACCGATCGCAGCGCGGCACCGAACGCGACGTCGCGGGCGCCTACAACGAGCTCTGGAGCCCGCCGCGCGACGTCGGTCTCTCCGATCGCCGCACGGGCCTCATCGTCGATCCGCCCGACGGCCGCATTCCGCCGATGACGCCGGAGGCGCAGAAGCGGACGCGCGAGACGCGCGACTACCTGCGCGCGCTGCTCGAAGGTACGAAGAGCGGCCCGCCCGGATCGAAAGTGTCCCCGCGGCGCAACGAGCCTCCACCGACGTACAACATCGAGCGGATGAACCGGTCGGACGGTCCCGAAGATCGATCGACGATGGAGCGGTGCTTCGGGATTGTGATGCCGGTCGTCGAGCGTGCCGTGTATCGCATCGTGCAGTCACCGCGGCAGGTCGGCATCTACATCGACTTCGGGCAGGGGCAGGGCTTTCAGCGGACGATTCCGGTGGACGGATCGGCGCATCTGCCGTCGAAGATTCGTCTCCTCCACGGCGATTCGCGCGGCCGCTGGGAGGGCGACACGCTGGTCGTCAGCGTCGCCAATTTCACGAACAAGACCGACTTCCGCGGCTCGCGCGAGAACTTGCGGCTGACCGAACGCCTGACGCGCGTCTCGAGGGACCGCATCATGTACCGTGTCACCGTGGAAGACCCAACCACGTGGACGAGGCCGTGGACCTTCGAGATCGCGTGGAACCGCGAACCGGACCGGCTCAATCGCAGCTACGAGTCGACGTGCCACGAAGGGAACTACGGCCTGCTCGGGATGCTCGCCAACACGCGCGCGGCCGAAGCGCTGTTCGCCAAGGGGGAAGGCCCCGACCCGGCGACGCAGGACAACGCCACGGGCGGGGGCACGGGCGCCGAGCGCAGTGTCGCGAACTTTCCGCGCTGAGGCACTCGGCGCGAAGATGAGGCTTCCATGAAACGGACCCTGCTCGCCATCGTCCTTCTGCTTGGATGTTCGGCGCTGGTTGCCGTGGCGGACCAGACCGGCGCACCCGCGACGACGACCGGATCGACGTTCCGGACGCCGTGGGGCGAGCCGGATCTGCAGGGCATCTGGGATGGCGACACACTGACGCCGCTCGAGCGACCCGCGCGCTGGGCCGACAAGCCCGTGCTGACGCCGGAAGAAGCCGCGGCGGTCGAGAAGTGGGTGACGTCGCGGCCTGGCCGCGACGACCGATCGCAGCGCGGCACCGAGCGCGACGTGGCGGCCGCCTACAACGAGCACTGGCTGCCGCCGCCGCAGAAGCTGTCGGATCGGCGCACGGGGCTCATCATCGATCCACCCGACGGGCGCATTCCGCCGATGACGCCGGAGGCGACGAAGCGGACCGCCGCCGTTCGTGAATACCTGCGCGCGCTCCTCGACGGCACGGCGAGCGGACGGCCGGGGTCGACGGTCTCGCCGCGACGAAACGAGCGGCCGCCCTACTACAACATCGATCGGATGAACCGATCCGACGGTCCCGAGGATCGCGCGACGATGGAACGCTGCTTCGGGGCGTCGATGCCGGCATACGGCGCGAGCTACCGCATCGTCCAGTCACCGGGACAGGTCGGCATCTACATCGACTCGGGTCAGGGCCAGGGCTTCCAGCGCACGATTCCCGTCGACGGATCCGCGCACCTGCCTTCGAAAATCCGCCTGCTCCACGGCGACTCGCGCGGGCGCTGGGACGGCGACACGCTCGTCGTGAGCGTGGCGAACTTCTCGCCGAAGACCGACTTCCGCGGCTCGCGCGAAAACCTGCGCCTGACCGAGCGCTTCACACGCGTGTCGGCCGACCGGATCAATTACCGCGTGACGGTCGAGGACCCCACGACGTGGACGCGGCCATGGACGTTCGAGGTGCCGTGGAACCGCGAGCCGGATCGGCTCAATCGCGTCTACGAATCGACGTGCCACGAAGGCAACTACGGCCTGCTCGGCATGCTCGCCAACACGCGCGCGGCCGAGGCGCTCTTCGCGAAGGGTCAGGGACCGGACCCCGCAACGCAGGACAACGCGACGGGCGGCGGCACGGGCGAGAACCGGAGTCTCGCGAACTTCCCGCGCTAGCGCGGGGCATCGCCGACGTCTTCGTCCCGCCAGACGGTGCGCGACGGCTGGCCGGCCTCGTAGCGGCGGAGGTCTTCCTGGAGCCGCCGCTCGAGCGCCGTCGCCTTGGCCTGGCGCGCGGCGGCGATGAGCGTCCGCTGGACGTCGGCGGCGGCCTCGAACTTCCCGACCTCCGCCAGCGCCATCGCAAACGTCTCCCCCACCGCCGTGCTCTGATCCTTCTTCAGCACTTCCTCGACGAGGCGCAGCGCGCGCTGACCGTCGCGCACGCGGTCGTCGGGCGCGGCGGCGAGGATCCGCGCCAGCGCGTGCGGCAGACCGACGTGGCCCGGGTGGGCGTTCATCGCGTCGGTGAGTTGGTCGCGCGCCTCGGCGTACTTCCCGGTTCGCGCCAGCGTGATGGCGCGGCCGAGCGGCGCCTCGGCAAGGGTCGGATCCATCTGCATGACGCGCTCGTATTCCGCCAGCGCCTCGTCCAGCCGACCGAGACGCCGGAACACGTCAGCCAGACGGAGCCGCGCCTGCGCGTACTCAGGGGCATGCTGGACGGCCGCCTGGTAGCGCGCGAGTGCCGCCTCGTGGTCTCCGCGTTCCTCGAGGAGCAGCCCAAGGCTGTAGTGCGCGCGGGCGTAGCGCGGCGACACGGTCACCGCCGTCTCGAACGCGCGCCGCGCCTCGTCCAGCTTGCCGGTCATCGCGAGCGCCGTCCCGAGGCGGTGGTGGAGCGCGCCGCTCCGCGGCGCCAGCGTCGTCCCCTCGCGGAATGCCTCGATGGCTGCCGGCCAGTCGCCGCGGTTGAGCGCCTCGACGCCGCGCACTTCGAGCGCGAGCGGCCCGCCCACGGACCGTGCGACCTGCTCCATCAGCGGGTCGACCGGCGACACCATGGCGTTGTCGCGGGCGCGGCGTGCCAGGTGCCGGTCGGCGCGCGCCGTGTCGCCGAGACCGCGATACGCCATCGCCAGCGGATAGTGCACCGCCGCCGCCGTCGGATCGGCGGCCAACGCGAGCTCGAACTGCCGTACGGCCTCCTTGTACTCGCGTCGGGCAAGCGCCAGCCGCCCGGCCTGGTAACGTGCCGCCGCCGATTGCGGATCGGCTTCGACGGCGCGCTCGACGAGCGGCTGGGCGGGATCGGTGCGCCCCTCCGCGAGATAGGTATCGGCGAGCCACACGATGGTCGCGACGTCGGCAGGCGCCAGCGACAGCGCCCGTTCGAATTGCTCGGCGGACATACGCAGGTGTCCCACCGATCGATGCAGATGTCCCAGGTAGTACGGCCACCGCCTGTCGGTGGCATCGAGCGCCGCCGCGTTCGAGAGCGCCGGTTCCGCCGCGTCGAAATACCGCGCGCCGAGCAGCACCGTGCCCAGCTCGCCATACGCGCCGGCGAGCGCGCGCGTATCCCGCGGCGTGCGCGCGCGTTCGCGTTCGACCGCGGCGTATCGCTCCTGGATCTGCTCGGCGACCAATTCGTGCATGCCGGCCGGCGACGGCAGCGGAACGGCGCGCAATGTGGCCGGCGCGTCTGCCGCCGGCGGCGCATCAGCCGGCGACAACCATCCGCAACCCCCCGACAGGCCCATTGCGCCGACCAGAGCGAGGACACGGATCGTCATCGCCCGCTTCCCTGGACGAGCGTCGTCCATCGACCGACCGGCACCGAGGGCCACTCTTCGTCGAGGCCGTCCGGCCACGTCACGCGAACGCGCGGCGGCTCGGTGCTCGCACCAAGGCCGACCAGCACGCGCGGATCGTTGGCGGACGCGTAGCTGCCGTCTGCGCGCGCGCGGCGCGTCAGCACCACGCCATCGCCGCGGAATACCTGCACGCGAGCGCCGAGCATGTCGCGCCGGGCCTTCGCGTCCACGAGCCGCAGCCCGACCCAGTGTTGTCGCGCGCCGACGGTGTTGATCAGCAGCCGTGTCGGCCCCGCGTCGTTGCCGACCAGCACGTCGGTGTCGCCGTCGTTGTCGACGTCGCCGAAGGCGGCCCCGCGGCCGACCTCCGCCATCTCGAACGCCTTCCCCGCCCGCGCGCTCACGTCCTCGAAGCGGCCGTTGCCCAGATTGCGAAAGAGCAGCCGCCGCTGCTCCAGCGGGAACGGCCCCAGCGTCTCGCCGTCGGCCGCCTGCACGCGGCCATTCACGGTCAGCAGGTCGAGCCAGCCGTCGTTGTCGTAATCGAGCCACGCGGTGCCGAAACCCGTGTACTGCAGGCTGAGCGGACCGACAGCCGTCGGGGCGCTGCGATCCTCGAAGAGGCCCGTCCCATCGTTCACATACAGATTGCTGCCCTCCCCGGTCAGCTCCGTCATGAACAGGTCGTCATCTCCGTCGTTGTCGAAATCGCCGGCGTCGACGCCCATGCTCGCCTCGGCCTGTCCTTCCGCCGTGAGCGCCACGCCGGCCAGAAGCGCCGTGTTGCGAAAGGTGCCGTCGCGCTGGTTCGTCCACAGGATGTTCTCGCTGCCGTCGTTGGCGACGTAGATATCGAGCCAGCCGTCGCCGTTGAAGTCGGCTGTCGAGACGCCGAGCGCACGACCGAGGGCCGAGCCGACGAGCGCCCGCGCGGTCACGTCGACGAACGTCCCGTCGCCGCGGTTCCGGTACAGCCGGTCGGGCTGCGGCGCGTACACCTGCGGCGGACAGTACGTGCGCACGCCCGCGAGGTTGGCGCAGCGCTGGTCGCGCGCCAGCGCGTACACCACGTAATTGCCGACATACAGGTCGAGCGACCCGTCGCGGTCGTAGTCGACGAAGGCGGCCGACACCGCGAAGCCAGTCTGGTCGGTGCCCGAACGCGCCGACACGTCCGAGAACGTGCCGTCGCCGTTGTTGCGGAACATCTGGTTGCGGCCGAAGTGCGTCAGGTACAGATCGGTCCATCCGTCGTTGTCGATGTCGCCTGCCGCCACGCCCATCCCGTAGCCGGCCGCGTCGATACCGCTCGCGTCGGTGACGTCGGTGAAGCGCAGCGTCCGCGTCCCGTCGACGGCCACGCGGAGATCGTTGCGCAGCAGCCGGCCCTTCAGCGCCTCCGGCGGCGGCTGCTGCGGCGCGCCGGAGCCGAGCCGCTGCCCCTGCACCAGATAGAGATCGAGGTCACCGTCGTTGTCGAAATCGAAGACGCCGACGCCCGGCGGCATCACTTCGGGAAAGTAGTAGGCACCCGACATGCCGTTGAAGTGCACGAACGAGATCCCCGCCTCCGCCGTCGCATCGACGAACCACTCGACCGCCTCCGCGGCCCGCGACATGCCGCCGGCCGCCGCGCGTTCGTTCGCGCGGCACGCCGCCGCGACGCAGGCGACGAGCAGGACCGCAGGGCCGAGGCGCACGACCTCTTGTTATACACGTCAACCCCGTGTCGTGTATTGACTTACGCGCGGATGCGGATATATTCGGGGCCGCCAGTTCGTTTGACCCGCCAGGAGGCAGCCATGGTGCGACGCGTCCGTCTGGGCACGAGCCTTGTCGCGATTCTTTCCCTCCTTCTCTTGACACCATCGGCGTGGGCGCAGTCGCAAAGCGCGATCGCCGGCGTCGTGCGGGACGCGTCAGGCGGCGTCCTGCCAGGCGTCACCGTCGAGGCGTCGAGCCCCGCGCTCATCGAGAAAGTGCGCACGGTCGTCACCGACAGCGAGGGACGCTACAACATCGTCGCGCTGCCGCCCGGCACCTATTCGGTGACGTTCACGCTGCAGGGCTTCAACACGTTCCGCCGCGACGGCATCGAGCTCGGCGCGGGATTCACGGCCTCGGTGAACGCCGACATGCAGGTCGGGGCGCTGGAAGAGACGATCACCGTGACGGGCGCGGCGCCGCTCGTCGATACGCAGAGCGCGCGGCAGCAGCGCGTGGTGACCGAGGAAGTGCTCGAGGCGCTGCCCACCGGCCAGACGAGCATCGTCAACCTGATCGCGCTGACGCCGGGCTATACGGGGAACGCGACCGTCGGCGGCACGACCGGCGGCTACCACTCGCAGCAGACGAAGGGAACGTTCCACGGCAAGCGCGGCAGCCACATCAACTTCGACGGCATGCGCATCGACAACTATGCCGGCGCCGGCGACTCGCCCGGCTATCTCTTCAACAACCAGACGGTCGAGGAGGTCGTCGTCGAAACGGGTGGCGCCAATGCCGACAGCGACTCGCCGAATGTCGGCATCAACATGGTGCCGAAGGAAGGGAGCAACCTGTTCAGGTTCCAGGCGTCTGGACTGTTCACGAACAAGGATCTGCAGAGCGACAACCTGACCTCCGAACTCAACACGCGCGGCATCGCCGACGTTCCGAAGCTCGATCGCATGTACGACGCCGGCTTCACCGTCGGCGGCCCGATTCGACAGGACAAGGTGTGGTTCTTCGCCGCGATCCGCCGCTGGGGCGTAAAGAACCAGGCTGCGGGCCTCTACTGGAACAAGACCCAGGGGACGCCGTTCTTCACGCCCGATCTGTCCCGGCCGGCGCACCGCACGGAGAAGTATCAGTCGCACGCGCTGCGCGTCACGTGGCAGGTGTCGGAGCGCAACAAGGTGAACATCTTCACCGACATCAAGCACGACTGCATCTGCGAGAGCGGCGGCGCCGCCTCCGCGCTCGGCAGCGGCGCCAACAACGCGCAGGAAGGCGAAGCCTGGTGGCGCCTCTGGCCGAACGGCATCATCCAGGGCACCTGGACGTCGCCGCGGACGAACAAGCTGCTCCTCGAGGCGGGCGCGTCGATGGTGATGTTCCACTGGCCGGGGCTGCTCGCGCCGGGAACGAGCGAAGACGACGTCGCGATTCTCGAGCAGTCGACGAACTTCCGGTACAACAACGTCGGCGGCCTCTACCATCCGAATCGCCGGATGGGCGACCGCTACACGCAGCGCTTTGCGATGTCGTACGTCACGGGCTCGCACGCGTTCAAGACGGGCATCCAGATCGACGAGGGCTACTCCGACACCATCAAGGAAGGGACCGGCCTGCCCGGCGCAAAGGGCGTCTCCTACATCTTCAACCGCGGCGTGCCGGTCTCGGTGCGCTACGACGCCATCTATCACGAGACGTATTACCAGAAGGCGGAGATGGGCATCTACGCCCAGGATCAGTGGACGAAGGGACGCGCGACGTTCAACGTGGGCCTGCGGTTCGATTACTACAACGGCTACATTCCCGCCGTGAAGGAGCCGGCGCACGATTTCACGGCGGCCATCGAGCACCCGGCGGTGCACGGCGCGCCGGCGTGGAAGGACATCAACCCGCGCCTCGGATTCGCCTACGACCTGTTCGGCAACGGACGCACGGCCGCGAAGGTCTCCTTCGGCCGCTACGTCGCGATGACCGGCAACACGCAGGTGCGGAACTACCACCCGCTCAGCCGCTCCGTCAACACGACCACGCGGGCATGGACCGACGCCAACGGCAACTACCATCCCGACTGCGATCTGCGGAACTTCGCGCAGAACGGCGAGTGCGGACCGCTGGCGAACTCGAACTTCGGCCGATCCGATCCGAACGCGACGCAGTACGCGAAGGACGTGACCAACGGCTGGGGCATCCGGCCGCACACGTGGGATCTCGGCACCGAGATCCAGCATCAGCTCGGGGACTCGATGTCGCTGACCGCGGGCTACTATCACAACCGCGACGGGGCGTTCTTCGCGACCGACAACACGCGGGTGGGACCCGAGAGCTACTCGCCGTTCTGTATCACCGCTCCCCGCGATTCGCGGCTGCCGAAAGGCGGCGGATACGACGTGTGCGGGCTGTACGACGTCAATCCCGATCGGTTCGGCCAGGTGTCGAGCCTCGTGACGCAGGCGTCCAACTTCGGAGAGATGAAGCGGATCAACGATTTCGTGGCCGTCAGCCTCGAGGCGCGCCTCCCCAACGGCGGACGCATCGCGGGCGGAGTCGATACAGGCCGCACGATTGACGACGTCTGCTTCAACATCGACTCGCCGGGCGCGGTGGCCGCGAGCCTGCCGGGCGTGGTGACGGCGCCCATTCCGCACACCGCGACGACGATCGACGGCAAGAAGACGTGCCGGGTGGTCACGCCGATGGCCGGCAACACGCAGATCAAGCTGAACGGCAGCTATCCGCTGCCGTACGACTTCATGTTCAGCGCGACGCTGCAGAACCTGCCCGGCCTGGCGTACATCGCCACCTACAACGCGACGACTGCCGAAGTCCTGCCGTCGCTCGGCCGCAACCTGTCGGGCGGCACGCGCACGGTCGCGGTGCCGCTCGTGATGCCGCAGACGCTGCGGGAGCCGCGCCGCACGCAGATCGACGTGCGGTTCACCAAGTACGTCGACCTCGCGCCCGAGCGCCGCGTGCAGTTCAACTTCGACATCTACAACCTGACGAACGCCGCCGACGTGCTCGGCCAGAACACGACGTTCGGCGCCAACTGGCGGCGGCCGACGCTGATTCTGAACGGCCGGCTGGTGCAGTTCAGCGGGACGTACGACTTCTGACCACAGGGTCAGGGTCCGGAATCAGGATTCAGGAGGACACATCATGCGGACAGCGCTCATGGTCGGCGTGGTCATCGCGTGCGGGCTGAGCAGCGCGCCGGCGCGGGCGCAGACGGCCGAACCGCACTTCGACCATCTCGTCCGAATTGCGAACACGTATCAGGTGACGCTCGATGTCACCTATCGCACGGCCAACAACTGGGACGCCAAGCTCGACATCATCCGCCCGCGGCAGGCGTCGGCGCCGACGCCGACGGTCCTCTTCTTCCACGGCGGCGGGTGGACGGGTGGAAGCAAGGACGCGGGCCTGCTGGCCGCGCTGCCGTACGCCGAGATGGGCTATGCGGTCGTGAACGTCGCCTACCGGCTCGCCGGCGTGTCGCTGGCGCCGGCCGCGGTCGAGGACGCTCGCTGCGCCCTGCGGTGGGTGTATCGCAACGCCAAGCAGTACAACTTCGATCTGAACCGCCTGGTGCTGACGGGCCAGTCCGCGGGCGGCCATCTGGCGCTCATCACCGGCATGCTCACCGAAGACGCGGGCCTCGATCTCGGCTGCCCGGGCGATCGCGGCGCCGGGCCGTTCAATACCGATCCGCTGAAGGTGGCAGCCATCGTCAACTGGTACGGCATTACCGACGTGCGCGAGATGCTCAGTGGCCCGAACCGCCGCGCGTATGCGGTGATGTGGCTGGGCGGCCAGCCGAATCGCGAGCAGATTGCGACGCTGGTCTCGCCGCTCACGCACGTGCGTCCTGGACTGCCGCCGGTGATCACGATTCACGGCGACGCCGATCCGACCGTCCCCTACACGCAGGCGCAGCGCCTCACCGAGGCGCTGCAGAAGGCGGGCGTGACGACGCAGCTCGTCACCGTGCCCAAAGGCGGGCACGGAGGCTTCTCCACCGACGAGAACATCCGCGTCTACAACGCCATCCGCGCGTTCCTGACGCGGCACGTGGGCGTGGTGACGAGCAGCAATTGATTCACGGGGTGTAGCTGACAGTTGACAGGTTGACAGCGGTGGAGCACCGACTGTCAACTGCCAACTGTCACCTACAGCATCAGAACGTATACCGCACGCCCAGCTGCATCGTCCGCGGCTCGTCGGCGACGGTCGGACTGCCGAAGTTCGGGCTGCGGCGATTCGTGATCGGGTTGTCGAAGTTGACCCGATCGGTCGCGTTGTAGATCTCCCAGAAGAAGCCCATCGACCGGTTCGCCGTCTGCCGCAGGACGTATTGCAGCCGCAGGTTCAACTGGATCTTGTTGCTCCCGTCAATCCCGTTGCGGATCGCGCGGCCGTTCGCGTCGAGCTTGGAGACGATCGGCCGTGTGAGGTGTTAGAGTCCCAGCACGTGGTGGAAATTCAGTAAGGCCGCCCGAGTAGACAGCGGAGTCGGCCATCGCGCATCTTCCGTGAGTTCTCTCTAGCCGGAGAAGGACGTCACGGAGGTGTTGACACGATG
>Ga0209172_10005947_pt1 | contig 14145 bp, 11 predicted proteins | sample LarsenN4metaG_FD_184113 | JGI IMG/M metagenome (GOLD analysis project Ga0209172, IMG submission 184113) | Hot spring sediment bacterial and archeal communities from British Columbia, Canada, to study Microbial Dark Matter (Phase II) - Larsen... ... | reverse complement strand
TGTCACGAGCCCGACGCAGATCATCATGAAGACGAGCGTCCCGAAGGCAAACATGCTCGCGATGTACGTCTTCATCTTCCCGAAGCACATCTGGGAAACCATTGGTTGCGGGCAGGCGGAGCGCGTCGCGAATGAGCCGCCGATCGGGACGGGGATCTATAAGTTCACGGCATGGTCCCCCGGGCCCACCGGCTACCTGCAGATGGACCTCAACACGGACTACCACCTGATCCCCGAGGTCCTCGCGAGGAACCCCGACATGGACTTTGTAGACCGCATCTTCATGCGATTCTTCCTGGATCCGTCTCCGCTGTATGATGCTTTCATCGCAGGAGACCTCGATGCCACGGATTCCCTGACGACCCGGCAGTTCGTGGGATTGAGCCCGAACATCGATGCGGACCCGGACCCAGACGTGGGGAAGTTCGTCTATCCCCAGATCGCGCTCAGCGAGATCGGGTTCGGCATGGCGACGGATGCGATCATCGAATCCTTCGGTCTGCCACCGCCGCAAGGAAAGCGGCACTGGCTGATGACCAACTATACGACGCGGCTCGCAATTTCGAAAGCGATCGACCGTCAGTCGCTGATCGACAACGTCTACGAGGGCCTCGGAGAGAAGGGCGAATCGCTGATCCCGCCCGCGACGCCGTTCTGGCACTACGATGTGCCGGACGCCGATGAACAGAAGTTCGACCTGGCCGCGGCGGCAGCAGTGCTGAACGACCCGAAGGGAGACGGATACGACCTCAAGCCGGGAGCGACGGAGCCCGGGATGAAAGGCGAGAACTTGGACCCGGCCGGCGCGCGAAACGTCGACGCTTTCGCGGATATCGACAACGACGGCATCCGCGAGGTCATCGATCCCTTACAAGTCTATGACGACACCGATCAAGATGGGGTGGCGGACGCCGCGCCGAAAGGCAATGAGGACCTCGGGACCGCCGCGAACGAGATGAAGTTCGGAGTCTGGCTTATCGACACGGCGACGGAGCAGCAGACGTCTGCGGACATCTATATCACGTGGCTCGCGCAGATCGGAATCTCGGTGCAGAAGGTCATCGTCTCCGAAGGACAGATGATCGCCGTCAGCTACGCCGTGGACTATGACTTGTACATGTGGGGCTGGGGAGGCGACGTCGACCCGGACTTCCTGCTTTCCGTCATGACGACGTCCCAGATCCTGGGCTGGCAGGACGCCTGGTACAGCAACCCCACGTACGACCAGCTGTACCTGGAGCAGGCGGGTCTCGTTAACCTTGTGGAGCGCCAAGCCGTTGTTCACGAGATGCAGAAGATCCTGTACGAGGACGTGGCCTACGTCGTGTATATATACCCATACGGTACGACCGCGGTTCGGGTCGATCGGTTCACGAACTGGGGCAACTGGACTCAGGATCCGGGACTCGGGCTGACGGGTTTCGGGAACGCGTTCCTCATGCTCCAGCTCGAGCCAGTGGCCGGTGCGGCGAACACCTGTCCCACGACCCCGACGATCACCGGACCGACGACGGTGTTCGTCGGCGATGACGCCACCTTCTCAGCGAGCTCCGTCGACGCGGAAGGCGACGCTCTCAACTGGACCTGGGACTGGGGCGACGGAAGCTTCTCCTACGACGACACGGCCGGCGGTGTGAGCGGGGATTCCGCAACCCATGCGTGGGCCTCGACGGGGACCTACAGCGTAGACGTAACCGTGGACGACCGGCTCTGTGGCCAGTCCGTGACGTCCGCGGTCCTGCAGGTCACGGTGCAACCGCTGCCGGCGGAGTTTGGCTGGCTGGCAGGGACCGTGACGGACGCGTCAACGGGCGACCCGATTCAGGGCGCCCTCGTGAGCATTGGGGCCCAGTCGGAGACGACTGCAGCGGATGGCACGTACAACATCACCGTCGCGCCGGGGACGTACACGGTCACCGTGTCGAGATCGCTCTACGTGACTCAGAGCCGGTCCACGACGATTACGGTGGGCACTACCACGACGGAGGACTTCGCCCTGGAACCGAATCGCGGATGGATCGCGGGACGGATCACGGATGCGGCTTCCGGTGACGGCATTTCGGGCGCGCTCGTCGAGGTTGTATCAGCAGCGCAGCAGGTGACGCCGACGACGGCAAACGCGACCGGCTACTACAACGTGACGATCGCGCCGGGGACGTACACCGTGAACGCGTCCGCGACCGGATACTCGAAGGCGAGCCGCGCGGGCGTCGTTGTCGAAGCCGGTGCGACAGCGAGCATCAACCTGGCGCTCACGAGACTTGCGGTCACGGGCGGGCTCGATCCGCTCGTCGTCGCAGGCATCGCTGTGGTCGTGATCGCCGCGATTGGAGCTTCGGCAGCCCTAATTGTCCGCAGGAGGAGGAAAGCAGAGGAAATCTCCGTGCCGCCACCGTCTCCGCCGCAACCGTAAATACGCGGGGACCTTTAAGGGGGAGCGGCCTGGTTCGAGGCCGCTCTTCCCACTTTCGTAGAGGTTACGGACTGTGTCAATGCGACGTGTGCTGATTCGGAAATCCACGAATGCGGCCCTCACAATTCTCATCATCCTCGTTGCCAATTTTCTGCTCTTCCGCGTGATGCCCGGGGACCCGGCTGATATCTTCTTCCGAACCTCCGCCGGCGCGAAGATCGATGAGGAATTCATCAAGAAACAGCGAGCCGTGCTTGGCTTGGATGATCCCCTCCATATCCAGCTCGGGAAGTACATCGTGAATACCTTCACGGGCGAGTGGGGCTACTCGTTCTTCAAGCAAACCCGGCTCGTCACGGACATCATCGCGCAGAAGGCGATATGGACTGTCATATTGGTCGGGTCCTCCACGATCATCACGCTGTGGCTCGGGATGATCATCGGGGCGATCTCCGCTTGGCGCCGTGGGAAAGCATTCGATCTCACTTCCCTCGGCCTCGGGTTCTTCTTTTATTCGATGCCCACCTTCTGGCTCGGGATGATCCTGCTCCTGATGTTCGGCGCTGGGCGAGGGCTCCTGCCCCTCTTTCCCCGATCCGGGGTCTCTACCCAACCGTCTTCGCCGGATCCACTCACATATGCGGGCGACGTGCTCGCGCATCTCGCGCTCCCGGCGATTACCCTGACCCTCGTCCAAATCGCAGGGATCTCGATCATCATGCGCAACGCCCTAATCGACGTGCTCACGGAGGACTACGTGGTCACGGCGAAGGCGAAGGGGTTGTCTGAGCGTCAAGTGCTCAAGGCCCACGCGGTCCCGAACGCCCGCCTGCCGATGGTCACCGTCATCGCCCTGAACCTCGGGTTCGTCCTCGGTGGCGCGATCCAAGTCGAGACCGTATTCAACTACGACGGACTGGGATACCTCACCGTCGAGGCTACGTTGAGTAAGGACTATCCGATCCTCCAGGGGCTATTCCTCCTGATCACGTTCTCTGTGGTCATCGCGAACCTAGTCTCCGATTTCGTTTACGCTTGGCTCGACCCCCGGGTTCGGCTAGGGTGAGGATCGGGTATGGCCGGCGAGACAGTCCGCGGGGTTCCGGGTGGCGTCCCCACCCGAGCGACCTTCGAGTCGGTCATCAAGCTCCGGCTGAAAAGCCTGTGGGATCGCTCCGTCGCTTTTTGGAAAGTGTTCTCCCGAAGCCGGCTCGGGATGATCGGGTTCATCATGCTCCTGGTGTTCGTCGCGATGGCGCTCACGGGGCCTGTCCTCACCGCAACCGGGCTTCTTCAAAACCCGGAGCAGCAGAACCTAGATAACCAGTATGAGGGCCCGACCTCCCGCTTCTGGTTCGGAACGGACCAGCTCGGGCGGGATCTCTTCAGCCGCATATGGTGGGGGTCCCAGGCGACTTTGCTCATTGGCTTCGCGGCATCTGCCATTTCCATGGGGCTCGGGACGGTTATCGGGCTAATCTCCGGCTACTACGGGCGCTGGCTCGATGAGATTCTCATGAGGATCGTCGATTTCTTCCTCGTCCTACCTACCCTGGTCTTGATCCTCATCCTGGCCGCAGTGCTGCCCCCACCAGGGGCGAATCTGTGGAAGGTAATCTTTGTCATTGGAATCTCCCTGTGGGCGTCCACAGCACGGCTCGTCCGAGCTCAGGTCCTCTCTTTGAAAGAACGCCAGTTCGTTGAACGGGCCCGTGCCGTCGGGACCGGCAACGTGCGAATCGTTTTCCGTCATATCTTTCCGAATGCGTTCACGCTCGTCTTCGCCGAAGCCATACTGACCGTCGCGGTAGCCATCCTCTCCGAGAGCTTCCTGAGCTTCATCAACATCGGTCCGGCGGACGTCGTTACCTGGGGGAAGATCCTTGAAGGAGCCCTCGACGCAAAAGCGATTGATACCGGCCTTGTGTTCTGGGTCGTCGTGCCTGGCCTGTACATCGTGGCCGTCGTCATGGCCTTCACGCTTCTCGGATTCGCCCTCGACGAGATCGTCAATCCGAGGCTCCGGAGGCGGTAAGCTGGCGCTCCTGGATGTTCAAGGATTGAAAGTCTACTTCGACACGATGGAAGGAGCAGTTCGCGCCGTCGACGACGTGAGGTTCTCCCTCGGGGAGGGAGAGTCCCTCGGCCTTGCGGGCGAAAGCGGTTGCGGAAAGACCACCGCGGCCCTTGCCATCATGGGCCTGCTCCCGTACAACGGGAGGATTGTCGACGGTTCCATTCACTATGCTGGGTACGACCTCACGAAGCTGACCCCGCCCCAGATGCGCGGCATCCGCTGGCGGCACATCTCCATCATCTTCCAGGGGGCGATGAACGCCCTCAACCCGGTTAAGCGGATCGGGCAGCAGATCGCGGAGCCGATCATCCTTCACGAGAAGGTCGACGAGGAGGTCGCGATGAAGCGGGTCGGCGAGCTCCTAGAGCTCGTCGGAATCCACAAGGACCGCATCCGCGAGTACCCGCACGAATTCAGCGGCGGCATGCGGCAGCGCGTGATGATCGCAATGGCCCTCGCCTGCAACCCCCGCATCGTGATTGCGGACGAACCGGTGACCGCGCTCGACGTGATGATCCAAGCGCAGATCCTCGAGCTCCTCGAACGGCTGAAGCGCGAGCTCGGGCTCTCGATGATCCTCATCTCCCACGATCTCTCCGTGATGGCGGAGACCTGCGATTCCATGGCGATCATGTACGCCGGAAAGATCGTCGAGACGGGCTCCGTCCGGGATATCTTCAAGAGGCCGAACCATCCGTACACGAAGGACCTGATCGCCGCCTTCCCGGACATCGCGGGGGCACAGGTCCTGCCCGCGTACATCCCGGGCCTGCTGCCGAGCCTGATCGACCCGCCGATGGGCTGCCGCTTCCATCCCCGGTGCAAGTTCGCCTGGCAGCGGTGCGTCAACGAAGAGCCTCCGCTCGACCCCGTCGCGAACGGCCATCGCTCCGCGTGCCATCTCAACACCTCCACGCCACCGCCGAGGGAGGTGGCCCGTTGACGTCCGACCTCCCGTACCTCATCCTGCGTGATTTCCGCGTGTGGTTCTCAAAACGCCGGGGATTCCTGGAGTCCCTCCGTCGGGCCGAGCCGACGTACGTCCGAGCGGTCGACGGAATCGATCTAGACGTGATGAAGGGCGAAGTGTTCTGCCTCGTCGGGGAAAGCGGATGCGGGAAGACGACGACGGGCAAGGGGATCCTGCGGCTCGTAGAGCCGACCGGCGGGGACGTCTTCCTCGAGATGCCTGCGGACGCGTGGGCGAAATACGAGGACGCGAAGGCTCGCGGAGACGAGGAGGCCCTCGAGGCACTCCGCCGCCGGTGGTCCCTCAGCTATAGGGAAAAGGCGGTCTGGAAGCTCCCCGACGTCCTCTTATTCATCTTCGCTGCAATTGCGGGCGCGCTCATCTCCGCCGTCCCAACCGGTCTGGCCGTCGCCGCGGTCGGCGGCCTTGGGAAGGAGTTCTGGCTTCAAGCGATGGCCGTCATCGGCGGTCCTGTGGTCACATGGCTTGTGGATCAGCCGGTAGTTGCGCTGGGCCTGGCCTTCCTCGTCGCGGGACTCATCCTCGGGTTCATCGGAACGTTCCCGCCGGTGAAGCAGACCCAGCGCGTGCCGGCCCTCCTAATGCTGGCGGCGGTCCTCTCCGGCGTCCTCGTCCAGATTGCGCTGATCGCCGTGGGCCAGGTTGTCGCTTACCGGAAGTGGAACCTGGGGGAGGTCATTGGCACGTACGGCGGCCAGTGGTCCCAGAACTTCGTGGCCCTGATCGGACAGATTCTCATCACGGTGGTCGGCGCGTGGTTCGCCGCGAAGGTCTTCATCGCATACTGGCAGGGGAAGCGCGGGATCGAAGCGGACAAGTTCCGCAAGCTGCGGAAGACCTTGCAGATCATCTTCCAGGACCCCTACGAGTCGCTGAACCCGAAGCACTCCGTGTACGACATCGTCGCGGAGCCGCTCATCGTGAACCATCTGACCCGTCACCGAGCGGAAACCGAGGCGCGTGTCCAGCAGGCCCTTCAGGACGCAGGCCTGCGGCCACCGACGGACTTCCTGTTCCGATACCCGCACGAACTCAGCGGCGGCCAGCGGCAGCGCGTGTCGATCGCTGGAGCGCTCGTCCTCGACCCGGACTTCATCGTCGCGGACGAGCCGGTGTCCATGCTCGACGTGTCGATTCGGACGGAGATCCTCGACCTGCTCCTCGAGCTGCGCAAGAAGAAGGGCCTGACGTATCTCTTCATCACGCACGACCTCTCCCTCGCTTGGGTCCTGGCGGACCGGATCGCGGTCATGTACCTCGGAAAGATCGTGGAGCAGGGCTCGACGCGAGAGCTCATCCGGAACCCGCGACATCCGTACACGAAGGCCCTCGTCTCCGTCGTGCCCATGCCGGACCCAGACCGACGGCGTGAGCGGATGATCCTCAAAGGAGAGCGGCCGGATCCCTCGAACATCCCTCCGGGGTGCCGCTTCCACCCGCGCTGTCCCGTCGCTTTCGAGAAGTGCGGGTGGACGTCCGACGAAATCGTTGACGAGATGCGGGAGATCGTCGCGGCCCAAGGGGCGGAAGCCTCCGCTTTCGTTGAGGGCGCGAAGCCCGATGGCCCTGCGGCGCTCCTCCTCCCGAAGGCGTCGGAGGCTTGGCTGCGGGAGCTCATTGCCAAGGAATCGGAGACACGCCGCGCCCTGAAAGGAATTCAGACCATCGAGGCCACGGGGAACGGGTTGCGGATCCTGCTCCATCCGTACGATGAGCCCCCGCTGAGGGAGGTCGCCCCGGCCGTGAAGGTGGCCTGTCACCTCGTCGGGTGAGGGACCGATGCGGGCCCGGTGCCGTGCGGTCGGGCTTCGTCTAGGGACACTCGAGCCGGGGCCCTTGAATTCGATCGCGGACGTCGGCGAGGTTCGCGTGGGCCACGTCACCCTCAATTGGGGAGAGGGAAGGCTCATCCCCGGGAACGGACCCGTGCGGACGGGCGTGACGGTCGTTGTGCCCCACCGCGGGAACGTCTGGCGAGATCGCCCGAAGGCGATGTGGGACACGATTAACGGCTGCGGCGAGCTGACGTCGGCGTTGGAGATGCGGGAGTTCGGCGTGATCGAGACGCCGATCGGCCTGACGAACACGATGTGCGTCGGGAACGTGGCCATGGGCCTCATCGAGGCGGCCCTCGAGGCGAACCCGGACGCGGCAATCGACCACGCGACGGTCGTCCCCACGGTCTCTGAGTGCGATGACTCGGACCTCAACGACGCCCGCGGTCTCCATGTGAAGCCGAGTCACGTGAAGGAGGCCCTTGCGGTCGCCACGGACCGATTCGAGATGGGGACCGTGGGAGCGGGGACCGGGATGATCTGCTGCGAGTACAAGGGCGGCATCGGGAGCTCGTCCCGTCGGCTGACCACGGCGGACGGCGGCTGGACCGTCGGCGCGCTCGTCCTCTCGAACTTCGGTTGGAGGGAGCACCTCACGATCGCGGGCGTCCCCGTGGGCCGGGAACTCGCCATTCGCGCGCCGGGCCCGGCGCCTCCTTCAGGAGGGCACTCGATTGTCACCGTCCTCGCGACGGATGCGCCGTTGTCCTCGAGGCAGCTCGGCCGGGTCGCCCGGCGTGCCTTCCACGGACTGGCCCGCGTGGGTTCCTTCAGCGGGACCGGGAGCGGGGACATCGCGATCGCGTTCTCGACCGCCCAGTGGGTGCCGTACGACGCGCCGCCCGGGCCCCTCGCCGAGAAGCGGGTCCACGACTCCCTCCTGAATCCGATCTTCCTCGCGGCGGTCGAGGCGACCGAGGAAGCGATCGTCGACTCGCTCTTCACCGCGACGACGGTCGTCGGGCGGGACGGCAACACGTCGCCGCAGCTCCCCGTGCCGATCGTCGCGGAGATTCTCGCCCGATACGGTCGCCTTGCGTGAGCCAGCGGCTCATCGCGCCATCTTCTTCAGGACCTCCTCCGCGGCCTCGAGGGTCCTGTCCACATCCCCATGGGAGTGGGCTGTGGAGGTGTACCACGGCTTGTCCGGATGGAAATGGATCCCGCGGGCGAGCATGCCGTAGTCGAAGCGCTGCCGCCGCTTCGCATCCGCGGCCAAGGCCTCGCGGTAGGATCGTGGCGGTTCCTTCTGGAACAGGATGTTGAAGGTGGAGTATGGACCCACGGCGACCGCGTCGATCTGCTTCCGAGCGAATAGATCGTTGAGCCCGGTCCGGAGGCGATCGCTGATCCGGTTGAGCGAAGCGTAGGTTCCCGCTTCCTCGAGGACATCGAGCGTAGCCATGCCGGCGGCGAGGATCGTCGGATGGCCGTTGAACGTGCCTCCGTGGAACACCCGCTCCTCCTTGGAGCGGGTCACGGGGTTCACGATGTCCATCAGCTCCCGCTTCCCGAGGAACGCGCCACAGGGGAAGCCTCCGCCGATGATCTTGCCGAGGCACAGGAGGTCCGGCACGACCCCGCTGCCCGTGACCGCCCCGCCGAGCCCCTCCATGCGGAAGCCGGACATGATCTCGTCGTAGATGAGCACGAGATCGAGGTCCCGCGTCGTCTCGCGCAAGGATTTCAGGAACTCGCGGTCGCCCGGGATGAAACCGCGCTGCACGGGCTCCACGATCACGGCCGCGAGCTCGTCCTTATGGGCCGTCAGCAGTCGCGTCGTGTTCTCGATGTCGTTGTACGGCAGGACGAGAGTCTCGCGGAGCACGTGGTCCGGGGTGCTGATCGACTGGGGCACGGGCCTCGGCTCCGCGGCGGGACCCGCCTCCTTCGCGCTTGGGCTCAGGCTCACGAGGACCTCGTCGTAGCTGCCATGGTAATGGCCCTCGAACTTCGCGATCTTGGCGCGACGCTTCGCGCCCCGGGCGATCCGGAGCGCGTGGAGGGTCGCCTCCAGGCCGGAGTTCGCCCAGCGCAACGTGTCGACGAACGGGAAGATCCGCTTCAGCCGCTCGGCGTACGTCGTCTCGAGCTGATGGGGAGCGCCGAAGATCGAGGTGCCGTCCGCCTCGAGCTGCTTCCGGATCGCGTCCAGGACCCGCGGATGGCCATGGCCCAGGATCAGGGGCCCGAAGCAGAGGAGGTAGTCGATGTACTCGTTGCCGTCGAGATCCCAGAGGTGGCTCCCCTTCGCCCGTCTCGCATAGACGGGGTAGGGCGCGTAGAACTTCACGTTCCCGGTGACGCCTCCTGGGAGCGACCTCGACGCGCGCTCCGCCCATGCACCGCTCTTCTTGGTACGCGCCTTGTACTCCGCAAGGGGATCCCACTCCTCGGCCATCCGCCATCACCCGAGGTAGATCCGATCGGGGTCCAGAGACCGCAGGACGCGCAGCTCCTCCTCCGTCGGCGGCGGCGTGTGCTCCAATGGCTCAGCCACCCTGAGCTTCCAGGAGGTGTTTTCCTGGACCTTCTCGACCGTCACGCCCTCGTGAACGGCCGTGAGAGTCATCTCTCCCGTGGCCCCGTCGAACTTCAGGGTCCCGAGGTTCGTGATCACCGCGTAGGGCCCGCCGCCCTTGAGCTTAAGCGTCTTCCATCGTTCCTTGCCATCGAGAAAGCCCGGACTCGTGAGGAAATCCACCTTCTCGACGAAGCGCCGCTTCTCATGCGGCGTGATCACGATGATCTTCTTCACGTTCGACGCGATCTCGCACGCCCCGCCGGATCCGGGCAACCGGACCTTCGGCGTCGCGTAGGGCCCGATCACCGTAGAGTTGATGTTCCCGTACTTGTCGATCTGCGCGCCGCCGAGGAAGCCGACGTCGATCCGGCCGCCCTGCAGATAGTACGCAAACTGCTCGTACATCGTTACGACGCTCTTCGCGCCCGTGACGAGACACGGATCGCCGATGGACAGGGGCATGCGGCTCGGGTTCGAGCCGATCGTCCCGGATTCGTAGATCATGATCAGATTCGGCGCATGGATCCGCTTCGCAAGGTTGGCCGCGAGGTTCGGGATGCCCACGCCGACGAGGCACGACTCCCCATCGCGGAGCTCGCGCGCCGCGACGACCACCATGAGTTCGCTCGGAGTGATGCCCGTCATCGTCACACCGCCCCGAAGTTGACGGGCACGCTCAGCGCCTCCCTCGGCCGCAACTTCCGTTTCTTTTCCTCGGGGATCTTGGACAGGTACTCCGCCCGATCCTCCACGCCAAGGATCCATTCCTCCATCCACTTCATCGTCGCCTCGTGTTCCTTCGTGATCTCGTCCCACTCCATGTAGAACTCGTTGTCCCGGTCGTAGTAGCCTTGGGTGTACGACGGGTGGGCGCACCAGGGCTCATGCACGACCGCGTGCACGACGAAGTCCGGGACCAGCGTACGGTTCGGATCCGAGCGGATGACGTCCTCGGGGACGATCTCCTCCGCGCTGAGGATCACCTTCCTCGCCGCGAAGGCGGCGTCCTTCTGCTCCCCGACGATCCCCCAGATGTGCGCATTGCCCGCGGCGTCGGCCCGCTGCACGTGCACGACGGCCACGTCCGGGTTCAGCGGCGGCACCACGGAGACCTCTTCTTCCGCGTAGGGACTCCGCACGGTCCGGATGTTGGGGTTGAACTTCGGGAGGTCGGACCCGAGGTTCGATCGCAAGGGGAGAAACGGCATGTTCGTCGCGCCCGCGAAGAGCCGACCGGAGAGGCCGAAGTGTGTGTACTCTTCGATTTCGAGAGGCTTCGGCTGGCCCTTCTCGAGTGCACGCCGGAAGCAACGCAGGCTGCCGACGCCCGGGTTGCCGGCATAGCTGAAGACGACCTTCCTCGCGCAGCCCGCGGCGATCATCTGGTCGTAAATGATGTCCGGCGTCGCGCGGCACAGGGTGAGGTCCTTCCTTCCCTGACGGATGATCTCGTGGCCCGCCGCGAAGGGGATCAGGTGCGTGAAGCCGGCCAGATACACCGTGTCCCCATCGTGCACGAACTTGGCCACCGCCTCCTTCATCGTCATGAGCTTGCTCGAGTCCATCGACTCACGCTCCTCCGGGTTCTGGCACGAACTTGAAGCCGTAGCGAATCACGCCCTCCTCCGTGTAGATCTTCCGAAGCTCCGCGCGGACGGGCATGCCGATGCGCACGTCCTTCGGGTTCACGTCTGCCATCTGGCCGATTACCTTGGGGCCTTCCACGAGCTCGACAATGGTCACGGGGTACGAGCCGCCCGCCTTCTCCTGCTCCGCGAACTCCGGCGGTGCACCACCCGCGCCGATCAGGGTGAAGGTGTGCACCTTCCCGCGCCCGCTGAGCCGGACTTCTTCGAAGTCGGACGAGGCATTGCAGTACTTGCAGACACCCTTCGGGGGGAAGTTCACCTCGCCGCACCTCTTGCACTTGTGACCGACGAGGCGGTAGCGCTGCGGGATCGTCCGCCAGTACATCGGGACGGATACATGGGCCATGTCGTGTCACCTCACTCGATCGCACCTTTGATCTTGAGATACTGAACGTAGTCGATGTTTTCCCTCCGCTCGGCTTCCGCCTTCACGGACCACGGGGTCTTCCGGTCCGCGACGACCTTGAAGCTCAGCGCGTCGCTGCCCGCGCCGGATCCGTAGGAGACGACGAGGATCCGATCCCCGACCTTCGCTACATCGAATGCCGCGGCGAGGGCGAGGGGCGCGGAGGCAGCCCCGAGGTCCCCCAAGTACGGCGCGACGAGACCCGCGGCCAGCTGGGCGTCCGTGAACCCGAGCTTCGCGGCGACGGAGCTCGGGGCGCGCGCGTCGGGTTGCTGAATCGCGACGTGGGCATATTCCTCCGGCTTGCGGCCGAGCTTCGTTAGGAGGGCGGTCGCCGCGCGCGTCGTGTTCAAGATGAAGGAACTCTCTGAGAACTTCCTCACGCCCAGGTCCTGGATCCGGTCCTCTTCCGGCGGACGGAACCGCTCGCCCGCGTGCTCGCTCGCGTACGAGGCGTGGCCCTCGAACTCGGCGAGGAGGGAGTCGGCCGCAAGGACGAACGCCGCGGCGCCGGCGCCGAGCGCGTGCTCGATGGGATCCCACATGCTCGCGGCCGGCGCATCCGCCACCGCCACGAGGGCCTTCCCGGCGGCATTCGATCCGAGGTGCTCGAAGCCCGCGACCAAGGCCTCCGTGCCCGCCCGCGTCGACGAGGTGTGGTCCGAGGAGAACGCCTCGTTCGGCACCCCGAGGCCCACGAGGACGGTCCCGGAGAGGAGCTTCTCTCGATAGGGCGGGGAGGTCGATGCGAGCGCGAAGCGGGTGATGCTTGCACGGGGCACCCCGCTCGAGTCGAGCGCGCGGCCGGCCGCCTTCGCGGCCATCGTGAGGACGTCCTCGTCGTAGCCCATCACGGATTTCTCCGCGACGCCGGCGGCGGCGAACGAGCCCCACGCCTTCGCATACTCCTCGCGCTTGATCCGCAGTCGCGGGACGTAGGCCGCGTACCCGGAGATGCCGACGGGCAACGAATCACCTCGTCAGGATCGAGACGGCCACGGTCCCGCCGGACCCACCGACGTTGTGCGCGAGCGCGATCTCGGGGTCTTTCACCTGCCGACCCGGCTTCTGCACGGTCCCGCGGAGCTGGTGGAAGAGCTCGTAGATCTGCCCGGTGCCGGTGGCCCCGATCGGATGGCCCTTCGCCTTCAGCCCGCCGGATGCGTTCACGGGCCTGTCCCCGGAGAGCTGCGTGTGTCCCTCCTCGAGGAACGGACCCGCCCGTCCCTTCTCGCAGAAGCCGAGATCCTCGTACGCGAGGAGTTCGGCGATCGTGAAGCAATCGTGGACCTCGGCGACGTCGATCTCCTTCGGGCCAACGCCCGCCATCTTGTAGGCTCGCTCGGACGCGCGGCGCGTCCCTTCCAGGGAAACGGTCGCCAGGCGGTCGTGGATCGCGAGGTAATCGGACGACGTCCCGAATCCTGCGACGTAGACCGGCGTGTCGGTGAACTGTTTCGCGACGTCCGCGTCGCACACGAGCACGGCGGAGGCGCCGTCCGTCGTCGAGCAACAGTCGAAGAGGTTCAGCGGCGCGGCGACCATGGGCGCCGCCATGGCCCTCTCGAGGGTCGTCTCCCGCTGAAACTGAGCCTTCGGGTTCATCGCGCCGTTCTTGTGGTTCTTCACTGCGACCATGGACAGGTGTTCGCGCTTCGTCCCGAACTCGTGCATGTGCCGCTGGGCCAAGAGTGCGTACAGCCCGCTGAAGGTCGTGCCGGCGAGCCGCTCGTACTCCGTGTCCCCCGACACCCCGAGCCAGTATCTCGTCTTCGACCCCGACATGTCCGTCATCTTCTCGACGCCGCCCGCGAGGACGACCTCGTGGGTGCCGGACAGGACGTCCATCGTGGCGGTCGCGAGCGCGTAGCCACCGGAGGCGCACGCGTTCTCGATTCGCATCGTGTGGATGTACGGCAAACCGATGTACTCGGACATGAGCGCCGAGAGATTCCCAAGCTGGAATCCTCCACAACCCAGGTTGCCGATGTACGCCGCCTGGATCCGCTTCGGATCGAAGTTCCGATCGACGCTCTTCGACATATCCTGATAGGCCTCGAGGAACAGCTCCTTGATGCCCTTGTCCGGGAACTCTCCGAAGCGGCTCTGGCCCGCTCCGACGATCGCGACTTTCTTCATGCCTGGCCCCCTCGACCGAGCCTTCGGGACGGATGGCCACGTAGCGATGCCGCAGTACCCGATATAACCTTTCCCGCCACGGAGTCGATACATGTCCGCACGTGGGGTATG
>Ga0209172_10005946_pt1 | contig 14147 bp, 10 predicted proteins | sample LarsenN4metaG_FD_184113 | JGI IMG/M metagenome (GOLD analysis project Ga0209172, IMG submission 184113) | Hot spring sediment bacterial and archeal communities from British Columbia, Canada, to study Microbial Dark Matter (Phase II) - Larsen... ... | reverse complement strand
GCCTACCGCTTCCTGGGCAGCCGCTGGGCCGACCTCGACCCGCTCAAGCGCACCGAGCGCCCCAAGATCCCCGAACTCGAGCCGGCGTTCTACGACCTGACCGAGTCGGACATGGACATCACGTTCTCGGCGGCCAACACCTACTTCACGACCGCCGAGCAGCAGACGCTGCGCGAGATCCTGCAGGCGCTGCGCGAGACCTACTGCGGCTCGATCGGCGCCGAGTTCATGCATTGCACCGACCCGGCCGAGAAGCGCTGGTGGCAGGAGCGGCTGGAGTCGATCCGCAGCAAGCCGAGCTTCACGCCCGAGCAGAAGCAGCACATCCTCGACCGCCTGACCGCCGCCGAGGGCCTGGAGCGCTTCCTGCACACCAAGTACGTCGGCCAGAAGCGCTTCTCGCTCGAGGGCGGCGAGAGCTTCATCGCCGCGATGGACGAGCTGGTGCAGCGCGCCGGCACGCACGGCGTGCAGGAGATCGTGATCGGCATGGCGCACCGCGGGCGCCTGAACGTGCTCGTCAACACGCTGGGCAAGATGCCCAAGGACCTGTTCGCCGAGTTCGAGCACACCGCGCCCGAGGCGCTGCCCGCCGGCGACGTGAAGTACCACCAAGGCTTCAGCTCCGACATCAGCACCGCCGGCGGCCCGGTGCACCTGTCGCTGGCCTTCAACCCGAGCCACCTGGAGATCGTCAACCCGGTGGTCGAGGGCAGCGTCAAGGCGCGCATGGAGCGCCGCGGCGACCAGACCGGCGCGCAGGTGCTGCCGGTCCTCGTGCACGGCGACGCCGCCTTCGCCGGCCAGGGCGTGGTGATGGAGACGCTGGCGCTGGCGCAGACGCGCGGCTACTACACCGGCGGCACGGTGCACCTGGTGGTCAACAACCAGATCGGCTTCACCACCAGCGACCCGCGCGACTCGCGCTCGACGCTGTACTGCTCCGACGTGGTCAAGATGATCGAGGCGCCGGTGCTGCACGTGAACGGCGACGACCCCGAGGCGGTGGTGCTGTGCACCCAGCTCGCGATGGACTACCGCACGCGCTTCCACAAGGACGTGGTGGTCGACATCGTGTGCTTCCGCAAGCTCGGCCACAACGAGCAGGACACGCCGAGCCTGACGCAGCCGCTGATGTACAAGAAGATCGCCCAGCACCCCGGCACGCGCAAGCTGTACGGCGACAAGCTGGTGGCGCAGGGCGTGCTCGACGGCGAAGGCCCCGACCGCATGGTCAAGGAGTTCCGCGCCGCGCTCGACGCCGGCAAGCACACCGTCGACCCGGTGCTGACCAACTTCAAGAGCAAGTACGCGGTCGACTGGGCGCCCTTCCTCGGCCGCAAGTGGACCGACGCCGCCGACACCGCGCTGCCGCTGGCCGAGGTCCAGCGCCTGGCGGAGCGCATCACCACCATCCCGAAGGACTTCAAGGTCCACCCGCTCGTCGAGAAGGTGCTCGCCGACCGCGCCGCCATGGGGCGCGGCGAGATCAACGTCGACTGGGGCATGGGCGAGCACCTGGCCTACGCCTCGCTGGTGGCGAGCGGCTACGCGGTGCGCCTGTCGGGCGAGGACTGCGGGCGCGGCACCTTCACGCACCGCCACGCCGTGCTGCACGACCAGAACCGCGAGAAGTGGGACACCGGCGTGTACACGCCGCTGAAGAACGTGGCCGAGGGCCAGGCGCCGTTCGTCGTCATCGACTCCATCCTGTCGGAGGAGGCGGTGCTCGGCTTCGAGTACGGCTACGCCAGCGCCGAGCCGAACACGCTCGTCATCTGGGAGGCGCAGTTCGGCGACTTCGCCAACGGCGCGCAGGTCGTGATCGACCAGTTCATCGCCTCGGGCGAGGTGAAGTGGGGTCGCGTCAACGGCCTGACGCTGATGCTGCCGCACGGCTACGAGGGGCAGGGCCCCGAGCACAGCTCGGCACGCCTGGAGCGCTTCATGCAGCTGGCGGCCGACAACAACATGCAGGTCGTGCAGCCGACGAGCGCGAGCCAGATCTTCCACCTGCTGCGCCGCCAGATGGTGCGCCAGTTCAGGAAGCCGCTGATCATCTTCACGCCCAAGAGCCTGCTGCGCGCCAAGGACGCCACCTCGCCGCTGGTGGAGTTCACCAAGGGCGAGTTCCGCACCGTCATCGGCCTCGGCCGCAACGAGGTGGAGGGCGACAAGGTCAAGCGCGTCGTCGTCTGCTCGGGCAAGGTGGTCTACGACCTGTTGAAGCGGCGCGACGAGCGCAAGGCGGCCGACGTGGCCATCGTGCGCGTCGAGCAGCTCTACCCCTTCCCGCACAAGGCCTTCGCGGCCGAGATGAAGCGCTTCCCCAACGCCACCGAGGTGGTGTGGTGCCAGGACGAGCCGCAGAACCAGGGCGCCTGGTTCTTCATCCAGCACCAGATCCACGAGAACATGCTCGACGGCCAGAAGCTCGGCTACGCCGGGCGCCCGGCCTCGGCCTCGCCGGCGGTGGGCTACGCCCACCTGCACGTCGAGCAGCAGAAGGCGCTGCTCGAGCAGGCCTTCGGCAAGCTCAAGGGCTTCGTGCTCACCAAGTGATGCGGCGCGGGCGGCGGCGCAGCGTGCGCCGCCGCGCGCGCACGCACGCGCGCGCGCCCGCCCGCCGGAACAACCTCCCCCCGAGAACCAACATGGCCATCGTCGAAGTCAAGGTCCCGCAACTGTCCGAGTCGGTTGCGGAGGCCACCCTGTTGCAATGGAAGAAGCAGCCCGGCGAAGCCGTGGCGCTGGACGAGATCCTGATCGAGATCGAGACCGACAAGGTCGTGCTCGAGGTGCCGGCCCCGGCCGCGGGCGTGCTCGCGCAGCATGTCGTGGCCGGCGGCGGCACCGTGACGAGCGACCAGGTGATCGCGAAGATCGACACCGAGGCCAAGGCCGCGGCGTCCGCGGCGCCGGCCGCCCCGGCGGCTCCTGCGGCTCCGGCTGCGCCGGCCGCCGCTCCCGCTGCGGCCCCCGGCAAGGCCGGCGTGGCCATGCCGGCCGCCGCCAAGCTGATGGCCGACCAGGGCCTCGCGCCCGGCTCGGTGGCCGGCACCGGCAAGGACGGCCGCGTGCTCAAGGGCGACGTGCTGGCGGCCGCCTCGGCGCCGCGGTCGGCGGCCGTGGCACCCGCGGCCGCACCGGTCGCGCCGCCGGCGGCCGCACGGGCGCTGCCGCCCGTGCCGCCGCCCTCGATGCCCAACCTCGGCGAGCGCCCCGAGCAGCGCGTGCCGATGTCGCGCCTGCGCGCGCGCGTGGCCGAGCGGCTGCTGCAGAGCCAGGCCACCAACGCCATCCTCACCACCTTCAACGAGGTCAACATGGCCCCGTTGATGGACATGCGCAAGAAGTTCCAGGAGAAGTTCGAGAAGGAGCACGGCGTCAAGCTCGGCTTCATGAGCTTCTTCGTCAAGGCGGCGGTGGCGGCGCTCAAGAAGTACCCGGTGCTCAACGCCAGCGTCGACGGCAACGACATCGTCTACCACGGCTACTTCGACATCGGCATCGCGGTGGGCTCGCCGCGCGGCCTGGTCGTGCCGATCCTGCGCAACGCCGACCAGATGAGCTTCGCCGACATCGAGAAGAAGATCGCCGAGTACGGCAGCAAGGCCAAGGACGGCAAGCTGTCGATCGAGGAACTGACCGGCGGCACCTTCTCGATCAGCAACGGCGGCGTGTTCGGCTCGATGCTGTCCACGCCGATCATCAACCCGCCGCAGAGCGCGATCCTCGGCGTGCACGCCACCAAGGACCGGGCGGTCGTCGAGAACGGCCAGGTCGTGGTGCGGCCGATGAACTACCTGGCGATGAGCTACGACCACCGCATCATCGACGGCCGCGAGGCCGTGCTCGGCCTGGTGACGATGAAGGACGCGCTGGAGGATCCGGCGCGCCTGCTGTTCGACATCTGAGGCACCGACCATGGCCTCCAAGCAATTCGACGTCATCGTCATCGGCGGCGGCCCCGGCGGCTACATCGCCGCCATCCGCGCCGCGCAGCTCGGCCTGAACACCGCCTGCATCGACGAGTGGAAGAACGACAAGGGCGGCCCGGCGCCCGGCGGCACCTGCACCAACGTGGGCTGCATCCCGAGCAAGGCGCTGCTGCAGAGCAGCGAGCATTTCGAGCACGCCGGCCACCACTTCGCCGACCATGGCATCGGGCTGAAGGACCTGAGCATCGACGTGAAGAAGATGCTCGCGCGCAAGGACACCGTCGTGAAGCAGAACAACGACGGCATCCTCTACCTCTTCAAGAAGAACAAGGTCGCCTTCTTCCACGGCCGCGGATCGTTCGTGAAGCAGGCCGAGGGCGGCTGGGAGATCGCGGTCGCCGGCGCGGCGAACGAGACGCTGATCGGCAAGCAGGTCATCGTCGCCACCGGCTCCAACGCGCGCGCGCTGCCCGGCGTGCCGTTCGACGAGGAAACGGTGCTCAGCAACGACGGCGCGCTGCGTATCGGCAAGGACTCGGGCGCCGTGCCCAAGAAGCTCGGCCTCGTCGGCAGCGGCGTCATCGGCCTGGAGATGGGCTCGGTGTGGCGCCGCCTGGGCGCCGAGGTCACGGTGCTCGAGGCGCTGCCCACCTTCCTCGGCGCCGTGGACGAGCAGATCGCCAAGGAGGCCTGGAAGGCCTTCACGAAGCAGGGCCTGAAGATCGAGCTCGGCGTCAAGGTCGGCGAGGTCAAGTCGGGCAAGAAGGGGGTCAGCGTGGCCTGGACCGACGCCAAGGGCGCGGCGCAGACCCTCGAGGTCGACAAGCTCATCGTCTCGATCGGCCGCGTGCCCAACACCACCGGCCTGAACGCCGAGGCGGTGGGCCTCAAGCTCGACGAGCGCGGCGCCGTCGTCGTCGACGACCAGTGCCGCACCAACCTGCCGGGCGTGTGGGCGGTGGGCGACGTGGTGCGCGGCCCGATGCTCGCCCACAAGGCCGAGGAGGAGGGCGTCGCGGTGGCCGAGCGCATCGCCGGCCAGCACGGCCACGTCAACTTCAACACCATCCCCTGGGTCATCTACACGAGCCCGGAGATCGCCTGGGTCGGCGAGACCGAGCAGCAGCTCAAGGCGCGCGGCGCGGCGTACAAGGCCGGCACCTTCCCGTTCATGGCCAACGGCCGCGCGCGCGCGCTCGGCGACACCACCGGCATGGTCAAGTTCCTGGCCGATGCCAAGACCGACGAGATCCTCGGCGTGCACATCGTCGGCCCGATGGCCAGCGAGCTGATCGCCGAGGCGGTGGTGGCGATGGAGTTCCGCGCCAGCAGCGAGGACATCGCGCGCATCTGCCATGCCCACCCCTCGCTGAGCGAGGCGACCAAGGAGGCCGCGCTCGCGGTGGACAAGCGCACGCTGAACTTCTGATGCGGACGTGACGGTCCGCCAGATCTACGAGGCCACGCTCGCCGAGCGCGGCTACAGGAGCGACCCGGCGCAGCTCGCGGCGATCGACGCGCTCGAACGCTGCGAGCGCGAATGGGCCGACTACAAGGCGCGCCGCAGCAACGCGGTGACCAAGCTGCTGGTGCGCCCGCCGATCCCGCGCGGCGTCTACATGTGGGGCGGCGTCGGGCGCGGCAAGAGCTTCCTGATGGACTGCTTCTTCCAGGCCGTGCCGCTGACGCGCAAGACGCGGCTGCACTTCCACGAGTTCATGCGCGAGGTGCACCGCGAGCTGCAGGAGCTCAAGGGCACCGTCAACCCGCTCGACGAGCTGGGCAAGCGCATCGCGCGGCGCTTCCGGCTGATCTGCTTCGACGAGTTCCACGTCGCCGACGTGACCGACGCGATGATCCTGCACCGGCTGCTCGAGGCGATGTTCGCCAACCGGGTCAGCATCGTCACGACCTCGAACTTCCACCCGGACGGGCTGTACCCGAACGGGCTGCACCGCGACCGCATCCTGCCGGCCATCGAGCTGCTCAAGGCGAAGCTCGAGGTGGTCAACGTCGACGCCGGCACCGACTACCGCCAGCAGACCCTGGCCACGCTCGAGATGTACCACTGGCCGCTCGACGACGCCGCCGAGGCCGCGATGCAGCGGGCCTTCGAGCGCGTGACCGAGGCGCGCGACGAGGACCGCGTGCTGCGCATCGAGCACCGCGAGCTGCGCGCGCGGCGGCGTGCCGGCGGCGTGGTGTGGTTCGACTTCCGCACGCTGTGCGGCGGCCCGCGCTCGCAGAACGACTACCTCGAGCTGGCCTCGCGTTTCCACACCCTCATCCTGACCGGGGTGCCGCAGATGTCGCCGCGGCTGGCCAGCGAGGCGCGCCGCTTCACCTGGCTGGTGGACGTGCTGTACGACCGGCGCGTCAAGCTCTTCGTCACCGCCGCGGTGCCGCCCGAGCAGCTCTACACCGAGGGGCCGCTGGCGCACGAGTTCCCGCGCACGGTGTCGCGGCTGGCGGAGATGCAGTCGGCGGCCTACCTGGCGCAGGCGCGGCGCGAGGTGGACACCGCGCTCACCTGAACGGCGCCCGGGCCTGCTAGGCTGCGGGCGTGAAGATGCTGCGCGTCATGCGATTCCTGCTCGCTGCGCTGCTGCTGCCCTTGCCGGCGGCGGCGGCGTCGGAGGACCGCGCGCGCCTCGTCGAGGAGCGTCGTCGCGTGCAGGCCGAGTTCGACGCCGAGGAAGCACGCTGCCGCGAGCGTTTTGCCGTCGCCGGCTGCCTGGAGGAGCTGCGGCTGCGCCGTCGCGAGGCCCTGGCGCCGCTGCGCGAGCGCGAAATGCAGCTCGACGAGGCCGAGCGCCGCGAGCGCGCCGCCGAGCGGCGCCGCGCGGTCGACGACAAGCAGCGCGCCGTCGGCGCCCGATCGAGTGCTGGCGCTGCCTCGGCGCCCGAGCCCGAGCTGCGCACGCGCCGCGCCGCCAGCGCGCCGCCGGCAGGCTCGGCGCTGCCACCGGCCCGCTCGGCCAGTGCCAACGAGGCGCGCGAACGTGCGCGCGAAGCCGAGGCGGCGCGCCGTGCCGCAGCCAGCGAACGCCAGCGCGAGCAGGCCAAGGTGACGCAGGATCGCATCGCGCGCCGGCAGGCCGAACGCGACAAGGCGGGCCGCAAGTCGGCCCCGCTGCCCGATCCGGCCGCGTCGCGCTGAGCGGCCGGCGGCGAGCGGCCAGCGGCCAGCGGCCGCCGCGCTGCGCAGCGGATCGATTCGCCGCTCAGCGCAGCGGATCGATGCGCGCCAGCGCCAGCGAGAGGTTGTCGCCACCCCCGCGGGCGCGCTGCCGCGCCTTGCTGACGAGCATCTCGCTCGCCTCGCGCGGCGGCAGCGCGTGCAGGATGGCGCCGATCTCCTTGGGCGTGAAGTAGTGCCACAGCCCGTCGGAGCAGGCGAGCATGGTGTCGCCGAACTCGAGCTTGTCGATGTGCCACAGCGTGATCGGCGGGTCGGCGTGCGTGCCCAGGCAGCCGGTGAGCAGGTTGCTCTGCGGGTGGCTGTTGGCCGCCTCCTCGGTGATCTTGCCCTCGTCGATGAGGCGCTGCACGAAGCTGTGGTCGGTGGTGCGCTTCATCATCTCGGCGCCGCGGAAGTGGTACACGCGCGAGTCGCCGGCGTGGATCACGTCGCACTCGAGCTGCGGGCTGATGTAGAACGCGGCCACCGTGCTGTGCGGCTCCTCCTCGGAGGTGATGGCCGTCAGCTTGATCATCAGGTGCGACTCCTGCACCAGCTGGCGCAGCATCTCGCCCGGGTCGTCCTGCAGCGGCACGAAGCGCTCGAAGATCTGGCGCCCGGTGAGCAGCACCTGGTCGGCGGCCTTGCGCCCGCCGCTCTTGCCGCCCATGCCGTCGGCCACCACCGACAGCACCGCACCCTGCACGCGCGGGTGCACGATGATCTCGACCTGGTCTTGCTGGTAGGCGCGGTCGCCGCGGTGCAGTCCGGTGGCGGCGCTGAAGCGGAACGAGAGGGGTGGGCTGGCCATCGGGCCGAATATAAACTTCGACGCGTCCCGTGCCCGTGTCGAGATGGACCAGAACCTGCATTCTCCCCAGCGCCGCCTGATCGAGCTGCGCATGGAGCATGCCGATCTGGACGAGCTGATCGACCGCAACGCGCTCGACCGGCCCGCCGACGAGCTGACGCTGCGCCGCCTGAAGAAGCGCCGCCTGCTGCTGCGCGACGAGATCGCCCGCATCGAGGCCCAGCTCGACCCGCCCGAGCCCGCGTGAGCGCGAGCCCGCCGGCCACCCTGGCCGACGCGGTGGCGCGCGCCTTCGCCGCCGACGGCCCGTTGGCCGCCGCCGACGCCGGCTACCGCCCGCGCAGCGCCCAGCAGCAGATGGCGCTGGCCATCGCGCACGCGCTCGAGCAGCGCAGCGCGCTCGTCGCCGAAGCCGGCACCGGCGTGGGCAAGACCTACGCCTACCTCGTGCCGCTGCTGCTGGCCGGCCGGCGCGCGCTGGTCAGCACGGCCACCAAGAGCCTGCAGGACCAGCTCTTCCTGCGCGACCTGCCGCAGCTCGTGAAGACGCTCGGCATGCCGGTGCGCACCGCGCTGCTCAAGGGCCGCGCCAGCTACCTGTGCCGCCACCGGCTGCGCAAGGCGCAGACCGAGGCGCAGCTGCCCGACCGCTTCGCCGTGCGCGCGCTGGCGCGCGTGGCGGCCTGGGCGCCGGCCACGACGAGCGGCGACCTGGCCGAGGTGCCCGGCCTGGACGACCGCTCGCCGGTCATCCCGCTGGTCACCTCCACGCGCGACAACTGCCTGGGCACCGAATGCCCCGAGTACCGCGCCTGCCACGTGGTGCACGCGCGGCGCGAGGCGATGGCGGCCGACCTGGTGGTGGTCAACCACCACCTGTTCTTCGCCGACCTCGCGCTGCGCGACAGCGGCGTGGCCGAGCTGCTGCCCACGGTGGACGCGGCGGTGTTCGACGAGGCGCACCAGCTCGTCGAGACCGGCGTGCAGTTCCTCGGCACGCAGCTCGCCACCGGCGTGGTGCTCGACTTCGCGCGCGACCTGCTCGCCGCCGGCCTGGCGCACGCGCGCGGCCTGGTGGCCTGGGCCGAGCGGCAGGGCAGCCTGGAGCGCGCGGCGCGCGAGCTGCGACTGGCCTGCGCCGGTGCGCTGCGCGAGGTGCGCGGCATCGTCAAGCTGCGCTGGGAGGAGCGGGCGTCCGAGGACCGGCTGGTGCCGCACCTGACCGCGCTGGCCGAGGCCGCCGACGCCGCCGGCGACGCCATCGCCGGCGTGGCCGAGACGGCGCCCGACTGGGCCAAGCTCGCCGAGCGCGCGGCCACCATCGGCGCGCTGGCGCGCACCTTCGCCGAGCCGGCCGAGCCCGGCCTCGTGCGCTGGATCGACGTCGGGCCGCAGCAGGTGCGGCTGGTGCAGTCGCCGCTGGACATCCGCGCCATGATGGACACGCAGCGCGCCGCCTCGCCCAAGGCCTGGATCTTCACCTCGGCGACGCTCGGCGACGACGCGGCGCTGTCGTGGTTCACCGCGCCCACCGGGCTGCAAGACGCCGAGCGCCTGGTGGTGGGCAGCCCGTTCGACTACGCGGCGAACGCGCGGCTGTGGGTGCCGGCGCGTTTTCCCAAGCCCAACGAGGCCGCGCACCCGGCCGCGGTGGGCGCGCTCGCGGCGCGCCTGGCCGGTGCGCTCGGCGGCCGCAGCTTCGTGCTCACCACCACGCTGCGCGTGCTGGTGCCGATCGCCGAGGCGCTGCGCGCCGCCGCGCCGCAGCTCACCGTGCTGGTGCAGGGCAGCGACCCGCGGCGCACGCTGCTGGCCCGCTACGGCGACGGGCGCGGCGCCGTGCTCGTCGGCTCGCAGACCTTCTGGGAGGGCATCGACATGCCGGGCGACGCGCTGCAATGCGTGCTCATCGACAAGCTGCCGTTCCCGCCGCCCAACGATCCGCTTGTCGAGGCGCGCGTGCGCCAGCTGCGCGCCGGCGGGCACGATCCGTTCGGCGAGTACTTCGTCGCCGAGGCGGCGGTCTCGCTCAAGCAGGGCGCCGGGCGCCTGATCCGCAGCGAGACCGACCGCGGCCTGCTCGTGGTGTGCGATCCACGCCTGGCCGCGATGGGCTACGGACGGCGCCTGAAGGCGGCGCTGCCGCCGATGACGCCGCTGGCCGGCGAGGACGAGGCGCTCGCCTGGCTGGCGGAGCTAGCGGCGCGGCACTGAGGGCGGCAGCGCGGCCAGGCAGGTCACCAGAACTTCCACCAGGGCTTGTCGCGGGCGTCCAGGCCGCCGGCGAGGAAGGCGCTCTTCGGGAAGTTCTGCCTGAGCACGCGCTCGGCGGCGTCGCGCAGCTCCTTGAGCTCGAGCTTGTCGTAGCTGGCCACCATCAGGTACAGCGCCTCCTCGGTGGCCGGCGACTGCGGGTACTCGGCCACCGCCTGCTGCGCCCGGTTGGCCGCCGCCACGTAGGCGCCGCGCCGGAAGTAGTAGCGCGCCACGTGCACCTCGTACTCGGCGAGCGAGTTGAGGATGAAGTCCATGCGCAGCCGCGCGTCGGGCGCGTAGCGCGAATTGGGGAACTGGTCCACCAGCTGCTTGAAGGCCTGCCAGGCGTCGCGCGAGGCGCGCTGGTCGCGTTCGGAGATGCTCTGGCCGGCCAGGTCGCCGAGCAGGCCGAGGTTCTCGTTGAAGTTGATGATGCCGCGCAGGTACATCGCGTAGTCGAGCCCCGGGCTCGACGGGTTGAGCTTGATGAAGCGCTCCACGGTGGCCAGCGCCGTGGCGCGCTCGCCGGTGCGCCACTGTGTGTAGGCCAGGTCGAGCTGCGCCTGCTGCGCCAGCAGCGTGCCGGCGGCCAGGCCCTCGACGCGCTCGAGCGCCTTGGTGGCGCGCTCGTAGCTGCCGGCGGCGATGTCGTCCTGCGCTTCGCGGTACAGGCGCTCGGCGGTGGAGGCGGGCGATTCGTTCTTCGGCGCTGAGCTGCCGCAGCCACCGAGCAGGGCGGCCACGATCAGCAGGACGGGGGCGATGAGGCGCATGGAGGCGGGGGCCGCACAATGAAGCGCGCGATTATAGGAAGCGACCCCCCTTGCACCCCGCTGCCCCGCTGCCCTGCCACGAGGACGACGAACGCGACGACGACCGCGGCGACGACCACGACGACGAAGTCGCCGACGTCGCCGCCGACGCCGATGCCGATCCCGGCACCGATGCCGGCACCGCCCACGAGGTGCGCCGCGCGCCGGTGACGGCGGCCCGGCACGGTTGGCGCCTGGACAAGCTGCTCGTCGCGCTGGCGCCGGAGTTCTCGCGCAGCCACCTGCAGGGGCTGATCGAACGTGGCCACGTGCGGCTGCAAGGCCGGCCGGCCACCGTGCCGGCGCGGCGCGTCAAGGCCGGCGAGCAGGTCGAGCTCGAACTGGTTCCCACCGACGAGAGCCGCGCCTTCACGCCGCAGGCGATGCCGCTGGCCGTGGTGCACGAGGACGAGCACCTGCTCGTCATCGACAAGCCGGCCGGCCTCGTCGTGCACCCGGCGCCGGGGCACTGGTCGGGCACGCTGCTCAACGGGCTGCTCGCCCATCACGCGGCAGCGGCCACGCTGCCGCGTGCCGGCATCGTGCACCGGCTCGACAAGGACACCTCGGGCCTGATGGTGGTGGCCAAGACGCTGCCGGCGATGACCGCGCTGGTGCGCGCCATCGCCGGGCGCCGCGTGCAGCGGCGCTACCTGGCGCTGGCGCACGGCGTGCCGGGCGAGACGGCGTTCAGCGTCGACGCGCCGATCGGCCGCGACCCGCGCTCGCGCGTGCGCATGGCCATCGTGGGCCCGGCGCACGGCGGGCGCGCGGCGCGCACCGACTTCCGCTGCCTGGCCGCGCGCGGCGGCGTGGCGGCCCTCGAGTGCACGCTGCACAGCGGACGCACCCACCAGATCCGCGTGCACCTGGCCTCGCGCGGGCACCCGCTGCTGGCCGACGCGCTGTACGGCGGCGCGCCGGCGCTCGGCCTGCAGCGCCAGGCGCTGCACGCGTGGCGGCTGGCCTTCGAGCATCCGGCCGGCGGCGCGCCCCTCGGGTTCACGAGCAGGCCGCCGGCGGACTTCGCGCGGGCCTGGGCCGAGGTGGGCGCTACAATGCCGGCCAACTAGAGCGTCGAAGCGCGGCCGCCCACTCAGTGGGCAGCGCGGTCCCGACCGCGGCGAGCGCGCCGCGCCATCCCAAATTGCCGATCGGGCCGACCGGACCCACCGGGCCCGGTCCCCCGCGTCCAGCCAGACAACCCACGGGCGCCACCGGAGCGCCCGCCCCAGCAGGCCATGAACACCTCGGAGGCCAAACTCGTACTCGAGACGGCGCTGATCTGCGCCGCGGCACCGCTGCCGCTTGCCGACATGCGCGCCCTGTTCGACGGGCAGGTGGGCAACGACACGCTGCGCCAGCTGCTCGACGAGCTCACCCGCGACTGGGAAGGTCGCGGCGTCGAGCTCGTCGCGCTGGCCTCGGGCTGGCGCTTCCAGAGCCGGCCCGAGATGCGCGAGTACCTCGACCGCCTGCACCCCGAGAAGCCGCCCAAATACTCCCGCGCGGCGATGGAGACGCTGGCCATCGTGGCCTACCGCCAGCCGGTGACGCGCGGCGACATCGAGGACATCCGCGGCGTCACCGTGAGCAGCCAGATCGTCAAGCAACTCGAGGACCGCGGCTGGATCGAGGCCATCGGCTTCCGCGAGGGCCCCGGCCGCCCGGCGCTGTACGCGACGACGCGCCAGTTCCTCGACGACCTGGGTCTCGCCAGCCTCGACCAGCTGCCGCCGCTCGAAGGGCTGGACCACGCCGGTGCCGAAGGCGCGGCGGCGCTGCAGGCGCTGGAACAACAACAGGGCGCCGGCCTGCTGCCCGAGCCGCAGGCCGAGTTGCCGCTCGATGCGCAGGAAGCGCTCGTTGCGCACGAAGACGCGAACGAAGCGGCGCAGGAAGCAGCGCAGGAAGCGCCGCAGGGCGTGCCCGCGAACGAGCCCGCTCCCTTGGCCGTCGAGACCGTGGCCGAAGCCGCCACCGACGATCCCCAAGCCTCCCCCACCGACGCCAACGCATGAACGAGCAAGACCCGCCGTCGACCGAAGCCGCCGTCCTGCCGGCCGAGGCCGAAACCGAGGCGCCCAAGCCGCCCAAGCGCCAGCGTGCGCCGCGCAAGCCCAAGGCCGAAGCCGCGGCGCCGTCCGGCGCGGCGGAGTCCGGCGTGGGCGCCGATGCGGACGTGGCGCCGCCCGAGGCCGCTGCGGCGCCCGTCGTGACCGCGCAGCCCACGCAGCCCTCTTCCGCGGAGCCCGCCGAGGCCGGCGAGGGCGGCGCTAGCGGCGCGAGCGGCGAGGGCGGTGGAGGTGCCGAGGGCGGCGAGGGCGGTGAGGGCAGTCCAGGCGGCGAGAGCAGTGACGGCAGCGAAGGCCGCGAAGGCGGCGAGCCCGGCGAGGGCGCCCCGCGCCGCCGCGGCCGCAACCGCCGCCGCGGCCGCCGCGGTGGCGAACGGCGCACCGAAGGCACCGGCGACGGCCCGCCCGACGAGGCCGCTGCCGACGGCGAGCCCGCCGCGCGCCCGCCCGAGGTGCTGCGCCTGCCGCAGCTCGACCCTGCCGAGGTCTTCGCGGAGGTGCTCTCGGGCGCCTTCGACGTCGAGCCGGCACCGCAGGACATCGAGGCCGCGGCCGCGGCGTCCAAGCGCGTGCTGCCGGCCGAGCCCGACTCACCCAAGCTGCACAAGGTGCTGGCGCAGGCCGGCGTCGGCTCGCGGCGTGACCTCGAGCAGATGATCGTCGAGGGCCGCATCACGGTGAACGGCGAGCCGGCCCACGTCGGCCAGCGCATCTCGTTCGGCGACCGCGTCAGCTTCGACGGCAAGCCGGTGCGCTTTCGCATCGCGCCGCCGCCGCCGCGCGTGCTGGCCTACCACAAGCCGGCCGGCGAGGTGGTCACGCACGACGACCCGCAGCAGCGCCCCACCGTCTTCCGCCGCCTGCCGCGTCTGGCGCAGGGCAAGTGGCAGTCGGTCGGCCGGCTCGACATCAACACCGAGGGCCTGCTGCTGTTCACCAACTCCGGCGAGCTGGCCAACCAGCTGATGCACCCGCGCTTCGGCGTCGAGCGCGAGTACGCCGTGCGCTCGCTCGGCGTGCTCGACGAGGCGGCGCAGGCGCGGCTGCTCGAGGGCGTGGAGATCGACGGCC
>Ga0209172_10005945_pt1 | contig 14154 bp, 16 predicted proteins | sample LarsenN4metaG_FD_184113 | JGI IMG/M metagenome (GOLD analysis project Ga0209172, IMG submission 184113) | Hot spring sediment bacterial and archeal communities from British Columbia, Canada, to study Microbial Dark Matter (Phase II) - Larsen... ... | reverse complement strand
GCGCCGGCAGCAGCGGCCGCAGGCGGCGCCACAGCATTGGCATCATGAGGTCAGCGCGTCGAGGTCGAGATTGTCCAGCGCGATCACGCGCAGGCCGTAGTTCTCGCCGGCGACCACCACTTCGGCCTTGCCGATGGCGGTGCCGTTGATCTTGATGTCCAGCGGCGCGCCGGCCAGCTTGTCCAGCTCGATCACCGAGCCGGGGTCGATGCTGGCGAGGTCGGCGAGCGAGATCTCGGCGGTGCCGACTTCCAGCGTCAGCGACACCGGGATCTTGCGCAGGAAGCCCTGCATGTCGCGCGCCGGGCGTGCCGGCAGCGGCGCCTCGTGGCTGGCATCGGCGGCGGGCATGCCGTCCAGCATGCCGTCGAGGTCGAAATCGTCGGGTGATTGCATCGTTTACTCCACATCCTGAAATGAGGTAAGGCACAGCTTGCCGCCGCGGTCGACCACGCTGGCGGCGAACAGGCGCTTGCGGCCAACGTAGACATCGGTCTGCGGCGGCAGCCGGATCGGCAGCACGCTGCCGACCTGCAGGTCGAGCACCTCGCCCAGCGGCAGCCGTTTCTCCAGCAGCTGTGCGCGCAGGCGCAGGCGCAGCTGTTCGGTGAACGGCAGCGGCTCGCTGCTGGCCACCGCTTCCGGCAGCCGGTCGCCGGCCAGCTGTTGCAGCAGGTAGCCGACGCTGTCGTCGTCCAGCCCCAGCGCGATGCGGCCCTGCGCCACGCCGCTGTGATCGGCCAGTGTCAGCACCGCCTCCCAGCTCGGCTTGTCGCGCAGTGCGAACGACAGGTTGTCGATGCCGTCGCCGGCGGCGAGCGCATGGCCGCCGCGCTGCATGCTGGCCAGCAGCAGCTGCGACAGGCGGTTGCCGAGCAGGCGCGCCAGGCGGTGTTCGGTTTCGGTTTCGCGGCTGCTGTCGGCCGTGCCGGCGCTGCTGCCGTTGCCGCCGTAGCGGTAGTCGAGGATCTGTAGCAGCAGCCGGCGTTCGATATGCACGGCAAAGGCGCCGCCGCCCCAGCGGTGCCAGGTGCGGCGCGGCGCCTCCTGCGGCGCGTCGCCGGCAACGAGCTGGCTGAGCACGAAGCGGGCGTGGTAGCGCGCGTTCAGTTCGCGCTGCACGAAATCGGCCAGCGCCTGCTGCAGGGTGCGCAAGTACACGGGCAGCAGGTGGAACGGGCGGCCCAGGGTTGCGGTGGCAACGGGGGGCAGTCGCGCGCCGTCGGCTGGAGCAAGAATTCTGGACTTGGGCATGGCGGGTCGGTTTCAGGTGGCGGTATCGGGCTGGCCGGCGGGCTGTTGTCGCCGCGACGCACTGATGGAAGCCGCATCTTACTGAATGCCCTCCGGGCGGAAGGGTGAAAATTCACATAACGATCTGTGAAAATTTACACGGTTCATTGGTAAGTGCACGTTTAAACTGCGCCACGTTCCAATCCTTCCTGCTGCCGGCCCGGACAGGGCTTTCCGCCCGCTGCCGCCACGGCGCAGGCAAACGCTTCTGGTGAGAGAGAGCATGGCAATTAACCTTGATCTGCTGATCGCTGCCGATCAGCAGCAGATCGCCAAAGACATGGGCGCGCTGTCGCACATCGCGGCGGCCTCGCCGCTGGAGACGGGCAGTGCCGATACCGCGGTCAGTTTCTCCGGCGCGATGATGAACGCGGTCAGCGAGGTCGATAGCCAGAACCGCGTCGCCAGCGACAAGATGGCCGATGTCGACAGCGGCCGCAGCGACGATCTGGTCGGCGCCATGATGCTGAGCCAGGAAGCCAGCCTGTCCTTCTCCATGCTGATGCAGGTCCGTAACAAGGTCGTCGCCGCCGTCGACGACCTGATCAAGATGCCAATCTGACTGGCGGTTCCCCGTGCTGACTCAACTCAAAAACGGCTTTTCCGGCCTGCGGGCCAAAGGCCTGCCCCCGGCGGCGCTGCCCGCCGCCACCTGGCGTTACCTGTTGCCGCTGCTGATGCTGGCGCTGGCCTTGACCGTGCTGGTGGTGGTCTACCTGTGGCACGACGACGCCAGCTACAAGCCGGTGTTCGGCGAGCAGGAAAAGGTGTCCGCCGCCGACATGATGGCGGTGCTCGACGCCGAGAAAATCCCCTATCGCCTGCATCCGCAGAGCGGCCAGGTGCTGGTGCCGGAGGCGCAGCTGGGCCGCGTGCGCATGCAGCTGGCCGGCAAGGGCGTGGTGGCGCAGCTGCCGGCCGGGCTGGAGCTGCTCGACAACAATGATCCGCTGGGCGTCAGCCAGTTCGTGCAGGACGTGCGCTTCCGCCGCGGCCTGGAAGGCGAGCTGGTGCAGAGCATCCTGGCGCTGGAGCCGGTGCGCGCCGCGCGCGTGCACCTGTCGCTGCCGAAAAGCAGCGCCTTCGTCGGCGCCAGCGAGGACAAGGGTTCGGCCTCGGTGGTGGTGACGCTGAAGGCGGGGCAGAGCCTGAGCAACGAACAGGTGTCCGCCATCGTCAAGCTGGTGTCCGGCAGCGTGTCCACGCTGGACCCGGCACGGGTGACGCTGGTCGACCAGGCCGGCAACCTGCTGTCGGCGCGGCTGACGCTGGCCGAGGGCGGCATCGCGCTGAACGAGAGCGACAACGAGCGCCGCCACCGCGAGCAGGCGCTGGAAAACGTGCGCGCGCTGCTGGCGCCGGTGGTCGGCGCCGACAACTTCCGCGTCAGCATCGCCGCCGAAGTCGACAACGACCGCATCAACGAGACGCGCGAGAAGTACGGCGAGGCGCCGAAGGTGACCAACGAGGCCTCGCGCGAGGAAAAGAGCAACGAAAAGGCGGCGCTGGGCATCCCCGGCTCGCTGTCCAACCTGCCGATCGACACCGACGCCTCGATGCCGGCGGCCGAGGGGGCCGCGGTCAGCAAGAACGCGGTCACCCGCCAGTACGCCTACGACCGCAGCATCATGCAGATCCAGCATGCGCGCGGCGAATTGTCCCGTCTCAGCGTGGCGGTGGTGCTCAACGAAGGCGCGGCGCCGAACGGCCGGGCGTGGACGCCGGCGCAGCTGGCCGGCATCGACAAGCTGCTGCGCGGCGGCCTCGGCATCAAGGCCGAACGCGGCGACGCGCTGGTGCTGTCGGCACTGGCCTTCCCGGCACAGGCGGCGCCGCTGCCGTGGTGGGAAGAGGGCGGCGTGTGGCTGCCGACCGCACTGTCGTGGGCCGGTTACGCCATCAGCGGCCTGCTGCTGTACCTGCTGCTGGCGCGGCCGCTGCTGAAGCTGCTGCGGCAAAGGTTGGCCGCACCGTTGCCGGCGGCGCTGCCGGTGGCGTTTGCCAGCCCCGAGCCGCTGCTGCTGACCCCGGACGATACGCCGCAGCCGGCCCCGGCCGACGAGCGCGCCGCCGTGGCGGCGCTGCCCGACCCGACGGCGGCACGCAGCGGCAGCACCGTGGTGCCGCTGCTGGAGAACTACGATCTGCCGCCGGCCGGTTCCAGCGTCGACGTGCTGGTCGATCACCTGAAGCATCTGGCGGCGAAAGAGCCGGAGCGCGTCGCCGAAGTCGTCAAACAATGGGTACAGAAAAATGGACGAACTCAATAAGTCCGACCTGCTGCACAACGCGGCGGCCAGTGCCGGTGTCGCGCTGGGCAACGCGGAAGGCATGACGCCGCTGGAACAGGCCGCCATCCTGCTGCTGTGCATGGGCGAGGAGCCGGCGTCGGCGGTGCTGCGCTGCCTGTCGCGCGAGGAGCTGCTGGCGGTGACGCAGGAGATGTCGTCGCTGAGCGGCATCAAGGTCGACGCGGTGAAGACCAGCATCCAGAAGTTCTTCGACGAATACCGTGAGCAGAGTGGAGTACACGGCGCCAGCCGCGCCTTCCTCAAGCGCTCGCTGGACCTGGCGCTGGGCAGCGACATCGCCAACAGCGTGCTCAACAATATCTACGGCGACGCCATCCGCCCGAAAATGGCGCGCCTGCAGTGGGTGTCGCCGAAGTGGCTGGCCGACCGCATCGCCGGCGAACACGTGCGCATGCAGGCGGTGTTCCTCGCCTTCCTGCCGCCGGCGCTGGCCGGGCAGGTGGTCGATGCGCTGCCGCAGGACAGCCGCGACCTGGTGCTGGTCAACATCGCACGGCTGAAGGACATCGACCGCGAACTGCTGCAGGAGCTGGAAGAGCTGGTCAACAGCTGCCTGGACAGCCTGCACACGCAAAGCACGCTGGTGGAAGGCATGCAGCAGACCGCCGACATCATCAACCGCCTGCCGGGCGACCGCGCGCGCATGATCGAGCTGCTGCGCGGCCACGATCCGGAGATCGTCAACGAGATCGAGGCGCGCATGTACGACTTCTTCATCCTGTCGCGGCAGACCGAGACCGTGCTGCTGCGCCTGACCGAGGAAGTACCGCTGGAGATGTGGGCGATCGCGCTGAAGGGCGCCGAGCCGGCGGTCAGCCAGGCCATCACCCAGACCATGCCGCGCCGCCAGGCGCAGGCGTTCGAGGCGATGATGCGCCGCTCCGGCCCGGTGCCGCTCAGTCGCGTCGAGGAAGTGCGCCGCGACATCATGGCGCAGGTCAAGGCGCTGGCCGAGGCCGGCGAGATCGACCTGCAGCTGTTCGCCGAGGAAGTCGTCGAGTGAACCCGTGGCGTCCCTACCGCTTTCCGCCGCTCTTGGCGGCCCAGCTCGGCGCCCTGGCGGCGGCCGAGCCCGGCTCGGCGCAGGCCTCCGCCGCCGACGGCTTTCGCCAGGGCATGGACCTCGGCTACGGCGAGGGCTACGCCAGCGGCGAGAGCGCCGGCAAGCAGGCCGGTTTTGACGCCGGCCTCGCCGCCGGGCGCGAACAGGGCCGTCGCGAGGCGATGCAGCAGGTGCTGGCGCAGTTCGACAGCGCGGCGCGGCCGCTGGACGCCGCCACCGCCGCCATGGAGCGCTGCCGCGTCGACTACCAGAGCGCGCTGCGCGAGGACGTGATCAACCTGGTGGCCAAGGTGGCGCGGCAGGTGATCCGCTGCGAGCTGACGCTGAAACCGGCGCAGATCCTCGACCTGGTGGAGGAAACGTTGGCCGCACTGCCGCCGCGCGCCGGCGAGGTGGAAATCCTGCTCAACAGCGAGGAATACCAGCGCATCCGCGAGCTGGCGCCGGAACGTGCCAGCCGCTGGGCGCTGCGCCCGGACAGCACGCTGGCGCAGGGCGAGTGCCGCATCCGCAGCGCCGACAGCGACATCGACGCCGGCTGCGAGCAGCGCCTGGGTGCCTGCGTCGAGCGCCTGCGCGAACAACTGAGTGCCGACAGCGCGCTGCCGCTGCCGGCCGGAGACGACTGAGATGCTGCGCGACGCGCTGGCGCGGCTGGACCTGTCCGACGTGCCGCTGGCCACCGTCACCGGCAAGCTGGTCGGCGCCTCCGGCCTGCTGCTGGAGAGCATCGGCTGTCCGCTGGAAACCGGGCAGCGCTGCCTGATCGAAACCGCCAGCGGCCATTACCTGGAAGCGCAGGTGGTCGGTTTCCGCCGCGAAGTGTCCTACCTGATGCCGTTCAAGAAGCCGGTCGGGCTCAGCACCGGCGCGCGCGTGATTCCCGCCGCCGACAGCGCCGGGCTGATGATCGGCAACAGCTGGCTGGGGCGCATCGTCAACGGCCTGGGCGAGCCGCTGGACGAGCGCGGCCGCCTCGGCGGCGACATGCCGCTGGCGGCGCATCCGCCGCAGATCAACCCGCTGCGCAAGCAGCCGGTGGCGCAGCCGCTGGATGTCGGCGTCGCCGCCATCAACGGCTTGTTGACGCTGGGCCGCGGCCAACGTGTCGGCCTGTTCGCCGGCAGCGGCGTCGGCAAGAGCGTGCTCTTGGGCATGATCACCCGCCATACCGAGGCGGAGGTCGTCGTGGTCGGCCTGATCGGCGAGCGCGGCCGCGAGGTGCGCGAATTCGTCGAGCACGCGCTGGGCAAGGACGGCCTCGCCAAGGCGGTGCTGGTGGTGGCGCCGGCCGACGAATCGCCGCTGATGCGGCTGAAGGCGACCGAGCTGTGCCACACCATCGCCGCCCATTTCCGCGATCAGGGCCGCAACGTGCTGCTGCTGGTCGATTCGCTGACCCGCTACGCGATGGCGCAGCGCGAGGTGGCGCTGGCGCTGGGCGAGCCGCCGGCGACGCGCGGCTACCCGCCGTCGGTGTTCGGCATGCTGCCGGCGCTGGCGGAGAGCGCCGGCAACGGCGAGGGCAGCAGCGGCAGCATGACCGCGATCTACACCGTGCTGGCGGAGGGCGACGACCAGCAGGACCCGGTGGTCGATACCGCGCGCGCCATTCTCGACGGCCACATCGTGCTGTCGCGGGCGCTGGCGGAGCAGGGCCACTACCCGGCGATCGACATCGGCGCCTCGGTCAGCCGCTGCATGAGCCAGATCGGCGGCCGGGGGCACCTGGACGCGGCGCGCACGCTGAAGGCGCTGTGGGGCCGCTACCAGGAAATCCGCGGCCTGATCCCGCTCGGCGGCTACGTGCCGGGCGCCGACGCCCAGGCCGACCGCGCGGTACGGCTGATGCCGCAGATTGAACAGCTGCTGTGCCAGCGCGCCGACGACGCCGTCACGCTGCCGCAGGTGATCGCACAACTGGAGGCACTGCTCGCATGATCAAGGCCCGCACCACGCTGCAAAACCTGCAGCAACTGCTGACGCTGAAGGACGCCGACGTGGCGCGCCTGCAGCGCGAAGTCGCCGACAAGCGGCAACTGCAGGAACGCTACCAGCGCAACATCCAGCGCATGGACGAGCTGTGCCGCCACAGCGGCGCCAGCGGCAGCCGCACGTTGCCGGCGCTGGCGCTCAATTGCGCCGGTTACAAGGACGCGCTGCTGCAGCTGAAACAGTCGCAGCAGCTGGACCTGCAGCTGGCCGAGGCCGATACCGCGGTCAGCCAGCAGGCGCTGCTGGCGGCCAGCCTGCGGCGCGAGGTGCTGATGAGCCTGCAGCAGCGCACCGCCGCCGATCTCGCGCAGCAGCAGCAACGCCAGGAACAGAAGCGCAGCGACGACCAGGCCAGCCTGGCGTGGCTGCGACAGCAGGGGCCGATGTGATTATTCACACTTTTTCAAGCAAACAGCGCGCCGCGTCGCCTTGTCAGGTATTCGCTACGCGTTCGGAGGAACAGGAAAGTGGACATTAATCCGTCACAGATGGCATCGCAGATGGCATCGATCTACATGCAGAGCGCCGAGCAGCAGCTGGCGGCACAGAACAAGACCAGCAAGGCGCGCAGCGACGGCCTCAGCCAGCTGCAGAAGGCGCTGCAGGATTTCCGCAGCAGCCTTGCCACCCTGGCCGGCAAGAAAAGCATGCTGGCGATGAGTGCCAGCCTGAGCCGCGACGGCATCGCCACCGCCAGCGCCGGTGCCACCGCACAGGCCGGCAGCTACTCGCTGTTCGTGGACAAGGTCGCCTCCGCGCACCAGCTGGCGTTCGGCAATATCGGCGGCGTGCCGGCGGCCGAGGGCGGCAGCTTCAGCGTCACGCTGCAGGGCGGCGCCACCTTCAATGTCAGCCTCGCCAGCGCCGACGTCGACGGCGACCTCAGCCTGTCGGCCAGCGAGATCGCGCGCGCCATCAACCAGGCCGCCGACAACCAGGGCAAGGTCAACGCGATGGTGCTGACCGCCGACGGCCAGAGCCGGCTGGTGCTGTCGTCCGCCGCCACTGGCGCCGCCGGCCAGATCAGCCTCGATACCAGCGGTATCGGCAATGCCGCGCTGAAGGCGGCACTGGACGCGCCGACGCAGCTGAGCGCGGCACAGGACGCGGAAGTGTGGCTGGGGGGCAAGACCACCGGGGTGCTGGTGAAGCAGGCCTCGAATACCTTTACCGCGATCCAGGGCGTGACGCTGACGCTCAGCCGCGCGATGAGCGACGGCGACGCGCTGCTGCAGCTGACGGTGGCGCGCAATGACGGCGACACCGCGGCCAACCTGCAAAGCTTCGTCGACAGCTACAACACGCTGTTGAAATCGCTGGGCACGCTGACCAGCAGCGGCGACGGCAAGACCGCAGCCGGCATCTTCGCCACCGATTCCGGGGTGCGCACCCTGCGCGACCAGCTCAACAACATGGTGCGGCAGAACATCGGCGGCGTGCGCCTGGCGGAGATGGGCGTCAGCGCCAGCCGCGACGGCAGCCTGACGCTGGACCGGACCAAGCTGACCCGCCTGCTGCAGGACAAGCCGGCGGCGCTGGACAGCTTCTTCAGCGACAGCAACGGCGACGGCCTGATCAAGTCGGTGCGCGGCTACCTCGACCAGTGGCTGAGCAGCACCAAGGGCGTGATCACGCAGCGCCGCGACTCCATCACCCGCACGCAGAACGATCTGGACAAGCGCCAGATCCGCCTCGAAGCCGAATACCAGCAGGTCTACCAGCGCTATCTGGGGCAGTACTCGCGCCTGCAGGCGATGCAGAGCCAGATGAGCAGCACGCTGGACAGCCTCAACAACTACTTCGCCCAGAACCAATAAGGACCGCCGCCATCGTGGACTACGACGCTTACCGCAGCTATCACGCTGTCAACCTGGAATCGCAAACCGCCACCGCCTCGCCGGTGCAGCTGGTGCTGGTGCTGTTTGACGGCCTGCTGGAAGAGCTGGCACGGGCGCGTGGCCACCTGGAGCAGCAGCGCTACGAGCAGAAGGGCGACAGCATCAGCAAGTGCATCAACATCCTGGGTGGCCTGTCCAGCGCGCTGGACAGCGACCACGGCGGCGAGGTGGTGACCAATCTGGCGCGGCTGTACGACTACTGCGTGTTCCGCCTCTACCACGCCAGCATCGAGCTGGATCTGGCGGCGCTGGACGAGGTGGTGCAGCTGCTGAACACGCTGAAGGGCGGCTGGATGGGGGTACAGGAACAGCATGCCGCGCTTTGACGTCACCGTTTTCGGCCAGCAGCTGCGGCAGGCGGTGGCCAGCCGCGACTGGGACGCGCTGCAGCGCCTCGATCGCGCGCTGGCCGCGCAGCTGCCGCAAGCGCCACGGCTGCGCCCGGACGAGGTGGCGCAGCTGCAGCAGTTCTACCAGGCGCTGCTGTGCGAGATCGGCAGCGCACTGCAGCAATCGGAACAGGACATGGCGCGCTGCCTGCAGCAGCGCGAGCAGAGTCTTGCCTACGCCCACGTCAGCGAATTTGCGGAACAACCATGAACAGCACCCTCCTGGCGCCTGCCGCCCCCGTTCCTGCCAGCGCCCCCGCGACCGCGGTAGTGGCCGCGGCCTTGCCGTCTGCCGCTGCCGGTGGCAGCGGCCCGTCGCTGTTTGCGCTGCTGATGGGCGGCCTGCCGGCCACCGACGGCGAGCCCGCGACCGACACGGCTGCGCCTGACGTGGCGACGGCCACTGCGCCGGCGCCGCTTGCGGCCACCGCGTTGCCATTCGGCCAGCTGCCATTGCCGGCGGCGAGCACACCGGCACCGGCTACCGACACGGCGGCCACGCCGAACGGCGCTAGCGCCGCGCCGGCGCCTGTCGCCGGCTTGCCGGCGCTGGGCACGGAACCGGCCGCGCCGGCCGCACTTGCCCCGCTGGCGCGTGGCGCGGCACCGGCCGTGGCATTGGCGGCAACGGCATTACCGGTCATGGCGGGCAGCCTGCTTGCGGCCAACGTTGGCCGCAACGGCGGTACGAGCAGCGACAGCAATACCCCATCCGCAGGCAACAGCGGCGAGGCGGCCGCACCGCTGGCGACCGACGCGGCGGCCAGTACGCCGCTGCCGGCCGAGCCGCGGCTGCTGGCTGGCGGCGTGCCCGCGTTGCCAGTGCCGGCGCACGAACTGGGCAAGCCACCGGCGGCCGCGGCGGCGCTGCCGGAGTGGGCGCCGCTGCCGGTCGATGACGGCAGCGCGGGCGCTCAGGGCGGTGCCTTGCACCAGCTGCTGGCGCAGCGGCTGGCGGTGCAGTCCAGCCACGGCATCGACCGCGCGCTGATCCGCCTCGACCCGCCGTCGTTCGGCTCGCTGGAAATTGCGCTGCGCCACGAGGGTGGCCACCTGACGGTGCAGCTGACCGCCAGCAACGGCGACATGGCGCGCCAGCTGCAGGGCATCGGCGAGCTGCTGCGCCAGGAGCTGGGCAACCGCCAGTTCCAGTCGGTGCAGCTGGAGGTGCGCCACGGCGCCGGTGACGGCCACGGTGGGCAGCAACAGGGACGGCGCGAGCCGGAGCAGCAGGCGAGCCCGGGGCGCGCGCTGCAGCTGGCGGCAGAAGATGACGGATTTGGCCTGGCAGGTTATCAGGCAGGAGCAGAGGCATGAAAAGCAAAACGGTGGTGATTTTCCTGGTCAGCATGCTGCTGACGCTGTTGCTGGGCGGCGGTGGCACATACTGGTGGCTGCAGCAGCAGGGCGGCGCGGCCCTGAGCAGCCCGCTGCGCGAGCCGGTGGCCACGGAGGCGGCGGAGCCGGCGACGCCGAAGCGCTACCTCACCCTCGACAAGATCATCGTGATGCTGCGCGAGGCGGGGCAGGACGAGCTGCACTACATGTCCATCGACCTAGTGTTCCGTACCGACAACGAGCAGCAGGCGCAGGTGAAGGAACAGCTGCCGCTGCTGAAGAGCATCGCGGTACGCGCGCTGTCGCAGCTGACGCGCACGCAGGCGGCGGCGATGAGCGTGGACGAATTCCAGGCCCTGCTGCTGCAGCACTACAGCGCGGCCTACCGCAAGGACCAGCAGCCGCAGCCGTTCAGCGACGTGATGGTCAGCAAGCTGATCGTCGAGTAAGCGATGAGCGCGGCCTACGCCTTGTTCGAGACGCCGGCGCTGGACGAGGGCGCCATCATCGCCCGCCATGCGCCGCTGGTGAAGCGCGCGGTACGGCAGCTGTCGTCGCAGGTCGGCGCGGTGCTGGAGCGCGAGGACATGGAGCAGGTCGGCCTGCTGGCGCTGCTGGAGGCGGCGCGTCGCTACGGCGAGCCGGACGAGCAGTTCACCGGCTTTGCCATGCTGCGCATCCGCGGTGCCATCCTCGACGAATTGCGGCGCCTGGACTGGCGGCCGCGCAGCGTGCGCCAGGATGCGCACCGCCTGCGTGACGGCTGGCGCGCGCTGACGCGGCAGCTGGGGCGCGAGCCGTCGGAGCGCGAGGCGGCCGCGGCGCTGGGCATCGGCCTGGATGAGGTGCAGGCGCTGCTGCTGGCGGAAAATGCCGAGGCGATGCACAGCTTTGACGAGATCGTCGCCAACGGCGGCGATGTCGGCGACGAGCGTGCGCCGGAGCAGCAGATGCAGCTGCGCATCGCGCTGGCGTCGGCGCTGCAGCACCTGGCGCCGCGCGAGCAGCAGGTGATCCAGCTGTACTACGAGCACGAGCTGAGCCTGAAGGAAATCGCGCTGGTGCTGGAGCTGACCGAGGCGCGGGTGTGCCAGATCAACAAGGCGGCACTGAAGAAGATGAAAAACTGCCTGGCGGCCGCGCCCGACTGAGGGGCAGCGCCGGGTCTTGCTTAACAGGGAAGGATCAACATGCAGCTCATCCTGGGCATCGGCATCGTGCTGGTGTGTGTATTTGGCGGCTTCATGCTGCATGGCGGCTCGATGGCGGTGATCTGGCAGCCGGTGGAGCTGCTGATCATCTGCGGCGCGGCGCTGGGGGCACTGGTGCTGGGCAACCCCAAGCACGTGCTGGTGGAGATGCTGGGCCAGATCAGGCGCATCGTGATGCGCAAGAAACATGGCGCCGAATTCCAGCGCCAGCTGCTGCTGCTGATGTACGAGCTGCTGATCACCGCGAGCCAAGGGCTGAAGGCGCTAGACGAGCACGTGGAATCGCCACGGCAGAGCCCGCTGTTCAACCGCTACCCGCTGGTGCTGCAGCAGCCGAAACTGCTGGCCTTCATCGTCGACAACTTCCGGCTGATGGCGATGGGCAAGATCAACGCTCACGAGCTGGAAGGCGTGCTGGACCAGGAGATCGACGCCATCCACGAGGAGCTGAACCAGCCGTCGAAATCGCTGCACAAGATCGGCGAGGCGATGCCAGGCTTCGGCATCCTGGCGGCGGTGCTCGGCATCGTGATGGCGATGAACAGCGTCAGCGAGGGCGCCAGCGCCGGCGAGATCAGCCAGAAGGTGGCGGCGGCGATGGTGGGCACCTTCATCGGTATTTTCTTCTGCTACGGCGTGCTCGACCCCTTGAGCAACGTGATGCACCAGCAGGTGAAGGAAGAACTGTCCAACTTCGAATCGGTGAAGGTGGTGCTGACCACCCACGCCGCCGGCAAGCCGCCGCTCTTGGCGATCGACGCCGGCCGCCGCCTGGTGCAGCTCAATACCAAGCCCAGCTTTTCGCAGCTGGAGTCGTGGATCAATGCGCTGGAAGGCGTGTGAGGCATAGCGCGCAATGAGTGCACTGAAACACCGCGAGCAGCACGAGGGCACGGTCATCAAGAAGGTGGCGCGGCGCGAGGAGGACGGCGGCCACGGTGGTGCGTGGAAGGTGGCGTTTGCCGACTTCGTGCTGGCGCTGATGTGCCTGTTCCTGGTGCTGTGGGTGCTGGCGGCGCGCGAACAGGAAAACCTGGAACAGCTGCTGCGCGACGGCGGCGGCAAGCCGACCGCGGAAGGCACCAACTACCGCATCGAGCACCAGGGCACGCCGCCGGGCAGCCTGATCCCGCGCGAACTGGTGCCGGGGCTGAGCAGCACGCAGCCGAGCGCGGACAGCCGGTTGAAGACCACCGGCTTCCCGACGGTGCTGGACGGCGACGGCCGCCGCGTGCGGCAGCGGCTGGAATCGCCGGCGGCGCTGAACCAGCTGGCGCAGATGCTGGCGTCGATGTCGAAACAGGCCGGGCTGGAAAGCAACCTGCAGCTGGTGGTGACGCCGCAGGGGCTGCGCGTGATGCTGCACGACACCGAGCGCGAGGGCATGTTCGAGCGCGGCAGCGCCATCATCAACCGCCGTTTCAAGGGGCTGCTGCAGGAGATGGGGCAGCTGCTGTCCTCGCTCGACAACCAGCTGCTGGTGATCGGCCACACCGATGCCATGCAGTACCGCAGCGCCGGCAATACCGCGCTGTCGAACTGGAGCCTGTCCGCCAACCGCGCGATGAGCGCGCGGCTGCATCTGCTCGATGGCGGCCTGCGCAAGGAGAGCGTGCTGCAGGTGGTGGGCATGGCCGACCGCGCGCCGCTGGACAAGCGGCAACCGACCGCGGCGCACAACCGCCGCATCGAGCTGCTGGTGCTGACACCGGCGCAGGCGGACAGCATCAGTGCCATGTTCGGCTCGCCGCAAGCGGCGGGTGCCGCCGAAAAACGCAGCGAAATCAGCGTGACGCCCAACCCCGATCTGGACATGCTGCGCGCCAAGATGAACAACCCAGGCTGACGACGCAAGTCGTTGTTGCGGCAAGAAAAAACCCGGCCCCGTGCCGGGTTTATTTATTTCGTCTAACACATTGTCGTGGCGTGATCGCGGCATTTATCGAGATTGTAAACATTGTGTATCTAATTGACGGGTTGATTGGTAATATTTACAATCAAATCACAATATCAAAAACGACCCCGCCGGAAGATCCCGGCCGGGAACGCAACCCCGTAATGCACACTGTAGGAAGAAGTGAAGAAATGAACCTGGACGACATCAAGGCGCAGTTGGCCGCAACCGATTTTTTTGCCGACCAGTCCCCCGTGGTTTTGGACAGAGTGATCGACCATGCCATTTCCCTGCGCGTGCGCAAGGGCGAGTACGTGTTCCAGGAAGGGCAGACCGTGTCCGCCATCTACCTGGTGGTCAGCGGCCGCCTGCAGGCGCACGTCTCGGACAGCGCCAACCGCAAGTACGTGCTGATGTTCAACAACCCCGGCGAGCTGATGGGCGAGGTGTCCTACCTCGACGGCGGCCCCTGTGCCTGGAGCGCGATGGCGGAGGAGGACTGCCTGCTGTTCAAGTTCAACCGCAACGACCTGATCAGCATTTTCGGCACCGCCGACGGCCTGCCCAGCGACACGGTGCGCAACCAGATCCTGATGCGGCTGGCCGGCATGGTGCGCCGCATCTCGGCGTCGGCCAAAAGCCTGGCGCTGCTCGATGTCTACGGTCGCATCCGCCTGCTGTTCAACGACTACACCGTGACCCGTGACGGCGTGATGCAGCTGCAGAAGACCTTTACCCAGCAGGAAATCGCCGACCTGATC
>Ga0209172_10005941_pt1 | contig 14172 bp, 15 predicted proteins | sample LarsenN4metaG_FD_184113 | JGI IMG/M metagenome (GOLD analysis project Ga0209172, IMG submission 184113) | Hot spring sediment bacterial and archeal communities from British Columbia, Canada, to study Microbial Dark Matter (Phase II) - Larsen... ... | reverse complement strand
TACATCACGATGGGCAAATTTTCTAAAGTTCCGAAGTAAATGTTTTTCCATTTCTGCATAATTCCCGCCAAGCCGCATCAGAGTCGTTTTTAATTGATAACTTTCATCAGAAAGCCCGCGAAAAACGTAATGTGATCGGAAACGCTTAATTTTCGGATCCCATGATTTGTCAAAGAGCTTTTCAACTAAATCGCTAAAGCTTGAAATTGTTATTTCATTCATTCAAGCCTTCTCCACTTGTTTTTATTCAAGCGATAAACATGCCAAATGTTTATGATAATTCGGTTTCTGCAATTGCCTGTTAAATATCACTTCGTTTAATAAATAAGTAGCGGCGAAGTTAAGAAACTGGAGACAATTCTCGCCACCTATGATGCGAAAAACCTCCAGCCGGAAAATTTGGCCCCGTCCCATCGAAGCATATCAAGGCATGTTGGGGTGAAAGCATGATAACAAAATTTCCTGCCGCTGTCAAGATGAATTTTGGGGTTTGCGGATTTTGAAGACAAAGCCATCGCCTTCCTTTTGCACTTCCACGATAACTTCGCCAGAGGGTGGTTTGGCTTCCGACATGTTCTTGAGCTTCGCGTTGATTTGCTCCAGCAGGCCGAGGCGTTCGCTCAGCGCGTCAAGCGCGAGCAGGGCAAGCAGGCCGATGATCACCTCATCGGCCACGCGCAATTGTATGAAGTCGATCGAAGATAGAAACTCAACGATGGAAGCAATGGCAGCACTCGCCAACGGAACCAATTGCCCGAGCTTTTTGAACATCGTGGATTCCCTCGATGGTGATGAGATAAAAAAAGCCAACGACTCGCCGGACTTCACCCCCTGAGGCCGGTGCCGTTGGCTGGTTAAACGTTGTCAATTGACCATTCAGCGCCGCGGAATTTTTAGGCGCTGGCCCACATAAACCAAATCGGGGTTACCAATTCCATTGTATTTCAGCAGTACGGATAAACCAAGACCATGACGTTCGGCAATCTCACTCAGCGTTTCTCCGGAGCGCACACGATAATCGCCCCATTCGACATTGCTTTGGAGCGCCCGATTGGAATTCCACGTGGCCGTGCCTTGCGTAGTTTCTTGCGGCAATGGGTTGACACGGATGATTTTAATCTCAAACCAGGGTTGTGAGATCCATAGTAGAATCAACAGCACCACGAGAATAAGAAGCACGACAAACGAAAATCGCAAGTGGCTGCCCAAGGCATAATTGAAATACGACTCATCACTGGTTAGAGGCGGCGGATAACCGTTGGTATACGGATTCATAGCTCAATCTCCCAAGTTTCGCCTGCGTTTATCGCAATGATGGTGCCAGTTTTAAAGAAAGCATTTTCTCGCCGTTAAGCCTTTGTAAATCATCAATGGCCAAGATTTCGTCAATACGCGATACCGGAGAATTGAAGAAAATTCCCTTCGGAGACTGGTGGGGAAGAACTTCAGATAAGCTTAAAACAACTTTGGTGATTTCTTTAAGGCGGAAGGGTGGTAATTTTGCGACGGATTCATTCGGCTGACGGTCTGAAGCAGCCGTGCTTGAATCATGCTCAAATTGTTAAAAGATCGCGCTGGCTTTTCTCCCATAAGAACCCCCACAACAATCAAAAACTGTCCGAGATAATACATCGGCCAAATAATGTAAGCGATTCCTGCGAACAGATGCACAAAGGTGTTGATGGCGATGAGAGAATCCGACAGCAGGTATGAAACTGCGCCGAGGCTGATCCAGGCGGTGCGATAATTGGCGAGGAAGGCGAAGATCGCCATGGTGCTGATGGCGATCACATAGAGCACGACTGGAGCAACGAGAGGCGTTTTCAAATGCGGCACGATCACAACGCCCATGATGATGGCGAAGATGATGACTGCACTCACTAACATTTTTCTGGTCGCTGACAAACCGTGATGTGAAGAAACATCGACTTTGAAGGTCAAAATGTAAAAAATGTGTCCGAGCGTAAATGCGCCGACAGCCGGTAAAAACAATCGCACGCGCGCGATTTCTAAAAAAACATCGCCGAGACAGTGAAAGAGCAACGCGATGAAAAGGGTGATCTCCTGCCGCGACTTTTTATGATTCCAGACAATCAGCGCCAAGGCAAGAACAGGAATGCCTTTGAGAATAAAGCGACCAGGAAAAGGACGTGATGCCCAAAATATTAACGCAGCAATGAGCGATGCCAACAACGTAATACGATTGATACCACGAAACTAGTTGAAAGGATTTTAGTTTTGTTTCGCTCGCAGTTTAGCTAATTCTTTGCGCAAACGGGCGTTTTCTGCTTCAGCTTTAGCCGCTTTGGCTTCAGCTTGCCGTCGCGCCTTCAATTCTTTTGCGGCTTTCTTTTCTGCAGCGCGGCGATCGGCCTCCGCCTCTTGCGGCGTGCGCAAACGCTCACCGGTCTTGGGATCGTACAAGCGCAAACGGCCTTTTTCGACAGTCAACTCCAACCCTAAAATTTCACTCCGCAATCTGCTTCCGGTCATTGGCGTGTATTCGCCACCTTTAAGCCGAAAGCCCCGCAACGCGGGGCGCATGGTTTCGCTATAGGGATCGAAAAGAAAATATTCTTGAACGCCGAGGTTCGCATAAATATAATGCTTCGTGACAATATCTTCCACTTTGGTGCTCGCGGAGGTCAACTCGATGACCACCTGTGGCGCTTGCCCCTCTTCATCGACTTTATAAATTCGCCGGTCTTTCTTTTCGACGCCAAATACGACCAGAATATCCGGCGACACAGACTGACGTTGTCCATTTTCGTCAAGATAGTAGACAAAAATATTGCCGCTGACATAAACTTTGGGTTTATCGCGGAAGCGTTCTTGCAGGGCATGCAGCAAAGACAACATCTGTTCGCGATGAACATCGGTTTCGGCCATGGGTTTCCCATCCGATTCTGGAAGATATTCTTCCTTATATGAGATTTGATGCGGCTGAATGGTTGGTGCAGTTGTCGTGGCCATGATTTACACTCTACAAATAAATTGACCTTATAGTTTATGCGAGAATATAAGCAGATTGCTGATGACATGCAAGCTGGAAAATTGCGGCTTTTTTCAAACCTCAGCTTCCACCAATTCTTCTCTCCGCCGCACTGGTGCGGTGCTCGCGTGTGGCCGGTGAAATTCTTTCGAGAAATACGAATAAATCGCCGGAATCACGAACAGCGTCAAGCCGCTGGCGAAAATCATTCCGCCCACGACGGCGATACCCATCGACACGCGGCTTTCGGCGCCGGTGCCCAAGCCCAAGGCGATGGGCAAAATGCCGAGGATCGTCGATAAGCTCGTCATCAGAATTGGCCGAAAACGCGCGGCCGCCGCGCTTTGCACGGCGTCCATCACGGAAAGTCCGGTGGCTTTGCGCTGATTGGCAAACTCCACAATCAAGATGCCGTTCTTCGTCACCAAGCCGATGAGCATGATCATGCCGATCTGGCTGAAGATGTTGACGGTTTGATTGAAATACCAAAGCGACAAGAGCGCGCCGGCAACGGCGAGCGGCACCGTGAACATGATGATGAACGGATCGCGAAAGCTTTCGAATTGCGCCGCCAAAATTAAATACGTGAGCGCCAAAGCTAAAATAAAAACGAAAATCAAGCTCGACGAGCTTTCGGCAAAATCGCGCGCCGCGCCGGAGAGCGTGGTGCTGAAAGATTCATCCAAAACTTTTGCGGCAATTTCATCCATGGCGTTGATGCCGTCGCCCAAAGTATAGCCGGGCGAGAGTCCGGCGGAAACCGTGGCCGCAATATAGCGATTGAAACGATAAAGCTGCGGCGGATTGGATTGCTCGGAAGTTTTGACGACGTTGTCGAGCTGAACCAATTCGCCGTTGCGATTGCGCACGAAGATCGAGGTGAGGTCCACCGGCTCGTCGCGGTTTTGCCGCGTAAGCTGGCCGATGACCTGATATTGCTTGCCGTCTTTGATGAAATAGCCGTAGCGCGATTCGCTCAACGTGAGCTGCAGCGTTTGCGCCACGTCGCGCACCGAAACGCCCAGCGAACGGGCGCGTTCGCGGTCGATCTCAATCACCAGTTCCGGTTTGTTGAATTTTAAATTCAAATCCGCCGCGCTGAAAACCGGATGATTGTTCGCTTCTTCCATAAATTTCGGCAGGGCTTCTTTGAGTTTCGCAAAATTCGGTGCTTGAATCACGTATTGCACCGGCAAGCCGAAGCGCGCCATGCCGCCGCCGACGCTGATGGTTTGCTCCTGATTGACGATGGTGCGCGCATCGTTCAAGCTTCTCACGGAGCGCGACATCGCCTCGGCAATTTCCTGCTGTGTGCGTTCGCGCTTATCCGGCGGCACCAATGTCACCGTGGTATTGCCGGCATTGGCGCCGCCGGCAAATCCGGAAGTGTTGGCGATCACCGCTTCGGCTTCCGGCACTTCTTTTCTCACCAGATCGATCACGCTGTCCATGTATTTGTCCATGCGCTCGAACGAGGTGCCTTCCGGCGCGGTGGAAATCAAGCGAAACCGGCTGCGGTCTTCCATCGGCGCCAGTTCTTGCGGCAGCATCGCGAGAAAAAGCCACATCAGTCCGGCGGAAAAAAGGATGGCGGCGAAACCGAGCCAGCGCACGCGCATGAACGAGGCAAGAGAGTTTTCGTAACCGTTGAGCAATTTCACAAAGAACGGCTCGGTCTTGCGGTAAAACCAGCTATGCTGCGCATGCGCTTTGATCATGCGGCTGCTCAACATCGGCGTGAGCGTGAGCGCGATAAACGCCGAGATCGCCACCGAGCCGCCGATCACGACGCCGAACTCTTTGAAGAGCCGGCCGGTGAGGCCCTGCAAAAAGACGATGGGCATGAACACGGCAATGAGCGCGACCGTGGTGGAGATGACGGCGAAATAAACTTCTTTCGAGCCTTTGAGTGCGGCCTCGATGGGATTCATGCCGTCTTCAATTTTTGCAAAAATATTTTCCAACACCACGATGGCGTCATCGACCACGATGCCGATGGCCAGCACCAATCCCAGCAGCGTCAGCACGTTGATGGTGAAGCCGGCGAGATACATGATGAAGAACGCGCCGATGAGCGAGATCGGAATGGCGAACACGGGAATGATCGTGGTGCGCCAATCGCGCAAGAAGAGAAAGATGATCAACACCACCAGGCCGAAGGCGGTAAAGATGGTTTCCCGCACTTCGGAGATGGATTTGCGAATGTATTGCGTGGTGTCCCATCCGATGCTCAGCACCACGTCGTCTCCCAAATCTTTTTCGATCTCATCGAGGCGGCGAAAAAACTCATCGGAGATCGCAATGTGATTGGAGCCGGGTTGCGGCACCACGGCGACGGCCACGCGCGGCCCAGCCAGGCCTTTTGAGACTTGCCGCAGATTCTCCGGCGCCAGCTCCGCATAGCCGATGTCGCTGAAGCGCACCAAACGGCCGTCCTGTTCGCGGATGATGAGATTGTTAAATTCCGCCGGTTTTTCCAGACGGCTCAACGTGCGCACGGTCAATTCGACGTCGTTGCCTTCGATGCGGCCGGAGGGCAATTCGAGGTTTTCGGCGTTGAGCGCGCTGCGCACGTCCAGCGCCGTGACTTGATATGCGGCGAGCTTGTTCGGATCCATCCACAAGCGCATCGAGTAACGCTTTTCACCGAAGATGCGCACTTCGGCCACGCCGGGAATGGTTTGCAAGCGCTCTTTAAATATTTTGTCGGCGAGATCGGTGAGTTGCAGCAAGTTGCGCGTGTTGCTGCTGACGTTGATCACGACGATGGGGAAGGCGTCGGCATCGGCTTTGGAAACTCGAGGTGGATCAGCATCCGGCGGCAAGCTGCCGGCGGCGCCGGCGACTTTGTCGCGCACGTCGTTGGCCGCGGTTTCCAAGTCCACCGCCAGATCAAATTCAATGGTGATGCTGCTGCGGCCTTCGCGGCTGGTGGAGTTGATGGTGCGAATGCCGGGCACGGCGCTGATGTCTTCTTCCAGAATCGCGGTGATTTGCGATTCGATAACATCGGCGTTCGCGCCGGGGTACGAAGTATCGACAGTGATGACGGCGGGATCGACGTTCGGATATTCCCGCACCCCGAGGTACGTAAATCCGATAACGCCGAACAGAATGATGATGATCGACAGCACCCAGGTCAACACCGGGCGCTGGATGCAGGTTGCGGAAAGGCTCATGGGATTGGCTCTAGGTTATAGACTCATTCAAGGGTTAGTTTAGAACGTCACGTCGGCTTTCGCGAAAATGACAATTGGTGTAAAATCCCGAACCACAAAGTGAATAACGCACTTTTAGAAGCTTTACGATCTTTCATTTGATTTTTTCTCTTTGCGATCATTGCGCTCATCATTACATTAAATGCATAAGACCCAATTACGACAGAGAGAAGTTCATTACCAGTAGTTATTCGCTGAAGAAATGAAGTACTTTGATCTTCGAGTTGTTTTTTCTGCTTGGCATTCAGTGCCTCATGCACACTTTTCTCATGTCGTTTTTTTAGCTTTCTTAGAACTTCTGCGGAGAATGTTATTGGCTGATCGTCAACCATCTTGGATTTGTGTTCCTCACCGATTTTTTTTTCTTGAATGAATGGCAGGAGGTCAATCATGTCTCTCCAACCGCAGACCATCGGGCGGGCGGCGCCATCATTCAGAAAAATGTAGTGTAAAAAATCCATCGCCTCTCGCTGTCTACGCTGCCATTTCCAACTTAAAGACGGGCACATCAACCATTTCGGTTGGTTGGAGTTTTCGAGTTTTCTCGAGATCTAAAAGCTGCTCAACTCGGTCAAGTGTTTTCTCCAACATGTATTCATGTCCACTCGCCGTGCAACGCAGCACAGGCACATCGCGGATAATGATCAGGTGCCCATTGTGCCAAGTAACATACTGGATTATGGTTTCTTCCAAATCGTTCTGGCAGCGAGGACATTGAGCCGGCTGATCGGCTATAAAAATTAACTTGGGATGTAGAAGATTCCGGTGAAGATCAACCTCAAATTCGACCTTTTCCATTTCCTCCCAATAAGCAGCCGAGCTTTGGGATTCCCAGAATTTAACTTCCTCGTCTAAAGTCTCGAAATCAAGTGTCTTTGCCATTTTTCAACCCTTTCGATATAAATCGCGTTCGTCATCGTCCATATCACGAGCACTCAAAATCAAGGCTCGATGATCAAGTTTGTAAATGAATGCGACAAATAGATACCGTCCCGCCTCTGTCTGACCATACGCCTTATAGACATCTTCGCCCTTGCGTTTTTTTGCCACGCGGGCCTCGTCGATAGAGCGTACCGGGTCCAAAAATTTCCTCAACCTCTTCAACAGTGACCCCATGCTTGCTTTCAATCTTATCAACGACTTCTGTGCGCCAGATGATAGATTTGATATATACGATATCATCCCTCACCAATACGTGATAAAATAAAAGCCACCAATTTTAATATTCACCCGACCTGCAACATCATTAAAATTAAATATAGAATAAAATCCGTCCGAGCGGTTTTTCTTGGCCCATTCTTTGAACTCATCAAGACGATCCACAATCGGCTTGGCGTCACGAAAGATCAGAATGCCTGTAATCTTGCCTTCCGAATCGAAGTAATAAGTAAGATTCGTTGACGCCGACCCGCGTTCAATATGGTCTTCGCTTTTTTCCTGCGACAAAATATTTGAAGAGCAAAGGAGTAGTATGGCAAACTGAAAGGGGCAGATAACTTTTCTTTTGAAATAATTCATTTTAGCTCCTGGCATGCCATCCGGTAATTGATTAAGCTTTCGGCGTTCGCCAAAACGCCAGCGCGAACAAAAGGCCAAAAACCAAATCGATCACAGCAGATCCCATGATAAGAGCAGCGACGCGCTGCCGAGAATACAAAAACAATACGGCAACGCCGTAGCTCAATTTTTCAACAATCGCCGGCAGCATCATCATGCGAAAGCGGCCGGGATTGCTGGCGATAACCAAAAAGGCGATTTGCCAAGCCAGCGTGACACCTGCGAAGCCGTAGAAGTATTCGGGATGGGTGATGGCCGGCGGATAGTCGCGGGCGATCTGGTCTTCGGAAAAATACATCGGCGCGACGGCGAGAACGCCGTAAATGCCGGCGATGAGGAAAACCCATTTGGCAAATTTCATCGTTGTCTCCACCAGTTTAGCCGCTTTTGCAAGGTCAGTTTTCAGGCTGCCCTTCCGCCGGCCGCACGGCCATGCCGGGCTGCAGTTGCAAAATGCCGGAAGTGATCAACGTGTCGCCGGCTTGCACGCCGTGGATGATTTCCACGAATTCGTCGTTGCGCGTGCCGATTTCCACGCTTTGCGACGCGGCTTTGCCGTTTTTATACAGGAAAACGCGATGGCCTTTCAACTCGGGAATGAGCGCAAACGCTGGCGCCATCAGCCTTTCCTGCTCTCTCAAAACGACTTCGACGTTGGCAAAAGCGCCGGGAATCAAAGCGCCGTCCGGGTTCGGGCTGAGCGCGCGGAGGTGCAGCGTACGCGTGGCGGGATCGATTTTCGCTTCAACGGCGTAAATGCTGCCGCTAAATTTTCGTGCAGCGCCTTCCACGGTAAACGTGATTTTGTCGCCCTTTTTCACTGCGCGCGCGTACTTTTCGGGAATGGTAAAATCGACTTTGACGGGGTTGAGGTCTTGCAGCGTGGTGATGCGCGTCGCCGGAGAAATGTAGCTGCCTTCGCTGACGTAACGCAAGCCGATGGCACCCTCGAACGGCGCGCGAATCTCGGTTTTGCCGATCTGCGCCTGGATCAGTTGCGCCTCGGCTTTGACGATATTCAATTGATTGATGGCAATGTCGTATTCTTCCTGGCTGGCCAGTTTCTTTTCGAACAATTGGCGCTTGCGTTCCGCTTCCTGCTCGGCGATGGCCTGGCGATACTGCGCGCGCGAAAGCTGGGCTTGCAACTCGGCGTCGTTGATCTTCAGCAGCGCCTCGTCTTTATCGATCCGCTCGCCTTCCTTGAAATAGATTTTCTCAACCTTGCCGGAAATTTCGCTGCGGATTTCCACTTCTTCATTCGACAGAATCGTGCCGACGGTCGCCACCTTGTCGCCGACATTTTCGGATTGAATAACCTGCATTCGAACCGGCATTCGCGGATCGCGCGAGGCGCCGGCAACGTTGTTGCTTTGAGTCGATTTTGAATTTCCGCGCAACGAACCTATTTTAGGCAGCGCGAGCGCCGCGACAGCGACAACGGCGCCCACAACCAGCCAAACACTTTTTGCCTTACTGCTCATGTCCAGTCTCCAAACCAGATTTGGTTTTAGCTTGTTCACTATAATTTATCGAAAAGTATCTCCAAAATCCAACAAATACAAAGACTCCGTTCCGGCGCCCACGTTGCAAGAATATTCAAGCGTCAAAAAAGTTGTTGCACTTTTCGGATTCTAAAAGCATATTAAAAAACTGAAAGAAAATGCCAAACCACAATGAAGACATTTTCGATGAGGAGGACTGGAATCCCCTCGAGAAAGGCCGGCCGCTGATGGCCAGGGAAGGGGCGTTGACGCCCGCGCCGTGGCTGTGCGCCCGCTGCGGCCAGGGGAATGAAACGCTGATCGACCTCTCCTCCGGTTACAACCAGGAATACGTCGAAGACTGCGCCGTGTGCTGCCAGCCGAATTTGATCACCGTCAACATCGATCCGGAAAGCTTGATCATCATGCTCGCCAATGTGCTGGAGGACGAATAAAAAGCCACGGCCGTAGGCGGCCAACTATTTGATGAGGAGGACGCGCTGGGTCAACTTCCAGTGAGTGCCGCTCATTCGCAACAGGTAAATGCCGGATGACAGGGCATTCGTTTTCAGGGTGAAGTCTTGTTGCGCGCGTGTTGGCGACATCTGGGTTTGCACCAACCGCCCTTGAAGATCGTACATTTGCATTACGACGTTTGACGCCGGCCGGTTCAAGGCTGCGGTCAGCAATTGCCCGCTTTGGATCGGATTGGGATAGACGCGCAGTGAAAACGTTTCCGGCGACGGTGCCGTTGCAGGCGCCGCCTCGACGCCGGTTAACCGTCCCGTAAAAAAACGCTCGGCGCGCGCGAAAGCATTGACGCCAAGTTTTTTTCCGATCAAGCGTCCCGGTATGTCATCGACTGGCGGATGGATGCCACCCCAGATGCGCGAGAGGCTGCACTGGTCGGCAGCGTCCCGATAAGTTGCCCATTGCAGCGTCACGTCAACACTGGGGCCATCTTCGAAAACCAAAAACTCATTTTTCTTGGCATGAAATTCTCCCATGCCGCCGGGAAAGAATTCGTCGCCGGTGAGGAGAGTCATGATCTCGGCAGCCGTGCGAGAGTAGGTGGAGTGGCCGGAGACATATCCCGCAAACGGCGGCGTGACGAAAGTCGGCCTTTGATAAGGCCACCATTTCTCGGCCAGAACCCAACCCACGCCAGCCACATCGGTTTTTGGATCTTTGATGTAATCATGTCCGCGCCAAGTGTATAACTTGATCTTGCCGATGTTCTTGCCATTCTCCCCGGCAAGCGGGTCGCCGGTCTGAACCAGTTCGATATAACCCGGAATTAAGGGAATGCCAACTGGCGAATATCTCGGGAGATTCCGGTCCGTGCTCTGCCCGCGACCTGCCATCCAGCGGATCACCGAAATGGGACGAATCGTGTCGTACCAACCTTTGATACCCCACGCGGCAATCGCCGCATCGTGGACCGCTCCGCCTAAAGCCAGATAGGCTTTGACATCCCACTCGAGATCATCCAGAATTGGCCCCTGTCCGTTTAACCGTTTTTGGAAGGCCGGATGATCACTGACGTAATTTAAAATCGTGAACCAGTGACCGGGCGGGGTTTCGGAATTGGGGCCGTCGGCCCAAAATTCGGCAAGAACCCGGGTGTAGTCCCCGCGCGGAACGATCTGCGGCTTGTAAGGCTGGCCGGTACGCGGATTGATGGCGTGTCCTTTGCCAGGATCACCACCTTCAAAGAGATTGTAGAACTTCCGCAATCCTGTTAACGTTTGCGGAAGTTCCAAGACGTTGCCGATTGATGCCGGTGAAATATCCCAGAAGACACCGTCGGTTGGGTCGAGGTGAGATTGCCAGATTGGAACCAGGGTGTAGGTCCATTTGTACGCTTCGGATTGCTCACTGTTCGTGTTCAAAGTGTCGAGGTAGGGCATGGGACCCGGATCATGATAAACCCAGTAGTCGTAACCATCGCGCGTATAAATCGTGCGCTCGGCGGCGGTGAGGGCAAATGGCGTGACCCGGCCCCACTCTGGGCCGACAAATTTCGGCGTATTCCCCGGGATGACATTTCCGGCCTGGTCGATGAATATTTCGAGTGTCAGTGGTTGCCAACGGTTCGGATCGATCAGCTTCGGGTTACCTGGGAATAAAGTAATCAAAGGTGGATTGATAGGTTTGTAGTGTTGGTACGCGTAGTCATTTGCCTCATTGGCGCCGTCTTGCAGACCAAAAGCAATGATCTGCTGTCCAAGGTAATTTCCCAAAGCCGCTGCCGAGCCGGTTGCATAGTTTGTTGAAGTATTCGTCGGACTGTATCCGAGGCGGTTCAGCAGTGAATCAAACTGCGCTTGTGATTGCTTGGCGCTGGGAGAATTTTTGAAGCGATGGGTGAGCACGCGGTACATCGCGTAACTGATGGCCTCATTGCGCGAAGCCTTCACATTTGCCGGCTTCGCAATGCCGTTGAAAGCGCTGGTGAAACCGCCCAGCGTTTTGCCCAACAAACAAGTCGTGGCAACACTGTCGTAAGCCGCCCAGCCATCATACATGGCCAGCGCGGTGTGAAAGAGATTGCGGGCGTGAATGGGGGGCCGGGCGAAGTCATGGCGGATGGCTTCGAGCATCACCTCGTTCCACTGGCGGGCGACGGAGTGCTGCGCTTCAGCGGAGGTTGAGAAGTTAAAAATCAAGGCGGCTGGCAGTGCGAATAAGAATTTTCTGTTCATGAAATTTTTCTAAAAAAAATTACGCTGAAAAAGTTGTTTGACTTTGTCCAAGCAATTCAGTACAGTCCATTGCTGATCTCCACTTTAGGCAATAAGATATGCTTCAAAACATAATGCCTGTTCAGCAAAAAGTCAAGCAGCAATAGGAGAATTTGCCATGAAACGAGTTACACGCTTTATCAAAGGCCGTTTTGCGACCATTTTATTGATCGCACTCAGCACCTTCATTGCGTTTCAAATCGGGCCGATACCGCCATCGTCGATTTTGAAACGTACACACTCGGCACTGTGCATCTACAAGATGGCTGGAGCAGTGCAGGCGCTGCCGGCTCAGGTTGCGCTGTCTATGATCACGCGATCGTCACCAATACGTTTGGTTATGCTTCGTTCGGCACCCAGAGCCTGCGGATGTCGAATGCAGTTGTGAGCGGATGTTTTGGCGACCAGACTTTTTCCAAACCAGTGACTGACGAAGCCGGCGAATCCACGGCTTCGGATGCTTTCAACGGCGGTTTGTCCGGCGGCACGCGCCAAGTGTATTTCGAGGCTGAATGGGATTTTGCTTCCACCGTGCCGGGCGCGGAACAACCCGGGCTTTCAGTGGTGGCCAGCCCTGATCGCGGCGATGGCGCGCGCATGAGCTGGGTGCAAATGCGGGACACGCCCGCAGGCCTTGAAGTGAACTTCTTCGATTATCAAATCAGCGCCGCACCGCCCACCGGTGATTTTGTTTTTACAAACGTCGTCAGCGGCCTTGACCGGACGGTGCCGCATCACATTCGAATTACCATGGAGTTTGTCGACGGCCCGGAGAATGACATTGTGAAGGTTTACGTCGACGGCATGTTGAAGCACACCGGCACGAGCTGGGAAGATTTTTTCCGCCAGAACCAACCGCCCGGCACGCGGACGGTGGATTGCGTTCTCTTCCGTACGGGAGGCACACCAGGGGTTAACGATGCTCCTGCCACCCTGGGTAAAGGTTTTCTCATCGACAACCTCAGAGTCTTTTCCGGTGCTGTGCCAAAATTTTTTGTTCTCCTCGCCGACGAGGATATCCAAATTAACGGCCAGGTCAATTCCGACGGCGACATTCACGCCAACAACGATATTTTCTTCAACGAAGGCAACAAGAGCCAGCATACCGGCAATCTCACGGCGGTGGACGACATCATCATCAAGAAGAAAAACAAAATCATCGGCACGGCGGCCGGCGACGAGGTGGATAACGACGGCACGATCACCGGCGCCATCACCGAAAACGCCAACGTCGCTGAAGTTCCGCTGCCGACGATTGCCGATTTTGATGCCGGTGATGATGACGTCGAGGTTGATGAAGATAAAACCAAAACCTTAGTCCCCGGCGACTACGGCGAAGTCAAGGTGGAAAAAGGCGGCAAGTTAAAGTTAAGCTCCGGCACGTACAACTTAGAGTCTCTGGAGCTGGGCGAGAAATCGGTGCTGTCCATCGACCTCACCTCCGGCCTGCCGATTGTCATCAATGTGGATGAGAAGTTGGAATTTGGCAAGAAAGTAACCATGAAGCTTACCCCGTCCACGGCCTCGACAAGCCTGATTACGTTCAACATCGACGATGATGTCATTGTGATCGGCGAAGGGTCGAAAGTTTTCGGCAGCTTCATCGCGCCGGAAGCGACCGTGGAAATCGGCAGGAAAGCGCGTTTCAAGGGGGCGGTGTGTGCGGAAAACATCATCGTGCAAAAGGGTGCGCGCTTCGTGCATCATACTTCCACCGCAAAATTCCCGAAGGAGTTGGAAGAGTCCGAGGGCGAAGAGTCCGAGGTCGCGCAGTCCGAAGTCGTTACGGATTACGTTTTAGAGCAGAATTATCCTAATCCGTTCAACCCGAGCACGAAGATCAGCTTTGCCTTGGCGGAAGCGGGCACGGTGAAATTGCAAATTTACGATTTGCTCGGCAATATGGTGAGAAACGTTGGTGAATGAGTATCGCAACGCCGGGCGTTACGAACGTCATTTTGCGCTACGGCTTATCAGTTGTCGGTTCGGCAAACGAAAATTCCGCTTCCATAAATTCAATCGAGGTGACGGCTTCGGGTGCGATTAAAACCGCTTTGCCTTCGTCATCAATTGTCATAATCAATTGATTGCTGACAATAATTTCCGAATGTCTGATAGAATGTTTTTGCCCATTGTCCAAATGAAACCAAAATGGTTTAAATGGTCGCTGTCTGACG
>Ga0209172_10005937_pt1 | contig 14179 bp, 8 predicted proteins | sample LarsenN4metaG_FD_184113 | JGI IMG/M metagenome (GOLD analysis project Ga0209172, IMG submission 184113) | Hot spring sediment bacterial and archeal communities from British Columbia, Canada, to study Microbial Dark Matter (Phase II) - Larsen... ... | reverse complement strand
CACGCTTCAAGTCTTCGACGCAAAGCGTTTTGATATGAGAAAAATCTATTTGCTTGCGGCGCCCGTCCAATAAGGGACTTGATCTGAGCATAAGTATTCTTTTGGCGCTTAGTAAATGTTTGTATAACTGCGACAGACGCGCCAACGACCTGGCCGTCGGAGAAGACAAATCCATTACGGTAATTGCTATCCATGCCGACAATGGCGCCTTCAGTCTTCTTCTGAGGTCTCTCCTTTTCCAAACGGAAGTCTACAAACAGTCTACCCCCTTTGTCTCTACCCAATCGGATAGTCTTAGCCAGGCGGAAACCTTCAGCAAGCAATCGATTGAGATGAGCAGTAGACTTGCAGGGGATGGTCATACGAGGAGCGCCGCTTCCGGTCAGGCAGATTGCCCAATCGAAGCCGGACCCAACAAACTTCTCGATACGGACGAAATGACAGTAGAGGGTGACGTTCAACGAGCGCAGCGCGGGCTTGTGCTTCTTCTTCTGATAGGCCGACCGGACAGTCTCTTTAGCCTGTTTAGCCAGGCACTGAGCCAATCGAGTGGTAATACCAAATCGGTCGCGTCCACGATGAACAGTATCAATATCGGCCGTGTTAGCAGAGAAGTCCTGTCGTTGCCAGAACAGGTCAATGAAATATTGCGTGCAGTTGCGGCACAGAAGCAGAAACGCTGCCAACACTGTTTTCTTGCCGCTATTCAAGTCATTGAGATAGACGCGCGACGCGCGGCGCATTACGGGAAAGTGGTTGTGGCGATGAGCTTTAATCATTTTTCCATAATCAACAGATTACTACAGAATATATCAGGAGTCAATAACTAGTTTATAATGCTGAAGTCGAGCTTCCCGATTCGATCTCAGCTATGTGCTTAACATTCTGGGTTCCGGCGCGGTCTCTCGGAGCGCTTGGCTTTAGCCCGGTTGTTCAAGGTCGGGATGATCGGGCGTGGAACTTTCCCTGCCTGAAGGATATGGCTAAGCTCAGCCGTCGGTAGGCCGCGGCGGCAAAAACTGCGCTAATCACATTCGATCTCAGCAATAAATTGCCGATCAGGGTAAACGGTGACTATGAGTTATATAACTTTTCAAATCTCGCTGACGATGGCTCTTGTTGCAAGTTCTCTCGCGGCTCGTTTCCTCGCCTTGCCCCGGCTTGCTTGAATGCCTTAGCGTCTATCCCGAGGCGGCGGATCTGGGCTGCCAGTGTAGTTGGTCTCAGGCACAGCATTCTGGCAGCTCGCGCCTGATTGCCATTAGTCTGGGCCAGCGCCTCGCAAATGAGTTTCTTCTCGTAATTGCTGATCTCGTCGTAAAAGTTTTTGCTTTGAATCGTCGCCATAGTTTGGATAGGTTATGTTCTACGTTCCAAGTTCCATGCGCTATAACACAGAACCTGGAACGTAGAACGTAAGATGTTAGAAAGACACTCTGAACCCAAGCTGAACGATACGCGGCCCGAAGCGGAAAGCGCGAAGCGCTTCTAAATCGCCCAACCGATTATTGGCAACATAATCGAAGTTCAGGCTGCCGAAGCCAGCGCCCAGCCCTCTGTAGTCGCTATGCCCCCTCCGGTTGAAGAGGTTGAAACCATCGAAGTATGGTTCGATGGTAAGATTCTTGACGAACTTCGCATCCTCAATCTTGATCGGCCTTGAAATTCGCAGATCGAGGTTGAAGAGGTTGGATGCGAATGGATTAGGATTGTTGAGCGGCACCAGCGGGATGGTTGGTGATACTGCCCTGAGTGCCCTGAGCTGAGCTTCGGTGAATATGCCCGCTGCAATCAATGCCTGGCCATTTGGAGTCACTCTGCCAGCTACATTTGCATTATAGGCTGAGATTATCTGGTTCAATTCAGCAATGTCCTTGACCTTACGCCCCCACTGACCGAGATTAAGGCCCGGCAGCAAGTCGCCGCGCGGCGATGTGCCGACGCCGCCATCACCGTTGAGGTCGGTCGTGAACATAGCATTGGCCCCGGTGACTCCGCCCAGCGCTGGGATAAAGAGGCTGACAGGAGCATTGGTCGCAAAAGTCCAGATCTGGCTGAACCTGAATCCTCCAGGGGTATCGAGTATCAGGCTCCCTACCAGTCTGTGCATCTGGCTGAAACCTGTTGCCCCAAAATAGGCCTTGTTATTGATATTTCTGTTGTCACAGGTATTGTTGATAAACTCTACGCGGCCAGAACCGCATGATGCGTCGCTCTTCTGCAAAGCATAAGAGATCGTGTAGTTAGCGCCTTTGACTAACCACAGCTTATCAGTCAATCGACCGATCAGTTTTGCCTGCAACCCTGAATAGAGCGAGAAACCGCCGGACATGATGCGGGCTCGCAGGAGTTCTGGGGTGACGCCGGGGAAGACAATATCATTAGCAAGTCCAAAGGCCGAGATTGTTCTGCCAGGATTGGCAGCAATCCATTGATCTACTGTCCTTCCAGCAAGGACGGCGTTGACTCTGGCCCTTGCTTGGTTCACATCGAAGAATGCGGCATCGCGGCGGCGCTCGTAATCAACCAGGAAGAACGGTAGTCCAACACCGTGATTGCGAATGTAATCGACCTTAAGGACGTGCCCTGGACGGATCTCACGTTCGACACCGATGTTGAATTGTACTGAATATGGTATACGGAAGTCGCCTGGAAAGATCCCGCCGAAGGTAATGCCCTGAGCTATCTCGAAGAGGGTCTGTCCCTGTGCCGGATTGAATTTGTGATTTGCGTAGGCAGCATTCAGCGCCAGATGCACTTTGCTGATAATGCCGATGACATCCTTAATCGGTTTGCCGAGCAGATCACTGTAGTCGCCGTTAGGATGCTTTCCATCAACATTGATTGGGGTGCCGTCGGGCCCAGCCACATGGGTATGATCAAAAAAGTCGGGGCCGATGCCAGGCGGTATCAACGCAAACTCGTTGAAGATGGTGTTGTTGGCAATGTTCATTTCATAGGCGATATAGAATCCGCCGCGAATTGATGTCTTGCCATCTTTAAATGGGTCATAGGCAAAGCCGAATGTCGGGCCAAATCGGTCCTTCGGGAACCGGGGAGCAATCATCGCCGCAGGATTGACTTTAGCAAGAATTTGCGGACGCCTTGCCCCATCCTTTGCTTCATTATTGAAATACCCGGTGTCATACTCGTAGCGTGTGCCGAAGTTTATTGTTAGATTGCGCATCACGCGCCAGTTGTCGCCGATATACCAGGCGATGCGATTGTTGAAATTGCCGCCGTGAGGAAAGCCGTGGGCCGCCGGGACGGTAAAGAAGCCGTTGGCCGGGCCGGTCGAGAAGCTGTCAAGCGGATACTCTAGGGGATTCTTCGGATCACCGCCACGTCTAATAACCTCGTCGCGGGTGCCGCCTGGATCGGCAGTGAACGAGCCGCCTACGGTCAACGGGCCGGCGAAGTTGGCAAAGCCACCCAGCACAATATGATTTATCTCCAGCCCATAGCGCAAGGTGTGATTGCCGCGGATATAGCTGCCATCATATTTGTTCTGGAAGTTGTCCTGATAGGTCTGTTGCGGCGCCAGATTGTTAGGCCCAAGTTGGAACTGACCAACGCTGAGGTAAAATGGAATGCCATCAGGCGTCTTAAGAAACGGGAACTGGCTGAATTCCTGGCTGGAGATGTTGTTATTGAAATTCACATAGCCAAATCGGTATGAATGTGTCAGGCGCGACTGAGTAACGTCAAGACCGACAGCGTGAACATTGGTCCAGTCGATATTCTGGAAAGGAGACTGGCCTGTGCCACCGGTTGAGTTATCGTAGCTATGGCTAAAGCGGTAGAAGAATCGAGCCGAATTACTGATGTTCCAATCAACTCGTTCGGTGACATTGCGGATATCAACTGGCAATCCTACGTTGCCTGCCATCTGCGGGAAGAAAGGCACATCTGCCGGATCTGTCTTGAAATTATCGGCCTGGTAAAATCTCTCCCAGTTAGAGAACCAGAAGAGCTTATCTTTAATGATCTTCCCGCCCGCGCGATAGCCGACTTGATGACGGTGAAAAGGTTCATTGGGACCCGTTTGAGAGACGCCTTGCTTGGCGGACATCTTTTGATTGCGTCCGAAATAGAAGGCGCTACCGTGAAGCTCATTGCCTCCACTCCTGGTTACAACACTGATAGCTCCTGATGATGAGAGTGAGGTTGACAGATCAAGCGATGAGCGACTGACCTGAAATTCGGAGATCGCATCATCAGAGATATTTGCCGTTGTAGTCCCTACAGTCTCGTCAGTCACATCAATACCGTCAATCTGAACGCGGGTCCCCGTCCCGCTGCGGCCGGCTATTCCAACCGTCCGGAATGCGTTGACTTTGGTCGGGTCGATGCTTCCACCATCTCTCACAATAACGCCCGGCTCAAGTCCCGCCAGATCCAGAAAGTTGCGAGCATTGAGGGGAAGTTGATCAATTTCCCGCGCCTTAATAACCCCATCTACGTTGTGGCGGCTGGTGTCAACCTGCACCTCAGTATTTGCCGTAACCTCGACTACGGCCTCAGTCCCGCCTACCTTGAGAGATATGCTGACATTGGCGACCTGGCCGACAAAAACCTGGACATTCTCTATCGCGCCGCTGGCGAATCCTGATTTTTCAATCTTTACGCTGTAAATGCCAGGCAGCAACGAACGCATGACATAGAAGCCTGAGTCATTGGTCGTTGTAGTGATTACTCTGCCCGTCGCTTTCTCGGTGATTGAAACGGTTGCTCCGGCAATCACCGCGCCGTTTTGGTCTGTTACTACTCCCTCAATGGAACCCGTCGGCTGCTGAGCATAAGCAGGCAAGCTCCAAAGGGCAATAACTAAAATGAATAATCCAACAAACCGATACCTCCTATTCATGATATTCCTCCTACTTTTTTGATTCTATGCCGCGAGGAAGCCGCTATGCTCCCGTCGCATGAAACCTTTAACTAATGAACCAGGCCGGAAAATCCTATTACCGGCCCATCAGATTGCAACCTAGCTTAAAACAAAAATTCCCGATTGAGCTATCCCTGATAAGACTAAAAATCAGACCGATGGAGCAAAAAGCAACTGACACTCCACAACTGCGCGGATGGCGCAGTTAATACCGCTTATTGCTGATAAACGACGCTTTAAGAGAAAGTTATATTCCTAGAATATCGCTCTAAAGTCAACTGAAATCTCCAAAATTTCGGATTTATTATACGAGTTTTTGGATGTGAAATAGATTTTTGGAAGAGAAAAGCCAGACACAGCGGGAAAGCGAGCCGCAGACATTGAAAACTCTCCCCTTCTTAGCTTAATGTAGATGGGTTGTAATTTTATAGTCCCGATCAAGGAGATAATTTCATGGCATCTGAAGGATTGCATGAAGCAGCAGAGAAGCTTTCACCGCGCACAATCGACATGCATCGCGCTATTGTCTCAATGATGGAAGAGTTGGAAGCTATAGATTGGTATTCGCAACGGGTCGATGCCTCTACCGACGAGCAGTTGAAGAAGATCCTGGCGCACAATATGAATGAAGAGAAAGAGCATTTCGCTATGGCGCTTGAGTGGGTGCGCCGCCAGGATGAAGTGTTCGACAAATATCTGCGCCAATACCTGTTCAGCCAGGGCGAGATTACTCTCATTGAAGAGCAATTAGAAGCCGCTCAGACCAGCAAGGCTGCAGCCCAATCTCAACAAGGCAGCATCGAGGCAGCAGAAGAATTAACCGGATCTGCTTCTGTGGGGGCCCCTACGAGCGGGCCAGCCCAATTCGATACCAGGAACTTAACTGTGGGAAGCCTTCGACCAAGATGAAGAAAATTTCGGCCTGAATCGAGATTAACAATATGCTCCCGCGCTGATCGGCGCAACGCATTGATTATATTTAGTTTTGCCGATTTCGCCGGAAATCGGCAAAACTAAAGTTCACAGGTTCCCTTTCTTAAGCTCATCCGCAAGGTAATCGGTCGCGCGCCAGGCCAGAGCCAGTATGGTCAATGTAGGATTCTTTTCCGATGCTGAAGTGAATGCGCTGCCGTCCACCACAAACACATTTTTAACTTCATGCATTTGGCAGAATTGATTGAGCGCGGAGCGTTTCGGATCGGCCCCCATTCTGCAGGTCCCATGCTCGTGAATAGCTGAGCCGGGCACATCAGTTCTTCCCCGCTGGAAGTCGAACACTTCGGCCTTAGCCTCTTTGAGGATCATCTCCACCGTGTCGTAAATATCTTCGACCATCTTGCGCTCATTCTCTCCATCGGTGAAGACGATCTTGGCGAGCGGCACCCCATATTGATCCGGTGGGGTCCCTTCGACGGTTACGTAGTTATCCACGCGCGGCAACTTTTCGCCGAAAGGATGAATTTGAACCCAGGCGGGGTAACGGCGTCGGACATCCTTCTTGAATTCTGCGCCGAAGCCGGGGAGCCCGCCGGCAAAGTGGCTCGCTCCCGGCAGACAGCCTGTGTGCCAGAACTGCATTCCGAATCCTCGCAAGTAATCTCTGCGAGGCCCGCGATGATTGAAGCGCGGCAGGTAGATATGCTCTCCTCCAATGCCATCGTCATTGGTCGTCTCTCTTCCGTATAACTCAGGCAGGAATGCCCTGACATGCACCATCACCTGCTCGCATAGATACTTTCCAATCACGCCCGATCCGTTGCCGATGCCATTAGGATAAATATTCGATTTTGAGTTGAGGAGTATTCTGGTTGAGTCTATGCAGGAGGCCCCCAGCACAATGACTTTGCCTCGCGCCTGGTATTCTCGCTTCGTATATCTATCGAAGTATTGCACCCCGCTTGCTTTTCCTTCTTTGTCCACAAGGATTCGCGCAGCAACGGCATTGGTTTTGATCTCCAGCTTTCCTGTTTTGAGCGCAGGGTCTATCAGGTAATCTCCGGCGTTAAAGAAGCTTGATGTGTCGCAGCCTCTCCCGCATTCGCCGCAGTGGTGGCATTTGGGAAAGCCTCTGTGATTGCGCGTAAGCACGGCGCGCCTTCCGGCGACAACTGGCAGGCCCAGACGCTCCGCTGCTCTTTTTATCAGCCACTCGCCGCAGCGCGGCCTCGGAGGAGGCAAGTGGTACTTGCTTCCCGGCAGGACCTCAGAATCGTCTGTCCCCCCGCAGACCCCTATAAGCTGATCTACTTTGTCGTAGTAAGGCGCGATGTCTTTGTAGCTTATCGGCCAAGGGATCTCCCATCCATCAATTTCCGCCGCTTTAAAATCCAGGTCGGAGTAGCGCAGGCTGACTCGCCCCCAGACATTGGTCTTTCCCCCTATGCCCCAGACTCGCACCAGATTAAACGGCCGGTCGGGCGGAGTGATGTAAGGCTGTTCTTTAGTGTCGAGAAAGAATTGAGGGGAACGCTCTCCTCTTTGCGTTCGCTCGCGCCATTCGTAAGGCAGGACATGGGTCCAGAACTCAGACCGGTTGAATCGCTTACCTGCATCAAGCAGGAGCACATTCACTCCCTGGCGGGTCAGGTTCCAGGCCGCCATTCCGCCTGATGCCCCTGATCCAATTACTATCACATCGTATACCCTGGGCTGTCTTATTACTTGCATCAATACCGTCCTCACGACACTAAAACTGCCGATAGGCGCGATCCCGCCTGGCACGTATCAGCGCCTATCGGCGATTGTAAATTCGATTTTCAGGAGAGATTACAAACCATTATGCATATCACGAGAGTTTTCGCAAGTCACACGGCAAAATCGAGCGCACAAGAATGACCGCTCAATGCTAGAATAGCCTGTGCATAAAAAGAAGATTGAATTGATCAGGAGCCATTAGATGCGAACCTACATCGCGCTTTTTATCTGTGCAGCTTTATCGGCGACGGTCGCGGCGCAGGGGCCACAAAATCGGCCCCCAAGTGTGGCGATTACCGGCGGGACGCTCATCAACGTAATCACCGGCGAGCAGATCAAAGACAGCCGTATACTTATTGAAGGCGACCGCATCAAGCAGCTTGGCAGAGCCGGCGAGATCACCATCCCGCAAAGCGCGCAGACAATCGATGCGCGCGGCAAATGGATTATTCCCGGCTCGATCGACATGCACACGCACGGAGCGGGGAGAAGAGACTTGCCCCTTGAGTTATATCTGGCCCAGGGGGTGACAACCATCCGAGATGTGGCCGGACAGCTAACATCTTTGCGGATCACTCGTGACGAGATCATTTCGGGCAAGCGAGTTGGCCCCAGACTCTTCTTTGCCGGATACATACTTGATGGCGATCCGCCCGTCTGGCCACAGGGCAGCCTGCTTATCGATACTCCTGAGCGGGCCGAGAGCGCAGTCAACTTCCTCATCGATCAAGGAGCAGACTGCATCAAGGTCTACAACAACATCTCTGAGCCTGTGTTGGGGGCCATCATCCGAACCGCCCGCATGCGGAATATACCGGTCACCGGCCATGCGCCGCGCTCAATGACAATGGCGCAGGCCGTCGAGCTTGGAATGGATTGCCTTGAACATATTCGCATCACTGGCAAAGACCTGCTGCCCCTGGACGAGGCCAACAAGCTAGACCCCCTGCCTGTTGCCCGGCGGGAGGCCCTTCTCTGGCAACGATTTGATCTCGGATCAGAAAAGATGAACAGGCTCATCTCCCTCCTGGCGCAAAGAAAGGTATTCCTGGAGCCTACGCTCACTGCTGATGAAGTCATGTCCGTTGATGGTTATGAAGCGCAGGCCGCAGACCCAAACAATCGTTTCCTGCCTCGCCGGTTGTTTGATGAATGGGCGAGGCGGCCAACGCCTGATATGTTCAAGGTCCCCCCTGAGCTGAAACAGGCAGCAGCGGCGGGATTCAAGAAGAGAAAGCAGTTCGTCGCTATGTGCAAGACGGCCGGTGTGCCGATCATCGCCGGAACCGATGGCGCTTTTCTGGGAAAGCTGCTCCCCGGATTTGGCCTTCAACGCGAACTCGAGCTGCTGGTTCAGTCGGGATTGAAACCGATCGAAGCGATTCAGGCGGCGACAATCAATGCGGCGCGCCTCCTCAAGCGGGAGCGCGAGCTTGGCGTGATAGAAGCAAACAGGGTTGCCGATATCGTCATTCTCGACGCCGATCCGCTCGAAGATATACGCAACACGAGGAAGATTCACCTGGTGATGAAAGGGGGTCAAACTTTTGATCCTACCCGGTTGCTCAATGGTCAAAATCCGGCGCAAAGGTAAAGTGGAATCACATGGAGTTGATCACTTCATGCCTGGTGATACCGACTACGCCGGCAAAAGCCTGGTATTTACGTCAATTCCATAGGGTAACTGACGAGCCGCTGCCGTCGCAGCCTTAGAGAACGCCAACGGAGCGGGATTCTATGGATGGCTGCCGATCTGACCGGCGAGCATCCGCCCGATCCGCGTCCGTCCGCGTTCTATTCCAGCGTCACATTATGCCTGAACTACCTGAAGTTGATCATGTCGCCTGCCTGCTTCGCCGCCTGGTCTGCGGCAAGCGGATAGCCTCGGTCTCTCTCTATCGAGACGGATTGATTCGCGGCCTGGAGCCGCGCCGCTTTGAATCTGAGGTTCAAGGCAGTCATATCTCGGCGGTTGATAGAAGAGGCAAGTATATTCTAGTCTACCTGAGCAATGGTAAGACGCTTATCGTTCATTTGCGGATGACCGGCAGCTTCGTCTACGGCAAGCGGGATTGGCAAGATAGACAATTCACTCGATTGGTATTTCGTTTTGATGATGGCAGCAAACTCGGTTACGAGGACGTTCGCAATCTCGGAGTGATGAAGCTGGCGCAAACAGATCGACTGAGCGAAGTGAAGGAGCTTGCTGAACTCGGCCCCGAACCGCTCAGTCCTGAGTTCACAGTTGATTATCTGCAAAATGTGCTCGCTCAGAGCAGGCGATCAATAAAGGAATTCCTGCTTGATCAGACGAAGATCGCCGGTTTGGGGAACATCTATGCAGCCGAGGCGCTCTTTCGAGCTGGTATTAATCCAACTAAAAAGGCGTTTTCCATAGCTCGCTCGAAAGAGCGTTTGAACAAACTGCATAGATCAATTTACCAGACTATTAGTGGTGCAATCCACTCGCGCGGCGATGCGGCGATACATTTTCACCTTTTAGATGCTGATGGTTCCATCGTCAGCGAGGGGGCGGGAGGGGAGCGGTTTTTCGTTTACGACCGCGAAGGTGAGCCTTGCCTGGTCTGTGGATCTAAGATAAGGAGAATCAAGCAGGGGGCCCGTTCAACCTACTATTGCCCGAAATGCCAGAGATGAGATTTGCCCTCTCATTTGAGGGTATCTGTCGGCTCTCCCATCTGTAAACCTTAAGAAGAAGATTGTGGTAAGTTCGGGCGCTGAGCGCCCTCAAAGCATTTCTATTTTTAATCTGTTTTGACGGCGCTCAGTGCCCGAACCAGAAAGTATTTATCTTAAAAGAGACAGCCTATGTTGCGCCCCAGCCATTCAATGTGTTGTCGCTTTCTCCGCGCCCAGTCCCGTGTTAGCCCGCACGCTCAATTCCGGGAATTTGGCTTCTGCCTCATGTTCACGGCCAAGTAGAGTGCCAATAAATGCCCCTACAAATCCCAGCGGGATGCTAACGATGCCGGGATTCTCCAGAGGAAAGATAGGAGCAGCCTGAATCAAATGTCGTGTCGCACCGGACGCTCCTGGGGGGGCAATGCCCATAACACTGGGACTGATCAGTATCAAAGCAATCGAAGCAATCAACCCTGTGCCTAGCCCGAATACTGCGCCTCTGGTGTTGAACCGCTTCCAGAAGAGCGAAAGGATAATTACCGGCAAGTTGGCCGAAGCGGCTACTGCAAACGCCAGCCCCACGAGAAAAGCAACATTAGCATTGGGCCCCAGCAAGATAGCAATGAGGATAGCCACTGCTCCTACGACAAATGCAGTGATTCGCGCTACCAGCACCTCTTCGCCGGCAAGTCGCTCGGCGCCTCGATGGATTACATTGGTCCAGAAATCGTGCGCAAACGATGTAGATGCGCTGATGGTCAATCCAGCAACTACAGCCAGTATAGTGGCAAAGGCGATTGAAGAGATGAAGGCAAAAAAGATGTCCCCGCCCAGCGCCTTCGCTAGCAGGGGCGCGCTCATATTTATCCCGCCATTTGCTGCTATGTGATCACGCCCCACTATTGTTGCTGCTCCGAATCCCAGGAATGTGGTCATGATGTAGAAACTGCCTATCAGTATCATGGCCCAGACTACGCTGGTGCGAGCCGTTTTGGCATCAGGCACAGTATAGAACCTGACGAGGATGTGAGGCAGTCCGGCTGTGCCGAAGATCAGCGCCAGGCCAAGCGAGATCAGGTCGAGGGCCCCGTATGGAGGCTTGAACCGCAAACCGGGTTGAAGGAAGTTCTGTGTTACCTTTGCTCCGTCCGAGTCGTGATAAGTCACTTGAGTTATGGCTTCAAAGAAATTGCCGAAACTCCCGCCGAAGTGAACCATCACGAGGAGGCTCAGGAGGATTGTTCCGGCCATCAAGAGAATGGCTTTGATGATCTGTACCCAGGTAGTAGCCAGCATGCCCCCGAAGACTACGTAGATGATCATCAGGATGCCGACTCCGATCACTGCCGTGTGATAGCTGATTGCGGAATCTTTGAGCAAGAGGGTGACCAGCGCCCCGGCGCCCACCATCTGGGCGATCATGTAGAATGTGCTCACTGTGAGCGTGCTCAGCGATGCCATTGCCCGGACAGGTCTTGGGCGCAAGCGATAGGCCAGCACATCGGCCATCGTATACTTGCCTGCATTTCTCAGCGGCTCGGCTACAATCAAAAGCACCGTCAGGTATGCCACGAGCCAGCCGACAGAGTACATGAAACCATCATAGCCCTGGAAAGCGATGATGCCTGCGATGCCGAGGAAAGAGGCTGCGCTCATGTAATCACCGGCCACAGCCAGTCCGTTCTGCCAGCCGGTGATTTGCCGGTTAGCAGCAAAGAATGCCGTCGTTCCGCGAGAGCGCCCGGCTGCCCAGTAGGTTACCCACAGGGTAACGACAATAAAGACGAGGAACATAATCAGAGAGGTGGACATTGATCATTCGCCTCCCGTTGATCTGTTCGCTCTATCAATGATGCTGCGAGCCATACGGTCCCACCTCGAAGCGGCGCGAACGTAAAGCGCAGCGATAATCCACGCCATAAAGAACTGTGACAGGGCGAACAGATAAGCTATATTGACCACGCCGAGGATCTGCTTGCTCATCAGTTGCGGAGCGTAACCGACCAGAATTGGCAGAGCGAAGTAGTAGACCACAAAAAATATAGTGGCGGGCACGATAAACCTACGCTTGGCGCGCAGGAGGGCCTGGAACTCTTCCATCAATGCTACCCGATCCCAATCAGATGGGCCCCCATCTGCGCATGGGGGGCCTTTGCCGGAATATTCTTGCCCATCCAATCTCAGTGAAGCATCAATATCCTGCTCATCCGCCGAAGCAACTTCCCTGGGTTTTAGATTCACATCCTTCTCGGTTCTCATCTAGGTTATCCTCGATATATGCCCGGTGTAATGGCAAAAGGTTTGCCATTTTACTGTCTATTTCGATACAGGTCAATTGCAGGTTCAATGGGGCGATAGCTAAATCGCCAAAACCGCAATAGCAGAGTCGGTCCCCAATAGTAGAATTCGTTTGTCTATTTGAGAGTGAAGACCTGCTCGCTGAATGTCTCTTTATGAGAGATCCGAGCGGCATTCAGCGTCCAATCGCTGAGCAGCGAGCCCGTCGCCGTCTGAACGCTCAATTGCAGTCTGTACCGATGAGGAAGCATCAATCCATCTACCGGGCGAAAGTCGTCGAAATCTTCGGAGAGATTATAATAGCTTTCCTGTTGCCTGGCCGATTCATTGGGGCCCAGGCCGAGGCGCGCTCCGATCTCAAAGGAATATTGGGTATGTACGTGTCTAAATGTCGCCGGATCGAAGTAGAGCGCTATTTTCAGATCCGATGATCCTTTGCGAGGCCGATAGCTCAATTCATGTAGCTCTCGCCCTTCGATCTTCTTCAATCCGCGCCAGTCCAGGCGCGGTTGCTGTTGTTCCAATCGCAGCAGCGGCCAGGCAGTCGAGAGTACTCCGCCGAGGAGACCTTCTTTGAGAGGCGAATCCTGTTGATTGAGAAACTGGCTGAGATTGGAACGCACCCCATTAGGCAAAAAGCCGGTGGCGGCGCGCGCGCCGTCAAAGGCCATCTGCTCGCCGGGATAATCAAGAGAAGGGAAATTCATTCCGAAGCGTAGCCTGGGGCCGGACGAGACCATCATCGCCTCTCCTTCTATACTGCCGACCCCGCCTATGCGACTGACCAGCTTGACCGGCCCGCTGACGACTCGACTCTTAACGGCGGCGCGGCTCTCTGCGCTGCCCAGCGATTCCGCATGGCGCGCAATCAACTCCTCAGCGCGCAACTTTTTGTCTTGAGCGGGTGATCTATCAATTGAGCAGATCGCCAGACAGATAAAGACCGAAACTATAATGAGAATGCGTCGATGAGAGGGCCCCACAAAAAGCATCATCATAGCTGCTCCTAAAGTGGAATCAAATCTAGAGAGCGGATCGGCTCACATTATGTCATAAACGCTGTTGGAACTGAAGGTAGAGATAATCCATTTCCATTGGCTCGAAGAGACCACGGGAAGGAGTTTGGGGCGCCACTACGGAAGGCAATCTCTACCAAACAAACGCCGCTTTACACACAGCCCGGCGATGAGTTTTAATTATTTGCGCAAAATTCTAAGCCACAGATCTGGAGGTTATGACCGGCAATGCCGATCTTCGAATACCAATGTGAAGAGTGCGAGACAACGTTTGAGTGTATTATTCTCTCAAGCCGTCAGCGGGAAGAGGCAGAGTGCCCTGTCTGCGGCTCGAAAGAGGTTGAGCGCCTCTTCTCAACATTCAGCGCCGGCTCATCATGCGCTGCGCCGGCTTCATCAGGGTTTAGTTGAGCGATTCAGCGGCAATCGTGAATTGCCAGGAAGTTACTTATGATAATAGCCAGCGATTATGGTCTTTGAATAAGGTAATATTACCGCGCGCACTGATAGCGGCTGCGCCGCTACTGATGTGCGGCAAGTCTATGACTTGCCGGATGCAGCTTCTCTTCTCTTTCGCGGCTATGCCGCTACTGATGTGCGGCAAGTCTATGACTTGCCGGATGCAGCTTCTCTTCTCTTT
>Ga0209172_10005936_pt1 | contig 14179 bp, 15 predicted proteins | sample LarsenN4metaG_FD_184113 | JGI IMG/M metagenome (GOLD analysis project Ga0209172, IMG submission 184113) | Hot spring sediment bacterial and archeal communities from British Columbia, Canada, to study Microbial Dark Matter (Phase II) - Larsen... ... | reverse complement strand
CGCCGGAATCGTGGAAACCTTCGGCAGGTTGCGGGCCGCACGAGCGGCTTCGACGTTTTTGGGCTCGAGGACGATCAGCGTCTTCTTGCCTGTGAGCGGCAGCTTTTTGAGAAGCGTGCCGATTGCCTTTGTTTTTCCAGCTGTCGTTGCAAGCGTTTCCACCGCAACGAAACAGTTATTGGCCACCTTGTCGGAAAGCACCATCGCCAGAGCCTTGCGGCGCGTCTTGCGATTGAGCTTAAGGGAGAAGTTGCGCTCTGATGTCGGACCGAACGTGATACCACCACCGACCCAGATCGGCGAGCGGCGCGATCCATGACGGGCGCGACCTGTTCCTTTCTGCTTCCATGGCTTCTTGCCCGTACCAGCAACTTCGCCGCGACCCTTAGTATGAGCGATCGCGACACGGCTGTTGGCCTGCTGGGCCACCACCGCTTCGTGCACGACGTGTGCATCCGCTTTCACTTCAAACAGTGCGGGTGCGAGCTGCACTTCGCCGACGGACTTTCCTTCCGAATTGTACAGCGCTACTTTTGCCATACGGTTTTGCCTTCACGAGACTGGATAAGGAGGAGACCCCCGCGTGCGCCCGGAATGGCGCCCTTGATCGCGATCGTTTGATTCTGTGGATCCACGGAAACCACCTCAAGGTTCTTCACGGTGACGCGGGCATCGCCCATGTGACCGGCCATGCGCTGCCCCTTGGAGACGGGACCCTGGCGCTGAGAAGCGAGCGAACCCGGCATACGCATCTGGTCTTTCTGACCGTGCGTAGCCGGACCACCGGAGAAGTGATGCCGTTTCATGACACCGGCAAACCCGCGGCCCTTGGATGTTCCCGTCACATCGACGGACATCCCAGGAGCAAACGCGTCCACGCCGATCTGCGCACCGCGCGCGAGATCTGTCGCGTCCACGCGGAACTCGCGCAGGACCGACACGAGCGGAAGATCCTTCAGGTGACCGGCAAGCGGCTTGTTCGCTGCCGTTTCCACCTCAGTTCCCACCTGCACGCTGACGTATCCGTCTTTTTCGGCGGTGCGAACCTGCGTCACGATATTCGGCTCCACCTTAACCAAGGTGACCGGAACGATCGTGCCATCCCCCTTAAACTGCTGGCTCATTTCGAGCTTTCGGCCAATTACGAATGGCATAGTTGCTTTAGCATTGGTCCGCTTACGTGCGGACATGCGTCCCCGTGGCGGGGCCTGGCAAAGACAAAGGCCAGAAGTCGAGCGTCAAATAATGGATTCAACGTTCGGCTTCTGACCTGTTCTACGGGAAGAACAGTGATTGTGGGTTTCAATGAATAATGATGACTCCTTTTTGCTCCTTCGAATCTCTGGAAGGTTTTCCCGCAGGATCTTTCTTCCACGTTCGTTGGCTGCAAACGCCCTATTTTTGGGCATTTTTTGTGTAGTCGGGCGGCCCCGGAATCCCGGAACCGCCCGCATTACACTATGTTTTGATCTCTACGTCAACCCCCGCCGGCAAATTCAGGCTCATGAGGGCATCGATCGTCTTTTCGGTTGGTTCCGAGATGTCGATCAAGCGTTTGTGCACGCGCATCTCGTACTGCTCACGCGAGTCCTTGTGGACGAACGTCGAGCGGTTCACCGTGTACTTGCGCTTCTCGGTTGGAAGCGGAATCGGACCCCAGACCTTGGCGCCGGAGCGCTCCGCGGTCTTGATGATGATCTGCGTTGCCTGATCGATGATCTTGTGATCGTACGCGCGGATCTTGATCCGAATCTTGATCTTGTCCTCCTGATCGGTTTTCTTTTGCGTTGCTGCTGGCACAGGATGAGAGAAAGAACGATGCCCCGCACCTTATTTGCGTAAGGTGCGGGGCCTAATCATTATTTGACAATCTTCGTCACCACGCCGGCGCCGACTGTGCGGCCACCTTCGCGAATGGCGAACGACATTTTTTCTTCGAGAGCAACGGGGATGATGAGCTTGACCGTGACATTCACCGTGTCGCCCGGCATCACCATTTCCGTCCCGGCCGGCAAGGTGATTTCACCTGTCACGTCCGTGGTGCGGATGTAGAACTGCGGCTTATAGCCGTTGAAGAACGGCTTGTGGCGTCCACCTTCTTCCTTCGTAAGGGCGTACACCTCCGCTTCGAACTCGGTGTGAGGGGTAATCGAACCCGGCTTGGCCAAAACCATGCCGCGCTCAACGTCTTCCTTCTTCACGCCGCGCAGGAGCAAACCGGCGTTGTCACCGGCCATACCCTGGTCGAGCTGCTTGTTGAACATTTCAACGCCCGTGACGACCGTCTTGCTCGATTGCTCGCGCATACCGACGATCTCCACTTCTTCGTTGATCTTCACGATACCGCGCTCAATGCGGCCCGTAACCACGGTTCCACGACCTTCGATCGAGAACACGTCTTCGACCGGCATGAGGAACGGTTTGTCCGTCTGGCGGACCGGCTCCGGAATGAAGGAGTCGAGGGCGGCCATGAGATCCATGATCGGCTTGGCAGCCGCTTCGTCCGTCGGGTTCTCGAGCGCCTTGATGGAGGAACCGCGGATCACCGGCGTGGTGTCACCCGGGTATTCGTACTTCTTGAGGAGATCGCGAACTTCCTGCTCGACGAGATCGATCAGTTCCGGATCATCCACCATGTCCACCTTGTTGAGGTACACAACGATCGCCGGCACGCCGACCTGGCGGGCCAACAGAATGTGTTCGCGCGTCTGCGGCATTGGGCCGTCCGCGGCGGACACGACCAGGATCGCGCCGTCCATCTGGGCGGCACCCGTGATCATGTTCTTGATGTAGTCGGCGTGTCCCGGACAGTCCACGTGCGCGTAGTGGCGCTTCTCGGACTCGTATTCACAGTGAGCCGTCGCGATGGTAATACCGCGGGCCTTGGATTCCGGGGCCTTGTCGAGGTCATCGACGCCCTTCTTCTGGGCCGCCATCCCCTTGGCGCCAAGCACCGCGAGGATCGCCGCCGTCGTCGTGGTTTTGCCATGGTCGACGTGACCGATGGTACCAACGTTGACGTGCGGCTTTGTGCGCTGAAACACTTCAGCCATAGTCGTGTTTTTCAGAGCCGCCGCCCGACCGCCCACAAAAGCGGGCAAAAAGGGCGAAGATAAGCTCAAAATTAGTTAATGACGAATGCGAGGCGCAGTATAGCAAACCCCTTTAAAGACTGCAAGTCCTACTCAATCGGCTCGAGATAGAACTGTTCTTCCCCGAAATCATCGTCTTTCTTGGGGGTTTCCTCTGCTTTTGCCTCCAAAGCTGGCTCCGGGTCTTTTTTTGGTTCTTCAGCCGGTTTTACAGCCGATTCAGACGACTGGCGTGCGGTGGCAGCATCATGAAATGCTCGCTCAAACTCCGCACGTTCTTGCTCATCCAGATTCTCGTAATTCCATGTTTCCGCCTCGGAACCCGCAGGGGCCATCGCATCCCAGATATCCTGTGGAGGAGTTGGGGCCGTTCCGCCGGACGGTTTTGGCCCAACGGGCTCTGGCGGTTCGGTCGAAGGACCGCCCCAATCGTCATCCTCGCCGCCCATAAACTCGTCCATGAGCTCGGAATCCAGATCCAGCAAGGCTTCATACTGATCCAGATCCATCACAACAAACGCATCCTCCCCTTCCGGGTCGGTCACGACCATCCGGTCGCCGGTGCGTCGAATCAGGTTCAAAATGCGGCGGAAAGACTTATTCATACGCGGTCATCTTATGCATCAGGCATCGAATGTCAAGCCGTGCATTTCTTGGTACACTAGCTGTGTTATGGAACGAGAATTTGGCGGATATTCACCAGAAGCGTTCACCAGTACTCCGGAATCCAAACCGGACGTGAGTTCGCAAGATGCCGAAGAGCAGAGTCCGCGCGAGCAAGATCCCGAGGAGGCGTCTGAAGTCGTCATGGTTCCGTACGAATCTCTCCCCCATGAGGAGCAGCAGCGCGTAACCGACAGAGTTATCGACAAGATGCGATCTGTTTTGCGAGATATCCCTGACTACGCCCTTTTTGCGAGCACGGCGATGTATCTCAATGGCAAACGGCTCAAAGCCTTGCGAGATCCGGGCGCCGGAGAATTATTGAAGGTAGCGCCTGGGGATTTGGATATTGCGGTTGGGAGCATGGAGTCGCTCAAGCGCATCCGCGAACGACTCTCAAACGTCCCCGGAGTTTTTTTCGACCACGACGGCAGATTCAAACAACTCCCGAGTGGAGAGGCGCAGGTGTTGGCTGGATCTATCATCGTTCCTACGGAAAAAGGGGATGTGAAATACGATTTTGAATTCTTTAACGAGAATAAAATTGTTCCCGACGAAGTTCGGCGCAACCGAGTCCAGGTAGACGGTGTCTACACCCTGAATCTCGAAGGGTTGCAAAAACAATATCTCAACAACCTTGAGCTGGAAGGCCGGGTTGATCGCCTCACAGAGCAACGCATGAAGGCGCTACAACAACACCCACGCATTCGATCGGAGATTTTTTCGGGTGCGATGAGCGAAGAGGTAGCTACACTCCTTGCGTCCATGGATCTCGCCGCATCGGATGCCAAAGAATTTTACGCGCTTCAGGATCAGATCGACGCGACGGAGGAGGGTCCAGACCGCCAAGCGCTTATCTCGCGTCGAGCCATCGCTCTTACGGGGCTCAAGACCAAACTCCCAAAACGCATCAAAAGCGTAGAAACCGTCGCGCGCTTGCGCGGACGCACTGAATAAATCGTCCTATGCCCAAATACGTTGCGGATTACGATTCCATCCCGATTGATTTTGTACGCGGCGAAGGCGCGTACCTCATCGACAAAAAAGGAAAACGGTATCTCGACTTTCTCGCCGGGTGGTGTGTCGGGACAGTGGGCTGGGCGAATAAAGAAATGGCAGCCGCGATTGCCGCACGGGCGAAGGTAGGAACATACGTTCCACCCATTTTCCGGGACCCACATCAAGACGCGCTCGCCAAACGTCTCATTCAAGAGGCGCCCGGAAAACTCTCGCGCGTATTTCGGTGTACCAGCGGTTCTGAAGCCGTGGAATTTGCGATTAAGTGTGCTCGCGCAACGACCAAAAAGAACGTCATCGTGACCATTGAGGGTGTATACCATGGCCATACCATGGGTGCCGGACATGCCGGCGACGCCGGTGGCAAAACAGGCTTCAAACCAGCGTTACCGGAGTTTCTGAAACTCCCTCTTCCAACGTCGGCCGCAGAAGGCCAGCGCGTCATCGCGCAATTCGAAGCCCTGCTCAAATCCCGGCGAGACATCGCCGCGTTCATGAGCGAACCGTTTTGGACGAACGCCGGCTGTTACACTCCTCCGGACGGTTTTTACAAACAGATCGAAAAGCTCTGCCGTGCCTACGGCATCCTGCTCATCATGGATGAAGTCGCTACCGGGTGCGGACGTGTTGGATCCTTCTATGCATCCGCGCTTCAAGACATCCAGCCAGACATGATCTGCCTCGCAAAATCCTTCACCGGCGGGTACGCAACCATGGGTGCCACACTCGTCACGGAAGCGGTGTTTCGAAAATCATGGGGCATCCCTGATTACTCCACGTTCGGATGGCTCCAACAAGATCTCGCGGCCACGCAAAAAAATATCGAGCTGATCCTGCGAGATGGGCTCGCACAAAATGCCAAAGAAGTGGGCGCGTACTTGCTCGATCAACTTCAGCCACTGACAGGACTGGCGAAAGTTAAACGGCTCAACGGATTTGGCATGGTTTTTGGCGTGGAGTTTCGCCTCCCCATCGCCGCACTGATTGCGGCGCGATGCTACCGCAACGGATTGCTCGTCGCGCTTGCCGATGCAAAAACACTCTTTTTCTCTCCCATGCTTTCGCTTACCAAAGACGAAGCACGGATCGGCGCGGAAATTCTGCTGCGCGTCTGCGGCGCGCGGAAATAAAAACAGACGGCGCATCAAGCGATGTCATCGCTGTCTGCGTCGTCTTCGCCGTCCCGGTGCGCGAGCGCACGCAGGACGCTTTGCTGTGATTCGTACAGCCAGCGTGCCTGGCTCGCGAGCTCCACGTACTCAGCGTCGAGCTCCAGTCCCTCATCGCGCACCAGTCGCGTCTTCTGCCGCGCCGTCGCGAGGCGGCGTTGAAACGCGTTGATCCGCTCTTGAAGCTTCCCTGCATCCTCGAGCAGTTTTCGCTGATGCGGCCGATTCCACATGATCCGCAGGCGCGGGTCGACCTGTCGCCTCTTCGACAGAATCTCGACGGTCTGCGCTGCCGCGGACACGAGAATCACCAACGCGAGAAGGGTCGTGAGGAACCGCAGTTCCAGCGTGGCTGCGGTTGATACCCACCACAGCAGAGTGACCCCCAACAGGATCCGCACCGCCAGCAGCGGTACACGTCGCGCCTGCAACGGCGAGAGCGACGGACGCTCGAGATCGTCTGGTGTATACAGGCGCGGGAACTCCCCGCGAGGGAGCGAGCGGTGAAGGTGAAGTTTTGGCGGCATCCTATCCCCCCATTTGGGACGCCCCATGGAACCATGAATATCCGAAATGGTCAATGATTCGTGATTTTCCCATGAATCGCTTGACAGAAACGGCTCATTCTGGTATTCTATTCTCTTGTGCAGTGGCTTAGGCCACTTCCCCGCTTGTCCCGCTCTGCGGGATCCCGCCTTTGGCGGTGATCGGGAGTAGTCGAGAGAGTCCAAACGGATAGAAAACGCACGAGCAAGAAGAGTCTGCCAGGGTCTAGTAACACTGTTTTAGCCTGAACCGGTCTTCATCTCTCAAGAATAAAAAACGGCTCCCGCTTGTCGGGGCCGTTTTTGTTTATCCAACGATCTTTTTTACCTCTTTCATTTTGCTCTGCAAATCTTTATACAGAGCGATTTGTCCGCGCGCACGGGCGAGGTTGTGAGCGCGCCGCGTCTTGTAGCGTTTGCTATCCCAGCCAAAGTAGTTGTCGTTGAAATAGTCTGCCAGGAAACGCGAGGCAAGTTCGAGGGTGATGGTGCCAATCGCCTGCGGAACAAGTTTACGCTCGCGCGGCGTGAGGTAACCCTTGGCACCCTTGGCATATCCCTGCCAGGCGGCCTTAAAGATATCCAGCCGGAACGGATTTTTCGGATCATCTTCCTTCTTGCCGCACCAGGAGCGAAACGCATCGCCAAGCTCCACCAAAATCGGTCGACGATTGCAGGTATCCAGATCCACCACCGCCGCTGCCTTGCCCTTTGCATCAAACAAAATGTTGCTGATCTTTGGATCGCCGTGAATCACGCGCGTCGGGACATTCGGTGGCAAAAACAGCTTCGGCAGCTCCTTGGCGACAAACTCCACTTCTGCCGCAACATCATCGATCAATCCCGTGCCGTAGTTTTTCTTTACCGCTTCTTGGAGTGCGGCATAACACTTTTCTGTCTCGTGTAAAATCTTGTCTGACTTAAACGAGTGGTCAATCTTGTCCAAGGTTTTATGCAGCTTGGCGAAGATCATGCCCGCCTCGCGCGCCATCGCAGGCGACTTCGCCTCATGATGCGTTTTCCCAGCAATAAACGTCTGCATGCGCCACACGTGCTCGCCGTCTTCCGTCAACACCTCGCCTTGGCGATTGAGCACGCATGCCGGCGCGGGGAAACGTTTTGATTTCAAAAACCGTGTGACCGCCAAAAAATCCTCTGCGATCCCCGGTGAAGAAAGAATGGGATGAAGCCGCTGGAGGATGTACGTTCCCTTCTGCGTGCGAATCTGGTACGTTTGATGAATCAAACCGCTGGAAATGAGCTTGCTGGAGCGAGCCGTACCAACGTCGTACGCAGCCAACACGCGTTTAGGAATTGCGATCATACGTTATGGATTTTACCACAATCATCTTACTTGTCTTGCTCGTCGTGATCCTCGCCTTGTGCATCTTCGCTGTGTTCTGGTTTGGCTGGATGCTCCCGCCACTCGTGGGCGGAGGAGGACCATATGTCCCAAGCCGCATGTCGCGCGTGGAAACCATGATCAAACTCGCAAACATTACCCCACAGGATATTACCGCGGATTTCGGCTCCGGTGACGGACGTGTCGTCATCGCCGCGGCAAAGGCGGGAGCAAAAATGTCCATCGGGTACGAAGTCCATCCCGGGCTCGTCATGCGCTCCAGAGCTTTGGCGCGGCAGGCAGGTGTGTACGCAAAAACAAATCTGCTGTGGAAATCCATGTGGAAAGCAGACGTGCGCGATGCAGACGTGATCTTCCTCTATCAAATCCCCTACGCCATGAAACGTATCGGTCGGCTGCTCGACGAACAACTCAAGCCCGGTGCCCGCATCGTTTCCAATGGATTCATCTTGCCGGACTGGACGCCAGTCGCCGAAGAGAATAGCGTGAGGGTATACATAAAATCCTAACCTATGGACAATCTCAAACCCGCCGTCGACAAACTGGACGCGCGCACCTACGAAATGCGCGGCGACGTCCAGGCCATCTACCGCCGCGTTGATGAGATCGAAAAACGCGTACGCGAAATGCACACGTGGATGAAAGAAATGCGGACCCGTTATGCGGATGAAGGACAGGTTTTCAAAATCCTTGATGCCGTAAAAGGCGTTCAACGAAGTATCGACAAGCTGCGATAACGAAAACTCGGTCCGTGCGGACCGAGTTTTCTCTTTCTTTGCTAGGCGCGGCGAGAGACACCCGCGCGCGCTTCGATAATCGTCTTGGCAACGTTGCCTGGCACTTCCTCGTAGTGATCGAATTCCATGGTCGAGGACGCACGGCCCTGAGTCATGGAACGCAGTGTCGTGACGTAGCCGAACATTTCGGCGAGCGGCACAAACGCTTTCACGACCTTGGCGCCAGCGCGGTCCGTCATTTCCTGAATCTGTCCGCGCTTAGAGTTGAGGTCACCCACCACGGTGCCCATGTAATCTTCCGGGGTCACGACTTCCACCTTCATCATCGGCTCGAGGAGCATGATGCCGGCTTTCTTCGCCGCTTCCTGGAAGGCCATCGAACCAGCGATCTTAAACGCCGCTTCGTTGGAGTCCACATCGTGATACGAACCGTCAAACACGGTCACCTTCACGTCAATGAGCGGGAAGCCGGCGAGCACACCGCGCTGAGCCGCTTCCTCGGCACCCTTGCCGATCGGCGCGATGAACTCGCGCGGAATGGCACCGCCCTTGATTTCCTCTTCAAACGAGAAGCCTGCGCCAACCTCGTTCTTCTCGATGCGCAGCCACGCGTGGCCGTACTGACCGCGACCACCCGTCTGGCGGATGTACTTTCCTTCGCCTTCGGCCGAACCCTTGATGGTTTCGCGGTACGCCACCTGCGGCTTACCGACGTTGGCCTCAACGTTGTACTCGCGCTTCATGCGGTCCACGATGATGTCGAGGTGGAGCTCGCCCATGCCCGAGATGATGACCTGGTTGGTCTCCTCGTCGGTGCGCACGCGGAACGTCGGATCTTCTTCGGCCAGTTTCTGAAGGGCCACGCCCATCTTTTCCTGGTCGGCTTTGGTCTTCGGTTCAATAGCAATGGAGATAACCGGCTCTGGGAACACGATCGATTCGAGCAACACCGGGTGATCCGCATCACACAGCGTGTGTCCGGTAAACGTCGCCTTCAATCCCACCGCGGCAGCGATTTCACCAGCAAACACCTCGTCCACGTCTTCGCGGGAGTTGGCGTGCAAGCGCACGATGCGGCTGATGCGTTCCTTCTCGCCCGTCGAAGAGTTGAGCACGTACGAACCGGCCTTGATTTTGCCGGAGTACACGCGGAAGAACGCGAGCTTGCCCACGAATGGGTCGGCCGCGATCTTGAATGCAAGTGCGGTGAACGGCTCGTTGTCATCGGCTTTGCGCTCGATGGTTTCCTCCTCGTTGTCCGGGTTCGTCGCTTTGACCGGCGGAATGTCGAGCGGGCTCGGGAGATAATCCACGATCGCGTCGAGCATGAACTGCACGCCCTTATTTTTGAGCGCGGAACCGCACATCACCGGGAAAATCGCGTTGGCGATGGTGGCCTTGCGCAAACCGGCTTTGAGCTCATCGATCGTCAGGTCTTCGCCGCCGAGATATTTGTTCATGAGTTTCTCGTCGGTCTCCGCAATCGCTTCGACGAGCTTGTGGCGCCATTCCTGGGAGAGCGCTTTCATGTCTTCAGGAATGTCCATCTCGTCGATCTGCTTGCCGAGATCGTCGCGGTAGAAGAACGCGCGCATCTTGATGAGATCCACGACGCCCTCAAACTTATCCTCCGCGCCAATCGGAAGCTGGATCGGATAAGCCTTCTTAGACAAACGGTCATGGATCGACTGCAGGTCCTTAAAGAACTCCGCGCCGGTGCGGTCGAGTTTGTTGATAAAGCAAATGCGCGGCACCGCGTAGTCGTCGGCGTATCGCCAGTTGGTTTCCGACTGCGGTTCCACGCCGGCCACGCCGTCAAAAATGACGGTCGCGCCGTCGAGCACGCGCAAGGAGCGCTTCACCTCCACGGTGAAGTCGATGTGTCCTGGCGTGTCGATCAAGTTGAGACGGTGATCCTTCCAAAAGCACGTCGTTGCCGCGGCCGTAATGGTGATGCCGCGCTCGCGCTCCTGTTCCATCCAGTCCATGGTCGCTTCGCCTTCGTGCACCTCACCGATTTTGTGCTTCTTTCCGGTGTAGAAAAGAATGCGCTCGGAACAGGTCGTTTTACCAGCATCAATGTGCGCAATGACGCCGAAGTTGCGTGTCTTCTCAAGGGAATACTCGCGAGGCATAGGCGATTATCGGGCAAAATGAGCAAAGGCGCGGTTGGCTTCGGCCATGCGTTGAACGTCCATTTTCTTTTTGACGGCATCGCCCTCGTTCTTGGAGGCGGCGATGAGCTCTTCGGCGAGCTTCTCGGCCATCGGGCGGCCCTTCTTGGCGCGCGCGGCCACAAGAATCCAGGTGAATGCGAGCACGTTGCGGCGCTCTCCACGCACCGGCATTGGCACCTGGTAGTTGGCACCACCGACGCGCTTGGACTTCACTTCCAAGCTCGGCATCGCGTTTTTCATCGCGCGATCAAACACCTCAAACGGCGGCTGCTGGAGCTTTTCTTCAATGATGGCGAACGCATCGTACACGATCTTTTGTGCCGTGGACTTTTTGCCGTCCTTCATCACGTAATTGATAAATTTAGCAACGACGACGTTGCCGTACTTGGGATCGGGAAGAATCTCCCGTTTTGGAGCGGATTTGCCGCGCATAGGTTTATGGATGGCGTCTGACCGGTTCCCTTCCTCCCTGCCTTTGGGAGTACTCCGTCAGAACGCGTGAATAAAATTACTTCTTCGCCTTCGGGCGCTTGGCGCCGTAGAGCGAACGTCCGCGACGGCGGTCAGCGACACCCTGGGTGTCGAACACGCCGCGCACGATGTGGTAGCGCACGCCCGGAAGGTCTTTGACACGTCCTCCGCGGATGAGCACAATCGAGTGCTCCTGGAGGTTGTGTCCCTCGCCTGGGATGTACGCCGTCACTTCCGTGCCGTTGGAAAGACGAACACGGGCGATCTTGCGGATGGCCGAGTTCGGCTTCTTCGGGGTCATGGTCGTCACTTTGACGCACACGCCGCGCTTATAAGGAGCGCCGCGGCGCAGGTCCGTGCGCTTGCGATGAAGCGAGTCGAGGGCGTATTGCATCGCCGGCGACTTGCTCTTGCGCTTTTGCGACGAGCGGCCCTTGCGAATCAACTGTTGGAATGTGGGCATAGTCTTATTAAAAGGTGCCGAAAGAATAACAGGAGTGGCCAAAACCGTCAAGAAATCGGGGTCTGACTGCTAGATCGTCGAAAGAATCGCTCCGAAAAAGGCGCCGCAGCTCTCGCCGAGCAGGGCGTCGCAGGTGGCGTAGGCCGGAAGACTGACAAAGAAAAACACGTCGAAGTTGCTGATAATGGAAATCATGACGAGCGCGAAGAGCACGTTGGGCCCCCACTGCAGCAACCAGGCCCGGGCGCGGGCATACTTGGGGGCATCAAAAAGCGCAAAGAATAGCTTGCTTCCATCCAGCGGATGCACGGGAATGATGTTGAAGAACATCAGGAAGAGATTCAGGAGAAGCACCAGAAACAGAAAGATAATGAGCAAGTTGAGCTCAGTGATGACTTGTGTGCCAACAAGCACGCGGATCGCGATCGCGGCAATGGCGGCAATGATGAGGTTGGACGCAGGGCCAGCCAGCGCGATCGCAACCGCATCCCATTTGGGATTTTTCAAATTATACGGATTAAACGGCACCGGCTTGGCCCAACCGAATCCAAACAACAACATCGCGATAAATCCGAACGGATCGATGTGCGAAAGCGGATTGAGCGTGAGGCGCCCTTCCCGCTCGGCCGTTTTATCACCGCGAACCCGCCCGACAAGCGCATGGCTGAACTCGTGCACGGTCAGCGACAACAAAATGGCCAACACCCACGCAAACGCAAACATTGGGCTCGAAAGGAGGAATTGCAGAAACATAGATGCCGCCAGCGTATCAAAACAGCCGCCCGATGTCAGCACCCCGTCGGGGTACGGCATCGGACGGCTTACGTCACGCCACAGGCGTGCCAGGATGTCGGAACGGGGCGTTCGTCGGGCTGTCCCAGCCGAACTGCTCCTCGAGCTCCACATCCGGCAGCAGCCACAGGCGCTGGCGCGTGGTGCGTGGATCCGCTTCTTCGAGATCCGGCGACCAGCGCGGCACAGCCACGCCTTCGTGTGCGAGCCATGCCTCGATCTGGCTGACCCGCTCGATCTTGGGCTGAACGCCTTCGCGCCAGAGCGCGAGCGAACGTTCCACGAGCATGTCGCGCGACAGGGCCATCGGCACCATCCCGGACCCGATCGGCGGCGTACGCGTCCGGCACAGCTCGCGAAACGAGTCTCGGAACGCGGCGAGGGAGCGCGCGCAATCCGAGCGGGCCTCGGAGAGCCGGCGGTGGAGGTCGATCACGTGATCGCTCAGGAGCGCCGACTCGACGTGTCCGTCGAAGCCGAGCTTGCTGAGCACCGTGCGGGCCTCCCCATCCTCGCGCGCGAGCATGCGCAGGGTCAGGATCGCATCGCGGTTGCCCGTGAGCGCCAGCATGCGCACGATGCGTCGAGCTTCCTCGTTGCCTTCCACGGCCTGCGCCCGCAGGCTGAAGTAGGCAGTGGTTTCGGGGCTGGTCATCACGAACTTGATGAACAGCACCGCGAGGCCGAAGGTGATCATCACCAGCCGGCAGCCCCACACGATGATCTCGTTGCGGCTGACCATGCCCCACAGGTACATGACCTGATCGGGGGCCTCGACCGTGGCGAGGAGGATCCGGTAGCGAGCCAGGAAGCCGTTGGGCTCCTTGAAGTCGCCGCCGTACGCCGCCGCGAGCGTCTCGGGCTCCATGACCTCGATGTCGTGGAGCTTCTCGTCGAGCTCGGTCGCGAGCCGCGCGCGCTCGTCCGTCCCGGTCTGAACCGCGGCCGTGCGCATGCGCTCGGTCTCGGTGTCGAAGTCCGAGAGCTGCTGACGCGCGTCCGCATCGAACTGCCGGAGCTCGGCGCGGATGTCGGCCTCCTGCTCGCGCAGCAGACGCGTTCCGTCGCCGTACCCGCCACCGCGGCCAGAGTACCGACCGCGCCGCACCTCGTCGCGCACCTCGCGCGATTTGGCACTCAGCCGATCAGTGATCTCCTTGCGGTCGATGGTCTGCTGAGCCACCACAGCCTCGCGCTCCGCCTTTCGACGGGTCACGACGTCTTCCGGGTTTCCGGAGAGGGCGGCCTCGGAGCTCGCGAGCCGCTTCTCGTGCAGGCCCTGCTCGTAGACCTTGGCTCCCTCGCGGATCTGGTCGATCTTGACCTTCTCCGCGGCTGCGATCGCACGGTCGATCTCCGGTCCGAACACGCGCATCTCGACGGGGACCGCCGTGATAAGCGCGAGGACCACGAGCATCGACACGCGCGCCACGACGACGCGCAGACGCTTCCCGCCCGAGGGGCTGTCCATGGTCAGGATCCCGCGATCGAGCAGGATCACCATGCCGGCGAAGATGAACGGCAGGACCCGCAGGGCCCAACCCTCCACGCCGGTGAACCCCCTGAAGGGTACCCCGTATACTAGACACAGTTTCTGCGAGATGGGATCGTAGGAACCACATATGTACCCACGCATCGAACAGGCCATTAAGGACCAAATCCTTGAGGAGATTAAAAATGGATCCAAAGT
>Ga0209172_10005935_pt1 | contig 14183 bp, 10 predicted proteins | sample LarsenN4metaG_FD_184113 | JGI IMG/M metagenome (GOLD analysis project Ga0209172, IMG submission 184113) | Hot spring sediment bacterial and archeal communities from British Columbia, Canada, to study Microbial Dark Matter (Phase II) - Larsen... ... | reverse complement strand
TCTTGGGCGCTTTCGGATTGTCCGTGTTCGTGCCACCGCCCAGCTGTGATGACGGCGTGGGATGTGCGGTGATCGGCCTAGGCGGGATTACGCGATGTGCATCGCCGTATATGGGCTCCGGAGAGGGGGGCGGAGGCTCCGGAGAGGGGGGCGGAGCCAGCGTCTGATAGGCCGGATTCCGTAAACTTCGGGCCCTAATGGGGACTACGCTCCACCACGCCGACGTAGTCCTCCGGCACGTCGACCAGCAGCAGCTCCATCGGCTCCTGCACGACACCGTCACGCTCGGTGACGACGACGATCGGCTTCGAGACCTGCAGCTCGAAGCCCTCGCGCCGCATCGTCTCGATCAGGACGGCCAGCTGCAGCTCGCCGCGGCCGAGGACGCGGAACGTGTCGGTGGTGTCGGTCTCCTCGACGCGCAGGCTCACGTTGCGGCGGCTCTCGGTGAGCAGTCGGTCGCGCACCTGACGCGACGTTACCTTGTTGCCGTCGCGTCCCGCCCACGGGCTCGTGTTGACGCCGAAGAGCATGGCGATCGTGGGCTCGTCGACGCGGATCGGCGGAAGCGGTTTCGGCCGCTCCTTGTCGGCCACCGTGTCGCCGATCGCGATCTCCTCGATGCCGGCGATGGCGACGATGTCGCCCGCGCGCCCGCGCTCCACGTCGGCCCGCTTGAGGCCCTTCCAGCCGTACACGCGCGTCAGCTTGCACGGCACCTGGCTGCCGTCGTTGCGACAGAGCGTGTACTGACCGCCCGCCACCAGCTCGCCGGCGACGATGCGGCCGATCGCGAGGCGTCCGACGTAGTCGTCGTAGCCGAGGTTGTTGGCCTGGAACTGCGTCGGCGCGTCGGGATCGTGGATCGGCCCGGGCAGCTTGTCGACGATCACCTCGAAGAGCGGCTGCAGGTCGGTCCCCGGCACGGCGATCTCGCGCGTGGCCGTGCCCGCCTTCGCGATCGTATAGATGACGGGGAAGTCGAGCTGCTCCTCGTTGGCACCGAGGTCGATGAACAGACCGTAGATCTCGTCCAGCACCTCGCCGACGCGCGCGTCGGGCCGGTCGATCTTGTTCAGGCAGACGACGGGCTCGAGACCGAGCGCCAGGGCCTTGCCGAGCACGAACCGCGTCTGCGGGAGCGGACCCTCCGAGGCGTCGACCAGGAGCAGCACGCCGTCGACCATGGCCAGCGTGCGCTCCACCTCGCCACCGAAGTCGGCGTGACCCGGCGTGTCGACGATGTTGATCTGCACGTCCTTCCAGCGGACGGTCGTGTTCTTCGCCAGGATGGTGATGCCGCGCTCGCGCTCGAGCGCGTTCGAGTCCATCACCCGCTCGACCACCTGCTCGTTGGCGCGGAAGGTGCCGGTCTGGTGCAACATGGCGTCGACCAGCGTGGTCTTGCCGTGGTCGACGTGGGCGATGATGGCGATGTTACGGACGTCCGTGCGGCGCTGCGACATGAATCGCGCAGTGTGACCGGCCGGGACGGGACGGTCAATGGCCGTCCGTTGCGATCGGGCCCGATCGCCGGTAGCGGCGCGGGATGGGAGACGTCCTGAAGACCGTCGCGCTGCTCCTGCTCTCCAACCTGTTCATGACCGCGGCCTGGTACGGCCACCTGCGCTTCCGCGCCGCACCCATCGCCGTCGCCGTCCTCGCGAGCTGGGGCATCGCGCTCCTCGAGTACTGCTTCCAGGTGCCGGCCAACCGCATCGGCTATCGCGTCCTGTCCGCCTACCAGCTGAAGGTCCTGCAGGAGGCGATCACCCTGGTGGTCTTCATGGGCTTCGCCGCGTTCTGGCTCGGCGAGGGGCCGCAGCCGAAGTATCTGGTGGCATTCGGCCTCGTGCTCGCGGCCGTCGTCGTGGCGTCTAGCTAGCGACAGCCCGTGCGCGCGGCGGCCTGGCATGCTAGGCAGGCGCGCGCGCATGGGCGACGGCGAGCTGACGATCCTGGGTGGCGGACCCGCGGGACTGGCGCTCGCCTTCTACGCGCAGCGGGCCGGCCTGCCGTTCGCCCTCTACGAGCGCGCCGCGGAGCCCGGCGGTCTGTGTCGGACGTTCCGGTGGGACGGCCACGCGTACGATGCCGGCGCGCATCGCTTCCACGATAGCGACGCCGGCGTCACGGCCGACGTCCAGACGCTGCTCGGCGACGCGCTCGCCACGGTGGAGGCGCCGAGCCAGATCCTCGCCGGCGGCCGCTTCATCGACTTCCCGCCGACGCCGATCAACTGGCTCCTCGGCCAGGGCGTCGCCGAGGCCGGACGCGTGGCGCTCGACCTCTGGCGCGCCCGACGCCATCCGCGGCCGGAACGCACCTTCGAAGACCACGCGTTGAACCGCTACGGACGGCGCCTCGGCAAGCCGCTGCTGCTCGACTACTCCGAAAAGCTGTGGGGCCTTCCCGCGGCGCAGCTCGCGCCCGAGGTGGCGACGCGGCGGTTGTCGGGGCTGTCGCTCGGCGCGCTCGTCGTCGAGCTGCTACGCCCGAACCGCAAGCGCGCGCACCTCGACGGCAGCTTCCTCTATCCGCGCGACGGCTACGGTGCGATCGCCGCGGCGATGACCGCGACGCTGCCCCCGGCGCGCCTGCACCTGCGCCACGAGATCACCGGCCTCGTCTGCGTTCGGCGCCGCGTCCGTGCGATCGTGCTCGCCGACGGGACCGAACGCGCCGTCGCGGGACGGCTGGTCAGCACGCTGCCGCTGTCGCTGCTGGTGCGATTCCTCGGCAACGCCCTGCCGCCCGAGGTGCATCGGGCGACGGCGCGGCTGCGCTTCCGCCACGTGCGTATCGTCTACCTCCGGCTCGGCACGTCGCACGTCTCGCGCAACGCCACCGTGTATCTGCCCGACCCGGCCCTGTGCGTGTCGCGTGTCTCCGAGCCGAAGAACCGGTCGGCGGCGATGGCGCCCGCCGGGGAGACGGGCCTCGTCGCGGAGGTGCCGTGCTCCACCGGCGACCCGCTCCACACGCTGTCCGACGAGGCGCTCGCGGCGCGCGTCGTCGACGAGCTGAGCGCGTCGGGGTTGATCCGGCGTGACGTCGTGCGTGGCTGGCGCCATCATCTCCTCGCCAACGCCTACCCGGTCTATGGGCTCGACTGGTCGGCGACGGTGGAGTACGTCCGCGCGGCGGTCGCGACGATCGAGAACGTCGGTCTCCTCGGGCGCGGCGGGCTGTTCTGGTACAGCCACCTGCACGATCAGATGCGGCTGGCGAAGGACTGGGTGGCGTCAGCCACGGCGGCGCAGCAGGTCGCGGCACATGCGCAGATCGGCGGCGACGCTGTACCAGCAGCGGTGGGCTCGTGACGGTGACGCGTCGCCGCCCCCGCGCAGCGTCGTGATCGTGCGGCCGAGGAGACTGGCGCGGGGTTGCGCCCACGACGTCGGCCGCGTGCCCTCGATGGCATGCCCGAGCCAGCACGGCAGCACGAAGACGAACGGCGCCGCGAGCAGCGCGCCGGGGCTCGCCGCCACGGCGGCCCATCCGAGCGTCGCGACGGTGGCCACCTTCGAGGCGAGGTGCAGCGCCCGGTTCACCGGATGGCTATGCGCCGTCAGGTAGTCGGCATAGAAGGCGTCGAATGATCCGGTTGCTTCGCGCATCGCTCGTCGAGGGGCTGGTGCCGATCGGGGTGACGATCCTCGTGGCCGGTGCCGTCGCGGCCGTGCTGACGCCACACTGGCGCGCTCCCGGGTTACCGTGGATGCTCGGCGACGGCAAGAACGTCGAAACCGCGGCGGTGCTGCTCGGGTTGCTTGCGGGCGGCGCGAGCCGCGTGCTCGCCGGCATCGCGACGGCGCGTCGCGTGCTGATCGCCGGCGCCGTGATCGGCGTCGGCCTCCTCCTGGCGCGGGCCGATCTCGCCGCCGTGGCGGCGGCGTGGTCGCAGGTGCTCGCGATGGCGCTGCTCGGCGGCCTGCTCGCCGCGTGGTGGACGACCGACGACCAGGCGCCGCGCCCCGATCCGCTGCCGGCCTGGTTGGTGACGCCGCTGCTCATGGTGCTCACCGTGCTGGCGTTCCTGCTCGCGGTGCGGCCGCTGTCGATCGACGTGCTCCACCAGGGCGAGGTGCTGTCGTCGGCCATCGATCTGCTGAACGGCGGGCGCCCGTTCACCACGTGGCTGTGGCCGCACGGCGCGCACGACACCGGCCTCACCGCCGTGTGGTTGGCGCTCACCGGCAAAGTCGCGACGTCGCCGGTGGCGCTCGCCGGTGCCACCTGCGCGGCGCTCGGCGTGCCGTCGCTCTTCGTGCTGGCGCGTCGCATCCTCGGCACGCGCACGGAAGCGATGGTCGCGGTCGCCGTGCCGGTCCTCGGCCAGGTGCTGGTCGGCGGACAGCACGATGGATCGTGGCGGACGCTCCTGTTCCAGTCCGGGGTGCTGGTGTTCGTGGTGCTCGCGTTCGCGGGCGTGACCTCGACCCGACGCGCGGGCGACGTCGTCGCGGGTGCGTGCCTCGCCGCCGCGTACCTGTTCCGCATCGAGACGTCGGTCTACGGTGCGCTCGCGGTCGTCGCCGTGGTCGTGGTGCGCGACGGCGTCGCCGTGGCGTGGCGGGTCGTGCCGCTGCTGCGGGCGCTCGCGGCGAGCGCGGTGCGTCTGGTCGCGGGCTTCGCGCTCATGTCGGCCGGGTGCCGCGTCGTGCTCGGCTTCCCCGACGCGGTCTGGTTCCGGTACACGCTCGGCGTCCTGCCGCGCTATCACCGCGACGCGGTGGGCCTGCCGTTCCCGTGGCCACTGCCGGGCGCGCATCTCGGGCCGGGCATGGAGACCGTGCGGCCGATGGCACTCGGCTGGCTCGTGTTCGTCCTGATGGTGCTCGTGCAGGCCGCGCGCGTGCTGTCGTCCGGTGCGCGGCCGGTGGGGCGCGCGCTGCCGCTGACGTTCGCCGCCGTTTTCGCGCTCATGGCCACGCGCACGGTGCTCGATCGCACCGACGGCAGCCATGTCCTGCAGTGGGGGGCGATGCCCGTGCTGGTCACGGTGCTGCTCGTCGTGGCTTCGCTGCGTGCCCGGCGCGGCGCGGGACTGGCGTTCGCCGCGCCGGTGGTCGTGCTGGCGATGGCGCTGCTCGACGTCCGTGCGCTCGTGCCGCGGCTGCCGGTGCCGGCATCACCGGCGGCGATGGCGGGGCACCTCGGCGCGCAGGCGCGCACGCTGTCGGAGCACCTCCGTCCGAATCCGCCCGCCGGCGCCTGCGCCGACGTCGGCTTCACCGCGACCGAGGCGGACCTGCCGCAGAACCGCGCGTTCATCGATGGCACGTGCGCGGTCGAGCGCGTGCTGCGCGAGCACGGGGTGAGTTCACTCGTGCTGGCGAGCACCGCGCCGGGGTATCGCGTCCGCTTCGGCCTGCCGCCGGTGACCAAGTACTTCTCGTTCGCGCGCGGCTACACTCCGGCGTTCCAGCGTGAGCTGATCGAGGACATCCGTCGCGCCCGACCGCAGGCCATGCTGCGCGCGTACGGGTTTGGCGCCCTGCCGTTCTTCGACATTCCCGATGCGGTGCGCGTCCCGGTGCTCGACGCCTGGCTGCGCGCGCGCCGCGGCGGCGTGCCCGCGATCCCGACGCCGCTCGGCGACCTCTGGCTGTGGGATCGCCCGGCCCCGTGCCGGCCGGCCCCAGCCGCCGACGGGGCCCGAGACGGCGCGATCATCGCCGGCTCGATCGTCTATGTGCCGTCGCAACATCTGCTGCACGTGAACGGCTGGGCCGTCGACCAGCAGCAGCGCGCGCCGCTCCAGTCGCTCGTCGCGGACGGCGTCGATGGCGGCCTCGAGTACGGGCTCTCGCGTGGCGAGGTCGCGGCGCATTTCGGCGTTCCGGCCTATGCGAGGTCCGGCTTCGAGCTCACCGCCGACGTCGATCCGGCGACGTGGGCGTCGCTGCAGGAACGCGGCAAACTGGCGTTCCGCGCCACCGGGGGCGACGGGCGCGCCGTCGGGCTCTCGCTGCCGCTCGCCGGCGCACGGGTGTTGCCGGCGATCGACGATCCGCCGTGGGCCGAAGCGCTCGAGCGCCGGCGCGAGGCCGCGGCGCTCGGCGCCGCGGATCGCGCCGCGGCCGGGGCCGGCACCGATCCCTGTCCGCCGTGACCTCCGGCCGTCGTTCTTGACACCGTAGCGACGCGGCTCCTATGTGGCGCCCGTCGCATGATCGTCCGGACGCCGCGGATCGCGCTCGATCGCACGCACGCGCGGCTCGAGGCCCGTATCGAGAGCGACGGAGCCGCCTTCGAGCCGACGGTGGTCGCGATCACCGTGCCGCGCGCGCAGGCGGCGTGGTTGGATGCGTCCGGCGACGCGTGGGTGCCGATCGCGTTGCAGCTGGCGGCGCGACTCGGCGAGCGATTGCTCGTGGAGGCGCCCGTCTCCGCGCGGCTCCTCGACGGCGCGCGCGCGGTGGCGCGCCGGTGGGAGGCATGGTGGGGCCTGCAACCGCCCCGGATCGACGCGGAGACCGCGACGTCGTCGCCGCCGCGCGGTACCGAGACGCTCGCCTGCTTCACCCGCGGCGTCGATTCGTGGTTCAGCGCGCTCCGCGCCACCGCGCCCGGCGCCACGGTTCGCCCGACGCGCCTCGTGTACGTCCCCGACCTCGACCGGCAGTACGGTGCGACACGACGCGCGCGCGCGGTCCGGCGCACCGCCGCCGCCGCCGCGACGCTCGGCCTGCCGCTCCTCGTGGTGGGCTTCGACGGGCGGCGGCTGATCGATCGCTTCGTGGACTGGGACGACGTCTTCGCGGGCCCGCTGGCCGGCGTTGCGCTCGCGCTCGGCAACGCGGTCGAGCGGTTCCTCCTCCCGTCGTCGCACGACCTGCAGCACCTGCCGCCGCACGGGAGCCATCCCGACACCGATCCGGCGTGGTCGACGGAGCGGACGGCGATCGTGCACGACGGCGCCGACGCCTCGCGCACGACCAAGGTCCGCGCCATCGCCGCCGTGCCGTCGGCGCTCGCCCAGCTCAAGGTGTGCTGGGAGGTCGACACCGACGGCAACTGCGGGCGCTGCCGGAAGTGCCTGCGGACGATGATCGCGCTCCGCGTGGCCGGCGTGGTCGACGTCGGCGGGCTGTTCGACGCGCCGTTCAGCGTGGATGCGTTCACGGCGTTGCCCGGACCGCGCGCCGACAAGCGCCGGACGCTCTTCGCCGAGCTGTACGACGACATGCCCGACGATCCCGCCCTCCGCGAGCTGCGCGACGCGGTGCGGGCCCGGCTCGCGCCGTGGCACCCCGCGGCCCCGCATCGTCCGCCGGCGCCGCCCGGACCGCCGATCGTCGTCGAATCCGTGCCGGGGGCGGCGGTGCAACTGGCGACGCCGCTCGCGCGTGGCATCCTGCCCGGACCGCTGCTCGGCGCCGAGACGCCGCGGCCCGCGGGGGCGCGCCGGCTCGAGGTCACGTGGGGGACGACACGCGCCGCCGCCGTCACGATGCCGTGGCGTCCGCCCGCGTCCGAACGCGAGGCGGTGCATGCCGCGTGTCGCGCGCCCGGCGTGCGTCCGGTGCGGTGGTGCGTGCTCGACCATCCGAGCGCACCCACGGCCGAGCTCCTGCAGGCCGCGACCGCCGCCTGGGGCCCGGGGCTCGTCTGCCTTCCGCATCGTGGCGCCCCCGATTGCGATCACGGCACGCCGCGGGCACTCGCCGCGGCGATGCAGCGCCGGGCGGCGATCCGGGCCTGGCGCGGCGACGGCACGGCGCTCGATCCGTTCCGGACGCTCGAAGCCCTGCGGCAGGGATGCCTCCCGCTCCAATGCGTCGGCGCCGACGAGCAGGAGATGCTCGCCGCCGAGCTGCCCGCGGGGCTGATGGCGTTCGTCGTGACGCTCGACGCGGAGGCGCTCGCGGCGGTCGACGTCGCCGCGCGCCTCGATCGCGGAGCGTCGGTCGTTCTGGCCGGCAGCCTCGAACGCGACCTGCGTCGCGCGCTCGCGCGTCTCGCGGTGGCGGCATGAGCGGCGGGCGCGATTGGCTGTACCTGATCGGGCGCACGCGGCATCTGCCCGGGTGGGTCAGTCGCGAGCTCACTGCGCTGCACGAGGCCGCGGCGCGACTCCCCGTGCTCGAGACCCGGCTGGCCGAGGTCGCGACACGACTCGACGCCGTCGCCGCCGCGCTCGATGCGCTCGAGGCGCGCCCGGCGCCGGTGCCGCCGGACGAGCTCGATCGACGCCTCGGCGGCGTGACGGCCGCGATCGACGGCCTGCGCGACACGATCCTGCCGCCGATCACCGCGGCGATCGCCGCGCTGCAGGAAGAGTCGCGCGAGCATGCCGTCCTGCTCGATGCCGGCGTCCGCGCGCCGGCGCGCGCCGCGGCCGAAGCGGCGCTCCGTGCCACCTTGCCCGACGTCGGCGCGCGGAGCGCGGGCGTCAGCGTGCTGATCCCCTGCTGGCATCACGCGCGGCTCGTGGAGGCGGCGGTGGAGAGCGCCCGGCGCGCGCTCGACGTCCTGCCGGTGGCGGGCGAGATCGTCGTGCTCGACGACGCGTCGCGCGACGCGAGCCGCGCGCAGGCGGAGCGCATGGCGGCGGCGGACGGCCGCATCCGCGTCATCGCCAGCGCGGCGAACCTCGGCCTGGCGCGCGCCCGCAACGTCCAGTTCGCGCAGGCGCGGTTCCGGCACGCGATGCTGCTCGACGCCGACAACACGCTCGCCCCCGACGGCGTGGCCCTGCTCTACGCGTCCGCGACCGCGACCGGGGCGGCGCTCGCGTACGGCCCCATCGTCGTCGCCGACGAGCATGGTCGCCATCGCAAGGTGCTCGGCAGCGAGCCGGTGTCACCCGACGTGCTCTACGCGAGCTCGATCGACACGATGTCGATGGTCGACGTCGAGACGGTCCTCGCGCTCGGCGGGCTCGACGTCGATGCGCACGGCCTGCAGGACTGGGAGCTGGTGCTGCGCCTGCTGCACCTGCGGAAGCCGATCACGTTCGTACCGACGGTCGTGGGCTACTATCGCGCCTCGCCGCTGTCGATGATCGCCGACGCGCAGGGATCGCGCCGCCTGCGCCGCCTGCTGCGCATGTACGGCATCGACGGCCCGCTCGATCCCGCCGGGCTCGCCGCCGCCATCCATCATCCGGCGCTCGGCTACCTGGCGCAGAGCCCCGCCTGGCCGGCGCCGGAGCCGATCGCGGCGCCGCCGGCCATCGAGCCGTCGGGGCAGCGCATCCTCGTCGTCGCCTCGGGCGGCGTGCGCAACCACGGCGACGACGCCATCCTGCTGGCCACGCTCGCGCGCCTCGCGGCGTGTCGTCCGGGCTGCGTGCCGGTCGTCGTCACCGACGGCGACGAGCCGTATATGGGCTCCGGAGAGGGGGGCGGAGGCTCCGGAGAGGGGGGCGGAGCCAGCGTCTGATAGGCCGGATTCCGTAAACTTCGGGCCCTAATGGGGACTACGCTCCGTGCGACGCTCGAGGCTCAGCGCGTCAGGCGTTGCGCAGCGCCGCCGCTGCGAGCGCGGCGCGCATCCCGAAGTACGCGGGCTTGCGCCGCCAGTCGTCGTCGAACGGCAACGGCCAATCGGTGAAGCCGAAGGACGATCGTATCCAGGTGTAGCGGTCGGAGAGGCCCCAGATCGTCACGCCGGTGCACGCCGGTACCCGTGTGCATGCCTCGAGCACGCCGCGGTAGTAGTCGCCCTGGAACTCGAGCCGGCTCGCGTGTTCGCCCGGGCGGAACACGAGCGGCACGTCGAGCTCGGTCAGCTCCACCTCGAGGCCGAGGTCCGCGAAGCGCCGTAGCGACGCCTCGATGGTCGCAGCGTCGGGATACTGGCCGATCGGGATCAGGCCGAGGTGCGCCTGGAAGCCGACGCCGTCGAGCGGCGCGCCGGCCGCGAGCAGCTCCTGCACGAGCGCGAAGAAGCGGTCCTGGCGCGGCCCCGGGACCTCGATGCCGTTCTCGTTCACGTACAGCTTCGCGGTCGGGTCGGCGGCGCGCGCGAGCTGGAGCGCCTCGGCGACGTAGCCGGGCCCGAGCAGGCGGCGGAACACGTTGTCGTCGAGGCCATCTGGTGTCGGCGGATCGAGGATGCCGGAGAGCGGTTCGTTGACGACGTCCCACTGCGCGATGCGGCCGGCCCACCGGCCCATGACCGTCGCGACGTGGTCCGCGAGGTAGCCGCGCAGCTCGTCGGCGGTGGCTGCGCTCTCGACGTACGACGGAAGCGCTGCCCCACCCCACACGAGCGTGTGGCCGCGCAGGCGGTGCGGGCCAGCATCGGCGAGCGCGACCACCGCATCGGCGGCGGCGAAGTCGTAGCTTCCGGGATCCGGGTGAATGGGCGCCCACTTCATCGCGTTCTCGGCAGTGAGCGACGCGACGTCGCTCGCCAGCACAGGCGCATAAGCGGGATCGCCCGCAACCTCTTCCGGCTCCACCGCCGCGCCGATCACGATGCCGGCTTCCTCGCCGAGCGCGCGCAGGCCGCGCGTCGTGGCGTCGCCGATCGCGATGCCGGCGAGGCGGAACAGCACGTCGGCGGCCTCGTCGGCCGAGGCGCCGCCGTCGCACGTCGGGAGCTTCGCCGTCAGGCGCGCGCGAATGTGGGCAACGGTACGCGCGCGAGCACTCGCCGCGCCGACGCTGCCGCGCAGGAACGCACGCTCGGTTCCGATCGCGCGCCCGCATTGCGGTGCGAGCGTGGTGAGCAGCGCGGCGCGACAGGTGGCGCTGCCCGGCAGCGCGCTCGCCGCCTCCGCCACCGCGCCGGCGAGCCGTTCGCCCGCGGCCTCAGCGTCGGCGCTCGCGGCGGCGCACGTGCCGCCGGCGTCGGCGGCCTGCGCCGCGTTCCAGGCGTGGCCGAGGCGCGACAGGACGCGCGCGACGCGAGCGTCGCACCGCGCGGTGTTGCCGTCGGACAGATGACGCGCCTCGGCGCGCAGCAGTGGTCCGCAAGCGCGTGCGATCGCGTTGACCTGGCGCACGCCGCACTTGCCGGCAGGAGAGTCGGCTGCCTGAACGGAGTCACAGAGGGCGGCCGAGACGAGCAGGGCGATCACGAGGCGGTGCATGGAGGGACCCCGTCCGTACCACGCCGTGCACTGCGTCCGGAAGCCCCGACTGGGGCAGGCCGTATATGGGCTCCGGAGAGGGGGGCGGAGGCTCCGGAGAGGGGGGCGGAGCCAGCGTCTGATAGGCCGGATTCCGTAAACTTCGGGCCCTAATGGGGACTACGCTCTTCGAATCCTGCGCATGTATCCGAGTAGGTACTGTGAAGATGACCGCGCACGCGATGGTGGCTGTTGCCAGCATTCTGAGTCGCACAGGTTGCGTCCCGCTCCTTGAAGGGATGCTGCATGATTGCTGCTGGGCCAACAGTTTAGCCTGTGAGGGTCGATGGGCTGGCTGTCGCTTTTGGCACAGATTCTGTGGCCGGGCAGAGGTACGCTGTCTCATGCACCGGTCTCTGATGTTCCCCCTCGCAGCCATCCTCGCCACGTGCGTGCCCGCGCCTGTCTTGGCGCAGCGGCTGCCGTTTGAACGAACCTTTGAGCTGAGCGAGCCCGCGATTCTTGACGTGTCAACGATGCGCGGGAAGATCGACGTGAGCGTCGGCGATCCCGGCCGAGTCGTCATCGCCGGCCTCGTAACCATTCGCACCGCCTGGGATGTGCCCGCGAATGCCGCAGACCTCGCGCGCTCGGTTGTTGATCATCCTCCCGTTGAACGTGACGGAAGCACCGTCCGTGTGCGTCCGCCTTCAGGTGCTGCCGAACGACGGGCGGTGACCGTCAGCTATCACGTGCAAGTCCCTCCTGACACACAGGTGCTCGCCGTGAGCGAGTCTGGCGCCACCACCATCAGAGGCGTCTCCGGCGCCGTGACTGTACACACACAATCGGGTGCTATCGAGCTGACGCAGCTGGGCGGGATGGCGGTGTGACCAGCGGGTCCGGATCGGTCACCGTCGACGGTGTTGCTGGTGCACTGAGTGTCACGACCAGCAGCAGCGCGTTCGTGGGGCGCGCCCTCAACGATAGCGTGCGGGTGCGCACGACAAGCGGGACGGTTGATGCCACGCTGGTCGGTAGCGGTGATGCCGATGTCGAGACCGGGTCGAGTGCCATTCGCTTGCGGGGCATCAATGGCGCTCTGAAAGCGGTGACTCGAAGCGGTCGGGTCTCCATCGAAGGTCGGCCGGCCTCGGAATGGAATGTCTCCACCGGATCCGGCGGTGTCGATATTGCCGTCGGTCCTGCCACGCCGTTCAGCGTGCACGCCACCAGTGGCTCTGGTTCGGCCAGGCTCGTGGGTGCGGAGGTGCAAGGACCGACATCAAAGCGAAGCGTTGCGGGCACTATCAGCGGCGGCGGGCCGCTCGTGCGTGTCAACACTCGCAGCGGCGCCGTTCGTATTACGATCGCCCCCTCTCCGTCGACAGGTCGGGCACTGTCATTCCATACTCGTCTTCAAAGCCTCTGACACGCGTCGCGCGATCGGTATCACGTTCTTCTGACACGCCTCGCGCAGAGGCGCTGCAGGAAGTGTCGGGGGCGCATCCACACGTATGGTCGTCACGCTCGTCATCATCGTCCTGGTGTTGATCAACACCTTGTACGTCGCGGCTGAATTTTCGGCCGTCAGTGTCAGGCGCAGTCGACTTGAGGAGCTCGCGCGGAACGGGAATCGCGCGGCTCGACTCCTGACCACCGTCATTCGCGATCCCGCGGCCCTCGATCGGTACGTGGCAGCGTGCCAGATCGGGATCACGGTTTCCAGTCTCGTGCTGGGTGCGTACGGCCAGGCCACGGTCGCGGCACCTCTGGCCCCCAGGCTGTCTGCGGCGATGGGGCTCGACGCGGCCACCGCCGAGTCGGTCTCTGTGATCGGCGTCCTGATCGCGCTCACGGTTCTGCAGGTCATCGTCGGGGAACTCGTTCCGAAGTCGATCGCGCTGCAGCATCCGACCAAGACCGCGCTGGTGACGGCCCTGCCGATGCGTGCGTCCCTGTGGCTGCTCAGATGGTTCATCGCCGTGCTGAATGGCAGCGGCGTCAAAATCCTGCGGTGGATGGGCATGGCGCCGGAAGGCAGTCATCGGCACATCCACTCCCCGGAGGAGCTCGAGCTGCTCATCGCGGAGAGCCGGGACGGCGGACTGCTCGAGCCACAGGAACACCAGCGGCTCCACCAGGCCCTGCGCCTGGCGCTGCGCTCCGCCGGTCAGCTCATGGTGCCTCGCCCGGCTGTCGTCGGACTCGATCTGCAGTGGCCCTCGGCGCGCATTCTCGACGCGGTCATCGCCAGTCCGTACACGCGACTGCCGGTGTACGACGGGTCGATCGACCGTACGCTCGGCGTTGTCCACGTGAGGGACGTCGCCACGACGTTTGCGCGCGTCCGTAATCTCGATTCGCTGCGCAGGAGGATTCGGCCCGTGCCGGCGGTCCCCGAGTCCATGTCGGCCGACCAGTTGCTGCGGACCTTGCGCGAGTTGCGCTCCCACCAGGCGCTCGTCGTCGACGAGTACGGCGCCGTCGCCGGGCTGATCACGCTGCAGGACGTCGTCGCCGAACTCCTCGGCGAGGTCCGCGACGAGTTCCAGGCGGGCTCGGATGTGATCCAGACCCTTCCTGACGGCCGGCTTCGGCTCTCCGGGCAGCTGTCGCTGGCCGACGCTCCCGACTGGCTCGGACGGCGCTGGCGGAGCGAGGCGCATACGGTGGCCGGCCATGTCATCCAAGCCGTGAAGCGGCTGCCGCAGCAGGGCGAGCGCCTGAACGTCGGAGGCGTGGAGATTGAGATCGAGCGGCTCGAGGGACGCGTGCCGGCCTCGCTCATCGTGACACCGATCGCAGAGCCTGAGGTGGACCGTGGATAGCCTCCTGGCGATCGTCATCATCAGCGTGCTGATTCTGCTCAACGGCCTGTTCGTCGCGGCCGAGTTCGCGATCGTGGCGGCGCCACGCATGGCGCTCGAGCGGCGCGCGCGAGCAGGACACAGGGTTGCCGGCGCGGTGGTGGCGATCTTGAGCGATCCCCGCCGCCAGGATCAGTTCATCGCCACCGCGCAGGTGGGCATCACGCTGGCGAGCCTCGGCCTGGGCATGTACGGTGAGCATGTCGTGGCGGCGTGGCTCGCGACTGCCTTCGAGAGCCTGGGTGCCCACCGCTACATCGCCGCGCATGCCGTCGCGAGCGTGC
>Ga0209172_10005932_pt1 | contig 14188 bp, 8 predicted proteins | sample LarsenN4metaG_FD_184113 | JGI IMG/M metagenome (GOLD analysis project Ga0209172, IMG submission 184113) | Hot spring sediment bacterial and archeal communities from British Columbia, Canada, to study Microbial Dark Matter (Phase II) - Larsen... ... | reverse complement strand
CCATAAAAAAGGAGTAGTACGTTGTAAAGTTACTTCTGCGTAGCTCCCTCCCCTCACCCCCGGCCTCTCTCCCACGCGGTGGGAGAGGGGAGCGAGGGGATATCCCGGGCCGGCTTCCGGAGCCCCTCTCCCGAAGCCTCGGGAGAGGGGGTCGGGGGTGAGGGCCGCTTAAAGGTTATGCAAAATTAAGGAAACAGGGTAGGGGTACCAATTTGCGTTTTAAAAAGTAACCTAGCCCCCGGCCCCTCCCCTAGAAGGGAAGGGGGAGAGGTTAAACTGGAGTCGCTCTACATAATACAAATGGGTATAAGTTCAAAGCGCATGGGCTCGGTAGAAATGTATTCGAAGCAACTTGGTATTTCACGCCCTGTCCTCTGGTTCTTCGCCTTTCTTCTCGCCCTGTTGCCAGGGATAAAGGTGCTGCCTGCCCGAGGCGAGCAGATCACAGGCAGCCCTGAAAAGGAGTTGAAGAACCCCTATTTGGGAAAAAAAGAGGCCATCGAGGAGGGAGAAAAGATCTATCGGGGTCGTTGTGTAGGCTGCCACAAGAGCCGAGGCGGCTCAGGGCCTAACCTCTTTAAGACCAAACTTACCGACAAGCAATTCCTGGAGACGGTGACGAATGGGCGTAAAGGCACCAATATGCCGGCCTGGAGTAATTTATTGTCGACCGATGACATCTGGAAGGTTCACGCCTTTGTTATGTCCCGAGATCAGCTCTGAGCCGTAGGAGCCGTCCAAATCTTCCTGGATAGAAAGGTTAACCCTTGTCGCTTTCAAAGCGTAAACCCACGGGTGGTTAACCTTTCCATCTTACATTTTTATTTCGGAATCTGTCCTTCCACCCCCTCGATGAAAGAGTTCATGCTGAGCAGTTCCTCGTCGGTTTTATCGGGCCAGACTTTAAATTTCCCCTCCTTGATCTCCTGTTTTCTTTTATCCACAAAGTCCCTCACCTCTTGCGGGACTGCCTTGCCGTAAGGGGCAATATCGACGATGCCCGATTCAAATCCCCCCCAGTACGAATCGCTTTTCCAGGTTCCCTCCTTGACCGATTTTACGGTTTCCACGTAAAAAGGTCCCCAATTCCAAACCGGCGCGGTTAAAAAGCCCTGGGGATTGAATTGGCTCATATCGTTGTTATAGCCTACCGAATAGACCTGTCTCTCCTTGGCCGCTTCCAGGGAGGCGGGGGAATCTTGATGCTGTGCGATGACATCCGCTCCCGCGTCGATAAGGCTTAAGGCAGCTTCCTTTTCCTTGGCCGGATCGTACCAAGACCCTGTCCAGACTACGCCTACGGTGGCCTGGGCATTGACCTCCCGGACCCCCCTGGTAAAGGAGTTGATATTCCGGATAACCTCAGGAATGGGATGGGCCGCTACGAAGCCGAGCTTATTCTTTTGGGTCATTTTTCCCGCGACCAGTCCGCTCAGATACGCCGCTTCGTGGATGCGGCCGAAATAAGTTCCTACATTTTTCGCCGTCTTATATCCCGAACAATGCTCGAAAATAACGTTCGGAAAGTCCTTGGCGGCCTCCAGGGTCGGATCCATGAACTCAAAGCTGGTGGTGAATATAACCTTGTAGCCTTTCTGGGCATAATCCCGTATGACCCGCTCTACATCGGGGGGAGCCACAGATTCGGTATAGGCTGTTTCCACATAGGCCAGGGTTTTCTCTAAATATTTTCGCCCCTGATCGTGGGCATAAGTCCAACCAAAATCCCCCACCGGGCTTACATATACAAAAGCTACTTTGAGTCTCTCCTGAGCTTGTGAGTTCATAGCTTGCACCGACATAGATAGAGAGAGAAAAAGCAAAACAGCGGTTATGGCAGTGAGGATTTCTAGTTTTTTGCTCATAGCTTTTCTTAGGAATCCACGGAGGGCCACGAAGAATACGAAAATACCTAGAAGAGGGAGGATCATCCTCTCCATGAATCTTCTATCTTCTAAGAAACTATCTCAAAAGGCCTCTGGGTCCTCCAGTCGATGCCCTGGGGCTTTGGAGATAATCTCTCAGTATTCTTTCGGTTCCTTCGAGGCCCTTCGCGAAGGGTCTTTTTGTTTTAAATCCGCTCCCCCCGTATGTAAGGTTTTAACAGCGCTTCCGGGGCTCCCATCCTCTGTCGGACCTCTCTCCGGGTGGAGAAGAGGAGGACAAGGATGGTGGCCACATAAGGCATCATCTGCAGGATATGGTAAGAGACGCCGATCCCTGCCGCCTGGAGTCGGAGTTGAAGTCCTTCGATGCCTCCGAAAAAATAGGCGCCCAGTAAGGCTCTCTGGGGGAGCCAGGCCGAGAAGATCACCAGGGCCAGCGCGATCCATCCCCGTCCGGCCGTCATCTGGTCGACCCACATTCGGGTATAAGCAAGGGAGAGAAAAGCGCCCCCAACTCCGGCGAGCATCCCTCCGAGGAGGACACAGATATACCGAAGGGCCTGCACAGGAATGCCCAGGGTATCGGCAGCTTCCGGGCTTTCACCTACTGCGATGACCTCCAGGCCCCACCGGGTTTTAAACAAGAAAGCCCAGGAAAGAAAAGCCAGCCCTAGGGCCAGGTAGACCAGGATGTTATGTTGGAACAGGACCGGACCCAGGATGGGAAGGCGGCTTAAAATAGGAATATTCAGGGGTTGAAATCCCTGGGTTGTCCTCCCCACAAGGGTTTCTCCGATGAAACTGGACAGTCCCAACCCCAGAAGGACCAGCATAATTCCGCTGATGACCTGATCTCCCCTGAGGTGGATACATAAAAAGGCATGAAGGAGGCTCAAGAGCCCGGCGGCCCCCATTGCTGCTAATAGCCCCAACCAGGGGTTTCCCGTGGTGCTTCCTACCATAAATCCGGATAAAGCTCCGATAATCATCAATCCCTCCAGCCCCAGATTCAAAACTCCGGACCGCTCGGCGATAATCTCTCCCACGGCAGCAAAAAATAAAGGGGTCCCCGCCCGGATCGCCGCCGTTAGAACCGAGACGAGAAAAGTTGTAGTTAAAATCTCCGGCATCAGTCCGCCGTCCGCCGAGCGTCGTAGGAGGGACTCGTCGGATCGCCCCTACGAACCTGCAACGGGCCGCGAGCCTCGGATAACCGACCAAGCAGTGCCTCCCCGGCAACTACAAATAAGACAACGAGGGCCTGGATAATAGAGATCAAGGCTACGGGCACTTTGGTAGTTTGCTGCATATTGGATCCTCCTACAAACAGGGCTGCGAAAAGAAGAGCGGAGAGCCCGACCCCCAGAGGGTGCCCCTTTCCAAGAAGCGCAATGGGAATAGCAGTATAGCCATAGCCTGGAGAGATATCCTTCCGGAGACGGTGTTGAAGGCCCGCGACCTCTCCCACGCCCGCTAAGCCCGCCATACCGCCTCCAAGGATCGTGACCAGGAGGAGGATCTTGGTCAGATCCATGCCGGCATATCTGGCGGTTTGTGGATTGGCCCCTACGACCTTAATTTCATATCCCAGCCGGGTTTTACGCAGTATGAAATAAATAAACGACATCATCATAACCGCCAGAATAATTCCGGCGTGCAGACGCGTACCGGGAAGCCGCGGTAACCAGGCTGCTTCCGGGAAAACCGCCGTAACCGGAAAGTTAAATCCCTTCGGATCCTTTAAAGGGCCATGAACGAGGTAATTAGACCAGTTGATGGCAATGTAATTCATCATAAGGGTCAAGATAATCTCGTTCACTTGAAACCGGGTTTTTAACAAGGCCGGGATCAACCCCCAGAGCGCTCCGGCTAGAAACCCGGACAGGACGACCAGAGGAAGTAAAATAAACGCGGGGAACGGGGTCAAGGTTAGAGCCACCCAGGTGGCCGCTATAGCCCCTAGATATAGCTGCCCCTCCGCTCCGATATTCCAGAACCTGGCCTGGAGGGGGAAGGAAACGGCCAGCCCGGTAAGGAGAAGCGGAATCGCCTTGACCAGCGTCTCCGTAATCCCATGCTTACTTCCCAAAGCTCCCTGAAAGAGAGCTATATAAGCAACTACCGGGTCGTTTCCCGTAGCTAGAAGCGGAATCATACCGGCTCCCAGGGCCAGGAGGACCACGGCCACGGGAACCAGGACTTTAAGTCCCATCTGATCGGTTAATTTCACTTCCTTGTGCCTCTGTAGGGGTTGGAAAGGAACCGCTAGCCACCGGCCATCATCAACCCGATTTTCTGCCGGTCCGCCTCTTCTGCCGAAACAATTCCTACCATTTGCCCCTCGTACATTACGGCAATACGATCGCTGAGGTTGAGGACCTCATCCAGGTCTTCTGAAACCAGCAGGATGGCCGTTCCTTTCTGCTTTTGTTCTAAAAGCTTGGCCTGGATATACTCCGTCGCTCCGACATCCAATCCCCGGGTCGGCTGCGCTGCAAGGAGAAGGCGCGGTTCTTGGGAAATTTCCCGGGCCAGAACCAACTTCTGCAGATTTCCTCCAGAAAGCTTGCTCGCCGGCGTATCCAGGGAGGGTGTTTTGATATCGAACCGGTCGATAAGCCCTTTGGCGTAAGATTTGATTTTCTCAGGTCGGAAAAGGCCCCCCTTTGAAAGTTCTGGGTCGCGATACCGTTTAAGGATCAGATTCTCTGCCACGGATAAACGGGTGGCAAGTCCCACTTTCAGGCGATCTTCCGGAATATAACCCACGCCCTGTTCCAGAATTTTCTGGGGCGGAGCGTTCGTCAGATCCTTTTCCCGGATCCAGATCCTTCCCCCTTCGACTTTTCGTAACCCCACCAGGGCTTCTATCAATTCCTTCTGGCCATTTCCAGAAACCCCGGCAATCCCGAATATTTCTCCTTCCTGGATTGAAAAGGAAACCTTCTTCACGGCATCCAGGCCCTTATCGTTGAGGACCCAGAGGTCTTGAACTTCGAGGACTCTCTGCCCCTTCGGCACAACCGGCCTGGAGATCTGGAAGGATACCTCGCGACCTACCATAAGCCTGGCCAGTTGGCTCTCCGTAGTTTCCTCGGTGACAAGGGTCGAGACCACCTTTCCATTTCGGAGAACCGTCACCCGGTCCGTAATCTCCTTAACTTCTTTAAGCTTATGGGTGATGAAGACGATGGCGTATCCCTGTTTCTTCATCCGATTTAAAGCTTCGAACAGCTTTTCGACTTCTCTGGGGGTCAGCACCGCCGTGGGTTCATCTAAAATAAGGAGCTTAGTATTCCGATATAAGGCTTTAAGGATTTCGACCCGCTGCTGTTCCCCGACGGAAAGCTCCCAGATCCGAGCCCGTGGGTTTACTTTAAGTCCGTACTCTGTCGAGAGGTGCAGAATCCGTTCCTCCGCTCCCTCGATGGTCAGGAAAGGTTCTCGGGGAGATTTAAGGCCTAAGAGAATATTTTCCGCCACCGTCAGGCGAGGGATCAACATGAAGTGTTGATGGACCATCCCGATCCCTAACCGGATGGCATCGCGGGGGGTGCGGATCTGAACTTTCCTCCCTTCAAAATAGATCTCTCCACCATCTGGCTGATAAAGACCGTAGAGAACGTTCATCAGGGTAGTCTTACCCGCGCCGTTCTCTCCCAGAAGTCCCTGAATCTCCCCTCTCCAGATCGTAAAATCAACCTGATCGTTGGCCAGAACCCCTGGGAAGCGTTTGACGATATCCTTCATTTCGACGAAGATGGTATTCATATTTACTTTACGGTTACTATCGCTTCGTGCTCAAGTCAAGGAAAAAGCACGATGGATTTATTTGCCTCCGCGCGGAGAGAGGAGTATTTTTCAAAATGAGCCGTAGAAACTCCTAAGTAAGCGATCAGGAGCCTTTGTTAATTATGAAGATTACCAACGTTACAGGCCATACTATTAAAATCCCTCTCCATCGGCCTACAGCTTTTTCCACCCGGGTGGTGACCGCTCGGGAGTATACCATCGCTCGGATAACCACCGATGACGGCATTACCGGAATCGGTTATTCCTTTGGCGGGCGTCTCCTTAAAGAGGGCCTTTTATCTGTACTGAAGGATTTGGTTATAGGGGAGGATCCCTTCGATGTGGAGCGGATCTGGAACAAGATGTTCTACAATACCCTGCTTCCCGGGCGCCGGGGAACTATCCTTCGGGGGATCAGTTGCATCGATATCGCCCTTTGGGATATCATGGGCAAGGCGGTTAACAAGCCGGTTTATAAATTGCTGGGGGGATATCGGGATAAAGTACCGGCGTATGCCAGCGGAGGTTACTATCGGGAGGGAAAAACGCCCCTGGATTTGGCAGATGAGCTGGCCGGGTATGTAGAAAAAGGGTTCAAGGCCGTAAAGATGAAGGTCGGGCGGCTATCGATGAAAGAGGAAATAGAACGGGTGCGTCGTGCGAGAGAAGCCATCGGGAATGAGGTCGCGTTGATGTTAGATGCGAATAACGCGTATCCCGATGCCAAGACCGCTATCAAGGCCGGACGTCAGTTTGAAGACTATGATATTGCGTGGTTTGAAGAACCTGTGATGCCGGATAATATCCCTGCAAGCGCCGAGATCGCCGCTGCTTTAGAGACCCACGTGGCAACCGGAGAAATCGAGGGAACCCGGTGGGGATTCCGGGATCTGATTGAGAAGAAGGCCGCCGATATCCTTCAGCCGGACGTGACGGTCGTCGGAGGAATTACGGAATGGATGAAGGTGGCCCACATGGCAGGCGGTTGGGATATCCCGGTCGCTCCCCACTATTTTTGGGATATCCACGTCCACCTGGCCGCGGCCACATCTAACAGTCTAAACGTAGAGTATTTTTTAAGGGAGTCGGATGTCGTCAATTTTGACGACGTCCTGACCGAACCCCTTAGACCTGTCAACGGGTTCCTGGAGGTGCCTCAGAAACCAGGACTTGGAATTGAGCTCAACGAGGAAGCCATTCGACGCTTTGAGACCGACTGAATACCGTCCGTTGTCCATGGTCCGTCTTCCGTGGTAAGGGTATTCCGGGGGGGGCGCCGGTACAAGTGCCGCTCAAGATAAATACCCCACCGATTAAACCGCTCCCTTACGGTGGCGGCTCGGATAGGCAACACTGAGCCACGACCGTAAGGGAGCGGACGGACTCTAAACCGTGGATCGCGGAGCACGGACAACGAACTAAAAAATATGCCAGAAAAAGTCCTAATCTTCGGTAAAGACACGTGACCCTATACCACAGAGGCTCGGCAGGATTATGCCAGGCGAGGTGTTCCGTTTGAGTACATCAACGTGTACCAGAGTAAAGACAGCCTAAAGCGTATGCTGGAATACTCCAAGGGGCAGCGAGATGTTCCGGTTATTGTGGAGAACGGAAAAGTCACCATCGGTTTTGGCGGAAGCTGAAGCGTCTGAACCCCAACCGTCGGTTGGAACAAGGAGGAAAAAGGCTCCATGCCTTCCGCGTTACTCCGGACTTCGGCCTGTATCGCTTCTTGCAAGGACCTTTTTCCTCCAGGCCTGTCTCCTCCCCCAGGGGAGGTCGGCAAAGACTTGGGTAAAATCTAAGCGAGCCTACGGGAGCGCCACAATCCCCCCCTCAGTCAGCTATTATTTGCTGCAAGGTTTGGTTTAGCTCCTCGAGTTTATAGGGTTTAGTGATAACCCCCTTGAACCCATAGCGCCTGTATTCCGCCATGATAGGATCCTCAGAGTAACCGCTTGAAACGATCGCCTTAGCCTGAGGATCTATTTCTAATAACCTCTGAACGGTCTCTTTGCCTCCCATTCTCCCAGGGATCGTTAGATCCATGATCACCACATGAAAGGGCTGCCCGGATTCCCTGGCCCTTTTGTAGAGTTCCAGGGCCTCCCCCCCATCTTCAGCAAACTCGACCTCATAGCCCATATGCTGCAGCATCTGACCGGCAGCCTCTCGGAGCATCTCCTCATCATCCATGAGCAGCACCCTCCCCTTGCTGACCCCTCGAAGAACCCCTCCCCTCCCCTCCACCGGCTTGACCCATTCCCCCTCCCCAGAAGCCGGTATATAGACATAAAACGTGGTCCCCACCCCCACCCTGGACGCCACCCCTATATAGCCCCCATGCCGCTTGAGGATGGAATACGTCGTCGCAAGCCCTAAACCGCTTCCCCCCTCTTTGGTGGTGAAATACGGATCAAAGATCTTCGGCAGGTGCTCTTCCGCTATGCCGCTCCCCTCATCCGCGATGGAGAGCTTGACGTACCTCCCCGCCCCTAAGGGCAGGCCCTGCTCGCCTTCGGTGCCAACCTCCCGGTTCTCCGCCCGTATCTGGATCGTCCCCCCTTCGGGCATCGCCTGTTGGGCGTTGATCACCAGGTTGTGGATGACCTGGCTCATCTGCCCTTCATCGACTTCCACGGGCCAGAGGTCCCCGGGCAGGGAGACCTGGCATCGGACCTTGGAGCCCCTTACGGCAAAGTTGGCCGACTCCCTGATGAGCTCGGCGATGGAGGCTGTTTTCTTGATGGGGGCTCCCCCTTTGGAGAAGGTGAGCAATTGTTGGGTCAGGTCCCTTGCTCGCAGGCAGGCCTTCTCCGCCTCGGTCAATCTTTTAGAGATCTTATCTTGCGGGGGGGCATACATCTTTGCCAGGGAGATATTCATCAAAACGGCGGTGAGGATGTTGTTAAAGTCATGGGCGATGCCGCCGGCCAGAACGCCGATCGATTCTAACTTACTGACTTTCAGACGCTCTGCTTCGATCCTTTTGCGTTCGGTAATGTCGCGAATGACGCCACATATGACTTCTCGTCCCCCGTAAAAGATGAGATTTGCGCTGATCTCAACGTCTACCAGGGAACCATCCTTCCGGCGGTATTGCCGTTCGCTGGCGAAGTGATATTTTTTCGTTAGAACGTTCTGCAGATTGCGATCAATACTTTCGCGGTCATGGGCGACGAAGACGAAATCGTAAATAGTCAATCCAAGAATTTCCTCACGGGAGTAGCCCAGCAAATTCTGAAAGGCGCGGTTAGATTCTACAATGCGTTTAGTCTCAACATCCACCAGAAAGATGCCTTCTGCGACTTGTTCAACCACCATGCGGTAGCGTTCTTCGTTTTGCCTCAAGGTCTCCTCTGTGCGTATCCGTTCGGCCAACTCTTGCTGGGCCGAGGTATACAATTGGGCATTGTCCAGGGCAATCGAGGCTAGTTGGGCAAACCGGATCAATAATGCGATCTCCTCGTCTCCGAAGGTTCGGCCTTCTTCGAGGAAGCCCAGACAAAGCACTCCCGTAACCTGGTGGCCGGATTTGAGGGGTAGCGCGACTTCTGCGTGGAGTATTTGGTACCGGGAATCTGGCAGGCGACCTGGCCAGGTACGATAATCCTCCACGGCGATGAGTTGACCCGTTTGCCAGACTTTTCCGCCCAGACCTTCGCCCATCTTGAGCCGGTGTCCAATAAGTTTGCTAAAAATCCCTATGCCCACCTTCATGACCATTTCTGTCCCCCCCGGTTCGACCAGGCGGACGTACCCGTGCTGCGTGCCCACCAATGCCCCGGCGCGCGTGACGAGAGCTTCGAGCAAATTAGACAATTCCAGCCGGTTCATTAATCCCAGCGTGGTTTCATGCAGCGCCGCCAGATATTCATTCTGCTGGCGCAGCCTCTCCTCGGCCCGTTTCCGTTGTTTCTCCTGCTCTATCGATTCAATCGCAAAGGAGATGTCCCCGGATAACGCTTCCAGTAACCGGATCTCCTCTTCATTGAAGAAATACGGTTCCTCGGCGTAAAAGTTCAGCGTCCCTATAACCTGCCCTCCGACCCGTAACGGAAAGACCGCGCAAGAACGGTACCCCCGTCTCAGGGCCTCCTCACTCGAAGGCCCCTGGCCCGCGTCCGGCTCGATGCTGTTACGGATGAGATACCTTCCCTCACGAATCGCAGCGGCTATGAGCTCACCCTCTCCCGGGTAGATCCAGACATTATCCAGACCCCTTTCTTCAAATCCCCAATGGGCCACCGGCTTTACTAAAAGGGTTTGGGAATCCACTAAACCGACCCAGGCCATTCGAATCCATCCCTGTTCAACGGCGATACGACAGGTCCGGCGGTAGAGTTCTTCCACGTCACGGACACGAACGATGGTCTCGTTGATCTGACTCAAGACCGAGTACAGTCGGTTGAGACGGCGAATCTTCTCCTCCGCCTGCTTGCGCTCGGTGATGTCCACGAAGGTGGCAACGGCTTCTTTTAACAGGCCCGTGTCCGGATCGAAGATGGGTTCGGAGTTGACTAAGATCCAGCGCGGTTCTTTGCTTTCCGCGGAACAAATACCCATAACTACGTTGTGTACAGGTTTGCCGGTACGAGCTGTGACCATGATCGGGTACGTTTCGAGCGGGAAGGGAGAGCCATCTTCATGAATGGTGTGCCATCCGGGATCTAGGGGGGCCCGCCCCTGGAGCTGATCCAACGTCAGCCCCATTAACTTGCAGCCGGTCTCGTTGGCATGGACGACGCTCCCTTCGGCGTTTCGTACGACAATACCGCTGGCGACGGCTTCGTAGATACTCTGGAACCGCTCCTTGCCTCTGCGCAAGGCCTCTTCTGCTTGCTTGCGACGTTGATCGTTGCGATAGGCTTCCATGAGATTTGCGCAGGTGGTCAGAAAAGGTTGCAAATACTGGATCAGTTCCTCATTGTAGCCGCCTGGACGGTTCGCTATACCTACCATCCCAATCAATTTCTCACCTGGATAAAAAGGGATGCCTAAAAACGCATTAAGGGGAGGATGGCCTTTCGGAAGTCTTCCCTGCCAGGGATCTGCGGATGGATCGTTTGAAATGACCGGTCCACCCGTGGTTAGGACCGCACCGAGCAGCGTCTTCAGGTTGTAGAATTCCAGGCCGGTGGGAGCGTTTTTCTCATCGAATTCTCGTGGGGGATCATCCCAGGCAACGTTCGTTATAGCATGGGTTTTAAGATAAGGGTCCCCCTCGGGGGTATAGAGGATTTCACCAATGAAGCCATATTCACTTTGGGTTAGCGAAAGAAGGACGTTGAGCAGCCCATCAAATATCATGCGGGGGTCGGCGTCCGCAATAAACTGGGACTGCGCTAGCCGTATGGAATCTAACAAATTATGGAAATTCCTTACTTCTTCCTCTACCCGCTTGCGCTCAGCCAGTTCTTGCTGGGCCAAGGTATACAGCCTGGCATTTTCAATAGCCAGGGCTGCCTGACCGGCGAAACTGGAAATTAACCGGATCTCTTCCTCCGAAAAATACCGGGTTCGGTCGGTGTTCATCCCCAGGACTCCGATCACTTTCTCCCGGATCTTCAAAGGGATGCCCAGGAAAGATTTAAAGCCGTATTTCCTTGAAAGAGGGGCGTGAACATTTCGCTCATCCGAAGTAACATCCGGGACGATCAAAGGCTCACCATGGGCGACCACCCAGCCTGAAAAACTTTCCCCTATTTTTAAGTTACGAAATTCCCCTAGAGCCTCCTTATAAGCTCCCGAAGCCGCCACAACTACCAGCTCCTGGTCCTCATTGAACAGCCGAATATGGCAAGCAGAGACTTTCATCAGATCCGCACAGGCATCCACAATGAAGGCGAGAACTTCTTTAAGATTCAAAGACGAGGCGATGAGTTGCTGGCTCTTAGCCAGTAGGGAAAGTTCCCTTTCCAGTTGATATTGGTGGGTCTTTTTTATGGCAATCCCCAGATGGTTAGCGAGAGTAATCAGAAACTCCAGGTCGTGCCCGGTAAAATACCCTTTTTCTCGACTCCCCATACCGATCACCCCTAGGGCCTCGTCCCGACTTAGGATGGGTACCCCCAGGTAAGAGGAGGCTTGAAGGCGCTCGAGGATCTTTTTTATTTTGATGAGACGGCCACCCTCCAGGCCGTTCGTGAGGTCCTCGACCAGCAGAGGCTGTTTGGACAGGACAACCTGTCCGTCCAGCCCCTCCCCTACCTTAAGCTGGAGTTCTTGGATCTCCCTGGCAACCTCTCCGGGGATTCCCTTTAAAACTTTCGGGATCAGCGTCTGATCCTGGGAGACCAGAAGAAGGCTCGCAAAGTCAGCCCCGATGATTTCTCCGGCCTTATCCAAGGAATAACCCAGTATTTTTCCCAGATCGAGGGACCGATTCACCTCGGCGGCGAGGATATTAATTACCTTCAGTTTCTGGTTTTGCTTTTTCAAGACCTCCTCCAAGGGGAGTTCGCCTCTCATGGTATATCGCGGGGCAGGCTTGTATGTTCGCCCAGATGGACGAGTACACAAGTTCACCTCTACACTGGGTTTTTAGATAAGACTAAGAACACCCATGCTTATGGGATGGTCAGCCTCTATTTTTCCTCGTTATGCGAGGATGTCAAGAAAAAGTTAGAAGGATCACGGGAAATGCCAGGTTTACATGGTCCTCAGGGAGTTTAAAACTTATAACTTTCTTCCTCCCCCTCCTCCGTCTCCATGATAGAGAAGTGTCTCCATAGAAGGGAACAACGCCTCTAAAATACGGTATGGCAATTAATTAAAATCAAGGGAGCTAACTGACATATGAGAATTTGCTGGGTCTCTTATTCAGAGACAAAACGGAGGGCTTTAACCAAATGGATTTTTTGGTAAGCTCTGGAAAGTCCCTCCTATAAGGCTTTTTCTCTAAAAGAGGATTTTTGACCGACGCGGTATGAAAAGGGAATAAACGGCACGGCAGCAACTTTAATAGCCGCGATACCGTTCTCAACACTTTCTAGCAGTAGTACATAATCCAGTTCATGCTGATCAACCGCTCCTTCACGGTCGCGGTTCTGAGGACTTGCGTCACCTACGCCTCTGACGACCGTAAGGGAGGGATTCTAGGAATCCAAATTAAAGGGACGAGGTACGACTCCTTTGTAAAGTTCATCTTGATAAATCCTTCAAAGCTCCGGGAGGAGCGACCTGTTGGTAGCCAAGGATAACTCAAACAAACTCCAAGCTCCGTAAGGAGCGACCTGTTTCATCAGTTACAAACAGGTCGCTCCTTACGGAGCTTCCTCTCTAGGACGGGACCCCTGTTTGGCTATCCACAGATCCCCCCTCCCGGGGTTTTTAAGGGGGAGGAAAACTAGGATTTTGTACAGTTATTTTGTGGAAGTCTTGGCCCTCACCCCCTCCCCTCTCCCACGCGGTGGGAGAGGGGAGGGGTCGGATCTCCGGCCATCTTCCGGAGCGCCCCCTCTCCCCTTGTGGGAGAGGGGGTTGGGGGGCGAGGGGGAAAAGGTAGTAGGAGCAATTTGGGATCTGTTCCTTTGAAAGGGAACGCAGTTTTTAAGGCAGATCCGGCTGGCGTCAAGTTTTCAAATTCCGATTGATCCTGGGACGAACTATTTCTAGGTCCGGGAGAGACGGCCTTGCCTCGCTCACAAGGGCATGCGGACGGCCATGGAAGGTGTCCTTATGCCCTTGCCCTCCTTTTTTGCTTGACCTGGATCGTGGAATTGTTAGAAAATAAATTTTACCTCTCCCTCGATTTCAGTGTAAGGTTCCCTGGAAAAAAGGAGGTTTAAAATCCATGCGGTTTGGTTCCGTGAGAGGGTCCTGACGGGGGCCTTCTAATCCTTAACGAAACCGTATTGGGTGGGTTAAAATGGCGACGTATATTTTATTAAGTACCCTCACCGAGGACGGGAGAGATACGATAAAGAAGCGACCCGAGCGCGTTCAGGAGGTTAATAAAGAGCTCGAAGCTATGGGAGCCAAAGTCATCAGCCAGTATGCGGTCCTGGGACCCTACGATTTTGTGAGCATTGTAGAAGCTCCGGATAACCAAACGGTCGTTCGTATTTCCGTGGAGATGGGTTCCCGGGGTACCGTACAGATCATGAGTATGCCGGCAATTCCCATAGACGAGTTTGTATCCCTGTTTAAAGGCAAAAGTTAATTTCTCCGTACTTACCTTTTCCCCACCGGCGCGCGTCGTAGCTGGCGTCTGGGGCAGAAAGAGGAGGTAGTCGACATGAGCAAACGGCCTGGTGGTGAGCTGGCAACGCGGCCCCTGCATTTCATCTGGATTGCCGATTGTTCGGGTTCCATGTCGGTGGACGGCAAAATCCAGGCGTTGAACAATGCGATCCGAGAGGCGATTCCCCACATGCAAAAAGTTGCCGAGGATAATCCCAACGCCCAGGTACTGGTTCGTGCCATCAAGTTCTCCAATGGCGCCCAGTGGCATATTTCTCAACCTACGCCCGTCTCAGACTTCAAGTGGACAGATTTGAGCGCCGAGG
>Ga0209172_10005931_pt1 | contig 14190 bp, 19 predicted proteins | sample LarsenN4metaG_FD_184113 | JGI IMG/M metagenome (GOLD analysis project Ga0209172, IMG submission 184113) | Hot spring sediment bacterial and archeal communities from British Columbia, Canada, to study Microbial Dark Matter (Phase II) - Larsen... ... | reverse complement strand
AAGTCGGCGTGTCCTTCTTGGGCAGGTCCGCATCCGGTTTCGGATCAAGCTGTTGCACGTCCGCCCCACGATTCTGCGCGCTCGGTCTGGTATGATTCGCTCGTGCGGCGCGCGTAGTGCCATTCAGCTCGCTCCACACAAGCGCCAGGCGAGCACCTACATAGGTCCTCCAGCACCTAGAGCGCGCCGCACACCCATCCCCACCCTCCAGGTTTGTCTCGCAGTAAGCTTCTGGCTAGAGCTTGGCTCCTTGAGGGCGCTCGATCGCCTGGTGCGCGAGCTTGCCTTCGCCGTAGGCATTGAGGGAGCGCTTTTGCTGGCTGGGCTCGGCGCTCATTGAGGCCGGCCGGGGCTTTCGGCGGATTCGCGGCTATCGCGATTCTACGAAGCTGCGCGCCACGCTTGAGCGACAGGCGAGCGCACATACCATCGCCGCCGAACGCAAGGTTGCGTAACATGAACCCCGGAGCTGTCACCGCTCACCGTTCAACACGCTACGGGACATTGCCCACCGACTGCTGCCGGATTGCGGCCGCGCTCGGCGAGCGAGGTCGCAAGGCGCGCGAGCTCTCGCGCCCGGGTGTCGGCTCGAAAGAGGCGGCTCAGCTTCCCGCGGAAACCCTGCCTTCGGTCGCGATGTGGATCGAACCGAGCGCGGAAGCGCCCCGGCCGTTGTCCCCTTTCCCTTTGAGAAAAATGCCACATTGCCCAGCAGCCCCCCGTTGGCCGGCCAGCGCTGCTCGATCGTAAAATTGGCTGGCCTGCTTCAACCGCAGGATCACGTCTGAACGCCAAGAGGGGGATGGTGCTGAAAGGCTGAGCAGGTAAGACAGAACCAATGGTGCGCAGTGGGGCATCACTGGTCATGGCGTGCCGTTGGAGCCTGGCAGACGGGATGCGCCATCGAGCTTGCCGTGAACCGCACCTACCGACTGATCTGGAACGAAGCGCGCCAGGCCTTCGTTGCCGTTTCCGAGATCGTCCGCGCGCAAGGAAAGCGTAGCGGTGCGACTGTTCTTCTCGGCGCCGCCTTGGGTGGCGCCGTGTTGCCGGTGCTGGCGCTTGCGCAACTTCCAAGCGGCGGGCAAATCGTCGCCGGCGCGGGCGCCATCAGCCAGTCCGGCAACACCATGACCGTTACCCAGCACAGCCCGAGGCTGGCGGCCAACTGGCAGAGCTTTTCCATCGGCCAGGGCTATGCGGTCCACTTCGTGCAGCCCTCCGCCACCGCGGTGGCGCTCAACCGCGTGCTGGGCTCGGACGTGTCGGTGATCCAAGGCGCGCTCAGGGCCAACGGCCAGGTGTTCCTGATCAACCCCAATGGGGTGCTCTTCACCCCCACGGCGCAGGTGGAGGTCGGGGGGCTGGTCGCCTCCACGCTCAACCTTGCGAACGAAGACTTTCTGGCCGGGCGGTATCGCTTTGCCGGCGATTCCACAAGCAGCGTGCTCAACCAAGGTCACATCAAGGTCGGTGCGGGCGGAACGGTTGCCCTGATTGCCGCCAAGATCGAGAACACCGGCAGCATCGAAGCGCCCCGGGGCAACGTGCTCATGGGCGCAGGCCAAAGCGTCACGCTCGATCTGGGCGGGCCGGTGAAGGTCCAGGTCGAGGAAGGGGCGCTCAATGCCCTCATCGCCCAAGGCGGCGCGATCCGCGCCGACGGGGGGCTGGTGTATCTGACCGCCAAGGCGGCCGGAGAGCTTGCTTCCGCGGCCATCAACCACAGCGGCATCACCGAGGCGAAAGGCATCGCCACCGGCGAGCGCGGCGAGATCTACCTCATGGGCGACATGGCCACAGGCCAGCTCAATGTGGCCGGCAGGCTCGATGCCGCCGGGGGCTTCATCGAGACCAGCGCGGCCAAGGTCAAGGTGGCTGATGGTGCCAGTATCCGCGCCGGCCATTGGTTGATCGACCCCAACGACTTCACCATCGCCGCCACGGGCGGGGACATCACCGGCGCGGCCGTCTCCGCCGCGCTTGCCGCGGGCGACGTGACCATCCAGACCACGGGCGGTGCGGCCTCCTGCACCGGCGTTTCCGGCTGCGGCGCGGGCACCGCCGGCAACGGCGACATCTTCGTGCGGGACGATGTCACCTGGTCCTCGGGTAAAACCCTCACCCTTTCGGCCCATCGCAACATCGAAATCCTGGCCACGCTCGATGCCTCGGGCGGCGGCAAGGTGGCGCTGGAGTACGGGCAGGGGGCGGCGGCCGCGAGCAACACCGCCACTTATACCTTTGGCCTGACCGGCTCTGGTTTCACCGGCAAGATCAACCTGCAGGCGGGCAACAACTTCTCGACCAAGCTCGGTTCGGATGGCAGCGTCATCAACTGGACCGTGATCGCCCAGTTGGGCAGCCAGGGGGATGAAAGCACCGGGCCAGCCAACAGCCTGCAAGGGCTGGCGCATTCGAGCAAGCTTTCCGGCAACTATGTGCTCGGCGCCGACATTGATGCCTCCGCCACCAGCGGCTGGAACAGTAGCGAGGGCTTCGTGCCCATCGGCAACGGGGGCTCCTTTTTCACCGGCCGCTTCGACGGGCTCGGGCATGTGATCAGGGACCTTGCCATCAACCGCTCGCAGAACCTCGTCGGCCTGTTCGGCGTGACCGCCAGCAGCGCAGACATCCGCAATGTGGGGCTTTCCGGCGGCACCGTGCGTGGCCAAGGCAACGTGGGCGCCCTTGCGGGCATCAACAACGGCGCGGTGAGAATGAGCTATGCCACAGGCAGCGTGAATGGCAGCGACTCGGTCGGCGGGCTGGTGGGGATCAACAACAGCACCGTCAGCAACAGCTATGCCACAGGCAGTGTGACTGGCAGCTTCTTCGTCGGCGGGCTGGTGGGGTTCAACATGAATAGCACCGTCAGCAACAGCTATGCCACAGGCAGCGTGAGTGGCGGCAGCGACGTCGGCGGGCTAATGGGGCACAACGAAGAAGGCACCGTCAGCAACAGCTATGCCACAGGCAGCGTGACTGGCAGCGGCCCGGTCGGCGGGCTGGTGGGGCACAACTATATGGGCACCGTCGAGAACAGCTATGCCACAGGCAGTGTGACTGGCAGCAGCGCAGTCGGCGGGCTGGTGGGATCCAACCTAGGATCCGTCTCGAACAGCTTCTGGGACACCGATACCACGGGTCAGGCGACGAGCGCAGGCGGCACGGGCAAGAGCACCGCCCAGATGAAGCAGCTTGCCACGTACACCGCGGCCGGCTGGGACATTGACGATGCGGGCGGCACGGGCAAGATCTGGCGCATTTATGACGGGGACAGCTATCCGCTTCTGAGGAGCTTTCTTGCGCCGCTTAAGATTGATGCGGCCGCTTCTGGCAGCAAGACCTACGACGGTGTGGCAGTCACCGCATTGCCATCGGGGCTGTTCACCATCGGCAGCGCGCACGATTCAAGCAAGATCCTGTTCGGCGGCAGCCTGCCGGGCCAGAGTAATGTCGGCTCCTATGTGGCCCGCATCTACTCGGAGCAGAGCGGCTACGACCTCATCGGCACGCGCAGCGTGGTCTATGAGATTACCTCGCCGGTACCCGGCGGAGCGGCAGGCGATGCGATTGCCGGCGCGCAGCAGTCGGCGGGCGAGGAGAGGGAAATCGGCGCGCCACCGGAATCGGTGGTGCAGCTGCTGGTGGTGGAAGGCGGCGGCATACGCCTGCCGGAAGGTTACCTATCCGATGACTAAATGTATTAGCTAATATTTCATCTGACAGTCGGTGTCTTCCTGTTGGAGGAAGTTGTCGCTGTCAGGCGGCCATGTGTTTCTCCGTGAGATCGTGCGCGCATCCAGGAACGTCTGCATCGGCGTTTTGCCGAAGCAGTAGCGGCCCTGATGCGGGCGCCGGCAATTGTAGTCCTCAAGCCAGGCATCCAGGTCGGCCTGTAGCTCCTCGATCGAGCGGTAGATTTTCTTTCTGAACGCCACGCGGTAGAACTCATCGAGCATCGTGCGATGCAGCCGCTCGACGATGCCGTTTGTCTGCGGGCTCTTTGTCTTGGTGCGGCTGTGGTCGATGTCCTCGACGGCAAGGTAGAGCTCGTTACTGGTGCCCCTCAGGGTTGCCGCAGTACTCGGTGCCGCGGTCGGTCAGGATGCGAAGCAGCGGCACTCGGTGCTCCTCATAGAAGGGCAGCACCCGGTCGTTGAGCAAATCGGCCGCGGTAATCGGGCTCTTTCGGTCGTAGAGCTTGGCAAAGGCGAGCTTGGCGTAGGTGTCCACGAACGTCTGCTGGTAGATGCGGCCCACGCCCTTGAGCGTGCCCACGTAGAAGGTGTCCTGCGCCCCGCAGTAGCCCGGACACTCGGACTCGAACTCCCCGTGCGCCTCCTTGTCAGCCTTGGCCTTCTCCAGCGCCACCACCTGGGCTTCGGTGAGCACAAGCCCCTCCTGGGCCACCTTGGCCTCCAGCGCCTTCAGCCGCTTGCGGGTCGTCTCCAGATCATGCCGCTTCCACACACAGCGCACCCCCGCCGGCGACACCGACAGCCCTCGCCGGGCAAGCTCATTGGCCACACGCACCTGACCCCAGGCCGGCTGCTCGATCGCAAGCCCGACAATCGCCTGCTCAATCTCCGGGGCAACCCGGTTCTTGAGCACCGGCTTACGCCGGCTGATCTCGGCAAGCGCCAGCTCTCCGCCCTTGTCATAGAGCTCCTTGAACCGATAGAAGCTGTCGCGCGAATACCCCAGCATCCGGCAGGCCTGAACCGCCCCGGGATTCCCGGAGACTCCATTTCTTGAGAGGATGGAGTCATGAACACAAACAAGAGGTATTCACCAGAGGTACGGGAGCGGGCGGTTCGGCTGGTCTTCGAGCACGAGGCCGAGCACGGCTCGCAGTGGGCGGCGATCGGCTCGATCGCGGCGAAGATCGGCTGCACGGCAGAAACGCTGCGCGGGTGGGTGCGGCAGGCCGAGCGTGACCAGGGCCGGCGCGCCGGCGTCACCAGCTCGGAGCGGGAGCGGCTCAAGGAATTGGAGCGCGAGAACCGGGAGCTGAAGCGCGCCAACGAGATTCTGCGCAAGGCGTCGGCGTTTTTTGCCCAGGCGGAGCTCGACCGCCGACCGAAGTGATGGTCTGGTTCATCGACGCCCATCGTGGGGCGCACGGGGTCGAGCCGATCTGCGAGGAGCTGCAGATTGCCCCGTCGACTTACTACGAGCACAAGGCCCGCCAAGCCGACCCCGAGCGCCTGCCGCCGCGGGTGAAGCGCGATCAGGCGCTCACGCCAGAAGTTCGTCGTGTCTACGAGGAGAACTTCGGCGTCTACGGCGCGCGCAAGGTGTGGCGGCAGCTGGGCCGCGAGGCCTTCGTCGTCGCCCGCTGCACCGTGGAGCGTCTGATGCGCTCGATGGGGCTGCAAGGGGTGGTGCGCGGGCGCCGCTGCCGCACGACGATCCCTGACGAGAGCGCCGCGCTCCCGCTCGACCGGGTGAAGCGGCAGTTCGCGGCCACTCGTCCGAATGAGCTGTGGGTGGCGGACTTCACCTACGTCGCGACCTGGGCCGGCTTCGTCTACGTCGCCTTCGTGATCGATGTCTTCGCCCGGCGCATCATCGGCTGGCGGGTAGCCCGCTCGATGCGCGCCGAGCTGGTGCTCGACGCCCTGGAGCAGGCGCTGTGGTCGCGCTCCGGCGTCCACGGTGTCGTCCATCACAGCGACCACGGCAGCCAGTATCTGTCGATCCGATACTCGGAACGGCTGACCGAGGCGGGCGCCGAGCCTTCGGTGGGCAGTGTCGGGGATTCCTACGACAACGCGCTCGCCGAGTCGATCATTGGGCTCTACAAGGCGGAGGTCATTCACCGTCGCGGGCCGTGGCGCTCGATGGACGCGGTCGAATACGCGACACTCGAATGGGTGGACTGGTTCAACAACCGGCGACTGCTGGAACCGATCGGCAACATCCCGCCGGCGGAGTTCGAGGCGTCGTATCATCAATCAACGGGTCAGCTACCCATGGCGGCCTGACTCAAACCCGGAGCTCTCCGGAAAAACCGGGGCGGTTCAGTCCAGCACCGTCACCGTGTCGCCGTCGTGTATCGCCACTACCACACCCTCGATAAGCGTTCCGGCTATCGCGACATTTCCAGGCAGCAGCCACAGCACCCCTATCGCGGCAGGCACCATCCACGAGCACATCGCCACGAGCACCAACCTCCAATGCGTTCCAGCTTCCTGCCCGCCTTCTACCTTCCGCAGTTTGCCTCCCCGCGGCCTTCGTTTACGCATCCGCCCCTCGCCGCGGCGTCCTTCGCCCTTACCCCTTACCCCTTGGTCTCCAAGTCGTGCACGACCTTGATCAGCTTGATCGCTTTCGTGATGTGTCGCCAGCGCCTCCTGACCTCCTTCATCTCGGCTTCGGTCTTCTCGACCAGCGGTTTCTCCCAGTCCTTTGCCAGATTGCGCAGCTTGGCGACGTTGTAGCCGTACTCCCCATCCGGCCTCTTGATGTAGTCCGCGATCGCTCGCCTGTTTCCCTTCGCCTTCGATCCCACCCACCTTATGTTTCTCCACTCAGCCATGAGGGCGTTTCCCTTCCGCCTCACGCGTAGGCTAAGGTCGCTCCTGTTCTCCCATCCTGGGTGCTGCTTTTCCTTCTCGTATACGCCGTTCCAGTACCTGTCTGCCACATCCTTTGCTCGCGCCTCCAGCTCGTCCAGCGCGACTTGCAGATGTTCGATTGCTTTGTTCAGCGCGTTTTCACCTTTCATTTGCACCCTCTTTCCTACCCACGATTACTAGATTGGGTTCTGACCCATGAAACCCACAGAAAATGGACCTCATCAAAATTCGTTCCCCCACTCTGTGGGTTTTTTCCCCCATAACCGCTGCGTTGCGTGGAACCGTCATTTACGAGAACTCCACACCTTCGAGGCCCGTTCGCTGCGTTGCAGCGGTTATGCCCCATGAAACCCACACTCTAGTGGCGCGAAATCGTTCGCTGCGTTACAGCGGTTTTGCCCCATGAAACCCGCACTCTAGTGGCGCGACCTGAAAGAGCATGTCGCCACGATCGAAAATCAGACCCGTCTAAATGCGTTCGCTGCGTTGCAGCGGTTATGCCCCATGAAACCCACACTCTAATGGCGCGAAATCGTTCGCTGCGTTGCAGCGGTTATGCCCCATGAAACCCGCACTCTAGTGGCGCGACCTGAAAGAGCGATCTGCGCGATCACGAGAACACGTTATCACCGGCACCCCAGCAAAAGTTGTGCGAGACGCGTCCTTTCGGGACTCGTTTCGCCCATCGTTTTCGCCACCTCGCCTAATGTAATTGGCTCGGAAGTTCGTCGCCGGTCGCAGCCTGATCGAACGTGCGCCGGTTTGTACGGACGGGAACCAGTTCGTGCATGCAGGAGGAAAACGTGAACCTGGTCGGCATCGACATCGGCTACTCGAACCTCAAGATCGCATCAGGCGTGCGAGACAAGAAACCCAAGGTCGCCATGCGGCCGGCAGGGGCTGCGCCCTCGGACCGAATCGGGCAGCGGGTCGACGGCTCAACCGATCGATCACCTGTGAGTGCCGCTAGCGCGGTGCCATGAGCCTTCGGTTTCCCAGCCTCACGCAAGCAAGGCGTGCGCTCGGCCCGCGCGTCCAGCTCCCGGCTGCCGGGCGCGATCGCAAGCCTGCGCGGCCTCGCGTCCTGCGCGGGCCAACCCCGCACGACATGCTTTGGGATGCGGTCGGGCGCCTTGGCCTTGCGGCAGAGCGCGAATACCGCGGCGCCGTACCTGGCCGCCGCTACCGGCTCGACATCGCCATCCCGGCCGCGCGACTGGCAATCGAGGTGGACGGCTGGCAGTGGCACGGCAAGCACAAGCGCGACTTCGCCCGCGACAGAGAGCGCCAGAACCTGCTCACCCTGCACGGTTGGAGAATCCTTCGCTTCTCCGCCGGCCAGATCAGGGCCGGCCTCGCATCCTGCGTGCGCATGATCGAGGCCGCGGCAGTGCGCCTTGAAAGACCGGGCCAAGGCGCAGGCCGCGGCAGGGCAGGTGGACGGCGGTGAGCGCCACCGAACGCCGCGTCGGGCGTCACCACATCGCGTTCTACCGCGGGTGGCTTCAAGGCGTCGATCTCAGGATCCTGGCCGACCGCTACCTGGAAACCGGGCTCGACCTGCGGATCGCCAAGGCGACGCTCGCCTGGCTGCGGGACACCTTCTCCCGCGTGGCACTGCGCCACGGAAAAAGACGCGAATCGAGGCTGCTCAGGCTGCATCTTTCTGCCGCTTCCTCGACGCCGCTTCCGAGCCTTGAGGATTTCCGCGCCGAATGCGATCCGAGCGGCTTCTACGGCGAAAAGGAGCTGATCCAGCTATATCTCGAAGCCTACCCGCAGGCCCGCGACCAGCGCGCACGGCGCCGCAAGCGACTGCTCGAGGAGCAGCTTCAGGCTCTTGCCTGGATCGAGGAACTGCTTGCAACCGATCCAGTGCCTGACGATCCGGTCGCCGCTTGGCTCGAACCGCAGGTCGCCGACCGGCTCGCCAAGGCAGGCATCGCAACCATCGGGGCGCTCATCGAGCGGATCAGGCTTCGCGGATACCGCTGGTGGGTCTCCGTGCCCAAGCTCGGCGAGAAGGGCGCTGCCCGCATCCTCGCCTGGCTCGACGGCTACAAACGGTCCCTCGGAGAACTCCCCCAGTACGCCCGACACCCGGTGCGAGCGCAACAGGCCAATGCACTCGTCGAGGCGCGGCCGAGGGAAACCGGCATCGTGCCCATCGAGGCGTTCGTCCTGCCGCAGGAGCTGTCCGGCGAGCATGGGTCGAACCGGCATCCGCAGCCGCCGATCATCGAGGCGGCGAACGACTACCAGGCGGTACGCGCATGGCTTGCGGCCAAGGCGTCGAGCCCGAACACCGCGCGGGCCTACCGCAAAGAGGCCGAACGGCTGATGCTTTGGGCCATCGTCGAGCGCGGAAAGCCGCTCTCGGGCCTTTCAGTCGAGGACTGCGCGGCATACCGCAACTGGCTTTCCATGCTCGGGCGAACGCCAGATGGCGAGTGGCCGTTCCGCATCCCGCAGAGCAGGTGGATCGGCGCGCGCAACACACCGCGCCACAGCCCGGCATGGCGTCCCTTTGACGGGCCGCTTTCGCCCCAGAGCATTCGCCAGGCGCTCCTGATCCTTTCCGGCCTGTTCGCCTGGCTCGTGCGTGTCCAATACTGCGCGTTCAACCCCTGGGAGGCGGTCGGCCGCAAGCTCGCGCCAATGCCCGAAGCTCCGCCCGAGATCGAGCTATCTCGGGCTTTCTCCAAGGGGCAGTGGCAGTACCTCACCGAGTATGTCGAAAGACAACCCATGGACGCCTACCACGTCCGGCTTCGCTTTCTCCTTGCGTTCGCCTACGCGACCGGAATGCGCCTTGCCGAACTCGTCGGCGCCCGCACCGGGCACATCTACGCCGTGCCGCTGCGACAGCAGCTCGGCGTCCGATGGATGCTGAAGGTGCAGGGCAAGGGAGGCAAGTGGCGCGCCGTGCCGCTTGCCGGGCACCTCGTCGAGGCGCTCGGCCAGTACCTCGCAGCGCGCGGCCTCGATCCCGATCCGCTCGCAAACCCCGCCGACACCCCGGTGCTTGCCAGGCTCACCAGCAACCGGCCCATGTCCGCAAGCGCCATCTACAAGACCCTGGACGAGACCTTCCGCAGGGCGGCAGCGGCGCTTCGCGCCTCCGGCAGGCACCAGGAGGCCAAGGACTTCGATCGAGCGAGCGTGCACTGGCTGAGACACACCCGCGCAAGCCACCTCGCGAGCGACGGCGTCCCTGTCAACCTCATCCAGAAGCTCCTCGGCCACGCAAGCCTTGCGACCACATCCATCTACACGGAGTCGGATGATGAACGCCTCTGGACGGAGATCGAACGACACGACCGCAACGCCTTCGCTTCCGCCGCCTGATTCCCCGAAGGGCGGCGCCTGCGTGCGCTGCAAGGAGCTTTCCCGCTCTCGCACGCAAATCGTCATGCCGGTCTCCTGCCAGCCCGAGGGCCTGCTCGTCATCGCCGACGCCCCAAGCCTGGAGGACGACAGGACCGGCACGTGCCTCTCCGGCATGTCGGGAAGGACGCTGGATGCGATGCTTTCCGGCCGCGGCATCGAGCGCGGCCGCGAATACGGCGTCGCAACGCTCGTGCGCTGCCTTGCGCCGGCAGGAAGAAGGCCGTGGCTGCACGAGATCGACCAGTGCCTGCCCAAGCTCGCGGGCGTGCTGCTTGCCGCGCGGCCACGGGTGCTGCTCCTTGCCGGCGGCGCATCGGCAGACGTGTTCCTTGGCCGGCGACCGATGGACAAGCACATCGAGCACCAGCGCAAAGCCCCGCGGCTCGTGCCGTTTGCCGCCCACCCGCTCCTCGTGGTCGTGCTGAACGTTCTCAACTACATCGTCCCGGGCGGCCTGTACGCCGTGCCGACGTATTTGCCCAGCGGGCGCGCATGGTGGCGCAAGCTCGCCGACGGCCGCCGCGTCGCCGATGTCGTGGAAGAACAGGTCGACCTCGCAGCACGGCTGCTTCGCAGCCAACGCCATGCGCTTCGAGTTCCGGTCTGACACCCGCGGCTATACGCTGTCGCTTGGCCGCGACCTTCTTGGCGCGCTCGTGCTCGAACGCCACTGGTTCGGCCTACTCAACCGGCGCCACGGATCCAAGGTGGACGTGTTCCAGGAGGAGGGCGCGGCCGTGAGAACCGTCAGGCGCGTGGTCGCCCGCAGGCTCAAGCACGGCTACAAGCTGCTTCGCTCCTCGCCCGCATCGGCCGACAGGCCGCCCCTGGATTGAAGAAGCATCCGACAGGGAATTGCTTGCCCGCAGAGATAGCCTGCGGAGCGCAATGGGAGACCTGTCCGACAGGGACGTCGCCTATGAAGCGAAATTCTGGCTCAGGAAGATCGAGCAGCAGATCGTTTCGCGCCGGTTGCGATGACCCTCATGCCGAGTTTGTTGCGCCGTTCGAGTTTCGCTCTCAGGCGTTCGAACTTGGCGTGATCGCCTTCGATGATTGCGAGGAGCGTATCGCGTTCGACCGGATCTTGGGCCCGTTTGCGAATCCGCTCCCCAATCAACCCTTCGATCTCGGAGTAAGACAGCCCGAAAAGCTCACAGAGCTGCTCAAATTCTTCGAGATCGAAAATCCACGGCTGATTGAACAGGAGCCGTTTCTTGCGCTCCCGCTCAGTCTTGCCGCCTTCGACAACTGTGAAAGCCTGCTCGGGTGACTCGCTCACGCGGGTAGTCTAGTACGGCGATACGAACCCCCAGCCGGGGAGCTTTCCCGGTTGGGGTGCTCCTCGCTTCACCGCTATAGCCCGGGCAACCAAGCGCTCGCGGTGATGCAGCTCAGAGCCCGCGGCATCCCGCTCGGCCCTATCGCCAGCTTCAACGGCTGGCGCACGGCCGACGGCGCGTGCGCAAAGGCGAAAAAGCCCTCGCCCTGTGGATGCCAGTCATCGTCAAAAAGAAGGTGCAGCTCGAGGACGACACGGAGGAGGAGCCGCGCGAGCCGGTTCTTCGTCATGAAGAATCTCTGGTTCGCTCTCGCTCAAGCCGAGCCGATCGACCCCGAGCAGGAGCCCGGCGAGCAGATCGCCGAGCTTCTCAGTGGAGCAAGGACCGCGCGCTTGCCGCGCTCGGCATCCGCGAGGTGCCGTTCGAGATGCTCGACGGCAACACGCAAGGGTATGCCGTGCCCTCCGAGCGCACGGTTGCGATCAACCCGATCACGCGCGAGCCATGGGCAACCTTGTTCCACGAGATCGCCCACTGCCTGCTCCACGCGGACAGGGGCAAAAACGTCATCGCCGACGGCGAGAATCTTCCCCTTGATCTCGCCGAGGGCGAAGCCGAGGCGGTTGCGTACCTTTGCTGCGCGACGCTTGGGCTCGGCGGGCTCGAAAAGAGCCGGGCGTATGTGCAGCACTGGCTCGCTTCGCCCGAGCGCAGGGAGCTTTTCCGCAAGAGCAAATGCCCGCAGAGGGTGTTCGCGGCGGCGGACAAGATCCTGAAGGCGGGATCAGCCAGCAGCACGCAGAACGCTGACAGAGAAGCTGAGGCAACTGCGTAGCGTACGGACGAGACGCCTACGCGGCGCCTAAATGTCCTGCGGCGCGAGCCGCAGGCGCGGCTGCCTGCTCAAGCAGGCGCCGCACTACAGCGCATCGCGGTGCGCTGTCGTGCGGCGGGAGCCTTCACTTCGCATCGCGCGCCTTTTACACCCTCGCGCCACATGGCGCCGCGCGAACACGCCTTCCAACATCCCGATCTCCCCTCGCTTTTGCGCCCATCCCCGCGGGACACGGGACAACTACGGGACACTCCCGCGGACATCGCATAAATACTCATTAATTCTTGGGACAAATACGGGACACTGAAATTCGCATTTCTGCACTTACCCACAGAAAATGGCTCTTCAGCGTGAGTGTAACAATGTCGCGCAAGTGTTTGACTTTCCGAGGTATTTATATTCTTATTCTGGTGGGCGGTACTGGGATCGAACCAGTGACCCCTGCTGTGTGAAAGCAGTGCTCTACCGCTGAGCTAACCGCCCGTCGCGCGGGAGCGGAATTCTACGCGCGGGCCGGGTCGCGCGGCAACCGGCGGCGTGCGCAAGCTCGGTGCCCGGGGCGCGCGCAGGCGAGGGCGCGTTATCCGAAGCGCGCGAGGATCTCGGCGGCCTGGCGGATGCGTTCCTCCGGCGCGGCACGGCGCGCGCCCGGCTCGGGCGGCGCCTGGATGGCGCACGCGAGCACCTGGAAAAACGCCTTGTCGAGGGCGCGCCGCGCCGCCGAGAGCTGCTGCGTGACGCGCTCGCAATCGGCGCCCTGCTCGACCATCGCCTGGATGCCGCGCAACTGGCCCTCGACGCGCTTGAGGCGCAGCACCAGCTCCTTCTTGTGCTTTTCGTCGCGTATCACGGTCATTCGCCGCCTCCGATCGTCGCCGGGTTGACCGGCGTCAAAGCGCCTGCACGCGGGCGCGCCATGCTGGCGCGGTGGCGACGCGCGCGGGGCTTGACGTCCGATACCATACCCCCTATAGTATATGCGGAGAGCCGGACCGCGGCAAGCACGCCGCGGACGGAGAAAGCAGGGAGACTGCAACCATGACCACCGAACGACTCGTGCGCATCTTCGCCGGCGCGTTCATCCTTCTGTCGCTCGCGCTCGGCGTCGAGGCGAGCCCCCTCTTCGTGAGCAAGCACTTCCTGTGGTTCACCGCCTTCGTCGGCGCGAACCTTTTCCAGAGCGGCTTCACGAGAATCTGCCCGCTTGAGTCCATCCTGCGGCGGCTCGGCGTGAAGTCGGCGTGCGCGGCATGAGCGAGACGGCTGCCGCGGAAGTGCTCAAGGTCGCCTGCGCGGCGTGCCTGACGGCGAACCGGGTGCCGGTCGCACGCTTGGGCGAGGGGCCGAAGTGCGGCCGCTGCGGCGCGGCGCTGCTCGACGGCTCGGTCGTCGAGGCGGACGCCGAGCGGCTGGACGCGATCGTCGCGCGTACCGATCTGCCGGTCGTCGCCGACTTCTGGGCGCCGTGGTGCGGCCCGTGCCGGGCGATGGCGCCGATGTTCGCCGAGGCGGCGCGCCGGCTCTCGACCCGCGCGCGCTTCGTCAAGGTGAACACCGACGAGCAGCCCGATCTCGCCGCCCGCTACGGCATCCGTGCGGTTCCGACGCTGATCCTGTTTCGCGGCGGCCGCGAGGCGAAACGGCAGGCCGGGGCGATGGACGCCGGCTCGCTCGCGCGCTGGATCGAGACGTAGCGCCGCCATGCGCCGGAGCGCCTCATGGATTGCCCTCGCCGCCGCGGTGGCGCTCGCGGGGTGCGGAAGCGATGCCGAGCCGCCCAAGCCGGCGCCGGCGCCGCAACTGGGGGCGGGAGTGGCCGAGGTCCGCGAAGTGGATCTGACGTACTCGGCCGAGGCGGTGATCGAGGCGGTGCGCCAGTCCACGGTCTCAGCCCAGATCGCCGGACGGATCGTGGACATCCGCTTCGATGTCGGCGACTACGTCAAGAAGGGCGAGGTCATCGTCCGCATAGACGAGCGCGCGGCCACGCAGGCGGTGGCGGCAAGCGAAGCCCAAGTACGCGAGGCCGAGGCCGCGGCGCGCAACGCGCGCCTCAACTTCGAGCGCTCGCGCCAGCTTTTCGCGCAGAAGTTCA
>Ga0209172_10005928_pt1 | contig 14194 bp, 9 predicted proteins | sample LarsenN4metaG_FD_184113 | JGI IMG/M metagenome (GOLD analysis project Ga0209172, IMG submission 184113) | Hot spring sediment bacterial and archeal communities from British Columbia, Canada, to study Microbial Dark Matter (Phase II) - Larsen... ... | reverse complement strand
TTACCGCGGCCGTCGGCGACCTGCTGGCCTCGGGCGACGCGCCGCCAGCCAGCGAGCTGGCGGCCGACCTCAAGAAGGTCCTCGCCGCCGCGGAGCGCCTGGTGCCGGCGCCTACGACCGCGGCGCCACCGACCACTGATTCGCCAGCCGCCACACTCAACCGGCCGGTGCCGGAGAGCACAGCGGGGCTCGACGTCCCGGCGGTGGGCCGGGCCCGCGTCCTGGTGGTGGATGACGTCGAGGAGAACCGCGAGGTGCTGATCCGACGGCTGCGGCGCGAGGGGTACCTGGTGGACAGCGCCGAGAACGGCCGCCGCGCCCTGGAGTTGATCGCTTCGCAGCCGTTCGATCTGGTCTTGCTCGACCTGCAGATGCCCGAACTCGACGGCTACGCCGTGCTGGATCGGATCAAAGGGGACCCCGCCACCCGGGACATCCCGGTGATCATGATCTCGGCGCTCGACGAGTTGGCGGCCATCGCCCGCTGCATCGAGCACGGCGCCGAAGACTACCTGCCCAAGCCGTTCGACCCGGTGCTGCTGCGCGCCCGGCTGGGGGCCTGCCTCGAGAAGAAACGGCTGCGCGATGCCGAGCTGGAATACATGCGCCAAGTGGCTCGGGTGATTGACGCCGCCACGGCGGTGGAAAGCGGGACCTACCAGTCCGGGACGCTCGAGGATCTTGGTCGCCGGTCGGACGAACTGGGAGGCCTGGCCCGGGTCTTCGACGCCATGGCCACCCAGGTGCGGACCCGCGAAGAGCGCCTGCGGGATCGAGTTCGTGAGCTGCGCCAGGAGATCGACGTGGCGCGGCGCCTGACCGGAGAGCACTCGGTGCCGCAGGAGGCCCGCAATCTGGAGCCGGGGCAGATCTTCGCCGAGCGCTACGAGATCCTCTCCGCCCTGGGGAGCGGCGGCATGGGCACCGTGTACCGCGCCCGGGACGTGGAGCTGGACGAGATCATCGCCATCAAGACCCTGCTGCCGCAGGTGGTGGGCAACCCCACGCTGGTAGAGCGCTTCAAGAGCGAGCTCAAGCTGGCACGCCGGATCTCGCATCTCAACGTGGTGCGGATGCACGACTTCGGGGAAGCGTCGGGCATCTGTTACCTCACCATGGAGTACGTCGAGGGCATCACCGTGCGGGAGCTGATTGACACCCGCGGCCCGCTGGCGGTTCCGTCCGTGTTGGCGATCGCCACCCAGTTGGGAGAATCCCTGGCCGTGGCGCATGAGCACGGCGTGATCCATCGCGACATCAAGCCGCAGAATCTCCTCCTGGACGCCGGCGGCGTGCTCAAGGTGATGGACTTCGGCGTCGCCCGGCTGGCGGAGCGCAGCAGCACGCTCACGGAGGCCGGGTTGGTGGTGGGGACGCCGGCCTACATGTCTCCGGAACAGCTGCTGGGGGACAAGTTGGATCAGCGCAGCGATCTCTACGCCGTAGGGGTGGTGCTGTACGAGTGCCTCACCGCTCGCCTCCCGTTCCAGGCCAACTCGCCGATCTCCCTCATCGCGAAGGTGCTGAGCGAGACTCCCCCAGCGCCCGCCGCCTTGAATGCGGCCGTCACGCCCGCGCTCTCTGCCCTGATTGTTCAACTGCTGGCCAAGCGCCCCGAGGACCGCCTCCAAACGGCGGCCGAATTGGCGCAGCGGTGTGCGCACCTGAGCTGATGCAGCGTTGCGGGCGCCGGCGGGGTGATGGTCCGGACCATTACCTGCCGGCCGGGCCCGGTTGACAGGAGACCCACCAGGTGGCATACCTAGCCCGGTGCCCAACGTAGGGATGCTCCATAAGCGTCAGGCGCAGGGAGGAGGCTCGCATGGCCGATCGTGCCCGCAAAGTGGACTACTTCAAGACCATGATTCCCAACCGCCCCGGCCAGGGAGCCAAGGCGGTCGGACCGCTGAAGGACGCGGACGTGAATCTACTGGCGCTCCATGCATTCCCGGCCGGCGGCCGAGCGCAAGTGGACCTGATCCCGGAGCGGCGCGCCGAATTTCAGCGCGCGGCGAGGAAGCTGGGTCTCAAGCTGGGCCCGAGGAAGACCGTCTTTCTTATCGAAGGCGACGACCGCCCGGGGGCCGTTGCCGGCATCCTCAAGAAACTCGGCACGGCCAGGATCAACGTGGTGGCGGTATCAGCCGCCCGAACGGGCAGGCGTTACAGTGGGCTGCTTTGGGTCAGGCCACGGGACGTGGCGAAAGCGGCACGGGTGTTGAACGCGAAATAGAGCAGTCAGCAATCAGCAGTCAGCGTTCAGCGGTCAATACTCTCGTCGCTGAATGCTGACTGCTGATTGCTGTCAGGCCACGCCGCTTCGCGGCCCTGCCCCGGTTCAGCTCGCCTGGCAGTTCACCACCCGCCGCGTCACCAGGTTGAGCGTGCAGGTGGTGTTGCCGATCTGGATGCTCACGTTCCCCTGACCATCCGGCGGGAAGGTCACCACCACCCGCTTGCTGATGGTCCGGTTCTCCTCGCGGGGACCCGTGATGATGATCGTCGCGTTCACGTTCCGGATGATCCGCCCCGAGACCGGCCAGGGGTTGGTGGCGTGCGGCAGATTGAACACCAGGTTGACGATCGAGTCAATGGACGATTCCCGAACCGTCCGGGTGAACCCGTCTCGCTGCATCGTGGTGGTGTCGTTCGCCGTGCCGACGGCGTTGTGAGTCCGTGAGGTCTCTTCGCCCAGCAGCCCGCTGATGGTGAGATCGCGGATCCGGTGCACCCGGGCCGTGAAATGCTCGGTTTGCCGGGTCCCGTCCAACGTCGTGTGAATCCGTATCGAATCGGTGGTCAGCCGATCACACTGGTCTTGCACGTTGCCGACAGCGTCGTAGCAGGTCTTGCTCCGGGTGACGCTCAGGCTGTGCGGGCCTGGCCCCTCCAGGGCCGGCGCGCCGGCCATGCCGCCGAACGCCGCCGCCGCCAACAATTCCGCCACGTCCACGACCGCGGCGTCGCCCGCCGAGAGGGCGAGGTCCTGGGCCACCTCCAGATCGTCCAGCTCGGGCGCCACTGTCTCGGTACAGGCGGCCGCCCCGCCCAGCGCCAGGACGGCCAGCGCGGCATAGGTCACTTTCCAGGTCTTCATAAAGTCCCTCCGATAGTGAGGGCGGGGAGACCGCCCGATGGTGAGGGCGGGGAGACCGCCCGCTCGAGTTCGACCGGATATGACGTTCGCCGCAGGCTGGCGTTAAGGCTGTAAGGGGAATCACGCCCCGGGCGAAGGTGGGGAACCTGTGAGCTGGATCACGCCTTGGGAGTTAGCGGTCCTGCCGCTTGGTCCAGATGGCGATGACCCCGCACTCGGTGCCGGTGGTGTTGAACTCGATGGGCACCCGGGCCGCGCTGGAGTACGACTCCACCGCATCCAGCCGGTCCACCCACAGCGCGGCGTCGATGTCGTACGTGTCGGCGGTGCCGACGTAGGCTCCGTCCACGAAGATCACCGGCACGCAGGCCCGGCCCGTGCCGCCCCAGCGCTTGTTTCGGATGAGCTTCCGGGTGGGCTCGAACCGATCGTACGCCAGGTCGAACCCCTCCAGCCGGCGCACCAGGTCGGTGGGCGTGCCGGGATGCCATTTCTCGATGTCAGCCGGCGTGAGGAAGCTCCCCAGGCCCTGGGATTTGCGGAGGTAGAAATCCAGCAGATGCCGCGGCACGGCTTGCCCCGCCACCACCACCGTATCCAATGCAACCGGCGAAACCGGCGTCAGCTGCATGGGGAAGTCGCGCGCCTCGCCGCGCTTGAGGGTAATGAGCTCGGTCAGAGCCATCCGATAGCCGGGGACCTCGAACCGTAGCCGATACGCCCCGGGGTCCGGCGCCTCCAGGACGTACCGGCCCTCGGCATCGGTCAAGACCCGAAGGAGCGCCTGGTTGTCGCGGTCCAGCAGCACCACCGCGACGTCGCCCACCGGCCGGCCGGTGGCGGCGTTCAACACCTGACCGCGGATGGTCTGTGCGAGCAGGGGCTGCGCACCGCTCACGCAGACTAGCGCCAGGCCCAGGCCGCGTACGGCCGTGGGCAGTCGGTTCATGTGGCGGTATCTACCCCGCGATGCCGCCGTGGGTTTCGGGACGCGCCCACCGGGCCTCCCGGGGTCGCCGGCACCGACCCGCAATAATCTGATGACTGGGTGCAAGGATCCGATGGCGGCCGCCAGGCCACGGCGCGGTATGCTCGGGCATGCCGAGTTGCCGTCCGTCTGCCGAGGGGGTGATTTTATGGGCATGGCTGCGTCGGTCCCGCACTACACCGCCGAAGAGATCCGCAAGTTCCCGGACGACGGGCTCCGGTACGAGGTCATCCGGGGCGAGCTGTTCGTGACCCCCGCCCCCGGGACTCCCCATCAGCGCGCGGTCGGCGAGCTGTTCCTTGTCCTGTCACCGTACGTCGAGGCGCATCAGCTTGGCGAGGTCATCCTCTCGCCCTTCGAGGTGGAGTTTGCCGAGGACACTGCGGTACAGCCGGATCTCTTGGTGGTGCCACGCGAGCGCGCTGCCCGGTTGCAGGTGGAGCGGCTACTCGGCGTTCCGTCGCTCGCCATCGAGGTCATCTCCTATTCCAGCAAGCGCACCGATCGGCTGCAAAAGCGGCATCTGTATCTGGAAGAGGGAGTGGACGAGTACTGGATCTTCGATCCTGGACTGAAGCGAGTCGAGCGGTGGCGACCCAGGGCTCCGGAGCCGGAGATCGTCACGGATCGGTTAGTCTGGGAGCCGCACCCCGGCACGCCGGCGCTGGTGATCGAGCTAAAGCCCTTCTTTGAGCGCGTCTGGCGCGGCTTTGAAAACCCGCGCTAACCGTTAGCCCGCTCACCATCGCGGTCCTCCGTCGCAACGTGCCAACACCATGCTACGGCACCACGGAGATCGCAACACTCGCCTGGCGGAGCCGATCCTGGGCCGTGAGCATCCCGGTCACCCGATACGTTCCCGGCGCCGCGGGCGCCTTCGCCCGCTCCCGGTAAATCAACTCCGCGCCCGGTTCGAGCCGCTCCTCCCCGAGCATTTGGATGAAGGCCCGATCGTCGGACCAGCGCCACAGCGTGGTCCCATCGCCGCCGATGGTGAAGTCGTAGCGTTGGCCGGATGAGAACTGGAGTGTGACCGGCGCACTCGATCGATTCGCGACCAGCAGGGTCACGCTGACGGAATCGCCCGGCGCGTACCGGGGCTGGTCCGTCGTTACGGTGAGCACCAGGGGGGAGTCCGTCACGGCCTGAGCGTTCTGGAGAGCATCCTGGCCCCCGGGTGGTGCTCCACAAGCGGACGCCGCGAAAAGGAAGATGCCGAGTGCGCTGAGAATACCGAGCGGCGCAGTCGAGGGAGCGTTGGCATGGCGGCCGATCAGACCGAGCCCCCTCGATCTCCGCAGCATCGTGTTTCTCAGAAGTTCGTGTACAGCAGATGGTTGTTCGTGGTCCTCGAGTTGGTAACGATGCCCTTGGTCGTCAGGTTGTACAACGCCGTCCGCACGGTGGCGGGCGACGCTCCCGGGTTGCCTTGGAGATACAGCGCGGCCACACCAGTCGTGTGCGGCGTGGCCATCGAGGTCCCGCTGATGGTGTTGGTGGCGGCGTCACTCGTATACCAGGCCGACGTGATGCCCACCCCTGGTGCGAACCAGTCCACGCACTTCCCGTAGTTGGCCCACGACGCCTTCTTGTCCGTTTTGTCGGTGGCACTGATGGTCATCGCGGCGGCGACGCGTGCCGGCGAGTACTTGCAGGCGTCCTGCGCGATGCCGATGAAGTTGCCGTTGCCGGCCGCGACGGCGTACGCGACGCCGTCATTGATCGAGTTATTGACCGCGGCGTCGAGCGCGCTCGAGGCCCCGCCGCCCAAGCTCATGTTCGCCACGGCCGGCGTACCAGCCGCGTGATTGCCGGTGACCCAGTCGATGCCCGCGATCACGCCCGAGGTGGTGCCCGATCCACTACAGTTGAGCACCCGGACGGCGACCAGCGCAACGCCCTTGGCCACCCCATAGGTCGTACCGCCCACGGTGCCGGCCACGTGGGTCCCGTGCCCGTTGCAGTCGTCGGCCGTGCCGCCGTCCACGGCGTCGAAGCCGCTCACGGCGCGGCCGCCGAACTCCGAGTGGCTGAACCGGATGCCGGTGTCGATGATGTACGCCGTCACCCCGGTGCCGGTATTGGTGTAGCTGTACGTGGTGCTGAGCGGGAGCGAGCGCTGGTCGATGCGATCCAGCCCCCAGGTCGCACCGGTCTGTTGGGTGAAGATCGTCACCTCCTGGTCCGGCTCGACAAATGCTACTCCCGGCAGCCGGCTCAGGACGGCCACCGCCGCGTGCGGCAACTCACCGGCGAACCCTTTGAGCGCCCGCTGGTAGGTGAACTGCAACCGGCCCCCGTGGGCATTGGCCAGGGCCTGTGCCAGGCCCGGCACGTCGCCCACGTCGTCATTGAACACCACGATGTAGCGGCCGGTCTGCCCTGCCCCGCCGGACCGAGCCAGGTCGGGAGCGCCGGGAGGAAGGGTTGGCTCCGTGGCATCGCGGCAGCCCACCAGCAACACGGACACCGCGACGCCGGAAGCGAGCAGGACGCGCCTCATAACAGACTCCTTATGACAGGGCAACGATCGGACGCCTCAGAGCGGCATTCTGCGCCAACCTATGGTTGCCGGGGCCGGCCGTCAAGCTCGCCAGGGACTTCCTCGGGACATATCTTAGGCAGCTGTGACGGAACCCCTCGACCGTCTCAAGGTCGCCCTCGCCGAGCGGTACGCCATCGAGCGCGAGCTCGGTCAGGGCGGCATGGCGACCGTCTACCTCGCGCGCGACCTCAAGCACGATCGGCTGGTGGCGGTCAAGGTGCTGGACCCCGACCTGGCCGCCTCGATCGGCGCCGATCGGTTCCTGCGCGAGATCCAGGTCACCGCCAAGCTCAGCCACCCCCACATCCTGCCGCTGTACGACTCCGGGGAGGCGGACGGATTCCTTTATTACGTCATGCCCTTTGTCCAGGGCGAGTCCCTGGCCGACCGGATCGCGCGCGAGAAACAGCTCTCCATCAAGGATGCGGTGCAGATCACCCGTGAGGTAGCGGAAGCCCTGGCGCAGGCGCACAGCCACGGCCTAGTTCACCGGGACATCAAGCCGGGGAACATCCTGATGTCCGGCGGGCATGCGATCGTGGCCGACTTCGGGATCGCCACCGCGGTCTCCCAGGCGGGAGGGGAGAAGCTCACCAAGACGGGGATGTCGATCGGCACGCCCGCGTACATGAGCCCGGAACAGGCCATGGGGCTCGAGGTGGATGGGCGGAGCGACATTTACAGTCTGGGGTGCATGCTCTACGAGATGCTGGTGGGGCAGATCCCCTTCACCGGCACCACGCCGCAGCAGATCATCGCGCGGCACTCGATGGACCACGTCTCGCCGCCCAGCATCATGCGCAACACCATCCCGGGGGAACTGGAAGAGATCGTCCTGCGGTCGATGGCCAAGCTCCCGGCCGACCGCTATCGGACCGCCTATGAGATGGCCGAGGCCCTGGCGGCGGTGGACACCGCGACCACGGTGCAGCGCCGGGTCTCGCCCGGAGCGCTGGAGCTGGCACGCCGCCGCCGCTGGCGGCGGATCCTGGTTCCGGCCGGTACCGCGCTCGGGGCGGTCGCCGTGGCCGGGGCGGCGTTCGCGCTGTTGACCGCGCGACGAGGCCCCGCCCGGGCGGCGAGCGGTGGGCTCGACCCGAAGCGCATCGCGGTCCGCTACTTCGAGGACCTGAGCCGGGACAAGACGCTGGAGCACGTAGCGGATGGACTGACCGAAGGATTGATCGAGGAGCTGTCCTACGTGCGCGGGCTGGATGTGGTGTCTCGCAACGGCGTGGCGCCGTTCCGGAACGCGAACGTGTCTCGGGACAGCATCGCCCGGGCGCTCCAGGCGGGGAGTCTGATCGAGGGGAGCATCGAACCGGTGGGCGAGCGGGTGCAGGTCACGGTGCGGTTGCTCGAGGGCGCCAGCGGGGACCGTCTGGCCGGGGCTGGCTTCGAGCTACCGGCAGATCAGCTGCTCGCCGTGCGGGACTCGGTGGTGCGCGAGGTGGCCCGATTGCTGCGGGCCCGGTTGGGAGAGCAAGTGCAACTCAGGGAGCGACGGGCCGGCACGGCGAACGTGGAGGCGTGGGGGCTGGTCCAGCGGGCGGAGCGGTTGCGGAAATACGCCTCCGGGCTGGCCCGTACGGACTCGGCGAGCGCGAGGGAGGCGTACCAGCAGGCAGATTCGCTGCTCCAACTTGGCGAGGTGGCGGATCCGGCCTGGGCCGAACCCGTCGTTCTCCGCGCTCAGGTCTGGTACGAGCGGGCGTTTCGGGAAGCGGACCGGTACCGGCGAGCGCAAAGGCTGGAGACAGTCGTCAGCGAGGTGACCCGGGCCCTGGAGCGTGAGCCGGGGCACCCACGCGCGCTGGCGTTACGCGGGGCCGCACGACGGGCGCTGTACGGGCTAAATGTGACGCCCAATCCTCAAGAACGCTCGCGGCTGCTGGATTCGGCGGAGGCGGATCTCAAGAGCGCCACGGACGCCGACGGCATGCTGGCCGCCGCCTGGCTCTCCCTGAGCGGCCTGTACTACGATCGCAAGGACAATGTCTCGGCGGCCATAGCCGCCCGGCGCGCGTACGAGGCCGATGCGTTCTTGCGAAACCAGAACGCCAATCTCTTTCAGTTGTTCTGGACGCACTACGACCTGGAGCAGTTCCCCGACGCCGAACGGTGGTGCCAAGAAGGCGCCCGCCGGTTTCCCGCCGACTACCGCTTCGCGGAGTGCCGGTTATGGATGATGACCACACCCGGGGCAGCGGCGAACGTCCAGGACGCGTGGCGTGTGGCGCGCGTCCTAGACTCGCTGACGCCCAAGTCCGACAGCGCGTACTTGAATCATCTGGGACGCTTGATCGTCGGCGGCGCCTTGGCGCGGGCTGGTCTGGCCGACAGCGCGCGGAAGGTGTTGTTAGCCGCGCGAGCGGGCCGCGACGTGGATCCGGACCAGGAGCTCCCCGGTTACGAGGCCGTCATGCGAACCATCCTCGGCGACTATGACGAGGCCGTGAGCCTGCTCAAGAGCTACGTCCTGCTCCATCCCACGCACGAGTTCAACGTGGGCCGCGACCTGCATTGGTGGTGGCGGCCGCTCAGGGATCACCCGGGGTTCCAGACCGTGGTAGCCCCCGAACGGTGACGGGAATCACCGCGGGGCAGGAGGCTCGTGACCAGACTTGAGGGCCTCGACTAGTCGGTTGGGTCCCTCGCATGTAAATTGGTGACTGTTTCTCATCATCTGGCGCCCTCTCTCACGCGCTCCCCCCGCGCACCCGGGCTCCAGCCGCCTCGTGGGGTGAGTCGGTATTTAAGGAAACGCCATGAAGCGCACCGCCCTGGGCTTCCTGAGCATTGGCCTCCTCAGCGCCTGCCAGGATCGGCCACCAAGTGACTCTCCAGTGTCCCCGCCATCGTTCGACATCTCCGAGGCCCGCTTCGGCGGCGGCAATCGCGATTTCTTCTTCGCGCCCCCCTTGGCAGCCACGCCGCAACCAGGCGACCCTGGTTTCGATGCGGGAGCCGCCAGCGCCGTCCAGGCGCCGTATGTCCGGATCTGCGAAACCAACGGTGCCGAGAGCCCAGCCGGATGTGTGGCCGACGTGACCCCGGGGGTTACGGGGTCCGCGACCGGGCTCCGGATGGAGTTCAGCTCGACCGGCGAGCTCTACCATGTCAACTGGCAGACCAAAGAGCTGGATCCGGCGAAGGACTACCGGATCGAGGTGTGGGGCCTGTCCTTTGCCACCGCGGCAGAGAAGGCGGCGCTGGACTCCCGGTGGCTCTTCGGTTGGCGCGACATTCGCCACTCTCCCAACGTCTCGAGCTGCCACGGCACGGAGGAGTTCTGCCTCATCAACTACGGCCAGAATGTCCCCATCAAGGTGCGGATCGAGCGGTTTGTGTTCTGCCCGGTGAGCAGAAACTGCGCGGTGCAGTTCGTCGCCGCCGGCGTCAATGCCAACCTCGAGGCGCAGCTTGAGCCAGGTGCCGGGGCCTCCTCAGCGCAGCTCTTTATCCCAGGCCAAGCCGGGACGGATTTCGCCCTGGCGTTCGAGCCCTGCTCCGACACCGAGGCAGCGGCCGTCGATGCCGCCATCGATCTCCCGACGTTCGGGCCGTGCCTGAAGACGGTCACCACCTTCTCGACCCAGCTGGGGCAACCCGCGATCGTGTCGCTGTGTAACGAGGTGGACGAAACCACCTTCGATCTGGCTGATCCCGTCAACCAGCTCAGGCAACTTGCCCTCCACCATTTCAGCGAGGACCTGTCTCAGGTCCAGGCGCTGCCCGAGGCCTGGCAGTGCACCGCGCCTACGTCGGGCGGGGTCGCCACCTCCGGTTCGCCGAACCGGTTGCTGGAACTGGCAGCCGCGCTCGGCCACAAGGTGTTAACCTGGGTGGCGCCCCGTCCGCTGGCCGCGCGCGCCGTCGCCATCGATCGAGGCGGTGGGGGCGAATCGGACTTCGTCGAAAGCTTCTTCAAGTTGGCGCTACCCGCCAAGTTCGAATACGAGTTCCCCGCTGACGCGATGCAGCGAGGGCTGGCAGGGCAGCCATTCACCCTCCGCGCGAAGGTGACCGACTTGTTGGGCGGGCCGGTGAAGAACGCCCGGGTGCGGTGGACGGTCATCAGCTCTCCGGGCGCAGACGCCTCGGCTCCTGGATCGCCCACTCTCTCCGACGCTTCAGGTATCGCAGCGGCCACGGTGGGGCTGTCATCCCAAGAGGGGGACAACCTGTTCCACGCGTTCGGCCGGGGTATTGCCGACGATCGTGAAAGCGGCTGCTCCGTCCCCACTGACACCAACGCGCCGTGCAACGGTCCCAGAAGCGCGTACGATCCGTTCATGTCCCTGCACAGTCCTGAGTTCGAGCCGGGCTCGCCGGGTCCTGGGGATGAGCAGGTCGTCAACCTGGCGGAGGGCACCCGCTTGCCCTTCACCGTGTTCGGCTGCATCCAGGGTCGCGGAACGCCCACCGTGAACGGCGTCCTCGGGTCCGGAGAGTGGGACTGCGCCAACAGCCAGCAGTTCCCGGTCAACCTCTCCGGCGGGTCCACCGTTCAAGCGACCTTCTACTGGATGAACGACGACACGCACTTCCACCTGGCCGTCGCCGTCCCGGGCGCGGGCCGGGAGAACGCGCTGCGAATCGAGTGGGACAGCGACGGCAGCGGCGCTCCGGCAGGGAGCCTCGAAGGCAGCCAGTACCAGGGAAGCCGGGCGCTGGGCGACGACGTCTGGGAGTTCACGCCGAGTAGCCGTGCCGCCGACAAGTTCGTGGACGAGAAGTGCTCGGCATCGAGTCAGTCCAGCTGCGGTCCGAGCGACACGCAATTCGGAGGCGGACAACAGACTGTCGCGCAATTCCGGAACGACCTAAGTGGTCAGACCGTCTACGAACTGTCACACCCCTTGACGACTGGTGACCAGCGGTGTGGCGGCAGCGGAAAGTCGTTCGTGTGTGACCACAAACCGATTGACCTTGACGCCGACCCGGGCGAGACACTCGGCTTGTTCGTTACGCTGCGCCTGGGCAGCGGTGCCCAGGGCAACACCCAGTGGCCTGGGTTCCTGAAGTTCCTGGTGGCGATCATCAAGTGAGGCCGCCCAGGTAGGCCGGGAGGGTAGTGGGTCGATATGACCCACTACCGCTCGGAGCCTGGTACTGGCGGGCATCGGCTCGACCGGTAGATTGGCAACCTCGCTGTTGGCAGTTGCGGACCTCCTTTGCGCCCGGCCGGCCCTCAACCCCGGCCACCACCGTGGAGATAGTCATGAGACGCCTCACGCCCCTGGTCCTAGCCGGGGCCGTCTTGATCGTCGCCTGTCAAGACAGCCAAGTCCCCACGACGCCGGACGTTCTCGCTCCGAGCATGGCCGTTTCGGACGGAGCGCACCAGCCGACGGGAGGCCCCTTCAGCAATCCGGACTTCTTCTTCCTGCCACCGCTGGTGACCAATCCGGTCAGCCACTCGGACTTTGAGCCCGGCGAGTTCAACCCTGGCCTCGGGCCCAGGGTTCGAATTTGCCAGGGAGAGGCCGACTGTCCGGGAACGGCCGTGCTCGAGTCACCGGCCAGCCTCCAAGGCAACCACTACCAGTTCAACTGGAAGACCAGCAAGGGCGACGCTGGTAATGTCTTTCGGGTACACGTCGTGGTCGGCGGCGTGGCCGGGAACGCACTGTTCCCGGGGACCGTGCTGGGGTACCTGGACGTGAGCCTCGCCAAAGGCAGCCCGCGACCGGCCCAGAACGCCGACGACAACGCCCGGGTCAATGCCGGCAGCACGGCACCCATCAAGTTCTCGATCGAGAACGACGCGCTGTGCTTCGACCCGACTGCCTTGGTCCAGCAGGAGACCTGCGCCTCGGCCACGATCACCACCACTGAAGACAGTCGGGTCGAGCTGCCCAGCGAGGAGGGCGGGCTGGTCGCGGCCGTGGATGTCCCCGACCAAACCGACGGCGACCCCCTTCCCCCGCAGGTCACCATTACTATGGAGCCTTGCGAGGACCTGGATCTCGATATCCCGCTCTTCGGCGACTGCGTCAGGATCACCACCGACCCCCCGATCCCCGCGCTGAACGTGCCCGCTATCGTCTCGATCTGCGGCCTTGCTCTCAATACCGGGCTCAGCGAGGAGCAGGAAGACTTGGTCACCTTAATCCATCAATCCGAGGATGGCAGCGTGACCGAGGCGCTGCCGCACGCCCAGGAGAACTGCGAGACGGTCGGGGCGCTCCACCGCAACCCGCTATTCCGATTTGCACAGCAAGGGTGGCGGGCGGTGGGCAAGCAGGTCGCGCGTTTGATGGGTCCCAAGCCGGCCTGGGCCAGTGCGGTGCTCATCGACCGTGGCGGCGGTGGTGCGGCCAATGATTTCGAGAGCTTCTTCCAGTTCGCGCTCCCGGCCAAGATGGAGCCCCTGGCGGGCACCGACGGGCAGGCAGCCCCGGCGGGAACCCCAGTCCCGATCCCTCCAGGCGTGCTCGTGACCGACCTCGACGAGACCCCGGTCGCCGGTGCCACGGTGCACTTCGAGGTGACCCTGGGCACCGGCACCGTCACACCGGTGGCGGTGATGTCCAACAGTGACGGGATCGCGCAACTGACCGAGTGGGAGCTCGGCGACCCGGGCGCCAACCAGGTGCGGGCGTTTGGGTTTGGGATCGCCAACCCTCAGGACCCCGGTCCGTTCATGCCGGACATCTTGCTCCCCACCGATCAGCAGGTGGCTGTTGACCTGGAGACCGGTGAGGTGTTCTTCAATACGGTCCGGGTCGCCGGCGTCGGGGCCAACTTGGGCAACGTCGTCGCCAACGCCGTGTTCAGTTCTGGTGACCTAGCCGGCACGATCACCCGCCTGACGGCGGTCCAGTTCAATGCGTTGACGCCCGCGCAGCTCCGTGAGCAATACGACGTCCTCATCATTACCTGGGCCTCATCCAATACGCTGGACGTGGATTGGGACACGCGGCTTCTGCCGTATCTCCAGGCGGGAGGCGGCGTCCTGTTCGACGGCGATCCCAATAACGTCGGTGACCTGGGGGCTGTGGTCAGCACCTCATTCCTTACAGTCGAGGGAGAATCGCCGGCTGGCATCGCCGTGACGCCGGCGGTCCCGGGCCTCACCGACGGGATCAACGATCTGTTTGCGAACAATCACATCAGATTCGCCACGTTCCCGGCCTGGGATCCGGCCTTGTCGCCGTTTATGGCGTTCACCACCGGCCCGAACACCGGGGCCGTCGTGGGCCTCCACGGACGGTTCGAGGCCGGATGTATTGTGATGACTGGTCCGGACCAAGACTTCCATGGCGTCAGAGGTGGCTTTGGCAGCGGGCTCAACCAATACAATCTGTTGGTGAACGAAATCAGATTCGCCCGAACCTGTCCGTAGGCTCGGGGAGGTAGCTGCTACAAGCACGGGGCGGCTCCTCCGGGAGCCGCCCCGTCGTCATTGGACGCCCGGCCAGGTCCGAGTCGGCTCTTTCTCTATGCCGTGGGTGCGCCAGTTCAGAAGCCCACCGACGCTCCTAGCACCACCCCGCGCTGCTGAGGCGCCAGCCCGACGCGGAGCCGGTCCGAGCGCACCTCCTGCCACCGATCCAGC
>Ga0209172_10005927_pt1 | contig 14194 bp, 20 predicted proteins | sample LarsenN4metaG_FD_184113 | JGI IMG/M metagenome (GOLD analysis project Ga0209172, IMG submission 184113) | Hot spring sediment bacterial and archeal communities from British Columbia, Canada, to study Microbial Dark Matter (Phase II) - Larsen... ... | reverse complement strand
GCCGCCCCTCGGGCCCCGTGCTCATTGTCAACAGCCACTCCTGGGCGCTCAGCTCACAGGCCACATACAACGCCGCCGCAGTAGACTCTGGTCGATGGGTCGTGCTCGTCATGTCGAACTCCTTTCGAGTTAGTTCCTCAAAAGAGAGTCAACATACAACCCGACCCATCGTCTGCCCTACATAGGGTCTGAAGCCGGACACTACTGCGTACACGCCGGTCCGGCCGAAGCGACATGCGGGTCCGGCTGAAGCCGGACACTACAGCATGGGCCGGTCCGGCTGAAGCCGGACACTACACGTCAGAGCCGTACGATCGAGAGCAGATACTCCTGCGGCAGGAGCAGCCGCCCATCGGTGGCCTGGTTTCGTCGTCTCCAGACATTGACGATCTCGTCCCGCATCTGGCTGAAGCGCTCGCCCAGCATGGCCCTGGCCGTCACCAGCGGTGGAAAACGCGCCATGAAGAAGTCGGCAAACCCCTCGACGGAGTCCCACTCGATCCAGTTCACATGGCGCTCGAACTCGAAGCTGGTGGCCACGTCCTTGAACATCTCGCGCACGTGATCCTCGCGACCCCAGAGCGGCGGCGGCGACGCATAGTCTGGCGCCGGCGGCTGGAACGGCACAGCCGCTTTCGACAAATCGCCGAATACACCCTCCGGCGTCCACGTCGCGGTGACGATGGCGCCTCCGCGGCGGCAGACGCGCGCCATCTCCCGGGCTGTCTGCTGATGACGGGGAGCGAACATGTGCCCGAAGACCGACAGCACCCGATCGAAGCTTCCGTCCTCGAACGGGAGGTTCTCGGCGTCGCCGTGCTGCCAGTCGATTTCGAGGCCTTCCGCCTGGCTCTTCGCCCGGGCCGCGTCGAGCAGCGTGGCGGCGAGGTCGAGGCCGGTCACACGCGCTCCGGCGCGCGCCGCCGGCAAGGCGGCGTTCCCCGTGCCGCAGGCGACGTCGAGCACGCGCAATCCCGGCGTGATGCCGGCGCGCGTCGCGACGAGCTCACCCACGTCGGCGATATAGAGGGAACAGGCGCTGTAGTCGCCGCTCTCCCATATGGCCCGCTGCCTGGTCTTGAACTCGTCGAGCTGAAGCACGGTCATGGAGCACCTCCTCGTCCGATTGGCGTTGTGACATGAGTGCCGCGGACGGCGCTCCTGTTACAGGAGCGTCAGCCGCGGGACCAGCCGCGAAAAGCGCCGAGCAGCGCTGTCCGCGCCTCCACCGAGAGCGATTCCTCCGGCAGCCGTCCGAGCGCCCGGATCGTCCGGCGGAACTGCTCGAGGTACCTGCGGCACGCCTCGCACTCGGCGAGATGCGCCTCGAACCGCGCTCGGTCGGTCGTCGAGAGACGGTCCTCGAGATAGTCGGTGATGAGCTCCACCAGCTCCCGGCACGGCATCTCGGGCAGGGGCCTGTCGATCATGTGGTCTCCGGCGCGGCGAAGTAGCGTTCGAGCGCGCTGCGGACTCGCGATCGTGCCCGATGGAGCAGGACCCGCTGGTGTGTGTCCGTGAGCTCGAGAATGTTACAGACCTCGGCGGCCGGCACGCCCTCGATGTCGCGCAGGACGATCACCTCACGCTGCGCCGGCGGCAGCGCGTCGATCGCCTCGAGCAGCACCTGGCGCGTCTCGGCGGCAAGCAGCTCGTCCTCCGGCGTGCGCCAGGCGGCGGGCTCGACGGCCCAGTGATGGGGCCACCGCGGATGCGTCGCCGGCAGGAACCGGGCTGGATCCACCGACGGCTCCTGCTCGGAGTCGAGCGCGACCTCGCGCCGCGCGGCGCGTGCCCGCGATCGCGCGAGGTTGACGACGATGCCGAGCACCCAGGTGCGGAAGGTGGAGCGGCCTTCGTAGCGATCGAGCGAGCGCAGGACCGTCAGCCAGGCGTCCTGCACGACTTCCTCGGCGGCGAGGCGGCTGCCGACGCGGGACAGGGCGAGGCGGAGCATCATGCGGCCCCAGCGATCGACGAGGTCGCTGAAGACCTGCTCGTCGCCTGCCCGCAACGCGCTCACCAGCGCGTCGTCGTGGAGATCGAGATCTGAGGAACGCACGCGCGTCGATCGACCGAGCAGAGGTTCGCTGCCCGCATCCGGCACCGGAAAGTAGAAGTACTACTACAACAGGCACGTCCAATCGAAGCGCGGCGGTCGGACGTCTTCCCGTCAGAGGCGAACGATTCGTTGAAAGGAATCGATGAAGGTCCTCAGCCCGCCAAGCCTGGCCTGGCTTGCGGCTTCAGTGGCTGCCGCAGCCCGGGCCGCAGCAGTTCCTCCTGGGGTCCCGTGCCGCTGCGGCGTGACGCGCGGCAGTGGTGTGTCCGGGCGGCGTCGCGACACGCGAGCTCCGCGTCCGCTGCGCCGCCCGGACGATGCGCGTCAGAACCTCGCGCGGTAGCTCACGTGATTGGGCCCGAACTGGATGTTCCGGTTCGCACCGACGGCCAGCAGCGTGGCGCCGCCGGCCGCGATGCCGACGCCCGTCCAGAGCAGCGCCCTGTTCGTCTCCTCCACGCATCCGCCGATGACGCTGAAGCCGATCACCGCCGCGCCGCAGGTCTCGGTCTTCAACGCGGTCGTCCCCAGCGCCGCGAGCGTGCTGCCCGCTCCTATCATGGCGATGCCGCCCCAGGTCATCCCCTTGCTCCCACCGCGCGACACCTGCGGCTCGATCTGCGTTTCCGCCGCAGCCTCGCGCACCGCGCGCGCAAAGAGTCCCTCTGCAAACGCAGGAACCGGCATGGTGAGCACGAGCGCCAGGGCCAGAATCTTCTTCATCATCGTTCATCTCCTCGGTCGTCGTCTGTTGCGCCGCCGCGTGAAACGCGGCGCGGTCACGCACGTGCGCGACAGACACGCGTGACAAGGAGACGATACGAACCACCAGGGACGGATCGGGTCCTACGCGGTATCTTCGCCTGTGAAGTTGAATCGGCGCAGGTCGGCGAAAGGCAGGGGCCGCTGCGCTCCGAGATCCCAGGCGATTCGGGGAACGTTGAAATCGAGACGCGGCGCGTATTGCGCCCGTGCGGCATCCAGTTCGTCGAGGATGTCTTCTGCGAGCGTCGACGGCGACACCACGCGCACGTGTGCGCCGAAGCCGAGAATCCACCGGCGGAGGGACCAGTCGATGACGACGTGCAGCTCGACGCGCACGCGGCCGTCGACATCCATGCGCACTTTCTGCGTCGGATGCCACTGGCGCTCCGACACGTGAACACCGGCCTCGCGATCGAACTCGAGCTCGACGCGCTCGGCCCGGCCGGAGTGGACGCCGAACGAGTCGGCGAACGGATCGCGCAGCAGCGGTGCATCCGTGAACCGCTCGTCGCGGATCTGCAACCGCAGAATCCGCTCGATCGCGAACGTGCGCACCTCGCCGTACTCCGGAACGTTGGCGATCAGGTAGAGACCACCATCTGCGTAGACCACGCGATACGGATCCACCTCGTAGTCCCTGGTCCGCCTGCTGGACAGCGAGTGATAACGCATGCGCACCTTCCGCTGGTGCAAAGCGGCGTCCAGCAGCTGCGCGACGCGCTCGCGCGACGGGGGCCGTTTTGCGCCGGGCGCCGGCCTGGCACCGACAACAGCCGGCAGCCGATCGAGAAAGCGCCGCATCGGGGGCGTGATGGCCTGTTCGAAGCGTGCGAACGCCTGGGCGAGCTCGCGATGGAATGGCACGCCGACGAGACATTCGAGCGTCGTCCGGCTGAAATACAGGGCGCAGAGCTCCATCAGCGTGAAGCCTGCATCGAGACCCGAGATGGCACGGGCGTCCAGCTTCCACACGCGCCCGGCCTCGCCGGAATCCTGGTAGAGAGGAAATCCCGACTCCTGCAGCGCCACCAGATCGCGGCGAATCGTGCGGACGGTGACGCCGGTCTCTTTTGCCAGCGCGGGAATGGTCAGGCCGCAGCGGGCGGCCGCTATCGCGCGAAGGATCTGCCATTGGCGAATGGCTTCCTGGTTCCGGGGCATGCGCGCATTGTCGGGCGCGGGTCTGTCAGCCCAGGTCCTACGCCCTGTGATCGCCCTGCGTCAGTGTGCAACAGCGGGAAATCCCAGCCTGCGTCCGCGAGCGAGCGACGGAGGGGTTCGCGCGACCGAGTTCGTTGTCGCGCCGCCTCCGCTGTCTCAGGCGCCGCAGCACCGTTTGTATTTTCTTCCGCTGCCACACGGACAGGGCTCGTTTCGCCCTATTCGCTCGCGCGATCGTCGTACGGGGCCGCACTCGGCCTCCCACAATACCTGCTGAATCCCCCGGCCCAGCCGGGCGAATTGACGCAGCGCCTCGGGGAAGGCCTCGCGCATCGCCGGCGCCAGGTCGCTGACGGTTCTGTCACCCAATTCGCGGCAATAGCCCGCGGCCAGCGTACGAGACGCGAAGAAGGTCAGCGTCACGAGCAGCGCCGCGAATTCCTCGTCGAGTTCTTCGATGACGTACTGCTCCCAGGTCTTTTCCAGCCACTGATACCCGCGCAGGAATCCGCGCGACCAGTGGCCGACCGGCGCATCGTCCTCGAAGTTCGCGAGCACGTCAGCCCGAAACTCGCAGTCCGCCGGCAGCGCGGCGCGGCCTTCGTACACGCCTCCGTTCACGTCGTTGTACACCTGCATCAGCGCGGCGAGGATCGTCTCGGCCTCCTCGTGGCGCGCGAACGCCGCCTCGTCCTCTCCGAACACCATCGGCATCCATTCCGAGGGCGCGATGAGCTCCGGTGCAGAAGCGACGGCGAACAGGAAGCCCTGCAGCTCGTGGTAGCTCAGCGCGGCCGCCGGCCGGCTGGGGTGCTCGAGGAACGATCGAAGCGCAGCGCTCATTTGGTGGCCGATCCCTTCACGCGCTTGGCCTGATTTCAAGGCTTTCACGCACCGCACATGGGTGCGCGTCACGGAGCTCTGTGGTCCGGATGCGCACGGGAATCGTATCCCGGATGCCGTTCAACGCAAACCCGGCGATGCGATCACCCCGTCAGGCGTTGCCGCAGTGCTCCATCGCGATCGCGAACACCGTGATCGCCGCGCGCACCGGGATCCAGAACCGCTGCAAACGGACGCCGGTCCCGGACTGAACGAGAGCGAACGGCGATGGAGGCGACTTCCATTGCGGGATGATGAACCGCCTCTTCCGCAAACGGCGCGGCGAATCTTTCGGCGCTGCCGGCGTTGTGCCACATCCATGCTATTCAAGAACGAGGTGGATGGCTTGCGTCCGCTGTTCACGCGATCCGGGCGTGGTCGTGCCGCCCCGCTCAGCCGCGCGAGCTTCGAAGGCGTGTCAGGCCGTCCGTGGTGCGCCGCCTGCAGCGGCAGCTGAGGAGGATCCGCATGGTTCATGCGAGCGTGTCGGCGGTCATTCAGGCGCCGCCGGAGCGCGTGATGCAGCTCTATCGCGACTACACGCAATGGCCGCGGCTGTTCCCGGCGACGATCCGCGGCGTGCGCCTCATCCAATCGGATGGCGTGCGGACGGAAGTCGAAGTCGATCATCGCGAGGGCCTCGTGCCCAACGTGATGACGGAGGTCGCGCCGAATCGGATCGATCTCTGGGAGGACAGGCGCCGCTACGAGGCACGGTTCGAGAACCGCTTCGACCCGGTTCCGGAAGGAACGCGCTACACAGTCTCAGCCGACGTGCGTCTCAAGGGCGCCGCCAGACTGCTCGCGCCGATCGCCGGACCGGTCATTCGGCGCCGGATCCGCGAGTACGTGCTCGCGCCGATGCGGCGGATGGCCGAGACGGTCGGTGGTTAGTGGACGCGTCCGCAGTTCCATCCGACGTTGCAGCCGTCGGGTGAGAACTCCGCAGCATCCACGCCTCGAGCCTGTGCGGCATCCTGAAGGTCGCCGCGACGCACCCTGACGGCGGGGATCTGCACAACCACACGCACTCCATTGTCACTCGCTCCTCGCCCTCGTTGTCGCGCCTTGCGGCATTCGTTGGACGGTCGCCGACCGCAAGTCATCGTGCGCCGCCGCTGGAAAGCCGTATCGCCGTCGAGCGCGCCGTTACGGCCGGACTTGCATGCGGCACCCGGATGCTCAATACTTAACCACATGGTTCACTATGGCCAGGCGCGGTTCGATGCCTCGTTCGCCGCGCTCTCGGATGCCACGCGACGCGGCGTGCTGGAGCAGCTCGGGCGTGCGGACGCGTCGATCACGGACCTTGCCGACAAATTCCACATGACGCTGCCGGCCATGAAGAAGCACGTCGGCGTCCTGGAGCGGGCGGGGCTCGTCGCGACGGAGAAGATCGGGCGCGTGCGGACGTGCCGTCTCGGCCCGCGCAGCCTGGACGAGGAGGCGGCCTGGATCGATCGGTACCGCCAGCTGTGGGAAGCACGGTTCAACGAGCTGGACAAGGTAGTAGGGGAACTGAAACGGAAGGAGAAGGGCCATGGACGCAAGAAGAGACGGTGAGCCCGCGCCCGGGAGGCACCGTACGACGGTGGAGCGGACGTCCGAGCGTGAGGTCGTCGTTACCCGAACCTTCGACGCCCCGGCACGCATCGTGTTCGAAGCGTGGACCAGGCCGGAGCTGTTCACGCGGTGGTGGCTGCCGAAGTCGCTCGGCATGACGCTGCGATCCTGCGAGATGGATGTTCGTGCCGGAGGGAAGTACCGTCTCGTGTTCGAGCCCGATGGCATGGCGTTCTTCGGCACGTATCTCGCGGTGATTCCCAACTCGCGCCTCGTGTGGACCAACGAGGAAGGCGGCGAGGGTGGAACGGTCACGACGGTGACATTCGAGGAGAAGGATGGCCGGACGCTGCTCGTGATGCGCGAGCGCTACGCCTCGAAGGAAGCGCTCGACGCAGCCGGCACCGGCGCGGCGGAGGCAACGGTCGAGACGTTCGCACAACTCGATGCGCTGCTCGTCACGCTGGGCGCGGGCGCGGAAGCCTCGTGACCCGGTGATCTCGCGCTGCCGCGGGAAGGCCGTCGACGATACGCGGGCACGATGCCTGATGTGAAATGGTTCAGCGAGCGAAAGGCCGATCGGCAGGAGTCCGCCGTCGGGCTGCGCGCTGCGGCGGGATCACGCTGGAGCCGATCCCGCAGCTCGTTCGCGAACGCGAGCGGAGGGTGTTGGCGGAGGGAGTGGGAGTCGTTTCAGCGGATTCCGGCAAGTCGCGCAACGACAAGACCTAGCGACTAGCCCATGGCGAGCAACACTTAGGCGTTTGTCAGGTTCTGCCGATGTTTGCCGACGGTAGCGGCGTTCTGCCTGATTTGTGGCGCGTACGTCACTCGATGCGTCACTCAGAACAGCGGCGTTGCCGGATTCGTGATCGTTGAAGCGACGGGTTAACCTCGACGGCGCGGTGACATCTGCACGAGACGAGAACCTGACGCCGTCGAGGCGTGCGGTGCGTCGATGGCCCGCAGGAGCGATGGGCTGACGCGCCAGCTTCCCGACGCAGTCGCCACCGTGGCGGTTCGTCGATTGAGCCGGGCAATCGTCCCGCTGACCCTCCGCCCCTCCTCTGTCTGGAACTCCACCGCCATGCCCACTGTGAACTTGGCGAGCTGCGTGAGGCTTCTCGCCGAGCGTACGAGCTGCAAACGCTCGACGACGCGACGGTTCAGTTCGATCAATTCGTCCTCGGACAGCTTTGTCAGGTCGATGAACATCTCGGCACCGCCAGTATAGCAGTCGGACGCGCTGGTGCGGGCGTGCGACCCCCTCACCGCTCACGTTAATCTTAGCCGCGATCCAAGGCGTCCGCGCACGGCGCCCATCAGAAACCGCACTCTGATTTCTCAACCGCGAACCCTTCAAGCGAATGCCTTCTGAATCGTACGCATCGCTATGAACAATTTCCGCGGTTGGTCCTGCAGCGGAACGAATTCATGACGAAGGTAGAAGTCGCGAACGGCGTCATCGTACGCCTCCGCTACGACGCCGACCGACGCCACTTCCGCTGCATTCTTCCAACTCCTGAACAACGCGTCCATCAGGAGGAAGCGGCCCAACCTGCGACCCTGATGCGCCTGACTGATGGCAAAGCGGCCCAAGAGTGTAGCAGGGATCAGCGGGTATTTCGGGAGCTTGCGGGCGACGTCTGGCGGCAACTCGCCCACACGGATCGCGTACGCGGAGAGTGTGTAGTAGCCGGCGACGTTGCCGAGGCCGTCCACCAGGACGAATGGCGCTGCCACCTTGCGCTTGGCATCCTGGCCCGCCTGGACGTGCAGGTACTGATCAAGGTCCGGGACACCGCATGAAAACGTCAGCCGATCATGCCTGCCGAGCGGTTCAACGAAGTATTCCGGCGTGATTGCCACGAGTCCGAATCACGCGGTTCGGCGGCGGCTCACGCCCTTCCTGTATGCCTGTGCTGCCGCTCGCAGAACCCGCCCCGGCTCCGGCGGGTTCAGGATCGCGTTCACAAACGCTTCCGTGTCACGCGCACTCAGGATCATCATGGCCCGCTCCTGAATCGTGCGCTCGGCAGCAACTTTGGCGCTGTGCAGGACGAAGTCGGTCATAGTACGACCCTCCAGATCTGCTGCGCGCTGGATGAGGGTCTTCTGGTCTTCGTCCAGGCGAGCGTCAAAGCGGTAGACCTTTGCTGTCGCCCTTCTCGTCTTCCGTCTCCGGTCAGCAGCCCGCCTCATGGTGTCTCCCTGGTCCTCTAAGCGTACGGGAATTTGCCGTACGGTTCAACCGCGCCGGAACTTGGAGCGGCGAGAGGGTTTCGGCACGTGGGACGGAGACAAGGCTGTCCGGGCCGGCGGGACAAGCGGTCGAAAGCCGCACCCCACGCCGCCGGGACCATCGCCCATCGTTGCGGACGCGGCACGAGTCCCAGGTTCCTTTCCAATTGATACGCACACGGAGGAGAGTTTCGACTGCGTGCGGCTACAATGGCCTCGGCGGTGTCGCCGTGAAGACGGTGAAAGCGCCGTGTTCGCAGACGTCGTGTGCCGGGGCGGGCTTGGCTGGCCGCCAGCACTTGAGTCTCTCGGGAAGAATGCCGTGTTGCTTCGATTGACCGTCGGTGTCCTCGCCGCGTTGACGCTGGCGGCCTGCACCCACCGGACGCCAGGCCAGATGCCGGCGCCCTCGATCGGGGCCGGCAACCCGTACCCAGAGAGCAACTACACATGCGATGGAACCCGTCTCGCCGTGCGCCTGATGGGAGACAAGGCGTCGGTGTCGGTGAACGGCGCCGCCGCCGTCGATCTTCCGGCGGTGGGCAGTCGGGGACGACATACTCCAACGGACGCCAGACGCTGGTCATCGAGCAGGGCCGCGTGTCCTGGGCGCTGGGGCGCGCGGTGCCGGCCCCATGCACCGGCGGCTGACGGAGCGCGTCGCAGGAGAAATGAAGCGTGAGATCGCGCGTCCGCGATATCGTGGCCGCCCTCCTTGGGCTGGTGGCCTGGAGCGCCCTTGGATTGCAATACGTGCTGAGCATCGGGACGGCGCTCGCTAACGGCAAAACCTGGGCTTCCGGAGCGGTCACGTATTTCAGTTACTTCACGATTCTGACGAACACGCTGGTGGCCATTGTCCTCACGGTTCCGCTCGTGCACCCCCAATCGCCCGTCGGACGCTGGCTCTCGAGTCCTGGCCCACGGAGCGCCGCGGCCGCCTACATTAGCGTCGTGGGGCTGGTGTATTCATTGGCGTTGCGGCAGATCTGGGATCCGCAAGGCGCGCAACTCATCGCTGACCGTCTGCTCCACGACGTGATTCCCGTGCTGTATCTGCTCTTCTGGGTTTTCTTCGTCGAGAAAGGCCGCCTTCGCTGGCAAGACGTCGGCGGCTGGCTGGCTTACCCGCTGGTCTATGTGGCCTACACACTCGCCCGCGGCGCTGCCATCGACTGGTATCCGTACCCGTTTCTCGATGTCACACAGCTTGGCTACATCGTCGTGCTCGGTCACGTCATTGTGCTGACCGGCGGATTCCTCGGCATTGGCCTGGTGTTCGTTGGGATCGATCGATGCGTGGCGCGGACGCGCGGGATTGGTCTCAGCGAAGTACGACCTTGACAGACGGACCGGCGCAATTGTCACAAGATCCGGGTGAGCAATGGATGATACACGGCAGCTGAGACGACGGACGCTGATTGCCAGCTGCGTCGCGTGCGTGTTCGCAGGCGCGTGCCGCGACCCATCCGCCGGTCGACAAGAGCCTTCAATGGCTTCGCGCGAGGCGGGCGGATCCTTTGTTGGAAAAGTCTGGATCTCGACCGATTCATCAGCCGCCCCGGGCACGCTTCGCATCTTTCTGCCAGACGGCACGCTCGTGATGGACTCCTGCGGTGAAACTTATCGGCTCGCTCGCTGGAAAGCCACAAACGACACACGGATCGAATGGCAGGAGGACGCCGCGCGTATTGAAGCCGATGTGGTGAACGTCACTTCGGACCAGCTGGGGTTGCGCCTGCACCTGCGTCCCGAGGTCAAGGAGGAGCACTACCGCCTCGCTGATGTGCCCTTCGTCTGTCCGGACGCGCGGCCGAGCCAGGCGACGACGGCGGTTCATGTCGACGGCAGGCTTGTGTATTTCGAGCGCGTGAAATTGCCGCCCTCAGCCGTGGTCCGCGTCGAGCTTCGCGACACGTCACGCGCCGAGCAGCCGGCCCGCACTCTGGCTGCACAGACGATTCCGGCGAGCCAGGGGCCGCCGTTCGCTTTTTCCCTGCGTGTCCCGACCACGGCGATCGATCCGCGGGCGAGCCTCTCGGTGTTTGCCGAGATCCGCGACGGGACGCGTCGGATGTTCATCACGGATACGCACAACCCGGTGCCGCGAGACGGCGCCGAAAACGTGGAGGTGCGGCTCACCTTCGTCGCCAGCGCGCCGGCCGATCCAGCCCACGGCGTCGTCACGCCGTCGCCGACGACCTATCGCTGCGACGACCAGATCTTCGGCGTCGCTTTCGAAGAGCAACGTGCCTACGTCACCATGCCTGACGGCTCTCTCGTGACGTTGCGCCATATGAATGCCGGCAGTGACCCAGAGGAGCCCCGCACCTTTTCCGATGGCCGTTTGAGCTTCGTGCAGGAAACGGAAGGCGTCGGCGCACCACGCGTGCTCATGGCCCGTGGGCCCCGGCCCCATGCGCGCCGGTAGGAAGTCGACCTGGAGGATCTGCGCGCAGTCGTACAGGCGCTTGGTGAGGACACGGTCGTCGAGCGACGGCGTCGGGTCGTCCGACGGATGGTTGTGGGCGAGAATGTGCCCAGGGTTGTTATGTGCCGGCCGGCAGGAACGCGACGAGGATCAGGCTTGAATTGGGGAATCCGGGACACATAACCACGGCAGTCAGCGGGCAATCGGAACCGCGGCGTCAGGCCAGAGAGGAGGTTGTCGGCGGGACGGCGGCCTGGAGGATGCGGAAGGTGCGATCACGCGACTCGACGACGTGCAGGCTTCAAGACGAAACGCACGTGCACACCTAGGCGCGCCAGCATGTCGATCAGGCTGTCGGTGCTGAAGAGATCGATGCGTCCCCGCAGCACGTCGCTGACCCGCGGCTGTGTAACGCGCAGCAGCTTGGCGGCCTTGGCCTGCGTCAGTCCCCGCGACGCGAGTGCCTTCTGCAGCTGGATCAGGAGATCTGCTCGCACGAGCAGATGCTCGGCCTCTTCCGCGGAGAATCCGAGATCTCGGAAGACGTTGCCGGTCGACGGCGTGACCTTCAGGCTATTTTTTCTTGGCATCTTCGGCTCGTTTTTTCAGCAGCGCGCGGTACCGTTCGCGCGCCAATGCCACCTCGTGTTGCGGTGTCTTCCGGCTCTTCTTCTCGAACGCATGCAGCACGTACACCGCTTCATCGAAGGTGGCGAGATAGAACACGCGGTGCGCCAGCTCCGTCTGGATCCGGATCTCGCGAACACCCCCCACGCTCGTCATCGGCTTCCAGTCATCGGGATCGAGGCCCTGCTGGACCTTGCGCAGCTGGAACCCGCTGCGTCGGCGCGCGTCCGACGGGAACGCCCTGAGGTCGCGCCGTGCGCTCCCGAGCCAGAGCAGCGGCTTCGCCGACACGACTCACTATGCAAGTTTTTGTATATACTGTCAACGCGCTGCAAACTCCCGAGACGTCCCTCATGCCCAGCGACGCCATTCCGAAGACCGTGAAGCCCAGATTCGATGAGATCGTCGGCCTCGTCGCCGACGTCTGCCGGAACCACCTGACCGGGGAGTACGCCGCCGTCACTCGGGCATTGGCTGCGGCGCTTGCGCGCAAGCGACCGTCGCCCTTGCTGCGCGGCCACGCTCGCACATGGGCCTGTGGCATCGCGTACACCGTCGGCAGCGTGAACTTCCTGTTCGATCCCGCACAGCAACCGCACATGCGTGGCGCCGATCTGTGCACGCTCTTCGACGTGAGCCAGAGCGCCGGTGCGGCCAAATCACGCGAGATCATGCGGCTCTTCGACATCGTGCCGCTGGATCCGCGCTGGACGCTTCCGAGCCGCCTCGCCGAGAATCCGCTGGTGTGGATGATCCCCGTAAACGGGATGATCGTCGACATGCGGACGATGCCGCGCGAACTCCAGGAACAGGCCTGTGAGCTCGGCCTGATTCCGTTTGTGCCGGCCGCGCATGGAGGGACGGATGGTCCGAGGTGAGGCTGCGGCGCGCCGTCCATTCGTGGGCGCTGGCGCATCACCGAGATGGAGTTGTGGATTGCCGAGGATCTCGACCTGGTGGGTCCCGCGCATCTCACACTCGACCGAGGCGGCTCGGGCGCGCTGCGTTTCATCGCCGTCGACGCCGGTCTCGATTATCGGGTCGTGCAGCGTGATGGGCGGCCGGCCGGCGAGTTTCCTTCGACGGTCCGACGAAGGGGACCGCGTCCACGGTCGCGGATGGGCCGTGCTGGAGGACGACGCGCTCTACGGCCGCATCTACTTTCATCACGGCGACGACTCGAGTTTCGCGGCACGAGGCACGGCGAACGTCGCCGCCGAGAATCCGCGAGGTCGGCGACGATGACGCGAACGTCTGCACTGGTGCGGCTCGAGAAGAAGCTGGCGTCGGATCCCTGCGCGATCCTCAGCGCGAGGGAAGTCCGCCTGCTTGATGGCGAAGTCCGCCGCGTCCTGATGACGTCTTTCCCCGGGATCGAACCACATCTCACGCGCAGCGAAGATATGACGCGCTGGCAGGCGCTCGGCGCGCGATGCCGCCAGGCACGTGGTGCCCGCGGCATTCGTGACGTGTCGGCGGCGTCGGGGATTCCACAATATCGCGTGCTCGCGATCGAGGGCGGCCATCTCAGAGAGGTGCGGGCGGATCTCGCGCGCCGCTATTTCCAGTTTCTTGGCATCGACGCCTGGGTCGCGCGCTGGTGCCGCGCGAACCGGGAACTCGCCGGCCGCGTCGGACTCGTGGATGACGCTCCACGCGCACGGCGCGCATCAAGAGCTCATGATCGTCGCCATGGCACGTAAGCGAACTCTGAAGCCCACCGGCTGGGTCGTCGACATGCGTCACTACCTCGACGAGGCCACGGGCGCCCTGCCAGACAATCTTCCGGAACGGGTCGTGAGCTTGGCGATCTTCTTCGGCGCCATCGTGGCGTGGGTCACCGACCACTTGCCCGAGGGCGATGAGTACACGAACGTGCCATGTCGGCGCAGTCCCGGCCGTCGTCGTTGTCGCGGCGAGATCATCGCGGAACTGGACCGCACGTCTGGATACATCATCTGGCATTGTCCGCTGTGTGGGGACAACGGATGGATCCATGGCTGGGAAGACACGCCGTGGGATCGTCCGCACGACACGGGCGCGGCGCCGCCGAGCCCGTCGCCCACCACGACCCACTGACGCGTCTCGCTGCCGGTCACGCATCACAACGAAGCCAGCCACGCGAGGAGTGCGGCGTCGTCGCGCCACGACTTGTGGAGACGGCTGACACGCGCCCGTGTCGGGCTCTTCTGGCCGAAGGCGGACCTTACGGTTTCGATGTGTCGCCGCTCATGTAAAACCGCGGAAATCCGGACCGACGTCGATGATGCGGCGTCGGTGTGATCACCGCTTCGGCTTCTGCTCCTGCTTCCGCTTCTGTGCCTGCTCCGCTTCGTAAGCGTTCGACGAACACCGTCTGGCAGCGACAGTGAGGTCCCCGCCGATGGGCTTTTCGATCAGGCGGCCGGGCCGAAGGTCTTGGCCCAGCCGCGTGGCGTCAGTTGGTCGACGAGACGATGCGG
>Ga0209172_10005925_pt1 | contig 14202 bp, 12 predicted proteins | sample LarsenN4metaG_FD_184113 | JGI IMG/M metagenome (GOLD analysis project Ga0209172, IMG submission 184113) | Hot spring sediment bacterial and archeal communities from British Columbia, Canada, to study Microbial Dark Matter (Phase II) - Larsen... ... | reverse complement strand
GCCGCCCCTCGGGCCCCGTGCTCATTGTCAACAGCCACTCCTGGGCGCTCAGCTCACAGGCCACATACAACGCCGCCGCAGTAGACTCTGGTCGATGGGTCGTGCTCGTCATGTCGAACTCCTTTCGCGTTAGTTCCTCAAAAGAGAGTCAACATACAACCCGACCCATCGTCTGCCCTACATAGGGTCTGAAGCCGGACACTACGGGTCTTGCGCCGACGCGGGTCAGATGAGATCGTCAGAGGAAGACACGCAATGCCCGTGAAAGTCTGGGTCGCCGTCGCGGCCGTTCTCTTCCAGCTGCCGATTGGCGGTGACGATGCGCGGCGGCCGTCGACGCTGCCGGCGGCCGCGGTCAGGACGCTGCAGGCGAGCCTCGAGGCGGCGCGCGCGCACACGCGCCATATGTGGCGCGACACGCCGCCGACCAACAGCGGCGGGACGGTCAACGCCTACATCGAGATCGCGCGCGGCGATCGGCGCAAGTGGGAGTTCGACATGCGCGCCAACCGCCGCGCCATCGACCGCATGATGCCTGAGTCGATCGGCGGCTATCCCGTGAATTACGGCTTCGTCCCGCAGACCGTCTCGTACGACGGCGATCCCTTCGACGCGCTCGTGCTCGGACCGCCGCTGCCCGACGGCCGCCTGGTGCGCGGCATCGCGGTCGGGGTGATGTACATGGAAGACGAGAAGGGGCTCGATTCGAAGGTCGTGCTGTCACGCGTCGATGCCGCGGGCCGGCCGATCGATCAGCTCACCGCCGCGATCCGGAAGGAGATCGGCGATTACTTCAGCCGCTACAAGAGCGAGGGCCAGGGGACGTGGTCGAAAGTGCCGGGCTGGGGACCGGCCGAGCACGGTCTGGCTTTCGTCGCAACCACACACGCCTTCTTCAGGCAGTGCGCCGGCCGCGCGGACGCGGCGTGCGCGCTCGATCCGTAAGCGCGCGAGCACGTCGCGCGCAGCGATACCCGATCTTCATCCCGCAGCAGGCCCGGCCTTCCGTCTCACGCGGACCGATTTGTGCACGCAGTGCGCCCGCCAGGCGATTGCCGGGCGCACCCAACGCGCCGGTTCAGATGCAGGAGGTGGAGATGCGAGCAATGGTGTACCGCGGACCTGGCCGAATCCGTGTCGAGGAGAAGGACATGCCGGCCATCGAGCATCCGAACGATGCGATCGTCAAGGTGACGTGCGCCGCGATCTGCGGCTCGGATCTCCACCTGTATCACGGGATGATGCCCGACCTGCGCGTCGGCCATATCTTCGGCCACGAGTTCGTCGGCACCGTCCACGAGGTCGGTCCGTCCGTGCGGAACCTGAAGCCCGGCGACCGCGTGATGGTGCCGTTCAACATCTTCTGCGGCTCGCGCTACTTCTGCGCGCGCGGCTTCTTCAGCAACTGCCACAACGTCAACCCGAACGCCACCGCCGTCGGCGGCATCTACGGCTACTCGCACACCTGCGGCGGCTACGACGGCGGCCAGGCCGAGTTCGTGCGCGTGCCGCTGGCCGACGTCGGCCCGACGAGGATCCCCGAGTGGATGGAGGAAGAGGACGCGGTGCTGCTGACCGACGTGTGTCCGACCGGCTACTTCGCCGCGCAGCTCGGCGAGATCCGCGAAGGCGATGTGGTGGTCGTGTTCGGGGCCGGCGCGGTCGGGCTGTTCGCCGCCAGCTCCTCGTGGCTCATGGGCGCCGGACGTGTGATCGTCGTCGATCACATCGATTACCGGCTGGAGTTCGCCCGCACGTTCGCCCACGCCGAAACCAGGAGAACACCGACTTCCTCGGCGCCGACGTCTGCATCGAGGCAGTGGGCGCGGAAGCCGACGGCGCGTTCCTCCAGCACGTCACCAGCGCCAAGCTGAAGCTGCAGGGCGGCTCGCCCGTCGCGCTGAACTGGTGCATCGATTCGGTCCGCAAGGGCGGACGCGTCAGCGTGGTCGGCGCGTTCGGACCGCTGTTCAGCGCCGTGAAGATCGGCGACGCGATGAACAAGGGGCTGACGATCCGGACGAACCAGTGTCCGGTCAAGCGGCAGTGGCCCCGGCTCTTCGAGCACGTGAAGAACGGCATCCTCAAGCCGAGCGCCGTGGTCACCCATCGCCTGCCGCTCGACGAGATTGCCGAGGGCTATCACATGATGGCCAGCAAGCTCGATGGCTGCATCAAGCCGCTGGTCATCCCGACCGGCGTGCACTGAGGAGGTCGGCCGTGGCATATACGCGAGAAAGGCAGCGCCCCGCGCGCGACCCGGAAGAACTGCGGCGCACCATCCCGGGGTGGGGCGTCGATCTCAGGCCCGAGGATCGGCCCCCCTATCCGCTCGAACGCCGCGACATCGAGACAGGCGCGCACTGGGAGATCCCCGAGGCCCAGCCGGTCCGCGGGTTTCGCGAGAAATCGACCGAGCACCAGTTCATGACCCCAATCTTCGGCACCGCCCAGCCGCTGAAGGGACTGTCCGGCGCCATCCGCCGCTATGCCTACACCTTCAGCGAAGCGCGCACGGCGCACTGGCTGCTGCTCGTCGTCGGCGACCGCGTCGACGTCCTCGAACACCGGATCGCGGCGCTGCTGCGCGGCCGGCCCGACAACCCGATTACCGAGAGCGGCATCATGCGCGAGGCCAGAGGAGGCGCGTTCCGCAGCCGGTTCGGGCAGCATCGCGCGGATCTGATCCATCAGCCGCTCGATGTCTTCGTCTACGCCCTTCCGTTTCTCACGATTGCCGTCGGTGCGGCGGTGATGGTGCGAGCCATGAGCAACCGGCGCCGGTAGCTGGACCCATGCGGCATGCCGGCGCAAGCCTGATGTAGTGTCCGGCTTCAGCCGGATCCATGCCGCGTGCCGGTGCAAGCCTGATGTAGTGTCCGGCTTCAGCCGGACCATGCGGCGTACGATAATCGACGCGCTGCATCGTGGCCACTCCGGACGTACTGATCGTCGGCGCTGGTCCGACCGGACTGGTTCTCGCGCTCTCGTTGACGCGTCTGGGCGTCGCCGTCCGCATCATCGACAGGAACCCTGAACCATCGACAACGTCTCGCGCCCTCGCCGTGCAGGCGCGCACGCTCGAGTTCTATCACCAGCTCGGGCTGGCCGACAGCGTGCTCGCGCGCGGCCGCCGGATCACGGCGGCGCATCTCTGGGTGGCCGGGCGCGAAGTCGCCCACCTGCGGCTCGGCGACATGGGCCGCGGCATCAGTCCGTACGCGTACGCGTTCGTGTTTCCACAGGACGAGCACGAGCGCCTGCTGATCGATCGTCTCGCCGACGAAGGCGTGGCCGTCGAGCGGCCCGTCGAGCTGACGGGGTTCGTCGACCGTGGCGAGCGCATCGCCGCAGCACTGACGCATGCCGGCGGCCGGACGGAGGCCTGCGAGGCCGCCTACATCGCCGGCTGCGACGGCGCCCGTTCACGTGTGCGTGAGACGCTGGCGATCGGGTTCGGCGGCGGCACGTACGAGCATCTGTTCTACGTCGCCGACGTCGAGGCACACGGGCCGGTGATGAACGGCGACGTTCACGTCGCGCTCGATCGGACCGACTTCCTCGCCGTCTTTCCGTTGAGGGACCCCGGCCGCGCCCGCCTGGTCGGCACCGTGCGTGACGAGGCCTCTCACCGTGACGACCTGGCCTGGAAGGACGTCGGCCGCCGTGCGATCGAGTGGCTGCAGGTCGATGTCGGACAGGTGAACTGGTTCTCGACCTATCGCGTACATCATCGCGTCGCCGATCGCTTCCGCCAGGGGCGCGCCTTCCTGCTCGGCGACGCCGCGCACATTCACAGCCCGGTCGGCGGCCAGGGGATGAACACCGGGATCGGCGATGCCGTGAATCTGGCGTGGAAGCTGGCCGCTGTCGTTCGCGGACGTTCAGCGCCGGCGATATTGGATACCTACGAACCCGAACGGATCGCCTTCGCGCGGCGGCTCGTTGCGACGACCGATCAGGTATTTACGGGTGTGACCAGTTCGTCCGCGCTCGCGCGCGCACTGCGGCTGCACATCGTGCCCCGGGTGCTGCCACGACTGTCCGCCCCCCTCGCCGCTCGCCGCTTTCTGTTCCGGACCGTGTCGCAGACCGCCATCTCGTACCGCCGGAGCGCGTTGAGCGAGGGACAGGCGGGCGGGGTTCACGGCGGCGACCGCCTGCCGTGGGTGGGGCTCGCGGCAGGCGACAACTTCGCGCCCCTGACATCCTTCGACTGGCAGGTGCACGTGTATGGCACCGCAAGGCCAGCGACCCGCGCGGTGTGTGCGGAGCGCCGGATCGCGCTGCACGAGTTCGCGTGGCAGCCGTCGATGGCCGATGCCGGATTGGCCCGGGACGCACTGTATCTCGTCCGTCCGGACGGGCATGTCGCGCTCGCATCCATCGAACAATCTGCCGAACGCCTGAAGGCCTATCTCGACACGTGGCTGCGTCGATAACGGAGGCTCTACGACGTCAGCCACGCGCGCCTCTCGCTGTGATCCGCACGAGCCCGCGTCAGGCGGAAGCGGCGCGCTCCAGCGCCGCGAGATCGAGCTTCACCATCTTCAGCATCGCGTCGGCCACGCGCTTCGCACGAGCCGTATCGCGATCGCGCATCAGCTCGTCGAGCTTCGCCGGCACGATCTGCCACCTCAGGCCCCAGCGGTCGATCAACCAGCCGCACGCCTGCGGTTTGCCGCCGCCTCCCAGCAGCGCGTTCCAGTACCGATCCAGCTCCTCCTGGGTGTCGCACGAGACGACGATCGAGATCGCGTCGTTGAAATCGTGGTGCGGCCCGGCCGTCATCGCCTGGAAGCGCTGGCCGAACAGCGTGAAATCGACGACGCTGACCGAGCCTGCCGGCCCGCTCGGGGACTCGGTGGGCATCGACCAGACACGGTCGACGCTCGAATCAGGAAAGATCGAGGCGTAAAACCGCGCGGCCTCGTCGGCGCCCTTCGCGTACCACAGGAAGGTGAACACTTTTTGCTGAGCTTTCGCCATGGTGCGTGCCTCCGTCGTGTCGTTCGTCTGTACGACGATTGGCCCGCTGGCGAATCGACATCACACGCGGGCCGGGCCCGGCGGCCCGCATGCACGAGGGGCGGGAACGCGAATCGTCAGCGTCCCCGCGCTTCCTTCAGGATCGACGTATCGATGAGTCGGGCGAGCTCCGCCCGGCTCCGCGGCGTGCGCTTCTGCTGCGCCGCCACCCACTTCTCTTCCTCCGTGATCAGGTCCAGCAGGTCGGGTGCGACGCCGAGCGGGAAGTCGTGGTGCTCCCAGCTGCGCGCGATCTCCTCCTGCGAGCGCCCGGTCATCTCGCTGATCAGCGGGAAGTAGCGTTTCGGATCCTTCTGCAGCTCCGCGGCCGCGTCCAGCGTCGCGCGCACGAACGCGACGAGTTCCTTCCGCCTCCGCGGGTCGTTGATCACGTCCGTCGTCGAATACACGCTGTACAGCTCGCGGTAGATCTTGTTGTCCTGGAAGATGATGGCGTCGGCCCCGAGGGCGCGCACCGCGTTCTCCGACTCCGGTTCCCACATCGAGATCGCGTCGGCGTCGCCTTTCGCGATCGCCGCGGCCATGGCCGTGGCCGGCACCGACACCAGCGTCACGTCCGATTCCTGCAGACCCGCCGAGCGCAGCATCGCCACCAGGTAGTAGTTGGCCGACGTGTCGCGCGGCACGACGACGCGCTTGCCCTTGAGATCGGCAAGGCGGGTGATGCCGGCCGACCGTCTGGCGACGATCCGGTAGTTGCCGTTGACCATCGTGAACAGCAGCCGCACGTTCGGGTTGTCACCCAGCACGCGCAGCATCTGCGTGGTGGCGTTGCCGGCGGCATGGGCGCCTTTGAGCGCCACCGTCCGCACGCCGCCGTTGATCACCTGGAACCCGGCGCCGGCAGGACCGCGATCGGCAATGTGAATGGGGGCCGCCTCGAGGACCGGCATTGCCACGGCGACCGTGAACGTCGCATCCGGCGCGAGAGGCGTCACCGGCCCCTGCCCCGGGGGCGGCGGCGTAGGTGCCTGTCCGCCCTGCGCAGAAAGGGCGATCGGCACGGCAACAGCGAGACACACGAAGACACGGGACACGATGGACCGCACGGCGCCTCCAGTGGACAGCAAGTGCGGATTGTAGCCTGATCGTGCTGTAGTGTCCGGCTTCAGCCGGACCGCGCTGTCCGGCTTCAGCCGGACCCGGCCGGACCTGGCCGGACCTGGCCGGACCGTGCGGTATTCGCCTGCCTTGACGTCCTTGCCTGGCGACGGCGTCTTCGCCGCCGGTGCCACGGCCAGGCAGGCCGCACCGCAGTCCATCGCGTCGGTCTGGCGCACGACCGGACGCCGCGAGAGCGCGCCGACATCCTGGATCGAGAGCCCGTCTTCCCTGACGCAGAGAATCGCCTCGCGTGCGGCGCCTTCATCATTGAACGTGATGGCGTCGAGCTCGACGAGCACCCAGTCGAGCCGATGGGCCTCGATCATCTGCTGGAGTGAGTCTGCGCCCGCCAGCTGTTCGGACGCCGTGCGGTAGGCCTCCTCGATCGCGAAGATCCGCGACAGGCGGGCCACTGTCTCCCCTTCCGGGCGCATCGTCAGCCAGTGTGCGTGCTGCCGCACGAGTCGAACGGCCGGTTCCAAGTGAGCGGGGGACGCGGCGCGCCCGGAGGCGAACAGCTCCGGGCACGCGCCGAAGCGTTGACCCGGGCAACGAGACATCGTCCGGGTACTTCGCTGGCGCCCGTGGGAACGTGTCGCGTACCCGCCGCCGGAAGGAAAACCGACGGACAGCCCGGGCACGCCAGGACAGATGGAATGCCCCGGCCGGTGGGACTGCGGACGACTCGCGCCGGCGCGGCCCTGCTAGTTGACCTTGATCCTCGTCTTGTTCCCGCTGGCCGCTCTGACAGCCGCCTTGATCCGGGCGTATTCGTCGGCATTCACCCGCAGGCTGGCGTAGTCGAGATCGCGATAATTGTTCTTCAGCTCGTTCATCAGGTAGCTGCGGCGCGTAGGCGCATTGTCGTGGCTGCTCCAGAAAAAGTTGGTTGCCTGAACACCCTGGGTCTGCGCCATCACTTTCCAGACGGCCGGAGCCTGTCGCGGGTCGTAGCCGGCGTCGACCATGTACTGAAGACCGATGCGGTCGGACTGATTCTCGAGCACCCGCTGGTGGCCATTGACAATCGCGGCGTTGACCAGCGTGGCCAGGTCGGCGAGATCCTGCATCCCGTACGCACTCGCGATCGCTCCAGCGATGGCGATTCCCAGCCGCTTCTTCTTGTGATACTGCTGCTGGCGCCAGGTATGCTCGTGAGTCGCGTGCGCAATCTCATGGCCAACGACTGCAGCCAGCTGCGCCTCGTTCTCCACCATTTCCATGAGGCCTGAATTCACGACGACGATCCCGTTTGGCGTCGCAAAGGCGTTCACCGACTTGTCGAGCACGACGTAAAACTGAAACGGAATCCGCCGCGGGTCGTCAGCAGGCAGGTGGCGCTGATATGCGGGAATGAGCCGTTGTCCGAGCGCGGTGACATACGCCTGGACCTCGGGATCGGGCAGAAGCTTGAACTTACCGACTTTGTCGATCTTCAGCTCCCCGGGTTTGAGCCCCTGTGCGGCCTTGAGCGACACCTTCAGGGACTTCCACAGCTTCGCCTCGCCCTCTTCGAGGTCGTTGTTCGAGAACTCGATGCGCTCGGCGAGGATCTTTGCAGTCTCCCGATCGCGCTTTCCCTCATAAGTCATGGCCATTCCCACGGTCACCTGGTCGAGAGACCGCAGCGGCTCGAACTCTTCTTCTTCCCGGCTGGCGCCTTTCTGTCGCTGCGCGGCCAACCTCTTTTCGCGCGCAGTCGGTTTGAACACTACCGACGTGGCGTTCGTGACACGGATAATCTGCCCGTCGGCGCGCAGTTCGCCAGCCCAGCTCCCGTCGAGCAGCTGAATGCCTTCGGGCGGCGCGGAGACGAACGCGGTCTGCTTGATCGACCTGAACTGCTCCATGTCCACCTTGATGGCGGTGGCTTTCAGCTCTCCGGTCTCTTCGTTCAGCTTTCCCTTGATCTCCAGCTCCACGCCGACGCGAATGTCCTGAAGCTGGAACGTGATCTCGGGTGACGCGTTGTCGAAATCGAGCGCAAACACCTGATCCCGCGTAATCCGGTAGTCCTCGATGTCGAAGTCCGTCGGACTCCGGAACTCGGTAACGTACCCGCGGATCTTCACATCCTTCAGCCGCGCGGGCTTCGTGGACGCCTTGCGGGTCGACTGCGCGGCGCTGGCAGCCTCGACTCGAGCAACGGGCGACGGCGGCGCAACCTCTGCGGACACCGCTGTGGGCTGTATTGCCGGCGGTGACCCGCTCGCCGGAAGTGCAGCCATCTTCGTCTTCGTGACCGCAGTCTCATCGGCAAGGGTCGGCGGGGACGCGTCCTTCGGCGCGGGGACCTGCGTGAAGACGGCACGATCGATCGCGCCGAGCGGAGTGCTGGCCGCTACCCAGCCGGACCTGCGCGAGCCGTCGGCCGCTGTTTCGACGATCAGATAGCTGTCACCCTCGCGAACGCCGATCTCGAGCCTTGGTCCCGACCTGTCCGAGGCATTCGGCACCGGCTTCAGCGACTGTCTGTCGATCCCTTCGATCGGAACAGACGCCGCCACCCATCCGCCTCGGCGTGACCCGTCTGCAGCGGTCTCGACAACCCAATACACATCGCCGAACCGTCTTCCGATCTCCAGCGTCGGTTGTTGAGCCGTCGCAAGTGCTGGAGCGAGCAAAACGATGCAGAGCAGCGAGATACGCATAGCCGTTGCCTCCACCTCAGTCGTATCGGCTGCAGTACAGGGCTCATCACCGACGCGAGATTCGACACCGTCGACTCGCGCTATCCGACCACTCCACCTGCCTGCGCGGGCCGGAGGTCCGCCAGCCGGGCATCCAGCGAGGCGCGAAGCCGGGGCAGGCTCTCGGGGTAGTTGCGCTGGATGAAGGCCACCAGCTTCTCGCGTATTTCGCAGCGCAGGTTCCAGGCCGTCGATGCGTCGGCGGCGCTGGCCAGGGCGCGCACCTCCAGCGTGTGCTCCTTCGCGTCGGTCACCTGAAGAACGTTGACCTTGCCGTCCCAGTAGCTCGACGCCTCGAGGATGCGTGTCAGCTCCGCTCGCAGCGCGTCGAGCGGAATCGTGTAATCCACATAGAGGAAGACGGTGCCGAGGATCTCGGCCGACGCCCGCGTCCAGTTCTGGAAGGGCTGCTCCATGAAGTAAGTGATCGGCACGACGAGCCGGCGCAGATCCCAGATGCGCACGACGACATACGTCAGGGTGATGTCTTCGATCTGCCCCCACTCCTTCTCGACGATCACCACATCGTCGACGCGGATCGGCTGTGTGAGCGCGATCTGGAATCCGGCCAGCAGCGTGGCGATGCTGCGCTGGGCGGCCAAGCCGACGACGATGCCGGCGATGCCGGCGGAGGCAAGGATGCTGGCACCGAACTGCCGGACCGACTCGAACACCATCAGCATCGATGCGAGCGTGAAGATGCTGATGATCGTCAGCGCCACTTTCTTGAGCACGATGACCTGCGTGTAGATCGAGCGCGCCTGCAGGTTGTCGCTGACGTCGATCCGGTGCTGGCGAAGGACGAACGCCGCTGCCGCGTTCACCACCTGGAACAGGATGAAGGCGACGACGACGATGAGCAGCAGGCTGGTGGCGTTCTGAACGACTTCGGCCAGCGCCGGATATGACGACAGCGCCGGCGCGCCGAGGATGAGCGCCAGGAGCGGAAGACCGCGTCGCACGGCCTTTCCCGCCAGCGGCAGCAGGACGTCGTCCCAGGACGAGTCGCTGCGCGGAGACAGCGACGCGAGGAAGGCTTCGATCAACCGGCCGATCCGGGAGAGCAGCCAGAAGATTCCGGCGATGGAGCCAAGGCCGTACGCCAGAGAAAGGGCCGACAGCGCCGGATCTGCGAGCGTCAGACCCGATCGGCGAAGCAGCAGGCCCAGAGTGAAGGAGAGGCCCTGGATCCACATCAGCAGGGCGAGCGCCGGCAGGATCTCCTTCAGCCCGCGTGTGACCCATCGGCGGATGCCCCGATCGGCCGTTTGCGCGTCGGCGCCGGCGGCGTCCGGCTCCTGCGCGCGGCGTCTGATCCACCGGCGCAAAGCGAGGTGAGCCAGCGCGATCAACACGAGCACCGTCACGGCGAGCGTGACGGTCGATGCACCGATAGTGGCGATGAACTGATCCCACAACGACGACACGGTATCCTCCACGTCTACCAAGGAACTGTCAGACCGGACCGGCAACGGATCGGCGGGACGCATTCAGGCGTCCTCGCGCGGGTGGTGGCACGCGGTTTCGAGCGAGCCGGCGCGATTGCGAGCGCGCCGCCGCCGGATGCGAGAGACGAAACGACGAGAGCGGCGTCAGAAGACGCCGCGGCCGAGATTCTTGAACGCAGGACGCGCTGAACGCGTTTCGAGATACGCCGGCGCGCCGAACCCGGCGCGCATCACGCGAGGGCGTGTAGACGAGGGAGGGAGCAGGCCCACGCATCCACACTAGCCTTGCATGTGGCATCTGTCAATTCACGTCTTTCACGGTAAGCGCGCGTGCGAACCAGGACTGCGCGCCTTATGATGCTCGGGCATCGCCTCTCCTGGTGTGAGGTGCCCTGGCGATGATATGGAGCGCCAGGTCGTCGAGCATCAATCCCCCGGAGGAGATTGAGTAGACGTGGGCCCGGCCTCGTATCGCGCCCGGATCCACTCGACGAGTGATAATTTCGCTTACGCGCCAGGCACAGACGATCTCACCGCCCTGCGCCACTCAGTCAGAGACTGAGCGGTCGGATCCTTCAATGCTGACGGAGGCAGCACCGGAGAACGATGAGTGACCGTGCCCGATACGGATGGGAGTCGGACTTTCCCGGCTTCCACACGGCGAAGCCGATGCACGTTCGCGAACGGCTCCAGGCATTCATCCCGGACGCCTCGCCCGAGCAGATCCGCGCCTGGAACGATACGATTCCTCCGCTTCAGCGCGAAGTCGAGGAGGTGCTCGTTCGAGATGCACTCGCCAGGCACTACTCCACGATCCTCGAATACGAGCTCCCGCTGGAGTCACGACGGCCGGACGCCGTTCTTCTCGTCGGTGACGGTGTGCTCGTCGTCGAGCTGAAGGGCAAGCTCGAGCCGTCGCAGGCCGACATCGACCAGGCGGCGGCATACGCCCGCGACCTGCGCTGCTATCACCGCGACTGCAACGGGCGCCCCGTCGTTGCCGTGCTCGTGCCCACTCGCGCGCACGGATACCTTCGTCAGGAAGGACAGGTTCACATTACCGGGCCGGATGCGCTGGACGCGTTGATCGCACGGCTGACCGCCTCCGGGTCCGGCCGGACATTCGACCGCGCGCGGTTCCTCGAGGCCGACGCGTATCGTCCTCTGCCGTCGCTGGTCGAAGCCGCGCGCGAACTGTTCCATTCGGGAGAAATACGCGCAATCCACCGCGCGCGGGCGGCGACGGATCCGGCCATCGAGACAATCTCGGAAATCATCCATCACGCGGCGCGGACGAAGACGCGCCACCTGATTCTCGTCACCGGAGTGCCGGGAGCCGGCAAGACACTGGTCGGGCTGCGAACGGCGCACGCGCACTTCCTCGACGACCTCGCCGTTCCACACGCAGACGGCAAGCCGACCGCACCGGCAGTCTTTCTGAGCGGAAACGGCCCTCTCGTCGAAGTCCTGCAGTACGAGTTTCGAAGCGCGGGCGGCGGGGGGGAAGGTCTTCGTACGCGGTGTCAAGGACTACATCAGGACGTATTCTTCAGCGCGCCGCCCGATACCACCGGAACACGTCCTCATCTTCGACGAAGCGCAGCGGGCCTTCGATGCCGACATGGTCGCAAGAAAGCACGCCGGTCGGACGAGCGCCGCACGCTCGGAGCCTGAGCACTTCATCGAGTTCGCTGAACGCATCCCGGACTGGTGCGTCGTCATGGGTCTGATCGGCAGTGGCCAGGAGATTCACGTCGGCGAAGAGGCCGGGCTGATTCAATGGCGGTGGGCAGTCGAACGATCGAACCGGCGTGGGGATTGGACCGTCCACGCTCCGCTGGCCGCACAGGACGTCTTCGAGGGCAGCCAGATTCCTTTCGACCTGCGGCCCTCACTGAACCTGGATACCGAGCTGCGGTTCCACCTCGCGAAAGACCTTCATCGGTTCGTCGCCGGTGTACTCGCCGCTGAGCCGCCATCTGCTCTCACGGTGCTCAGCGCTGGACTGGAGAACGAGGGGTTCCATCTCCGCCTGACACGCTCGCTGGAGTCGGCGAAAGACTATCTGCGATCGCGGTACGCCGACGACAGGGACGCTCGCTACGGCGTGGTCGCCTCGTCCAAGGATCGGGATCTGGTCAGGTTCGGCATTCCCAACGATTTCCAGTCGACGAAACGGGTCCGCGTAGGACCGTGGTACGGAGATCCGGAAGACGACGCCCGCGGTCTGAGCTGCCGCCGCCTGACGACGTGCGTGACCGAATTCGGTGCGCAGGGGCTCGAGCTGGACGCAACCCTGCTGGCGTGGGGCACGCACTTCATCATGCAGACCGGCCGATGGTCGAACGCCAACGCTCGCGGTTATCGAAAAGGCGCGAAGGTTCGGGATCCGTTCCAATTGCGCGTCAACGCCTACCGCGTGCTGCTCACCAGAGGCCGCGACGCCTGCGTCGTCTTCGTACCGCCGCTGCCGCAGCTCGATGAGACATTCGACTACCTCCAGAACGTGGGGTTCAAGCTCCTCTGAGCAGGCGGTCGGCTCGCGCCCGGGAATCGCAACCCTCCGCTCGCCGCGGATCGGAGTGGACCCGACCGCTAGGGCCGGCAGACGTAGTACGCGTTGAGCGGATCTCCCTCCAGCTTCGACACCTCGACGGACGTGAACCCTGCCTCGGCCAGCAGCTCGCGCGCCTTCTCCTCGCCCCAGCACGCGCCCAGTCCTTCGCCGGCCTGCGCCAGCGACACCGTCATGCAGTGCATTGTCGACACGGTGAAGAGAAACGGCGCCAGCGGATTGGCCAGGTTGCCTTCGAGGCGGGTCGACGCGGCAATGTCGACCATCAGGAACACGCCGCCCGGACGCAGCGCCTCGCGAATCATGCGGAGGACGCGCCGCGGCGCGGCCTGATCGTGGATGGCGTCGAACGCGGTGATGAAGTCGAACGCCGCCGGCGCGGAGTATGTCGCCGCGTCCCTGGCCTCGAACCGCGCGTTGGTCAGGCGGGCGGCCTCGGTTTCGGCGCGGGCGGCCGCGATGGCCTCCCCGGAGAGATCCACGCCCACGAACCGGCTGCGCGGGAAGCGCGCGGCCATCATCCGAATCGCCACGCCTTCACCGCAGCCGACGTCGAGCACGTCGATGCCGCTCTCCAGCCGGTCGGCGAGGCCGGGAACCAGCGGGAGCGTCCGCGTCATCAGTGTGGCTTCGAGGGTCGTCCGGCTGCTCTCGGCCATCAGCGCGTGGAACCGCTCGAAGGCCGAGTAGCCGACGCCGCCTCCCTTGCGGAACGCGTCGACGATTGGCGTCTCGACCTGCCCGAGCATCGCGACGACTTGCGCGAGCTCGGCCAGATTGTCCGGACCCGCGGCTCGCGTCAGCGACAGGGCGTGCTCCTTCGGCAGCCAGTACGTGCGCGCCGACGGGTCGTATTCCACGAGCCGGCCGGTCACCATCGCGCCCAGCCACTCGCGCACGTAGCGCTCGTTCAACCCGGCCGCCGCCGCGATCCGATCCGATGTCGAAGGCGGGAGCGTCGCCATGGTGTCGAACAGACCCGTGCGATGGCCGATGCTCAGCATCAGCGACAGGCAGCCGTTGTTGACGATGCCGAGCGCCTGCTCGGCGAACGCCTGAGCGCGCGTCGTATCCAGAACAGTGCTCATGACTCCCACCTCGTTGAATCGAATTTCGGCGCGCGCCGGAAGCGCCGACGCGCTGGGTCCGGCTGGTCCGCTGGTCCGGCTCCTATGAGCCGGACTGATGTCAAGTCTCTTCCGTTTCGACAGACGTCACCGGAGCAGACCTCCTAACCCGCCTGAGGTCTGCGAAGGTGACGTCTTCGTTGTTCCCGTCCGCGCGCGGTTTCGTGGCTGGGCGAGTCACTCGCCACCAGCTCCTATGCGTGTCGGCT